>Ga0306923_10003673_pt1 | contig 14549 bp, 16 predicted proteins | sample sta12Can44000108_FD_203841 | JGI IMG/M metagenome (GOLD analysis project Ga0306923, IMG submission 203841) | Lab enrichment of tropical soil microbial communities from Luquillo Experimental Forest, Puerto Rico - statanox.12C.anox.44.000.108 (v2)... | ecosystem: Environmental > Terrestrial >... | reverse complement strand
GCGACTTATATTGGTCAAACCGGAAGGGCACCGGCTCGCGGCCGAGTTCCTTTAGGCCAGGAAAATCGTACCGCGGACCATCCGTAAAAAAAGCATCTGTAAGGCAGACGCCCAAGTCCATGTCGGATCCATTCCGAACATTTGTGTTGTTGTGGTAGCTCCCTTGTTTTACGACCCGCCACTGCCGTCCAGGCAGAAATCCGCTGTGGCGCATCGCTCTCCCGATGCGGCGGGCCACAGCTTCAATTTTTGCCTCTTCAGTCTCGCTCGCCGGTCGTTGCCAGTGGACAAAGCGAGCCTGCCACTCGGAGCGATTCCGAGGCCGTCTGTCGAGCCCCTTTAAAAGTTCGTCCAGCGGCAGGACGGCAGAATTTGGGGAAAGAGCCAAGCCACCCAGAAGTGTCGGAGGATAAAGAGGATTCACGCTGTTTCCTCTCTAAGTAGCTGTCGACGCACCTCTCCTGTGCCAACGAAATGCGAGAGTAGACGGTAATTCTTGGTCTCGTGCCGGACGCGGCCGGCAACGATTGCAGGGTGAATTTCCAGACGTTGTGCGAGCTCCATCACTGCAAGCGGAGACGGATTATCCCGAACCCGGCTGGTTCTCCACTCTTCCGCAGGAATAAGGCCCTCCTCCGCCCATTGATCGGCTTCATTCTCCTTCGAATCCCGCTGCACGCCTTCCACGTCCCGGAGCGTCAGGTCATCGATAAAGGCCTCATTGCGTGTGTTCGCCATGTGCCGGCCGATATGCGCGAGTTCATGTAGCAGGCAGAACCAGAAATTATCCAGCCGGTCGTAACGAAGCGTGAGGCCAATGACAGGGCTCCCATCCGCAAGCTGGAAGGCTGCTCCGTCCAGATGTGTGCGTGGCAGATGTTCAAGGCACACCAGATGAATCCCGTGTTTCGCGAGAAACTCCTGCGCAAGTCTGGGCCCGTCGGACGACCAGCTTAGGCGCGCCACTCTGCGCAGGAATCCCAGGGTCACAGTACCGGGCTTGTAAGCGGCCGGCAGCTTCGTTGCGTTCGCACGCGCCAGCACCTCCCAGCACCAGGCTCTAAGTGCATAAGGGTCCGTCTTGGCGTTCGCGCGCGCGTGGTCGTTCTTGCGATAGAGCGCCGTCGGCAAGGCGTGCTCGCCCCCCGCGCGACGAATGAGATCGCGCATGATTTCCTCGGCGTGATCTTTGAGATTCTGGCGCCGCTCGATCCATCCACGCTTGGCCATCTCGGCCAGAGGGAACCGCTTCCAATCGATCCCGTCGAGTGCGCTCGTGAGCTCCGCTCCGGGCTGTTGCAGCAATACATCCGCCGGAATGCCGAGATTGGCGTGCAGGGCGCGCGCCATCTGCATGGTGAGCGGCCGCTTGCCCGACAGGACTTCGGATACCTTCGCCCGGCTGCCGATAAAAGGAATGAGATCGCGCGGCGTGAGTTCAGCTTGCTCCATCCGAAAGCGGATCGCGGCAAGCGGACTTGGATACCCGATCGGCTCATGCCTGGCCTCGTAAAGCTCGACAAGATCGGTCAGGACGTCCAGCTCCTCTCCCTCGGGGGTGTCCGGTTCCGCATCCATGAGCGCGTCGATGCGCGCGAGCGCGGCCTTGTAGTCCGCTTCGGTCCGGATCGCTCGAACCCTGCTCATGTCACACCTCCTCCACATCGATCTTGTCGTATTCCGCATGTGTTCCGATGAAACGGATATAGGCCATGCGGTATGCATAATTGATCTTGACCACAAGTCTGTAATCGTTCCCCTTGATGTTGAACACCACTCGATTGTCCCCCACGATACTTGCACTGCGATATTTCTCCTTCAGCTCCGCCGGATTGGCCCAATCTTCCTTTTCCACCTCGCGGTACCACGCCGTCAGCGGTTCTTCCGCGTCCGGGTGTGCTTCCCAAAAAATGCGCAGGGTCCTTTTCGCAACGATCCGCATCGCGTTAATCCCAATATATATTGTTCCCAATCCGATGTCAAGAACTCTGCTCCCCAATTGGGAGCACATTATAGCGATCGGACCTCGATCGCGCAACGGGCCAGCCGGCGGCTGGGTGTCGGAGGCCCCCACGTTGCAAAATAATAATAATTCCAGATGCTTACGAGGTGCCTATAATGAGGCGCCCAAAGATTTGGCCTATGCGGCTCTTGCCCACTCCGCCGACAGCGCCTCGGCCTGCTGGAGAACGGTTTGGACGGCTGCATCCTGCAGATCCGGCGGGTATCCGTACTTCCGAAGGGCCCGTTTGATCAATACCCACATACCCGCACGGGCAGCCTCGCGGTGCATCCAATTGCGGGAGGATGTGATTCGGCTTGGCCGGCACGGGACGACCCTGACCGTATTGCACGATATCCAGCTCCCGGAGGAGCATGAGGAGGGCGACCACCAGGCGCTCAACGAGTCCTGGAAACCACGAACCATGAGAGAGATCAGAGTTTCACTTCTGCAAGCGACGTAACAACATCGAAATCCACTCCGATCGTCCGGAAGTGCCTACGTCCGCAGTCAACCTTCTGATTTTCCTGTGTCCGCCGCTCCTCTGAATCGACCGTGCTTTTGGTCTCGCGCACGAAATAGAGCTTCTCTTCGCGCTCCGTCACGAAAGCCCAGTCCGGATTGTATGGCCCGATCGGTGTATCGACTTTGAACCAGGACGGGAGCTTCACGAAAAGCTTGACGTTCTCATTATTATCGAGATCGCGGGCGAATTGTTTTTCTACCTCGGACTCGTACTCGACCGCGTCGAACAGGGATTTCTCCCGGTTCTGCACCTCATAAAGGTTGCTGTTCGCCCGCCCCGCCGAATTTGACGAGCTGCCGGAAGCATTATCCGCAATCTCCTGCTGGAGCAGTCCCAGCCGACGCCGCCGCCCGTTATCTGGCGAAGAAAACTACAGGACATCCGCGATCTTGCGATCGTCGCTCTCACCTTTGAAGAACCCAGCCTCTCCGGTCAGCGCAGCTGGGCAGAGATCCCGTTCGGAGGCGATCACCGCGCCCTCGAACTGACCCCGGAGCAGCGCGCACGGCTTCCCTGGGATCCGCTGACGCCGGTCGTTATTTCGGGTACGAAGCTGCGGATTGGCGGCAGCATCGATCGCATCGATCTGACGGCAGCCGGCGATATCGCTGCGTCACCGACTACAAATCCGGCAAGCCGCCGCGCAGTGGCTGTCAACTGACGGTGAAAGGCGGCGCCGAACTCCAGCGTTGCCTCTATGCCTTTGCCGTCCGATCCTTGCTCCCCGGGGTCAACCGCATCAGCAGCCGACTTCTCTACCCCAAGGCAGGCGAGGACGGCCTCTACACCCTTGCCGATCCCGACACAGTACTCTCCCGGCTTGCCGAATTCGTCGCGACTGCGGCCCGTCTCGTTGCAGCCGGCAATCTGTTGCCGGGACCGGGCGCGAGCAACATCTACAACGATTTCGCGTTCGCTCTACCGGGCGACGCCAAGGAAAGCTACTTCGAACTGAAATTTCCCCTGATCGCCGCGCGGCTAGGCGACCTCGCACCGCTCTGGGAAATGGAATGATGCCGGACATCCTTCACTCCCCTGCCCTTCCGGATGCCGGCGCGCGGCAGCGTGCGTTGCTCGATTACCAGTCCACACTGCTCGTCGAGGCGGGCGCCGGCACTGGCAAGACCGCTTTGATGGCCGGCCGCGTGGCTCTGATGTTGGCCTATGGCATTCAGCCCCGCGACATCGTCGCCATAACCTTCACTGAAGCCGCCGCCTCAGAACTTCTCGAACGCATTCAAGGTTTTGTTGCTTCACTCCGCGACGACAGGATACCTCCTGAACTGCAGCTTGCGTTGCCAAACCGTCTTTCGGTCGAACAGCGCAAAGCCATTGCGATCGCGGCAGGCTCACTTGACGAAATCACCTGCACAACAATTCACGGCTTCTGCCAGCAGCTGATAAAGCCATACCCGATCGAGGCCACCATCGTCGATCCCGCGGCCGCCGATCTTGCCTACCACGATCCGATGACGGCCTGGCTGTCGACCCGGTTCGGGCGCGTGCGCGATAGCGACGGTCTCGGCCGGATCCCGCTGATGACGAACCTCGGAAGCGAAAACGATTTCTTCGCCGAGCTCATCGCGATCGCGCCGGATCAGGTCGTCGCCCTCATTGCCGCCGCCGCCAACTTTCTCAGGTGCAAACGGACCGCTCAGGCCCCCGGTGTTTCCGTGGATATCGACGTTATCCGGCGTCTTTCGCAGGCAATACGTGACTTTGCCAGCTGGTATGCCGCCTGCGGCATCGCCGAGCCAGCGACGACCGAGTGTGTCGACGATCTCGCGCGCCTTCGTGAGATGCTCGACGACGCCCTCAACGCTCCCATCACCGGTCGGGTCCTCGCGCGCCTCCTCATGCACGAGGCGCCGGCCTGCTGTCGCAGCAGCGAACCGGGCTTCAAGGCGTGGCGAAACAAAGGGAAATGGCAATCAGCCGCGGCCCAAGCCGGCTTCGGCCGAGCCCGCGGCGAACAACTCTCTGCAACGGCAATGGTAATCTACGAGAGCTGCGGCGACGCTTACGCGACTTTCACGGCCAATATCGCCGGAGCCGCGCTCGCACGGTTCGTGAGCGAATTCGACGGGCTCAGGGACCTCTATGCGGACTACAAACGGCAAGCCGCTCTCCTCGATTTCGACGACCTCCTCCATCACGCGCGCGATCTTCTCGCCCGCAATGTCGACGTGCGCCAGGCCCTCGCCCGCCGTTATCCCCGCATCCTGGTCGATGAGTTTCAGGATACCGATCCGCTCCAGGCCGAAATCCTGTGGCTTCTATGCGGAGACGGCAATGAGAACGACCCATGGACTGCCCGCAGGTTGCGAGCCGGCAGCTTGTTTCTGGTAGGAGACCCCAAGCAGGCGATCTACCGCTTCCGCGGCGCCGACGTTGACACCTACCTCCTCGCAAAGCGCGCTCTCCTCGCGCAGGACCCCCGCAGCATCCTCGAGATCACTGCAAACTTTCGCTCTACGGCCCCGATCCTCGAATTTGCCAATACACGCTTTCAGCCTCTCCTGTCCGAGGCGGTCGGGCAGCCCGGCTTCACGCCGTTGGAAGCGATGCGCGCGACTTCTGCCGAGGCCCTTGCCGTCGCTTGTTTCGACGTCCCGATCGACGACAGCCACAAAGACGACAACGGCAAGCTGAACGGGGACCTCGTGCGGGAACACGAGGCAACCATCGTCGCCGAGATCGTTCAGCGGCTCGTCGGGAACTACCAGATCTGGGACAAGCGCACCCAGCAGATGCGCGTTTGTCGCGCCGGCGATATCGCCCTTCTTGCCCCTACCGGCGCCAGCCTCTGGCGCTACGAGCGGGCCCTCGAGTATCGCCATGTGCCGGTCGCTTCTCAGGCCGGCAAGGGTTCTTTCCGCCGACAGGAAATCCAGGATCTGATCGCGCTCTCCCGGGCCATCGCCGACCGGCGCGATACGCTGGCCTTTGGGGCCCTCCTTCGCGGCCCGCTCGTGGGTTTGAGCGAAGAGGAGATCGCCGACGCGATCGCGGCTCTACCGGCTCGCGAAAACGGGGTCCCGCCGCAGCTCCATCTCTGGACTGACCGCGGTACGATCACTCACCCTATTCTCGGCCGCACGCTCGAGGTGCTGCAAAACCTTGCCCGCAAGGCCCGCACCACAACACCCTATCAGATTCTTGCGGAAGCGATTGAAGAGCTCAACATCCGCCCGATGCTGCGCGCGCGCTTTGGGGTCTATCAAGGGACGCGCTGGGCATTGGGGGATGTCCTATGGAGATGGCGCTGGGTCGGTTTGGGGATCGCCGCCTCGAAAAAGGGGGCGGCACTCCTCGAAGGGATGGTGCATGCGGGCAGCACCTGTCTGCGTCGTGTGGCTGAGGGGAGACGGCGATCGGAGGTCCGCTTCAATCGCTTTCTCGCCAACCCCAAGGTGACCGTCAAACGGCTGGTTGAGGGATGGAGCGCGGCCACTGGCGCGGCGATTGCCGGCCGGCATGTGCTGGCGATCCAAGACACCAGCGAGATCAATTTTCGCACCACGCGAACGCGCACCCGCGGTCTGGGAGAGATTGGCAAGGGCGTAGGTCGTGGTGCGCTGCTGCATGCCATGGTGGCAGTCGATGCCGAGAGCCAGGCGTGCTTGGGTCTGGTTGCCGGCGAGGTTTGGACACGGTGCGGCCGGGTCGATGTGCCGCATCAGAAACGGCCGCTCGAACAGAAAGAATCGCGCCGCTGGATTGAAACCGCACGCGCCGGTAAGCGTGTGCTTGAGAGTGCCGCGACAGTGACGATGGTGGCCGACCGCGAGGCCGATCTTTATGCCTTGTGGGCGCTGATGCCGGAACCGGGTGTCCATGTACTGGGCCGGATTCACCATGATCGCAGTCTGGTCGACGGCGGTACCTTGACCACGATCCCTCGGCAATGGCCGGTGGCCGGCCGCCATCGCGTGAGGCTGCGCGAGCGTCTCGATCGGCTCGAGCGCGAGGCGCGGCTGGAGCTCCGGTTTGGGGTCGTCACCATTGCCCGGCCGCGCGATGCCGGCGCGCCGGGGCTGCCAGCGCAAGTCACCCTGAGCTTGATCGAACTGACCGAACCCGACCCGCCACAAGGGGTCGAGCCGATTACCTGGCGACTGCTCACCACCCATCCCGTCGCCACCGCCGCTGCCGCCTGGCAGATCGTCGGCTGGTACCGGGCGCGTTGGGTCATCGAACAGCTCTTTCGGCTGCTCAAAAAACAAGGATTGCGCCTCGAGGACAGCCAAATCGAGACCGCCGAGCGACTGCTTAAGCTCGTCGCCATTGCCACGCATGCCGCTGCGATCACCTTGCAGCTGCTGCAAGCGCGCGACGGGCGCAGTGGCGAGCCGGCGTCTCTTGTCTTTACCGCCGACGAACTCGGCACCCTCGATGCGCTGCATACGCAATACGCCGGCACGACACTGCGGCAGCAAAACCCTCATCCGCGGCGCAGCCTAGCTTGGGCAGCTTGGCTGGTCGCTCGCCTCGGCGGCTGGGACGGATACCCATCCTCCCGACCGCCCGGCCCGATAACTCTCAAAATCGGCATCGACAAACTCCGCCTCTTGGCGCAGGGATGGGGTCTCAAAAATGTGTGCATGCCCTAGCTCCGATGCGGGGGGAAGCTGCTCTGACAGAGACGCGGCGTCGGTAAAAATCTCCTCGCGATCGGGTGGCGTAACGGCGGCGGGCATCTCATGTCGGCTCGGGCTACGCCAAACGATAGAGCGGCGGGTCGCAGCGATAGCGGCGGCTTCACTGCGCCAAGTCGTCTCGTCCTGCAGGTTTTGTGGCTCATTGAGCTCGGGAATGTTTGGAGCGTACTCGATCGTGCGGTGATCGAAGGTCGGCAGTTCGTCAAGCCTCAGGTCGACGATGCTCATCCAGTCGTTGGCCTTCCGCTCGTTCTGCCGCGGTAGCAGGAGGAGGTCGCACGCACGCGTTACTGCCACATACCAGAGGCGTACGCGCTCGCGGCGCAGCTGGGCTCTTTCGGCGGCCTTGACTGCGTCATAGTCGCGCGGGACTTGATCCAGGAGCTTGAAATGGACCGTGTCGTCGGAGCGGCGATGCAAAAAGCTCGTGTCGTCGTAAAGCTCGGTCGGCGAATTGATCGGAATAACGATGGGCCACTCCAGCCCTTTTGCGAGATGCATTGTCATGATCGGGACAGAATCCGCTTCCGCATCCGGGCGGCCTTCGACCTGGGCCTCGGTGTCGGTCCAGTTGCGTCGCATCGCCAGTGTGAAGGCCGTCAGACCGCGGCTGTCATAAGCGCGGGCCATCTCCAAGAATAATTCCGCATTGGCAAGAGCGCGCTCGCGGACCGAGTGAAAATCTACCAATGGGGGAGTGAGTCAAAATGTCGCACCAAATGTGTGCATACCCTAGCGCATCGGAGGGGGCCGCAGTGGCAGGCACAATTAGCGGCAGTCGCGAACGCGGCCTCGTCGTGCACAAGCTGCTCGAGGAGGTGTTGACGGGAGAAACCGCCGCCGCCGCCGATGCGCTCGAAATTCGCTCAAGAGTCCTGCTGGCGCAGCTCGGCGTATCGGAGGCTGCCCGGCCCGAAGACGGACCGCATGCTCCGGAGCTGGCCGCGACGGCCTTGCGCGCCCTTGCCATACCTGAAATTGCCGCATGCCGGAGCCGGTTAGTGCCCGAGCTAACAGTGTTTTCGGCACAGGCTGATGACGATCGTACGACATATGTCGGCGGTGTGGCCGACGCTCTCGCGTATCTGCCTCTCGGGATGATCGAACTCGTCATCGATTGGAAGACAGACGTCAGTCCAAGCGCCCACCAGATCGAGCTCTATCGCGAGCAGATGGGCGATTACCTCGCGGCGACAGGCGCTCCCGAGGGCCTTCTTGTCTTCGTCACCACGGGTCAGTTAGTCAGAGTACGCCCAGCCTATAAGCCCGCGGCCAATGCCGCTTAGACCTTCCGCCGCTACGTTCACGCCTCCGTGGTTCTCCCGAAACCTGTCCTTCGCCCACCCGATTGCCAGCCGAACTGATTTGCTCAAGTGCAGAGCCCGCCGCTAACTGCCACCGGCGAGGGTGCCGGATGACGAATCCCGTCGGCTCTCCCTGCGCGGAGAGATGCTCGACAAGCCCGGGGTTTGCGTTTTTTCCGCTCGACAGCAGATCGTGCCTATGACCACAAGAACGCGGTGAAAACACCCGATTTTAAAGACCGCTTAGGCGCTGCCAGCGCTGCGAAGAAGGCTCAGATTGAACGTGCCCGGGCAATTGCGGAAGACCCGACTAGGCTCAGGCGAATAGAGGCTCGATCGGAGATCATCGCCGCCCGCAACATCCGGATCGCGGAACGTGAGAGGGTCAGACGCGAGGCGATAGCGCGCAAAGCAGCAGAGCGAGCGGCCGCGGAAGCTGCCGAGGCTGCAGCTCAGGCGGTCCGCAAAGCCGAGGAGGAGGCTCGAGAGGCGAGGCGTGTTGAGCAGGCCCGATTCGACGCCGCCGCGGCGGCCGAACGGGAGGAGGCTCTTCTCGCGATCCGCAGAGCGGGCCGGAAGAAGAAGAGCTCGGCTAGCCGGCAGCCCTCGCCAATTTTGTCATCGCTCGGGTGCTGATTCCATCCCGGCGCGTTCAACCGCGCCCTTCACAGATGCGCAGGGCAGGTTCACCTAAGCGTGCGCCGCCCGTGTTTCTCTCAGCAGCCACCCCCATCTCGACCCTCAGCTGCAAAAACCCCATACCAGAAAGCACAGGCGTTCACATAACACCCCGCACTGCGCGAAGCGCTCCCAATATCGCGCTCGCGCAAAACCATATTATGTAGATGATTTTAAACGGTTTCTTCTGACCTTGTATTTTCGGGCCGAAATTATATATTCTTAGTATAAAGAAGGAATATGCTGCAGGCTATGCAATCGCACGAGACGCTCTTCACGCCCACTGAGGCCGCCGTCCTGACCGGCCTGCCACTTAAGGCGGTGAACAACGCGATCGACAGAAAGACCGTCGCAGCCGTTCCCGGCGAGGAAGGCGGTCGGCAGCTCGACGCTCGGGCGCTTGTCTCGCTGTCGATCGAATGTCGCCTCTCCGCCAGCATCGCAACCCCCGAACTCCGGCGCAAAGTGTTCGATGCTCTGGCGGAGGCCCCGCGCAATACGGTTTCCCTCGAGGGCGGTCTCATCAAGATCGATCTACGCGAGCCACGCCGCGCGCTTGCGGCATCCTTACGGGATCTGCGCCGGGCCCGTCGTCTTGCCGTCAGCGATCCTCAAATATTGGGTGGCGATCCAGTGTTTCGCGGCACGCGCGTGCCGGTGCACATGATCGCCGAGCTTGTTGCGCAAGGGTCGACGCCTGCCGAGTTGATCGAGGGCTATCCCCGCCTCACGGCCGAGATGATTCGGCTGGCGCCGGTGTATGCCGCCGCCTATCCATTACGCGGCCGGCCACGCCGGCAGCCCTGGCGCGATCAGCAGCCGTTTCGCCTCAGTCGCCGGAAGCTCGACACCATCGCGGTGTCGTGAGGTTTCTGATCGACGAATGCCTCAGCGTCGACCTGGTCGCTGTCGCCGCGGTATCCGGCCATGAAGCCCGACACGTCGCCCGTATCGGCCGGGCCGGCTGGAAAGACTGGAATGTCGTCCGCTATGCCAGAGAGGGCGATTTCATCCTCGTTACCAACAACGCGAGCGACTTCCGGCAGCTCTATGCGGCCCAGCCCCTGCATGCTGGTCTCGTCATTCTGATACCGGTCGTCAATCGCCATCTGTAACGGCGCTTGTTCAAGGCCGCGCTCGACGAGCTCGCCGTCATCGGCGAACCGGTCAACCGCGTGGTCGAGGTCGATCTTGACGGCGGGGAGGTGACGCTGACGCTTTACGAGCTCCCTCCCGCCTAGGGCTTCCGCCACGTTTCTCCCTTTTTCAGTTCAATCACGCGGCCGAAATTCCACCTCGAGCGAGGCCTTGCCTCGAGCGCCGCATTTCCGGCAGCGCAGCTGCCGCTCCAGCGCGGTGAGGCGCGTGTAGCCGGCTCGCCCCTGCAGCAGCGTTATGTTGGGAATGATCGCCTTGTGCCCGCACCCGCGGCAGCTCGCCACCACCAGGTGGAACGCGCGCAGGTCCTCGAGGCGAAAGGCGTAGCGCGGCGGCACGTCGGGCTTGTTCATCGCGGCCGGTCATCGTATAGAACAAACGATGAACACGTCAACGACCGAAAACGCGGTACAATGGCTATTCCTCGATCTCAATGCCTTCTTCGCGTCGTGCGAGCAGCAGGAAAAACCGGCCCTGCGCGGACGGCCCGTCATCGTTGTGCAGACGCCGGCCGAGAGCGCCGTCGCGATCGCCGCCAGCTACGCGGCCAAGGCCTTCGGCATCAAGACCGGCACGCTCGTGCGAGAGGCGCGGCGGCTGTGTCCGGACGTCGTGCCGGTGCGGGCCGATCACCGGCTCTACACCGACTATCACGAGCGCATCCTGAAGGCGGTCGACACCTGCCTGCCGGTCGAGAAGGTCATGTCGATCGACGAAATGGCCTGCCGCCTGATGGGGACTGAGCGGCAGGTGCCGGTAGCGCGGGCATTGGCCTTGAAGGTGAAGGATACCTTGTGCGAGGAGGTCGGCGAATGCCTCACCTGCTCGATCGGCATCGCGCCAAACGTCTTTCTCGGCAAGGTCGGGTCCGACCTGCAGAAGCCGGACGGCCTGGTCGTCATCACCAAGGACGACCTGCCCGGGATTTTGCTTGGCCTCAAGTTGCAGGATATCTACGGCATCGGCGCGCGCATGGAGCAGCGGCTGCACCGCGCCGGCATCCTTACTGTGGAGCAGCTGTGGAACGCGACGCCGTTCCAGCTGCGCCGCGTCTGGGGCGGCATCAACGGTGTGCTGTTCCACCAGATGCTGCATGGCGCCGACATCCAGCCGCCCTCCTCCCGCTATTCGAAAAGCATCGGCCACCAGCATGTCCTGGAGCCGGACCTGCGGACCAAGAAAGGCGCGCACGATTTCGCGCAGCATCTACTGACGAAGGCGGCCGAGCGCCTGCGGCGTGGCGACTATTACTGCCGCCGGCTGGGCCTTCATCTTTCATGGGTCGGCGATCTCGGCGGCTTCTGGAACGAAACCAATTTTCACGAGACGTGCGACACCGGGTTCCTCCTCGCCCGTCTCGAGGAGCTGTGGCACCGGGTGCCCCGTGCCAAGCCGCTCAGCGTCGGCGTCGCGCTGCTTGACCTGGTGCCGGCCGATCACCACCAGCCGGATCTGTTCGACGCCGACGACGGCCGGCGCCAGAAACTCTCGCCGCTGATCGACCGCATCAACGACCGCTACGGCCGCTGCGCCATCGGCTTCGGCCTCTTTCCGCCCGGCGTGCGCGCGTTCAAGGGCCACGCCGCCTTTCACCGGGTGCCGGAGAGATGGGAGTTTTAGCCCCATCTCAGTCACTAACGCTGCAGTGCTAGGATCCTTGAGTATGTGTGGACGCGCGCGCCTTTCCTCCGATGTCAGCAAAATCAGGATCGCCTTCGGCATTCCGCCCGAGCGCCCGGCGCCAAATTTCGCCGCCAGCTGGAACGTGGCGCCGACCGATCCGCTGCCAATCGTGCGCTACGACGCGAAAGAGCATCAGCACAGCCTCGATGTGATGCGCTGGGGTCTGATCCCCTATTGGGCCAAGGACATCAAGATCGGCTTCTCGACCATCAATGCCCGCGCCGAGGAGATCGACACCAAGCCGGCGTTTCGCGAGGCGTTCCGGCAGCGGCGGTGTCTGGTGCCTCTGGACAACTTCTACGAATGGAAAAAGACCACGGCCGGCAAGCAGCCTTATGCGATCGCGCTCAAGGGCGGCGGGCTCATGGCCATGGCCGGTTTGTGGGAGACCTGGCGCTCAAAGGATGGCGAGCGGATCCGCAGCTTCACGATCGCGACGACGACGCCGAACGAGCTCTGCGCCCAGCTGCACAACCGCATGCCCGTGGTGCTCAAGAGTGATCGGTGGCCGCTCTGGCTCGGCGAGGAGCCGGCCGATCCTGCGCAGCTGAAGGCGCTTCTGGCCCCCTACCCTTCCGAGGACATCACCGCCTGGCCGGTGAGTACGCGCGTCGGCAGCGTCAAAAACAACGATCCGAGCCTTATCGAGCCGATCGCGCTGCCCTGACCGATAAGGTTGTGGATATCCCGCAGCGGACGCGAACGGTTCCGGCTTCGCCGGCGTTTGCTATCCATCAGGCGATCGAACGCATTCCCCCTGCGCGGTCGCCGATACCCGAAAACCCCGGTCCCCCCCGCCGGGGTTTTCTTCTATCCGTCGGCGACCGCGAGGCGGGTCCCGATCGTCAGGGCGGCGAACTGATAGATTGCGTCGCGGCCGGCGCGCCAGTCCGCGAGCTCGTCCTCCTCCAGGCGCTCGGGCATGCGCGGGTGCCATTCGCCGGGATCCGGGCGGATCACGGCGCCCGGATCGAGCCGGCCGCAGTCGACGCGCATGGTGCAGCGAAAGCGCCGGCCGACCTCGAAGGTCGATTCGATGACGGTGTTGCGGGCCAGGCGCGGGGCGACCGGCTCGAACCAGGTGACTTTCCGGGGCGGACTGCGGCGGGCCATTCCGTTCCTCCTCGTCGGTCAGGGTCAGGTGCGCGAATATCCGGACTATATGGGATGTGTGAGGCCGGCGTGCCCGGGGGCGTCTGACGTTCCCGCGTTAACGGCCGCGCTGTCGCGCAAAATCCCGTCGCGGAACGCGGTACGGTTGCGGCCCGTTTCAGAAATCGTTGATAAGTTTAATGCGGAGCATAACCATGGCGCAGGAATACAAGCCCGGCGAGATCGTGCTGCAGTCCGGCATCTACACGATCACCCACGATCCGGCGCATCCCGGAATGCCGCACGAGGTGACGGTGATCAAGGGTCCGCGCTTCCCGACCTGCCGGCATTGCAAGGGCGTCACGTTCGAGGTCGCCCATGCGGCCAAGCATGTCGGCGAGATTGACCATCTCGAGGAGGCGCATGCGCCGGTCGGGTAACCCAATCTCGTCGGCCGCCATGGCGCGCGGTGTAGCGCGCCGCCGAGGCGTCGAGGCGGCCGCCCTGCCTCCATGGATACGGCCGCAGCTCACTCAGCTCGTCGACGCGGCACCCGAAGGCGACCACTGGATCCACGAAATCAAATACGACGGCTAGCGCATGCACGCGGCTCGACCGCGGCGCGGTCAAGCTGCTGACCCGCACCGGGCTCCACTGGACGCCAAATATTCGGCGATCGCGAGGGCCATGGCGTCGCTCGGCGCCCGCCAGGCCTATCTCGACGGAGAGTTGTGCGGCGTCGGTCCCGATGGGCATCACCTCGTTCAACATTGTCCAGCTCGCTTCGGATAGCGGCAATGCCGCGGCCCTCGTCTTCTTTCTGTTCGATCTGCTCTTTCTCCACGGTGAAGACCGGACGGTGCAGCCGCTGATCGAGCGCAACGAACGTCTTGCGGCTTTACTGGCTAACGCCGAGCGATCCTTGCATTACGGCGACCATCAGATCGGGCACGGGCGCGCGTTCCACGAGCGGGCCTGCAAAACCCCCCTTGAGGGTATCCTCTCCAAGCGCACCGATGCGCCCCGCAATCGCGGCTTGGGGCGCAAGGTCAAATGTTTGCACCGCCAGGATTTGTCGTGGTCGGCTGGACCGCGTAGCGCTAACCATCGGGCACCAGAGATAACCTCAACTTCAGCTTTACTGCACCCTTGAATGATCCCGTGTGAGTCCAGGTTTGAGTCCAATACGGGAGTTTCACAAGGATGCGAGCAATGCCGTATCTACAAATCGTCAACGGAAACTACCGGGTTCGGATCGTGGTGCCTCCGGAGCTCCGGCCGCACCTGCCGCCGCCTCATACCGGCAAGGCCAATCTGACCCGAGCGCTCGGCACCGGAAATGAACGTGAGGCCAACCGGCTGGCCGTCGCATGGATTGCAGATTTCCAGGCTGCGATCACCAGCGCCGCTTCGATCACAGAAAATCTCAATGGGTACGATTGGAT
>Ga0306923_10003671_pt1 | contig 14557 bp, 12 predicted proteins | sample sta12Can44000108_FD_203841 | JGI IMG/M metagenome (GOLD analysis project Ga0306923, IMG submission 203841) | Lab enrichment of tropical soil microbial communities from Luquillo Experimental Forest, Puerto Rico - statanox.12C.anox.44.000.108 (v2)... | ecosystem: Environmental > Terrestrial >... | reverse complement strand
ACGCTCCCGCGGACGGCTGCGACAAAGCTCACGTCGACAAAGAAGTGCGCGTCCCGTACACCGCTGACTACCTCTTCTTCGCTCCAAAATAGCGACCTGTGGCTCGCTCTCGATGGTCGCTTTAGGATGTGCACCGTTATCGGATGCGTGGTTAACCAGGCGGCAATCCGTAATCGCTGATCAGAAAGAGCGGAGGCGAGGGAGAGCCGTCATCCTATATGGCGAGCCGCCGGCCGGACATTCGTCTCAACTGCCAAGTCGAGAATGTTAATAGCGAAAGTCGTGCATGAATGCGCCGGTCTCCGTGTTTCTGCGCTTGCTTTTGCAACAGGAAAGAGAATAGCGCATTGCCCCACAGCTTGAAAAAGTTCCGCGCAGCCGAGTGCGCTAAGGCGACGCCGTACCTCAATTTCCGACCGAAGCGGTCAGGCGGATTGAAGCAAGCCAATGAGATTGCCGTCGGCATCCTTGACCGCTGCGACGAGCCTGCCCGCGCCGACATCCTTAACTGGCTGCTGAATTTCCGCACCTTCGCTCACCAGCGCCTGCAGCGATTTCTTTATGTCGTCCACATGGAAATACCCGAGCGGCCCGCTCATTCCCGTGGCGTGCCCGTTGGGAAGCAAGCCGATCTCCTGTTCGCCAAGTCTAAAGCCGACATAATAAGGCTGGTCAACATAAGGCTCGCTGCCCAGCAGTCTGCCGAAAAGGCCCTTTGCCCGGCCCGCGTCTTTGACCGGATAGATGATGGTTCTGATACCGTGGTTCATGACCTGAAGCCTCCTTTCACGCCGAGTGAGAACCGTGCGTCACCACCATGACGAAGCTCATTGAGGGAATGTGACTGATCAAAACGCGTTTTCGAGGCAACCGGAATGGTTGGCGCAGACTCTTGAGAGCAAGCGGGCGCCTCCGCGTGCGGTCGCGAGTCGCATGCTGGGGTCCCACACTGATGCAGCTGACGCCGTGAAGGACGCTGGGCTGCGGTTGATCCGCTCCCATGCCGACGAGATCGGGAATGCTGGCTGAACACCGTCGTGGTGCAAATCCGCCCGGACAGTTTGCGCTCCCGCACTGCGAAGCGGCAGGAGCCTTAAGATGTTCCGGACGGTGCCAGTGCATTTTAGTGATCGGTCCTGTCACATCCGGCGGACCTCCTTCGTCAGAGTGGTGACAGATCAAATTATCCGCAAGGAGACGGGTTTGAGATTGAAAACGACTGGACATTGGACGGCTACGGTATTGGTAGCGTTCCCGCTGCTGTCCCGTGGGGCGGCACGATCCGTAGGCCAGAAAAAAACGCCCGAGATCATCATGCGCGTGGGCTACCCGGCATACTTTGTTGCCATGCTTTGGGTTTTGGAAAGTGCTGGGCGGGATCGCCTTGCTCGCCTCGCGTTTCCGACTGCTGAAGGAATGGGCCTACGGCGGTGTGTTCTTTGATTTGACGGGCGTAGCCGCCTCTCATGTCGTGAGCGGCAGCGGGCACGTGGCCGTAACAGTTGCCTTAGCGGCGCTCGCAGTGATTCCGTGGGCGCTACGGCCGCCGAGCCGCGCGATGGAAATTCTCTTCTCCGTCCGCCCCTTTTCGTCGTAAGAAGGAAACATGAAACCGAAACGAAGCGGACGTTTTTATCTGCGGCCGATCGGGGTGATTCGCTCGACTCTCAAAAAGAGGAGCGAAGCGCCGAAGCAAGGGTCGGAGGGCGCTCCCGACGCATGGATCGAGATCGAACCTTGGGCATCGGCCGGACTCCATCGCATGAGAGTCGGCGATGAGGTTTGGGTCATCACCTGGTTCCACCAGGGGGATCGCGATGTGCTGCAAGTGCATCCGCGGAGCGATCCAAAACGCGCGCTCACTGGCGTCTTCGCGACTCGATCTCCGGACCGGCCGAACCCGCTCGGACTTCACCCGGTTAGAGTGCTAGAGATCGCGGGGAATCGTTTGAAGGTCGAGCCGATCGAAGCGATTGATGGGACGCCGGTGGTGGATATGAAGCCGGTCATCGCGTGAAGAAGGAACGCGGCGGCATGAACGCACAAGAATGGCTGGCCGAGCGATTCGAAGAAAACCGGAGCCGTTTGCGAGCCGTGGCGTATCGCATGCTCGGATCGCTGGGAGAGGCGGAAGATGCGGTCCAAGAAGCGTGGCTGCGGTTGAGCCGTTCGGACGCCGGCAGGATCGAAAATCTCGGTGGATGGCTGACGACAGTAGTGGCGCGCGTTTGCCTAGACGTGTTGCGGTCGCGCAAGTCGCGGGCCGAGGAGCCGCTGGGCACCCCGCCGCAAGAGCCGACGGCGAAGAAGGGAGCAGGCTCCAATCCTGAGCAGGAGGCGATACTAGCGGACTCGGTTGGTCTCGCGCTGCTGGTGGTTTTGGATCGGCTAGCCCCTTCGGAAAGAGTCGCGTTCGTGCTGCACGACCTGTTCGGTTTGTCCTTCGAAGAAATCGCCACGATTGTGGAGCGCTCGCCTACGGCAACGCGGCAGCTTGCCAGCCGCGCGCGGCGGCGCGTGCAGGGGGTTGCGCAGGCGCCCAGCGCCAGCGTTTCCCAACAGCGAGAAGTGATCGATGCCTTTCTGACGGCCCTGCGTGCAGGAGACGTCGACGGACTGCTCGCGGTGCTCGATCCAGACCTGATCGTGCGCGTGGATGGTGCGGCGGCTCGCGCCGGCGCTCCGCAAGAAGTACGTGGCGCGCAGAATTGGGCTAAGGGGGCGGTGGCTTTCGCGCGCTTTATTCGACCGGCGACAGTTTGCATCGTAGATGGCACGGTGGGTGCGGTGTGGGCGCCGGGTGGGCATTTGCAACGCGTGCTCAAGTGTATGATTGCCAACGGCAAGATTACGCAGGTGGAGATCATCGCCGATACCGCGCGCCTGGCACAACTGGAAATTGGCGTCCTCGGTTTTTGACCAGGAAATCGCCTTGCAATGCTCCTTGTCACGAAACTCAGCCCTGAGGGACTGGGCTAAATTCTGCCGTACGTCTGGAGTGCTGGGAAGACTGCGCCCTAGAAGATTAAACTATCCTGCCGGTGAAACGAATCGGAGTCGAAAGACACTACTGTAAAAAGGCGATGCGTCACGTGGGGGCTATGACTCACGCCTCATAATTTCGCCTTTCTGGCTTATCTTGAGTTGTTCCCCCGTGGGGTTTGCCGTTGAAGGAGGTCTCTATGGCGGCATCGGCTCCAGTCCCGGGCCGCCCTGTTCCCCCCAGGTACTTCGCGCACGCCGAGGCAGCTGAATCTTTTCAGATTCCTGACAGGGACTTTCTTCCAAATGCCGAAGAGCATCCAGATCACAGGGTGACTTAGCTTTTTTGCTGCTCTTCGTGTGCCTGGTTCTTTATCCCATCCTCGGAATTACATATTACGAGGGGAAGGTGGAGACGTGGATCTTCGATAACGAAGGGAATCCGACGCACGCATTCGGGTCAGGGGTAAGGATCACGAGAGGCGCTACGGTAGTGACAAATGAACAAGGCGAATTCACGCTGGGAGTTCATTCGCCGTACATCCCCTTTACGTCCGTTGAGTTACCTTCAAGGCGCCCCGGGACGCGGCAATCGAACCTGTGTTGCTTCCGGCTCCGAGGCCATTCGTGTCCCTGTTTAATCCTAATTTGCGAAAGATTTATTACGTGCCGAGCAGCAACCTGAACGATGACACCGAAGAATTCAAGAAACACTTCTTCTTGGAGGCGAAGGAAGCCAAACGAGCGATGGACAAGAGCAAGCGGGCCGCATTCGTTGACCCGGCACTGTTTCCCGCTTTGCCAACCAAGACGCTACCTCCGTTAATTCCGACGGTATATGCGGCTAATTTAAGGGCAACGCAGCGTAACTATACTCTGCGGCTCCGTGAGGTAAAGGTCTCCGGCATTGATACGGCCGCACAGGTGTACCTAGACATCCGCGTCGACGGCCAGTCCATTCGTCCGGCGAGCCTGCCCGGGGCCAATGCTTCCGAGTTGCGCGATCTGACGGTGTTCGCAGACACTCCCGTGCGCTTCGATTCGCTGTATCGTGGAACGTCGGCCCACCGGTGTTCGTTTTCGAGACAGATGTGATCGGCGACAGCGTCGCGTTGCTTTTGGAGAAGGTCCCTCGGAGGTGCTCCTGGAGGTGGCGTTGGGGAAAGAAGCTAGTAATAGAGGGCCGGATTGTTAAGAGAGGTACCGCAGCAAATCATCCGCGATGGGCCGGCTGCTCGACGGGCCTGCGAGACGGTTTGTCGGCGGCGTAGACCTTGAGGTTCTTGACGGTCTTCAGGGCTTTGCAGTGAGGACAATCGTCGAGCTGGTGCAGACAAGGCAGGCGGAGAAACAAGCGTTCGAGCTTGTCGAGTTGCCGGAGAAGTACCCAGTCTGGCATCAGGCCCCCACAACAGATTCCCTAATTAGGCAGGTAAACTAGGTCTAAAAGTGATTTTAAAAGTATAACACTAATTGGATGGTAAAAAGCAAGTTTTTTCCTGTGGCACGCAGCCGCAAAAACGAGAGAGCCCTCGCAAGTGCCTGCCTGCCGCAGGCCGGCTCGGGATCACGAATACGGGAAGGGGGCGGCGCCAGGGTCTGGCTGCCGGGCAAAAGCTCAGCGGCAAATCAAAGCAGCCAGGTTAATCCCCATTGACAGCAAGGAAGCGTAAGCGAGAAATATCGGGGAGGGGAAGAGCACCCCGAGACCCACCCTCGACGGCCTGGCGGTGGCGGGAAGTGCAAGTACAATGGCGCGTTTTGCTAGTGCGTTCGGATCCCGCCGCATCTAAGCTTGTGTTTGACCGCCCCAGGAGGAATCGACCATGAGCGAAGCTGCTCGACAGAAAACCGTAACGGAAGCCGCCCCATCGAAAATGACTGAGACTTTCACCGCGCGTGCCTATGCAGCGGCGAGTCCAACGGCGGCGCTGGCGCCTTTCACAGTTCCGCGCCGCGCTCCGGGACCGCAGGATATACAGATCAAAATACTGTATTGCGGCGTGTGCCACTCGGATCTGCACACGGTGAGGAACGAGTGGGAAAGCGCGATGCCGACCGTTTATCCCTGCGTGCCGGGACACGAAATAGTGGGACGCGTAGTGAAGGCGGGCGCGGGCGTAAATAAGTTCAAGGAAGGCGACCTGGTGGCGGTGGGGTGCATGGTGGATTCCTGCCGACACTGCGCGAGCTGCCTTGAAGGACTCGAACAATACTGCGAGAACGGGATGGTGCTGACGTACAACGGCCCCGACAGCCATCTCGGCGGCGTGACGTACGGAGGTTACTCGGACAGTATTGTGGTGGACGAGAACTACGTTTTGCGCGTGCCGGCGAAGTTGGACCTGGCCGGAACCGCGCCGCTGCTTTGCGCGGGAATCACAACTTATTCGCCGCTGCGCCACTGGAACGTGGGCAAAGGGCAGAAGGTGGGGATTGTGGGGCTTGGCGGACTGGGCCACATGGGCGTGAAATTCGCGAAAGCGTTTGGAGCGCACGTGGTGCTGTTCACGACATCGCCGAACAAGAGCGCAGACGCGAAGCGGCTGGGCGTGGACGAGGTGGTGGTATCGAAGAATGAGGCGGAGATGCAAAAGCAGGTGGCGAGCTTCGACTTCATCCTGGATGCTGTTTCGGCGAACCACGATCTGAACACTTATCTGAACCTGCTGAAACGCGATGGAAAGCTGACGCTCGTAGGGGCGCCAGAACGTCCGATGCCGGTGGCCGCGTTCGGGTTCCTGATGAAGAGGCGCAGCCTGGCGGGTTCGGCGATCGGCGGGATCCGGGAGACGCAGGAAATGCTGGATTTCTGCGGCGAGCATGGAATCATGGCGGATGTGGAGGTGCTCCGCATTCAGCAGATCAACGAAGCGTACGAGCGGTTGCTGAAGAGCGACGTGAAGTATCGCTTCGTGATCGACATGGCATCGCTGAAGTAAGGATGGAGAACCGGGCTGAAGCCCGGCGACTACCGCAACTAGGAAGACGAGGATATGGGCCTTTCGGTTCCAGCGGTCCTGCAAAAGTGAAGGGCGTGCTGAAGCCATTGCTGGCAGGGCGGCGCCCGGCGCTGCGCGACGGGGCGCGCGAATTGCGGCTTAGCGTACGGACCCTGCAGCGGCGTCTGACCGGCGAGAGGACAACGTGCCAGCGGACTGATGGAAGAGGCTCGAAACGGCGTACCAGTTGGGGTACGCCCATCGCGCTGCGGGCCCCACAGCCGATTCCGCCTGAGTCCGTCAGAGTAACTTTCGCTCCGACCACGAACCGTTAGCGGGTTGAGTGCGCCGCGGCGGGAGGGTATCGTTCCGACCTCGGGAGATATCGGCGGTAGCGTGGTCCGGGCAAGCGCTCCCGGCCAGAAAGATGCGGGGTGAGACGAACGGGCAGCTACTGCTTTGCGGCGGGTTTCTGGCTGTTTTGGTTCGGAATATTGCTGACCAGTTGCACGACATAACTGACGTCAGAGAATGCTTGATGGACACCTGGTTCACTGCGTTCGGAGGTGCGCGGAGTTACCTCTTCAGCCAGATCTCGACGCGCCTGTTTTTCTCGCGGCCTTCGGCCGTTTCGTTTGAGGCCACGGGGAGCTGAGAACCGAGGCCGATCACAGCTGAGGCATTGACGCCACGCTGTTCAAACTGCTGCGCTACGGCAGACGCGCGGTTCTTCGACAGCGCATCGTTTACTTGAGCGGCGCCGGTGCTGTCGGCGAAACCAAAGAGCAAAATGTTCTGCCCCGAGTAGTGCAAGTCTGTCAGGAAAGTGACGACCCGGTCGAGGTCGGCCAGCGCCTTGTTATCCAGGTCTGAGCTGGCGGTCCGAAAACGAAAATCCAGTGAGAGTCGGGTGGCGCCCGTCGTGAGCTGTCTGTATCGATCAGGGGCATCGCTCGGAATCGTCGTGCCCTGAGTGGGAGCCACGTTCTGGCCGACGAAACCCATCTTCTCAACAATTTCCTGACCGTGGGGAGACAGGGCGAAGTCCACGAATTTGCGCGCCAGATCGTTTGTGGGACTCACCGCGGTGTAGAGAAACAAGCGGCGAGAGAGCGCGTAGTCCTCGGTCGAAACCGTGAAATGGTTGGGCAGGAAAGGGCGTGTCCCGTTCTCTGACACCGCAACGGCCTTTGCGTCCCGTACGTAAGGGAGGCCGATAAAACCGATCCCGTTAGGGTCCTTGGCAACGGCGTCGGAGAGTTCACGGCTATCCTCGAAGCGTTTGGCATTAGGGACAAGTTTCTTGCCGCTGAGGACCAGCGCCTTGAACGTGTCGTAAGTTCCGGACTTGTCATCACGCGCGTAGACGTTGATTGGCGCGGTCGGACCGTGCAACTGCTGCCAATCCGCGATTTCACCCGCGAAGATGCGCGCAATCTGGTCTTTTGTGAACGACTGCACCGGGTTGGCCTTGCTCACAATAACGGCGATTCCGTCGAGCCCCACGACATGCTCGGAGGCAGCCGATGTCATGTCACCGAAGGTCGCGAGGTTGGTTGCTTCCTCTGGTTTGATTTTGCGCGATGACATTCCAACGTCGCACAGGGACTTGCTCAAATCTTCGAATGCTGTGGCCGAACCATGCGCGTGAATTTCGATGGCCTTGGGAACGGATTCGCCCGGCAAAATTCCTTGTACGCGGACCTCGTCTTCCTTGTCGCCACGCACGGTTTTGACGCTCGTGGCACCTTGACGCTCCCTTAGAAACTCTTCGGCAAGCGCCGGCCCTAAGGCAGCGCCAATCGTATTCGACCCGCTAATCCGAAGAACCACGGTTCCAGAACTTGCGGATGCTGACCCGATGCCGCTTGAATGTGACCTGGCCCAGAGGAAGTAGCCGAGGACAGTGAGGACGAGGCCCGTGGCGATACCGAAGACGAGGCTGAGCGGGAGCTTGCGCGGCAAAGCGCCGGCCGGCCGCAGAGGCTTGCCGCACTCTGGGCAAAAAAAGTCCTTGCCCTCAGGGATGGTAAGCAATTCCTTGCTATCGGCCTTGTGACAAAGGCCGAGGTTGATGCATTGACCGTTGCGCGCCGGCATAAATTCGCCCTCTCGCACTAGAAGAGATGTGGATTTTTAGAGCCCATGGGTCTACAAGAATCCGCAATTCACAACGAAGGGACCTTCGCCGCGAACGTTTTGAAAGCGCACCTTCAGCTGGGAGCCTACGATTGCCGCCCTTGCTAAGCTCGCCATTCCCCCCAAATAGCAGTTAACCGAAGGCTAGGCGCACCCATGATATATAAAAAAGCCCTGGAAGTCATGAAATTCCATTTTTTTTATACGCAGGGCCGGCCGCTCTCAGCCGGCGATTGGGACACGCAGACGCTGTTCTTCCTCAGCACGGGTATCGGGTCATCCACGACCGGCGGCTCCCTTGCAGAGCGAAGGATCCTGATATTCGCGCTGCCGCCGAGAAACAAGGCAAACCGCTCGACGAAATCGTCGCCGTAACCCTACCGTCGCCTCAGACGCAAAGTGCGGCGCCCACGTTAGGGGCCCTAAGACTTCATCGGCGACGTTTTCCAGGGCGTTTGAGGTGATTGCGAGCGAGTCCAGACGAATCTGGAAGTCGCGGAGCATCAGGACGAATTGCCGGCTATAGGCCCGGTGAGGACGAACGGTTGAGCCATTGGACGAAGAGGTGTCGGGACCAGGCGCGACCACCCCGAATCCGGTTCAAGCGGCACCAAAGAAAGACGTTTCGCGACCGTAGCCTGCCGCCCTTCGCGTAATTCGCACCAAACCCGTAGACCGACGCATCCGTAGGTTCATGAAAACACCATGCGATGAAGGCGTAATGGCGTCAGGGAGGGTGCGCGTCCAACGACGAGTAACCGCGGCAGGACCGTGGATCCTGGCGGCGACCATCCTGGGCTCGAGCATGGCTTTCATTGACGGGACGGTCGTTAATGTTGCGGTTCCCACACTCCAGGCAACATTCCACGCGAGCGTTGTCGATGTGCAGTGGGTAGTCGAGGCCTACGGAATTTTCATGTCGTCGCTGATTCTTGCCGGCGGCGCTCTTGGAGACTTGTTTGGACGCCGACGGATGTTCCTCACCGGTGTATTAGTATTCGCCGCAGCATCAACAGCTTGCGGTTTCGCCTCCAGCATCCACGAACTGATTACCGCACGTTGCGTGCAAGGGATTGGTGCCGCATTGCTGGTTCCGGGCAGCCTCGCAATAATTAGCTCGTGTTTCGACGAAGCGTCCCGCGGCCAAGCGATTGGTACATGGTCCGGCTTCACGGCGATAACCACCGCTTTCGGACCGCTCCTTGGCGGATGGCTCATTCAATATGCCTCCTGGAGCTGGGCTTTCCTGTTGAACGTGCCGCTAGCAGTTACCGTCGTGGCGATTTCTCTTCGCCATGTGCCGGAAAGCCGTGGTGGGGACGCCAAGCGGGTTGATTGGTTAGGGGCACTGCTCGCTACAGTGGGGCTGGCCGGCGTAGTAACCGGATTTCTGGAATCCGCGAGGCTGGGCTGGGCAAGCCCGCTGGTATTGGCAAGCTTGTCCGGCGGCTTGCTCTTTCTCGGCGTTTTCTTGGTGGTTGAAGCTCGCTCGCTATCGCCGATGGTGCCGCTCACGCTTTTCAGGTCTCGTGCGTTTCTCGGCGCGAACCTTCTCACGATGTTTCTCTACGCTACAATTGGGATCTTCTTCTTTCTGTTCCCGATGGACCTAATCCAAGTGCAAGGGTACTCGGCAACGGCAACCGGCTCCGCGATGTTGCCAATGATCTTATTAATGTTCCTTCTGTCGCGATGGTCCGGTGGGTTAGTTAACCGTTATGGTGCAAGGGTCCCGCTTGTAGTCGGCCCTTTGATTGTCGCGCTCGGTTTCGTGCTGTTTGCCGAAATGCACGCCCGAGGAAGTTACTGGAAAACGGACTTTCCCGCCTCGTTGGTGTTCGGCTTGGGAATGGCGGTCACTGTAGCGCCGCTCACGACGGTGGTCATGAATTCTGTCGACCAGCAACAGGCGGGAACCGCGTCGGGGATCAACAATGCGGTTGCCCGCGTAGCGGGAGTCCTGGCGATCGCCGTATTTGGAAGTGTAATGATGGAAAACTTCGATTCCCACTTAAAACAAAGTCTTGCGAACCTTAGACTGCCGTCGAATATTGTTCAGGATATCCGTTCGAGAGAGGTTGAGCTAGCCGGCCTTGAACCACCTGAGGGCCTTGACGCGAACACGATTGTGGCGATCCGGGGCGCAATCTCTGAAAGCTTTGCTTCCGGATTCCGCGTAGTTCTATTCTGTTGTGCCGGGCTATCGATTGGAAGCGCTCTGGTTGGATGGTGGCTGGCAATCCGCCCGGACGAAAAACGGACTATTCCGTCGATTTGAGTCTTGCGAAAGATGCCAGTTAAATAACCGGCAATCCGACAATTCGAATCGTTTGAGAAGAGAACAAGCCGTTAGAAAAAGGTGGTTACCGTCACACCCTAAACCGGGAAGCGGCTCTGCAGCTTGGCATTCTCTTCCAAAAGAGTCCAAAAGTTGGATACGATCGTGCGGTCGTTCGTTGCGGATTGCGACGGCAAGTCTTTTGGCGTTTGAGCAGCGGATTTTGAGCGCGATGCTCCGAAGTCGCAAGATAAGCCCTCGTGCTGAATGAGAAGCCCCGTTGTTGTGAGAGGATAGACCGATGTCTTATCAGCCCATCGAGAACTACGGCATCATCGGTAACATGCGCACGGTCGCCCTGGTTGGCATGAACGGGTCGATCGACTGGTACTGCTATCCGCACTTCGATTCCCCGAGCCTCTTTGCGGCAATTTTGGATGACACCAAGGGCGGCCGCTTTCAGATTTGCCCAGATGGCGATCAAGCACGGCACAAACAGTTCTACTGGCCTTCCACCAACATCCTGGTGACGAGATTCTTGCTTCCCGATGGAATCGCGGAACTGGAAGATTTCATGCCTGTAGGGCTTCCTGCCGACTCACCTTGGAATCGCCATCTCTGCCGCCGCATCCACTGCGTCAAGGGGACGGTGCGACTCTTGCTCCATTGCCGCCCTGCCTTCAACTACGGACGTGAGAGCCACGAAACTCTCCTCGACACCAATGGAGCAAGCTTCAATGCCGGCAAACTGACCTTTACTCTTTCGACCGCGGTGCCCCTGAAGCAGGACGGGCAGGGCGGTGTGAACGCGGAGTTCGTCCTTGAGGAAGGGAAGTCGCAAGTCTTCATTCTGAGGGCTCACGACCCCGGTGCCACGGTTCCTTTGCCGCCTCCCGAACTGGAAGCCGAAGAGCTTTTCCAGCGAACCTTGAAGTTCTGGCAGAAGTGGCTTTCTTCCAGTACCTACCAAGGGCGCTGGCGAGAGCAAGTCGAAAGATCGGCTTTGGCTCTGAAGCTTCTCACCTTCGAACCTACCGGGGCGATCATTGCCGCTCCGACAAGCAGCTTGCCAGAGGTCGTCGGGGGCACCCGGAACTGGGACTACCGTTACACCTGGGTACGGGACGCGGCTTTTACGGTCTACGCATTCCTCCGCATTGGCTTTCGAGAAGAGGCTGCCGGGTTCATGAATTGGATTGAGAGCCGCGCATCCAAGCACCTTCGCCCGAATGAGCCTGTGCCGGTGCTCTTCACCATTCACGGAGACTGCGAGATTGCTGAGGAGAGTTTGGACCACTGGGAGGGATACCGGCGATCTTGCCCTGTACGCATTGGCAATGCTGCCGTTTCGCAGTTCCAGTTTGATGTCTATGGCGAGTTTATGGATGCGTTTTACTTGTACAACAAGTACGTGAGCCCTATCTCCTACGATCCGTGGGTCAGGATTCGCCGTCGGTTGGACTGGATCAGTGAAAATTGGCAGCGTCCCGACGCTGGGCTGTGGGAGATGCGCAATCGTGAGGAGCATTTTGTCTTCTCAAAGGTTATGAACTGGGTTGCGCTGGATCGCGGTGTGCGCCTGGCGGACAAGCGCGCTTTGCCCGCAAATCGTGCGAGGTGGATCGAGGAGCGTGATCGCATCTACGAGGAAGTGATGACGCAAGGCTGGAACGCGAATCGTCGCGCGTTCACTCAATTCTACGGCAGCGAGGACTTAGACGCTTCCCTTCTTATCATGCCCCTGGTATTTTTTATGGCTCCAAACGACCCCCGGATGCTCAGCACGATCGAAGCTATTCTCAAGAGCCCCGGGCAAGGTGGTCTTGTCAGCGACAGTCTCGTGTACCGCTACCCTCCGAATCCCCGCATTGATGGGCTCCCCGGTGAGGAGGGTACATTCAACATGTGCTCGTTCTGGCTGGTAGAGGCGCTGACACGCGCGAGCCAGGCCAACCCGGAGAAACTTGATCAAGCCATGTTCCTGTTCGAGCGAATGCTCGGTTACGCAAATCATCTCGGTCTTTACGCAGAGCAAATAGGCTCCCAAGGTGAAGCGCTGGGCAATTTTCCACAAGCGTTTACGCATCTGGCATTGATCAGCGCGGCCTTCAATTTGGATAGGAGACTGGGCACACGCAACCAAACTTAGGGTGACGAGGAACCAATCAAACGGGACAAGAAATGCGCGCTGCGCGTCGCAGATTGTGCATAAGGAAGTGAATTCAAATGTACGGAAAGCCGACTCTTCTGCCACGCGGTCTTGATGTCGCTTCCGGATTGCTGTCGGCTCTCTTCGTTCAGATAATTGATTGCATCAGGGCTTTGTTACCACAGACTTAGGCCGTTTCGCCGATTGGGTGTATACTCCGGCTAACTTGCAGAGTAACTGGGAGATTCCCATGAGTTTTCGCTTCCGCGGGAATCTGGTCATTCCTTTGGGCCACGGTCAATCCCTGTGTCTTTGCCCACCACAAAGCTTGCAAATAGAGAGGGTCTCATGAATCGAACCTTCGCGATCGCCATTGGAGGCGCGGCCGGGCAGGGTGTGGCCACGCCCGGAGACATTTTTGCAAAGATTTTCAGCCGGCGCGGTCTTCACCTGAACGCGTACAATGCTTATCAATCCATCATCCGGGGTGGGCATACACTGCTGACTATCCGAACCGGGCCTGCGCGGGTCACCAATATGGGCGACCGGATTGATTTGTTGATTCCCCTGAACCAAGACACCGCAGATCGTCATCTCCAACTGCTCAGCGACGGCGCGGCTTGCATCTATAACGCCGACGCAATTACGCCGGGCACCGCCGCTGATGGAGTGCAACTCTGCCCGCTTCCCGTCTCCCAGCTGGTCGATATCACTCGAAATAAGGTAGCCCAGAACACACTGGCGATGGGCGCTGGACTACACATGATGGGTATCGGGTTCTCGTCGTTGGAAGAAGTCCTGCGAGAGCAGTTCAAGAAAAAAGGCGATGCCGTAGTGGCCGAGAATGTTGGAGTGGCGCGGGCCGGTTATGACTACGCCGCCGCCCATTTCCGGCCGTTCCCGAATCCTCTTCCCAAGGCGAACGAGCGATACGCCATTCTCAGCGGAAATATGGCGCTGGCCATGGGGGGAGCCGCTGCGGGAGTGAAGTTTTACTGTGCCTACCCCATGAGTCCTTCTACCGGCGTGTTGCATTGGATGGCGTCACACGCACGCAAAGCGGGAATCATGGTGCGTCAAGTGGAAGACGAGATCGGCGTCATCAATATGGCTATCGGCGCTGCACACGCGGGTGTTCGCTCGATGTGCGCCACGTCCGGCGGAGGTTTTGCATTGATGAGCGAAGGCCTGGGAATGTCCGCAATGATCGAAACGCCGGTAGTGGTAATTGACTGCCAGCGTGCCGGCCCATCGACGGGCGTTCCGACGAAAACGGAGCAGGGCGATCTCTGGCAAATGCTCGGTGCTGCGTTCGGCGACTATCCGCGAGTGATTGCGGCCCCACTGGACATCGGGGATTGCTTCAAGTTGATTCCCGAGATGTTCAACCTTGTTGACCGCTTCCAGTGCCCCGGTCTTGTGCTTTGCGATCTTCTGCTTTCGGAGGGCCGCCTTAGCGTGCATCCCAGCGAATTAGACTTTGCACCTCACGTCGATCGTGGTGAGTTGATCACGGGAAACAACGGGGTCTCCTCGGGCGCGACCACGAACGGCGGGTACAAACGGTACAAGTTTGTGGAGAGTGGCATTTCACCACGCGCGGTTCCGGGCGTGCCGGGTCACATACACACGGTGGCCACTGACGAACATATGGAAGACGGCGTACTGATCAGCGATGAGTTCACGAACCCGGTAAAGCGGCGCGCCATGATGGAAAAGCGCATGCGGAAGGTAAGTGGTATTGAGGCTGCCGTGCAGCCGCCGGAATTGGTTGGTCCGCCTTGCGCCGACGTCACGTTGGTGGGTTGGGGTTCGACAAGGGGTGTCATCGAGGAGAGCTGCGAGATTCTCAATGAGCAAGGAATCTCCGCCAACCAACTCCAGATCCGGTGGCTTGTGCCGTTACATGGCGAGACAATTCTGAAAATTTTGAAAGATGCCCGCCATACGATTATCGTGGAAAACAATTTCAGTGGTCAGTTTGCCCGCTACCTGCGCAGTGAGACCAGCTTTGTACCTGAAGGGCATATTCGTAAATATGACGGCGAACCTTTCATGCCGCACCAC
>Ga0306923_10003669_pt1 | contig 14559 bp, 7 predicted proteins | sample sta12Can44000108_FD_203841 | JGI IMG/M metagenome (GOLD analysis project Ga0306923, IMG submission 203841) | Lab enrichment of tropical soil microbial communities from Luquillo Experimental Forest, Puerto Rico - statanox.12C.anox.44.000.108 (v2)... | ecosystem: Environmental > Terrestrial > Soil... | reverse complement strand
AACAACGGAAAAGCGCTACAGGTCAGGTGATCGGCGGCAAGCCATTCTCACCCGGGGCGCTCTACCTGGCGTTGAGCAACCGCACCACCGCGAGAAGTGAGGATATCTTTTCAGAATTGCCCCTGATACCGGATATTCTCGGGAGCGCCGGCTGTCCTGGGACCGGCTGAGACCGCACGGAGCCCGCCCGCTTGAGAGCGCCTTTTTTTCAACCAGATCAAACAGTGTCGGCAGTCGCAACCCGCTACGATAAACCGGCAGCGATAAGTTCGCGACCCAGTTGCCTTGTCCGCCGATGATCGCGTAGGCCATGGGGCCCCAGAAGACTTTCGACGCGATCGGGATCATGCCCAAGGAGGCGGCAGCAACGGTCAGCACGATCGGCCTGAGGCGGTGCGTCGTCGCGTCGATCACCGCATCCCAGGAGTGCAATCCCTTAGCGAGATCCATGTACTTGGCGCGTTGCCAGTCGCGTTTGAGCTCAGAGTCTCTGCGCGAGATGGGGCGCTCGAGGATGACGACTCGCCCACATCTTTTGTGCCACTACCTACCCGCGAGGAAATCTCGCTGCGGGTCCCGCCGGGCAGGCTGAGTGCGGGGCACTCGCGCGTGTGAGGAGATAGGACAATGGGCAGCCAATTTTGGGCCACCGCTCCTCACCGATCGCAAAATCCTCGATCGACGGCAGCGTTCCTTGTGACTACCCTTGAAGGACGATGTTATTCCCAGGTCCGCCGATGAGCACGTCGCCACCGGCGCCGCCGAGCAGAATTTCGTCGCCGGGTTGCGGCCGATCCGCGGATCGTGGACGAAGCGCTGAAGGCTTCGTCGGCCGAATTCAAGCGACTGAACGCCAAATTCGGCCCGACCCTAGATCCCGGCTGAGAGACGGCTCCGCGCCCTGCTGTTGCACGTCTTTTACTCGGTGCGGCGGGCGAAAAATTACCCTTGTCGATAATGTCGCCGGTATGAGGTGGAACATCTAGGGGTAACGTAGCCGCCATCGGGCCACTAGAAGGACGAAATCCAATGAGAGACTTCTCGGTCGCGATTGCAGCGGGAGCGATGGTGTTGCTGGCATGGGGGTTACGGGCCGAGGAAGGCACCACCGAGAGTCACGGCGCTCCGGCTTCCCTGCTACCCGGTATCGGTGCGCACGATTCGCGCATCCGCACCGACCCGGACGTCGTTCCGTGGCGCGCGGTAGGAAGGCTTCAGGCCGCCTCGATCAATTTCCGCGCATCGTGCACAGCGACTCTGGTCGGCCCGTCAGCGGTGGTGACGGCTGCGCATTGCATTTTCAATCGCCGTGTGCAGCGTTACTTCCCCCCCGCGGCGCTGCATTTCCTGATCGGCTACACTGGTAGTCGCTACACTGGTCACGCCATAGGCACCGCGATAAAGATCTCAGACGCCTATGACCCCGACCGACCGGAGGAGACAGTCGGCAGTGATTGGGCGTTGGTCTTTCTCGATAAAAACCTGGGCTCGGAAGGCCGCGTTCTGCCCATCCTAAGCGAGCCTCCAGAGAACGGGGCGAAAGTCGCGCTCGGCGGCTATCAGAAAGATCATTCACTCGTTTTGATGGCGGACACTCGGTGTCACATTGTCGGACGCTTTGTCGATGCGGGCGGCCGGCTCTTATTGAGGCACAATTGCGCGGCAACCAATGGTACGAGCGGAGCGCCTTTGCTTATCGAAAGAGGCGGCAGATGGCACGTCGCCGCGATCGAGGTCGTTGGCCGGACGGGTGCTTCCGGCGGCGCTGCCGCAATGCTCGACGAGGCAATCAACCGCTTCTGAGCGAACTGGGTCGCTCATCGGAACGACGATGGTTTAACAGGGGTGTCATGACGATCATGGCTCCTTCGGCAGGGCACGTCGCGTCGGGTTGATGAAGCCGCACAACGTGGCAGGGCCTGGTGAGAACCCGCGGAATCCGAGTGCGTTGGGATTGCAAAGATCGCCTAAGTATAGAGCTTTGCAAGCCGAGCGGCTTATTTTGTTGAATTTCGTCAAATATTACCTTTAACCATCAGTTTCTTATGGTTAACATAAGCGTTCTCCCGCATACGTGGTCGCACGTATTTACCTTGGGCTAACCATTAGCCCAAAATTCGAAATGGCGGGCAAGCAACGCAAGCACACCGATCCGCCGCGACTGCCTTTTGCGCCTGGGGGTGCGTATTAGCCAGCTTTAGCCATAGGGAGTGGGACCCATGCCGACGGAAGATTGGGATCGCTACGATCGTAAGGTGAATTGTTCGAGCGGCATGAAAATCCTAGGCCGATTTAAATCCCGCCGCGTTCAGCGCACCGGCTGCTTTTGCAGCGGGGCAGCGCGACTTGCATCGACCCGCTCTTCAAGACGCGTAGCAACCCGCCCGTCAATCCACTAGGAGGATACCATGGCCACGACTATCACCATCACGGGGTCTCTCACTCTTGACGAGTCCTTGGGATTGCAGAATATCGGTAGTCCAGCAGCCGAAGACGCCAACGATAGCGACGTCTCGCTCGCCACACTGCAGTCTGGGGCATCCGCGTTCTCCAATCGGTTGTTCAACAGCGTCGCATCTGGCGGCTTGGGCCTCAGCACGACCTTCGCAACCGGCAACGGCGTAGCCGAGAGCGCCAGCAACTTCATTACGGTTTCCGGCGGTACCGTCGCCTCCCTCGGCTTCGTCAAAGATGATGGGAGTGCGCTGCCAACTTACGCCGGCGTTGCTACAGGCGGCATCCCCTTGAACGGCCCTACCAGTCCGAGAGCGGTCAACGGCGGCACCATTAGCCTTTTTGCCGACGCCACTCTCGGCAATCGCATGGTGCTCGGGGTCGATGCGAACAACGACATCGTGTTTGCCATATTCATGGATCCGAACGCGACCCTGACCAGTGCGAGGGTCTGGACGGTCCAGTTTGAGGCGATCTCGAACCCTGTTGCCACCAATTCTGACGATCCCGTGGACCTGACCGGCTTCATCGACGTCGGCGCCAGCACATTTCTGAGCTTCACCTTCGACGCGCTGCATGCGGGTTCGAACCTGTTTGGCGCCGTCGGGGACGTCAATAATTCGATCATCGTGATCGCCGAGCATCCGAAACTGAAGGCCGACGGCACGCTCGACAGTAGCGGCCAGGTAATCAAGACCTCGCAAGGCGGCACCGGGGCGACCATCGGCGTCGACAGCCAAATGTTCGATCCGGGCGAAGGCGCGTTTTTCACCTACGCCAAGGGTTCCGTCGATAGTTTCCTCGCCGCAAACCTCTCTCAGACCGAGGCGGATGATTCGGCCTCCATCCAGTATGGCGGTGGCTTGCAGGCCGCGACGAGCGCGTCCGCAACGATCTCGCAGACCCAGGGCAACGCTCCGGCGTCAATGAAGATCACCGCGTTCGACGTTTCCGGCACCCCGCAGCAGACGGCTTTCGTCAACGACATCATCGCCGGCGGCGGAGCGCCGGTAACGATCACCTCGGTGAAGGTGAACGGCGTCGCGGTTGCTTTCACTCCGGATGGCAATGGAGTGATTGTAGGCGGCCTCCAGAAGGGCGATACGATCGAGTGGACGACGAGCGCGCCTCACGAGCGAGCGCTGATTGAAGGAGTCGCCGGCAAATTCGATATCGGTCGCTTCGATATTACTCAGACGACCCCCGCCAACGTCGATATCGGGGCCCAGCTCCGCTTTGAGGACGACGGGCCGACGATCACGGCAAGTGCAACGGGTGCGCCGACACTGATTGTCGATGAGACTGTTCTTACGACGGATGCGCCGGGATCCTTTGCGGCGCAGTTCTCGCCGACCTTCGGAACGGACGGGCAAGGCGCGACGCCGGTCAGCTTTGCGTTGTCGACGCCGGGCGGGGCTTCGGGCCTGACCGACACGGCGACCGGGTTGAGCGTGCAGCTGTTCAAGGAAGGCGCCAATGTGGTCGGGCGTGCCGGCTCGGCCGCCGGAGCGATTGTGTTTGTGGTCAGCGTCGATGCCACCGGCAAAGTGACGCTCGATCAGCAGCGCGCGGTCGTCCATCCCGACCCGACCAATCCGGACGACTCCAAGACGCTGTCGGCGGCCAATCTGGTGGTATTGACGGCGACCGCCACCGATGGCGATGGCGACCAGGCTTCGGCGCCGCTCAACATCGGACAGCTGCTCGTCTTCAGGGATGACGGGCCGAATATCACTGTCGCTAACATCGCGAGCGGGACCTACACAGCCGGCGGGAGCAGCACCTGGTTGGAAGCTCCCAACGCGGACGGGTTCAAGTCCCTGAACGTGACCCTGAACAACTACACGATCGACAGCAACCCCGCCGTGACGGTCAACGGCTCGCTCGGGACGCTGACCACGACCGACGCGAACGGCAACTTCGTCTTCAACGGCACGATCAATGACGATTTCAACGCTGACGGCACTTCGGACACGGTGACGTTTAAGCTGACCTTCACTCCGGCGAATCCTCAGGCTTACAGGATCGATTTGACGACTCCACCCCCGACGGTCACGACCTTCGACACTTCGCAAGGCTCGCTGGCAGCGGGGGGGCCCGACCCAGTGCAGACGTTGCTGTTCCCGCCGACCGGTCCGGAAAACGACATCGTGTTCTTTGCTGCCGTGCCGACCGCGCCGCAAACGAACGGCACGGTTGACTCTCCTCCGAAGGACATCGAGGATTTGGTGGGACTCGGGGTGCCCGACCTGACCGAGAGCCAGATCCAGTCCTTCCTCGGGCCGCCCAATCAGATCCCGACTTTGATCAACGCCTCGACACAGCTGAACGTGTCGACCTCGGGCATCGGCGTCAACAACAATAACCTGGACGGATCGGTCGCCGGGATCCAATCCACCGACGAAAGCTTTGTCGCCAATCCCGAGCTGCTGGTGGACAAGGTGACGGTATTCATAGACAACTCAGTGGGCGGTTACAACCCCACCACGGAGGACCTCGAATACTCCGTCTACTTTACCGACGGGAGCGTCACCGGGCCCACTAAGGTCCTGGCGAGCGATCTTCATCCCGTCACGACGGGGGTCGCAAAGGGTGGCCAGTCGTTCGACATCTCAGACGTCCCAGGCGGCCCCCAGATCGACGCCGTCCAGCTGACGATGGCCAACGGCACGGTCAAGATCCCGGTGATCCAGTTTAGCATCCAGCAGACGTTCAGTCCGCAACCGCTCGACATGAACCTGACAGCGACCCTCACCGACGGGGATAACGACACTAAGCAGAGCCCGTTCTCGATCCACCTCGCCTGACGGGTACATCATCCGCGGCCGGGCAATCGCCCGGCCGTTTTTTTCTGCAGAGTTCCGAGTTAGGTAATGGACGGGGTACCGGAAACCTTTATCGACGCGTTTGGCGAGATCTCGCTCAAACACGGGATGATCCGGATCGAGCTGTTGTCGCTCTCGGGCCCGGAGCCGCGCGTGACGCAGCGACTGATCATGAACCTGCAGGCCTTCTCGCAGATGGTGCAGGCGCAGAATGGCATGCTCGAGCAACTCGAGAAAGCCGGCGTGGTACGCTCGACCAGCGCTCCGCCTGCGGCCGATCCGACGCCCGAGCGCGGCGGCGTCGTCGCGGCGGTGCGCCGGCTGGCGCGGATGGAGCCGGTGCCGCAACCCGCAGAACCGCCGGCGGGACCGCCCGCAGCGGCGACGGCATTGGGGCCACCAAAATCGCCGAACTTTTCCGAAGACTAGCCGATGGAAGGGTCGTCACTCGAAACCGCACTGCAGTGCTTTACCGCGGTTGCACGGCACCACGGCATCGATCTGTCCGTCGATCGGATCAAACATGATTATGCGCTGAAGCCGGACGACGACTTCACAAAGGTATTGCCGAAGATCGCACGCAATAGCGGCATGCGTAGCCGCAAATTGCAGGTCGGCTGGAAGGAGTTACAGCGCCTCGGCGAAGCCTATCCAGTCATTGCGCGGCTGGCCAATGGCAACAGCGTCGTCGTGCTCGGCTTTCACGAGGACAAGGTCGGTGTCCTCGACCCGCTGGCCGACCGCCTCGCGGTGCTGCGCCTCGACCAGGCGACATTCTGCAAAAAATGGAACGGCGAACTCTTGTTGCTGCGCCGCACCTTCGCGCTCGCGGATGAGGGCCGCGCCTTCGGCTTTACTTGGTTCATCCCGGAGGTCGTCCGCAACGGCAGTACGTTCCGCGACATTGCGATCGCTGCGGTCATGCTGCAGGTGCTGGCATTGGCCTTGCCGATCTTTATCCAGATCACGGTCGACAAGGTCTTGGTGCACCAGGCCTATATGACCCTTTATGTGCTGGTCGCCGGGGTTGGCGCTGCGGTGCTGTTCGACGCGGTGTTCAACTATCTGCGCCGGATTCTGCTGGTCTACGCCTCGGCGCGGATCGATGTCCGCACCTCGATACGGACCTTTGAGCGCCTCTTGTCACTGCCGATCGATTTTTTCGAGCGCGCCTCGGCCGGCGTCATCACCAAGCACATGCAGCAGGTCGAGAAAATCCGGGAATTTCTGACCGGCCGATTGTTCCTGACGTTGCTCGACGCCACATCGCTGCTGGTCGTCGTGCCGCTATTGTTCTTTTACAGCGGCCGCCTGGCCATATTGGTGCTCGGCTTCTCGGGTCTGACCGCCGCGGTGATTGCCGGGCTGATCCCGATCTACCGCCGCAAGTTGCGGGTCCTCTACGAGGCGGAAGGTCAGCGCCAGGCCTATCTCGTCGAAACCATCCACGGCATGGAGACCGTCAAGGGGCTGGCGACCGAGCCGCTGCGCCGGCGCGACTGGGATGCGCGCTGCGCGCAGGCCGCGGAGTCGCGGTTCGATGTCGGGCGGATTTCGACCTCGGCGCAGGCCGTGATCGGACTCCTCGAAAAATTGCTGACGGTCGCGGTTATCGGATTTGGCGCCGTGCTGGTCTTCGACGGCCAGATGACCGTCGGCGCGCTGATCGCGTTCAATATGCTTTCCGGCCGGGTGACGACGCCGCTCGCGCAGATCGTCGGGCTGGTGCAGGGCTATCAGGAGGCCGGGCTCTCGGTGCGCATGCTCGGCCAGATCATGAATCGCGCGCCGGAACGACCCGCGAATGCGCGCGGGCTGCGCCCGCCGATCGACGGGCTAATCGAGTTCGAGCGGGTCACCTTTCGCTACAGCGAGAGCGCACCACCGGCCCTCGACGATGTCTCATTGACGATACCCGCGGGGTCGGTCTTTGGCATTGTCGGCCGTAGCGGCTCCGGCAAGACGACGCTGACCCGGCTGATTCGCGCGATGTACCCGATGCAGCTCGGCTCGGTGCGGATCGACGGGCATGATATCCGCGAGCTTGACCTGCCGCATCTGCGCAGTCAGGTCGGCGTCGTGATGCAGCAATGCTTTTTGTTCCGCGGCAGCGTGCGCGAGAACATTGCCGCGACAAAGCCTGATGCCAGCCTCGAGGAGATCGTGCACGCCGCGACGATGGCCGGCGCCGATGAGTTCATCAAGACCCTGCCGCAGGGTTACGACACCATGCTCGAGGAGGGCGGCACCAACCTGTCGGGCGGTCAGCAGCAGCGGCTGTCGATCGCCCGGGCATTGCTGCGCCAGCCGCGCATTCTGATCCTCGACGAGGCGACCTCCGCGCTCGACCCGGAGAGCGAGGCGATCGTGCAAGCCAATCTCGCCCGCATTGCCGAGGGGCGAACCGTGATCATGGTCTCGCACCGTCTGTCCTCGCTCGTCGCGGCGGACGCGATTGTCGTGCTCGACCGCGGGCGTATTGCCGATTACGGTAAGCACAGCGAACTCCTTTCCCGCTGCGTGACTTACCGTCAGCTGTGGAACCAGCAGCACCGGCACCTCGCCCGATGAGCACGCTTCTTCCCGCAGCCGTCGACTTTCAGAGCGATGCGCGCAAGATCGACGAGCGTCGCCCGCCTTGGATCGCGCGGGCCACGCTGTATGTGCTGGTCGCGGTCATCGTGATTGCGGTCACCTTTGGCGCCATCGCCGAAATCGATCGGATCGTCGTCGCGCCGGGCAAGCTGGTGACGACGGCGTCGACGATCGTCGCCCAGCCCCTTGAGACGTCGGTGGTGCGCAGCCTCGAGGCCAGGGTCGGCGACATTGTCCGGAAGGGCGAGACATTGGCGACGCTCGACCCGACCTTCAGCGAAGCCGATGCAGACCAATTGCGAGGCAAGATCAAGAGCCTCGCCGCGCAGATCGAGCGGCTCGAGTCCGAGCTCGATGACCGGCCCTACGAACCGAAGATCCTTGATGACGAAGCGCGTCTGCAGACGACGATCTGGACGCGCAGAATCGAGCAGAACAAGGCAAAGCTGGCGTCCTACAATCAGCAGGTCCGCCATGTCGAAGCCGAGATGGCGACGAAGAGCGCTGACCGCGAGGCGTTGGAGGTCCGCCTCGCGGTGGCAAAGGAGCTCGAGGGGATGCGTGCCTTTTTGATGAAGAAGGAGATCGGCTCGAAGGTCAACTATCTCGATTCCAAGGGCCAGCGGCTTCAGGTTGAGCGGGAAATGCAGCTCGCGGCGAATAACGTGGCCGAGCTCGAGCAGGAGCTGGAGCGCGACAAGGCCGAGAAGGCCGCATATCTCGCAGAGTTCCGCCAGAAGACCGCCGAAGAGTTGGTCCAGACGCAACGCGACCATGACGCCGCAGTAAAGCAGCTCGACAAGGCGGCGCGGCGCAATGATGTCACCGTGCTGACCGCACCTGAGGACGCAATCGTGCTCGAAGTGGCGCAGCGCTCCGTCGGCTCAGTGATGAAAGAGGCCGAAGCGCTGTATACACTAGTCCCGCTCGACTCCCCGCTCGAGGCCGAGGTCTCGGTTGAGGGGCTCGATGTCGGTCATGTCGAAACCGGCGCTGAAGTGCGGTTGAAGCTCGAGGCTTGGCCCTTCCAAAAGCACAGCACACTGTCAGGACGCGTGAGAACCGTGTCGGACGACACCTTCACGCCGGATCCAAAAAAGGACAGTCAGCAGCGCCCTTACTACAAGGCGCGGGTGGAGGTGACCTCGGCAGATCTGCGGAATGTGCCGCGGAGTTTCCACCTGATCCCGGGCATGGCGGTGACGGCGGAGATCAAGGCTGGCGAGCGCAGTGTGCTGTCCTATTTGATGTACCCGCTGCTGCGCGGTCTCGACGAAAGTTTGCGCGAGCCTTGAAGCAGCGGAGCCACTGACTGGGTAGCGCAAGGTGAGGGGTCGTCGCCGTCACCCGCGCCAGACAGCCCACTGTACAGACACTGGGACACGAAGCTCCGTGCGTACTGGGGTGAGCCGCCAAGAAGCCAGGATTTTTGGAGCCGATAGTCGTGAGCACGCCTCGGGCTCTCGATGCGACCCTTTCGCGATTCACCGGTTAGCGGGCTTGTACATGGCCCACCGGCAGGAACCGGCGGAATGCCTCAGTGGCTCAAGGCCCATGCACCCTGTGACGTTCAAGTACCCTTTCAATGAACCTACCTCCCAAACGATTACAGCTCATTAGAGTATTTGCAGGGTCACACGTCCGGTTTGGGTCACCTGCAGTAAACTTCAAGTGACTATATGTTTTCCGAATTGCCCCTGCTAGCGGATATTCTGTCCCAAGACCGGCTGAGGCCGCAAGGAGCCCATCTACGTCAGAGCGGCTTTTTCAACAGGATCAAACAGTGTCGGCAAGTCGCAACCCGCTACGATAAACCGGCGACGATATGTTCGCGACCCAATTGCCTTGCTTTCGGCCAGCGCGCGTCCATCGGCCGTGGCTGCGTGTCGGTCAGTGCACGCTGTAGCCTAGTGGCCCGGGGCGCCCCGTGATCAGCGAACCCTCCCCCCTACTGCGCTACCGCAGCCGCCTCCGCTCCGACCCGAGGCTCGGGCTCCTTGCGCGGCTCCTTGATACGGAACCAGGCGACATAGAGTGCCGGCAGGAAGAGCAGCGTTAACAGGGTCGCGACAAACAAACCGCCGATGATCGCGTAGGCCATCGGTCCCCAAAACACTTCCGAGGCGATCGGGATCATGCCGAGAGAAGCGGCCGCCGCGGTCAGCACGATCGGCCGAAAACGGTTGGTGGTCGCATCGATCACTGCGTCCCAGGGGTGCAGGCCTCTGGCCATATCCATGTCGATCTGGTCGATCAGGATTACCGAATTGCGGATGATCATTCCGCTCAATGCAATGATGCCGAGGATCGCGACAAAACCCATCGGTGTACCGGTCGGCAACAGCGCCAGAACGACACCGATCAGACCGAGAGGCGCGACGCTGATCACCAGGAACATCTTCTGAAAGCTTTGCAATTGCACCATCAAAATGATCAGCATCAGCATGATCATAATCGGAAACACGGCAACGATCGAGGTCAGCCCCTTGGCGCTCTCCTCGATCGTGCCGCCGGCTTCGATCGCGTCGCCCTCCGGCAATTTTTCCGCCAGTTGCGCGATCGCCGGCGCCAGTTGCCGATTGACCGTCTTGGCCTCGATACCGGGCACGACATCCGCCTGGACCGTGATCGTCGGCAGCAGATTGCGCCGCCAGATCACCGGCGGCTCCAATTGGTATTGGACGCTCGCGACCTGGCTCAGCGGGATCGTCTGCCCGTTGTCCAGCGCGACCTGCAGGTTTCTCAATGTTTGCAGAGACTCGCGTTGCTCGTCCGGAGAACGAGCCACGAGATCGGTCAAATAGATCGAATCACGAACCTCGGTGACGACCATTCCGCTGGTAACCGCGTTCAGGGCCTCGGCCAACGATTTGGAGCTGACGCCGAGCTGGCGAACCCGGTCCTGATCGACCTGGATATGCAGGCTCTTCATTGGCTCGTTCCAGTCAAAATTGATCAGCCGCGTATTCGGATTTTGCCCGACGGTTTGGGCGACGAGAAACGCCGCGTCGCGAGTGCCCTGCGGGGTCTGGCCGCTGACGCGATATTGCAACGGCCAGCCGACCGGTGGTCCCAACTCCAGCGGATAGATCCTCGTGTTGAGACTGGCGAATTCGGTGTTCAGTGCGTTTTGCAGGCGCGCGCGGACGACCTCGCGTTCCGCGATACCCTTTGTCACGATGACCGCCTGGGCGAAATAATCGTTGGACAGCTGCACGTTCAACGGCAGATAAAAGCGCACCGCACCCTGCCCGACGTACAGGCTGTAGCGATCGATGTTTGGGTCGCCCTTCAGCAGCGCCTCGAACCGCTTGACCTCGTGCTCGGTGGCGTAAATCGATGAATCCTGCGGAAGGGTGAGGTCGACAACCAGCTCCGGGCGGTCGGAAGCCGGGAAGAATTGCTGCTGGATGAACCCGTATCCATAAAGGGAGGCAGCGAACAGCCCGACCGTCACGGCAATCACCAGCCAGCGGGCACGCATGCAAAAGATCAGAGTGGCGCGGAAGAGCCGCATAAAACGGCCGGGCCCGCCATGAGCGCCGCCGTGCGGCTTCATCGTCTTGGGCAGGATTGTCACGCCGATCACCGGGGCGAAGAGGACCGCGACAATCCATGAGGCGAGCAGTGCCACGGCGATCACGGCGAACAGCGAATAGCAATATTCGCCGGCACCGCTCTTGGCGAAACCGATCGGCACAAAGCCGGCCACGGTGACGAGGGTTCCAGTCAACATCGGAAACGCCGTCGTGACCCACGCATGCGTAGCCGAGTGCTCGCGATCCACACCCAATTCGAGCTGGCTCACCATCATTTCGATCGTGATCATCGCGTCATCGACGAGAAGGCCGAGTGCGATGATCAGCGCCCCGAGCGAGATGCGCTGCAGGCTGATCCCTGAATACATCATGTAGGCAAACACCATGCCGAGCACGAGCGGGATCGAGCAGGCGACCACTACTCCGGCGCGCAGACCGAGGCTCAGGAAGCTCACCGCCAGGACGATCGCGACGGCTTCCCAAAGGGCCTTGGTGAAACCGCCGACCGCCTCCTCCACGACCACCGGCTGGTTAGCGACCAGATGCGCCTCGATCCCGATCGGCAAGTGCTCGATGATCTGCTCCATCTTGTGCGCCACCGCCTCGCCGAAGACGAGGTTGTTGCCGCCCTGAGCCATCGAGATCGCGAGCCCGATCGCCGGCTCGCCGTTGACGCGGAACATCGGCTGCGGCGGATCGGAATAGCCTTTCTTGATCGTCGCCACGTCCGCGAGACGGAAAAATTTGCCGTTGGCAAATAGATTGATGCGTTTTAGGTCGTCGACCGAATTGAATGCTCCGGAAACGCGGATCGCATACTTTTCCAGACCGGTTTGAACGACACCGGAAGGTGTAACCGCGTTTTGCTCTTGCAAACTCGTGATCACCTGGTCGCGGCTGACCCCGAGCCCGGCGAGCTGACTGGTATCGAATTCGAGATAGAATTTTTGGTCCTGGGCCCCGATCAGCTGTGCCTTCGCAGCATTCTTGATAGTCAGGACCTGGGTGCGAATTCTCTCGACATAGTCGCGCAATTCCCGGTGGGTGAAACCATCGGCGGTGAACGCGTAGATGATGCCAAAGACATCGCCGAACTCGTCGTTGAAGCTCGGCCCGAGGATGCCTTGCGGCAATGTCGACCTTATGTCGGCGACCTTCTTGCGCACCTGATACCAGATGTCCGGGATCGACTCCTTTGGCGTGTTATCGAGAACGTTGACGTAGATTGTGGATACGCCGGGCTTGGTTTCGCTCTTCAAGTAGTAGAGCGACGGGGTTTCCAGCAGTTTCTTTTCGATCCGGTCGGTGACCTGGAGCATCGTGTCGTCGATCGTCGCACCCGGCCAATAGGTCCGCACGATCATCGTCTTGATCGAAAAAGACGGGTCTTCCTCGCGGCCGAGCTCGCGGTAGGAGAGGATTCCGGCGGCGACAAACAGGATTATCAGAAACCAGACAAAAGAGCGGTGGTTGATCGCCCATTCGGAGAGATTGAAGCCCGTCATTTCGCGGCGCTCTCCGCCATCAGAGTGACCTTCTGACCGGGCAGCAATTTCTGCACTCCGGCCGTGACCACCACGTTGCCTTGGGTGAGCCCGCCGCCGACGACAACCGCATCGCCCTGATAGCGTTGAACGGTGATCGATTTCAGCTGCACCGTACCGTCCTTGTCGACGAGCCACACCGCCGGCTGGCCGTCTTTCTGGAACAGTGCGCTTCCCGGTATGGTTATGCTCGAACCCTCGTTTACGGTGACACTGCCGATCACGTTGGCGCCGAGTCGCATTTGCGGCGGCGCGTCCGGTAGTGAGACCCGGACCGTAAACGTACGGGTCGTCGGGTCGGCTTGCGGCGAGAGGTAGCGAACCCTGCCTTCCGTCTTGATGTCGGGATTGCTGACCAGCTTGACCTCGACGATCGGGTTCTTGGGCGGGTTTTTGAACGCCGCTTCGGCCAGGTTGAACACCGCCTCACGTTCGCCCGGTTGCGCCAAACGAACCACCATCTGCCCGGCGCTGACGACCTGCCCGGGATCGGCGCCGATCGCGGAAATGACGCCGTCGGCATCGGCCATGAGGTCGGTGTAGCCGAGGTTCTCGCTGGCCTGGACCTGCCGGGCGCGCGCTGCGTCAGCTTCGGCTTGTGCGGTCTTGAATGTCTTAAGCGCCTGATCGTAGGCGACTTGCGTGGTATGGCCGTTTTTCAACAGCTCGCGCTGCCGGTATTCCTGGGCCTGGGCCCGCGTCACCTCGGCATCGGCCTTGGCGACCTCGGCCTTGGCGACCTCGAGGTCCTGTTTGTATTGTTGCGGGTCGAGCCGGGCGAGGAGGCCACCTTTCTTGACCTGTGTCCCGACATCGACCGGCCGTTCGAGGATCTTGCCGTCGACCCGAAAGCCGAGATCGGCTTGGTAGCGGGGTTGGATCTCACCGGTCAGCGATACCGTCTCGCCGGCTTGGCTGAGTTCGACGGTCACGGTACGCACAGGCCGGATGTTTGGCGCTGCTGCCGTTTCTTGTTTTTTGCACCCCGGCAACGCGGAGATCAGAACGAGGACGCCGATCGCCGCTTTAAGCCGGAAAAGCCGTTGCAACCCGCCACCCGACATATTCGCCCCCGGCATGCCTCGCCTACACAGACATCAATGCCGGGTTCAAAGCTGTGATGCAATGTTGGCTTAATTGAGGAAGCTTCCCTGCGTTATCCCTGATAGAGCTGTAAGCGGTATGATCCACTCCCTGTTCCGTCGGAAAATATCTCTGATCGGCAGCAATTTATTCCCTGTTTGCTAACCCAGGGATTTCTCGAGGCAAGCTCTTGATCCGGCTAAACTTCATTATGTGATCTGCCGGTGCGGCCGGGTGATTTGCCGAATTCGCTGTATTCTGGCGAATCCAGATCAACCCCCTGGCTTCTCGACGTGCCCCCCGAACCCGTAGCGCATCGCCGACAATACCCGGTTTGCGAAATCGGCCTCACCGCGTGAGCTGAAACGCTCGTAGAGTGCGGCCGTCAGGACGTGCGCGGGGACCGCCTCATCGATCGCGGCCTTGATCGTCCAGCGCCCCTCACCCGAATCCGAAACGCGCCCCGCGAAATTCGCCAGCGCGTGGTCTTTGGTGAGGGCACTCGCGGTCAAGTCCAAG
>Ga0306923_10003667_pt1 | contig 14564 bp, 15 predicted proteins | sample sta12Can44000108_FD_203841 | JGI IMG/M metagenome (GOLD analysis project Ga0306923, IMG submission 203841) | Lab enrichment of tropical soil microbial communities from Luquillo Experimental Forest, Puerto Rico - statanox.12C.anox.44.000.108 (v2)... | ecosystem: Environmental > Terrestrial >... | reverse complement strand
GGTCGGCAGCAATGGCCGCGCGCAGATCAGGGAGACTCATCCGCAAGCGCTCATCCGTCGCAATGAGTCGCAGGTTGTCGCGGCCGAGTCCCAGCACCGCCATCGCTTTGGGGATCGACATGTGCACCTCGGTCGATGCGTACACCACCCCAGGACGGACACCGGAGAGGTTCGCGGGCGAGCGCGCCTCGCGCGCCATGGCGAGTGCCATGAGGTTCGCCATCGAACCGCCGCCGCAGAAGCTGCCGCGATACCCCTGGCAGCCAAGGGCCGTGGCCAGTGCGCCGATCAACTGCCGCTCGAGCGCTACCGCTGCCGGTGCGGAGCGCCAGGCAGTGACGTTCTGGTTGAGGACGCTGGCGAGGAGGTCCGCGAGCGCCGCCACCGGCTCACCCGAGCCGAACACGTAGCCGAAGAAACGCGGCGAAGGCGGTCGGCTCGCGTCGAGCACCGCCTGCAGGCCCTCGAGGGCCGTGGCACCGAGGCCTTCTTCGGGAAGCGGGTCGCTGAAGAGCTCGAGGGACTTTTCGCCCGAGACGTGCGGAAAAGCCGGGCGCTGCTCGAGGCCATCGAGGTAGTCGGCGGCCAGTGCAGTCACGCGCGCCGCGAGTGTGCGGAACTCGCTCGTGGAGAGTTGCAGGACGGTCATACAGCATGTCCGCAGCAGAGGGTATGCGGCGATGGTACCTCGCCAGTTGGTTTATGATGGTGCCCGCATGATCGACCCGGCCATTGGCGCACTGCTCGCGGGCGCTTTCACTCTGCTGTTCGCGAGCGCTGCGCTTCACAAGTTCCTCGATCCTCAGCACTTCGCGGACGCCTTCCGCGCCTACGAGGTTGTGCCGGCGGCCCTCGGGTGGGCCTCGCAGCTGGTGCCCGTGCTCGAGCTTGCCATCGCCGCCGCGTTGCTCCTCGCCGGCTCGCGCCAGGGAGCCGCAGCTGCCGGAGCGGCATTGCTGATCGTCTACGCGGCGGCGATTGCCGTGAACCTCGCCCGCGGGCGCCGCAGCCTCGACTGCGGCTGCGGCGGGCCGAGCGAGCGGCGGCCGATCGGGGCGTGGATGGTCTGGCGAAACGTAGCCCTCGCCGCACTGCTCGCCGCACTGCTCCTGCCCTGGGCGCCACGGCCGCTCAGCAGCGCAGATGCGCTCACCATCGGCGCGGGCACCGCGGTGACGGCATTCCTCTACATGAGCCTCGAGCTGCTGTTGGGTCGTGCGGTACGGCCGGCTGCGCCATTGCGGGCGGAGAGTGACGCTTGAGCGCGCTGGCAATTTCCAACCTGGTGCTGTGGGTGCTGGTTCTCGCACTCTCGGCCGTGGTGCTCGCTCTCGCGCGGCAGCTCGGCGTGCTGCACGAGCGCATCGCGCCGGTGGGTGCACTGATGCTCAATCGCGGCCTCACGGTGGGCGAGCCGGGCCCGGTGCTGGAGGTCGCCGACCTCGAAGGTCGTGCGCATCGCGTGGGGAGCCCGCGTGCCGATGGCCGCAGCACGCTGCTGCTGTTCGTGTCACCCACATGCCCGGTATGCAAATCGCTGCTCGCGGCCGTGAAATCGAGCTCGAGCGATGAGCGCTCCTGGATGGATGTGATCCTGGCGAGCGACGGCGACCAGGCCGAGCAGCGCAAGTTCGTAGCCGCACAGCAGCTGGATGGCATCCCTTACGTCGTCTCGGCCGCCCTCGGACTTGCGTACCAGGTGAGCCGCCTGCCGTTCGCCGCACTGCTCGATGAGCAGGGGATTCTGCGCGCGCGCGGCCTGGTCAACTCGCGCGAGCATCTCGAGAGCCTGTTCGAAGCGAAACGTTTGGGCGTCGCCTCGCTGCAGGAGTACTTTTCCACCACCGCCTGAGGGGCAGCGCAACATGTCCGACAAAGCGGCGATCGAGCCTGCCGTGTGGAGGGTGATCGAGGACTTCGAGGTGCGCGCGCGACGCGATGATGAGCTGTGGCGCAGCCTTTCGGAGGAGCAACTGAGGGCGCGGCTCGATGAGTTTCTGCTGCCGGTCGGGCGAGCCGCCGCGACGCTCATGAATCTCATCATCAAGGAAGGCGAGGCGCGGCGCATCCTCGAGGTGGGGAGCTCCTACGGTTACTCCACGATCTGGCTGGCGGAAGCCGCGCGGGCTACCGGCGGCAAAGTGATCTCGCTCGAGCTTCGGGCCGCCAAGGTGGAATACGCGCGCACGCAGCTCGCCCGCGCACAGCTGGAGAATTTCGTTGATTTTCGGATCGGCGATGCTCTCGACTCGATCGCCCAGCTTCCCGGACCGTTCGACTTCGTGCTGCTCGACATATGGAAAGACATGTATGTGCCGGCGTTCGAGCGGCTCTACCCGAAGCTTGCCCGCGGGGCGATCGTCGTCGCCGACAACATGCTGCAGCCCGAGAGCGCGCGGGCCCACGCCCGCGCCTACCGTGAGCGGGTGAAGCAGGCCGCGGACATGACCTCCGTACTGCTCGCGGTCGGCAATGGGCTGGAAGTCAGCCGCTACTGCTGAGGGCGATCTCCACACGCTTGTTGCGCTTGCCCTCGCTGCGGATCTTGAGCACCCGTATCCCCTCGATCTCGGCGATGTCGGCGACATGGGTGCCGCCACAAGGTTGCAGATCAATGCCCGGGATTTTCAGCAGCCGCACCCGCCCGGCACCGCGCGGGGGCTGCACGCTCATGGTCTTCACCAGGTCCGGCTGAGTATCGAGCTCGGCGTCGGTGATCCACACCGTTTCGGTGGCCGCTCCCGCGGCGATGAGCGCATTGGTCTCGCGCTCGATGCGCTCGGCATTCAGTTGACTGAAGTCGATGTCGAAATCGAGCCGCGCCTTCTCCGGCGAAATGTTGCCGCCGGTGACCGGCGCGGGGATGACACACGAGAGCAGGTGGAGTGCGGTGTGCAGGCGCATCAGCCGATAGCGGCGCGGCCAGTCGATCTCGAGCGTCACGGTCTCGCCCGGCTGCGGCAGGGGACCGCCGGGAGCCGGCAGGTGCAGCACCCGGTCAGGCGTCTCGCCCTTGCGGGTGTCGGCGATGAGGAGCGCATCGCCCGGCGCTCGCAGCAGCCTCCCGGTGTCGCCGGCCTGGCCGCCGCCGAGCGGATAGAACACCGTACGGTCGAGCTCGATGCCGCGCTCGCTCACCGCGAGCACCCGCGCTGTCGCGGTGCGCAGGTAGGCATCCTCCCGGAACAGCAATTCGGTCGTCATGCTGTGATCATTCCCGTGTGCGGCTAGAATCGCGAGCGTGCCAGCGTACGCTTACCGTATCGTCAACGTCTTTACCCAGCCGCGCGCGCCGCTCAGCGGCAATCCTCTGTGCGTATTCGAACGCGCACAGACGCTCGATGCGCTCAGAATGCAGGCACTCGCGCTGCAGTTCAATCTCTCGGAGACGACCTTCATCCTGCCCTCGGAACGTGCCAGCGCACGCGTGCGGATCTTTACGCCCGCTTACGAGCTGCCTTTTGCCGGGCACCCGACGCTCGGCACCGCGCACGTCTGCCGGGCGCTCGGCCTGGGGGGCGACCGCCTCACGCTGGAGATGGCTGCAGGAGTCATTCCGGTGCGCGCGGCGGGAGACCGCTGGACACTGCAGTCGAACGCCCCGAACTGGCGCGAGGTGGCGGAGCCGCGGCTGACCCTCGCCGCGATGCTCGGGCTCGAGGAAGGCGATATCGGCGACCGGCCGCTGTGGGTCGATGCAGGAACCGAGCAGCTGATCGTGCCGCTACAGAGCGAGGCGGCGGTACGGCGCGTACGGGTGCGTACGGATCTGCTCGAGCAGCTCAAAAATGTCGATGGCCGGGCCATGGTGTATGTGTTTGCGGAGGCGGGTGCCGGGCTCCTGGCGCGCTTTTTCTTTCCCAAGGGAACTGCGGTGCTCGAAGACCCGGCCACGGGATCCGCAACGGCGAACCTCGGGGGGTGGTGCCTCGCGACTGGCCGGACGCTTCCGTGCGAGTTCGAGATCTCGCAGGGTGAGTACACGGGCAGACCCTCGTCGCTGCGGCTGCGCGTCGATGCGGAAGGGCAGGTGCTCGTGAGCGGAGATGTGATCGAGCTCGGACGCGGCACCATCAACCTCTAGCGGCGGCCCGCGCGAGGCGGACGACCGACCGCGATGCGCAGCGGCGTCAGAGTCCGGGCATCAGCCGGCCGGGATTGAAAATACCGCCGGGATCGAAGCGCTCCTTCAAGCGCCGATGGAGACGCGCGACATTCTCCGCCAACGGATGGAAGCGGCCGTCCGATCCTGCTCCGCGCCAACGGAGCGCCGTCCCCTGCGCCGCCCGCGCCTGCACGCGCACCGGGACCTCCGGCGGAACATTCGCATACCAGCGCAGCGCACCTCCCCAGTCGATGAGCGGCTCGCCAGGAATGTCGGGCGGGGCCGCCGCCGGCGGCAGCGACAGCCGCCACAGGCTTTCGGCGCTGAAGGGCGGCAGCTGACAATGACGCAGGTCGCTCCAGAACCGTTCCGCGATGGCTGCGGGTACGGGGTCGCCCGCGATCTGCTCGCGTGCAGCCCGCACCGCTGCCGGTGCACCCGACAACCTCACCCAGGCACTGCCCTGTGACCAGGCGGCACCGGAGAGCGGCAGAGGAAGCGCCGCCCAGCGGTTGAAGGCCGCGACCGCGTCCACGGCAGGCAGCTCGAGCCGGAGCGTCTCTTCCACGCGCGGCCGCGGCAGCACCTTCAGGGAGATCTCGGTAAGGATGCCGAGAATGCCCAGCGAGCCGCACAGCAGCCGCGAAACATCGAACCCGGCGACGTTTTTCATGACCTGACCACCGAAGCGCAGCAGCTCGCCCTGTGCGGTGAGCAGCCTCGTGCCGAGCACGAAATCGCGCGCAGCGCCGGCGAACGTGCGGCGCGGCCCCGAGAGACCGGCAGCGATAACGCCGCCGAGGGTCGGGTCGGCGCCAAAGGCGGGCGGTTCGAATGCGAGGAACTGATTGTGCGCGGCGAGAGCCGCCTCCACTTCCGAGAGTGGGGTGCCGCAGCGCACCGTGATGACGAGCTCGGAGGGCTCGTAGTCGACGATTCCTCGAAAGCCACGCAGATCGATGACCTCACCCGCGAGGCACTCGCCGTAGAAGTCCTTGGTCCCCGCACCGCGCAGGCGCAGCGCGCCACCGCGGCGGGCGGCGGATGCGATCTGCTCGCGCCAACCCTCCAGCAACGATCCGTCCGCTTCGGTCATGCGACTAAAAGCGCGGCAGGTCCGGGTGAGGCAGTGCGCCAGCGTGGACATGCATGCGCCCGTATTCCGCGCAGCGCACCAGCGTCGGAATGAGCTTGCCGGGGTTCAGCAGTCCTTGCGGGTCGAACGCCTCCTTGACCGCGAAGAACCCCGCCCGCTCGGCGGGTGAGAATTGCACACACATCGAATTGAGCTTCTCGAGGCCGACGCCGTGCTCGCCGGTGATGGTGCCGCCGAGGGACACGCACAGCTCGAGTATCTCCGCGCCGAAGCGATCAGCACGCTGCCACGATCCAGGCTCGTTGGCATCGAACAGGATCACCGGGTGCAGGTTGCCGTCACCTGCGTGAAAGACATTCATGCAGCGCAGCTCATAACGTGTCGCCATCTGCTCGATCGCCTCGAGCGCACGACCGACGTGTTTGCGCGGAATGGTGCCATCCATGCAGTAATAATCGGGCGACATGCGCCCGGCTGCCGGAAAGGCACTCTTGCGGCCCGACCAGAGAAGCAGCCGCTCGGCTTCGGAGCCCGATACCCGCAGCGCAGTGGCGCCCGCCGCACGCAGCACGTGCTCGATCTCCTGCACCTGCTCGCGCACCTCCTCTGGCGTCCCATCCGACTCCACGAGAAGTATCGCCGCCGCCTCGAGGTCGTACCCTGCGTGCACGAACGGTTCGACCGCAGCGGTCGCCTTGCGGTCCATCATCTCGAGCGCGGCGGGAATGATGCCCGCCGCGATGACGGCCGCGACAGCGCTGCCGGCGCTGTGCACATCGGCAAAGGAGGCCATGACGAGCTGCGCGCAGGGCGGCCGCGGGATGAGCCTCACGATCACCTCGGTGACGACCAGCAAAAGTCCTTCCGAGCCGATGGCGAGCGCGAGCAGGTCGAGCCCCGGGCTGTCCGGGGCAGGGCCGCCGAGCTCGATGCGCTCTCCGTCTACCGTGTAGCCGCGCACTCCCAACACGTTGTGCACCGTGAGCCCATATTTCAGGCAGTGCACGCCGCCGGAGTTCTCGGCGACGTTGCCGCCGATCGAGCACGCCACCTGGGAGGAGGGGTCCGGGGCGTAATAGAGTCCGTGCCGCGCAGCGGCCTCGGAGACCTTGAGGTTGGGGACGCCGGACTCGAGGCGCGCGATGCGATTGACGGGATCGACTTCCAACACGCGGCTCATGCGCGCGCAGGAGAGCAGCACGCCCGCCGGGTGCGGGGTCGCGCCGCCGGAGAGCCCCGTGCCCGAGCCGCGCGCAACGATCGGCACCTTCAGGCGCTGGCAGGTGAGCAGCGTCTGGCGCACTTGCTCTTCCGAGCGCGGCAGCACGACCACGGCCGGCAGCTCACGAAACGCCGGGAGTGCATCGCACTCATAGGGGCGACGCTCCTCGGCCCGCTCCAGTACGCAATCTGCGGGCAGCACCGCGCGCAGCGCGGCGGCAATCCCGTTCACCTCATCTCGCGCCATGAAGCCATCCTAAGCCACCACCGGCAGCCCCGCATGTGGCGCTGCCGGAGAAGTGCATGCCGCAAACCGATCAGTTCCGGCGGGGGGCCGCAGACGATAATGGCCCCCCGGGCCGGCAGGATGTATCCATGGATCAGCAGCCATTGAGCCAACCGGTGCGCTCGCGCCGTCCCAGCGGCCGGGAGGCCAAGATCGCCGCGCGCACCGCGCGCAGCCACGCTTTCGTTCCCTACATCACGCGCAATATTCCCTATTACGAGGTGCTCGGCCCCGAGGGGCTCGAGCTCCTCGAGCACAACGCCGACACCATCCTCGAGGAGATCGGTATCGACTTCCGCGACGATGCGGAGTCGCTGCAGCTGTGGAAGGAGGCGGGCGCGGACGTCAAGGGCGAGCGCGTGCACTTCCCGCGCGGCATGTGCCGCACCATCGTGCGCCGCTCGGCACCGAAGGAGTTCACGCAATACGCGCGCAACCCGGCCCACAACGTGGTGATCGGGGGCAACCGTATGGTGTTTGCGCCCGCCTACGGCTCGCCGTTCGTGCGCAACCTCGATGAAGGCCGCCGCTACGCACGCATCGAGGATTTCCGCAACTTCGTCAAGCTCGCCTACCTGGCGACTTCGCTGCATCACTCCGGCGGCACCATCTGCGAGCCGGTCGATCTGCCGGTCAACAAGCGGCACTTCGACATGGTGTACAGCCACATGAAATACAGTGACAAGCCCTACATGGGCTCGGTCACCCATCCCGAGCGTGCCCACGACACGGTCGAGATGACCCGGATTCTGTTCGGGGACAACTTCGAGGACCCTGCGACCGGAAAGCCACGCACCTGCATCATCAGCCTGATCAATGCCAACTCGCCGCTCACCTGGGACGCCACCATGCTCGGCGCTCTCAAGACCTATGCGCGGGCGAACCAGGCGCTCATCGTGACGCCGTTCATCCTCGCCGGGGCGATGTCACCGGTGACGGTCGCAGGCACGGCCGCACAGACGCTCGCCGAGGCGCTGGCCGGCATGGCACTCGCGCAGCTGGTGAACCCGGGCGCGCCGGTGGTGCTCGGCAGCTTCGCCTCATCGCTCTCCATGCAGTCGGGTGCGCCGACCTTCGGTACCCCGGAGCCGGCGCTGGTGCTCTATGTGATGGCGGCGCTTGCGCGGCGGCTCGGAGTTCCGTTTCGTTCGGGGGGTGCGCTGTGCGCTTCCAAAATCCCCGATGCACAGGCGGCGTATGAGTCAGCGAACACGCTGGTGCCCACCTGCCTCGGCGGAGTCAACTTCGTGCTGCACACCGCCGGCTGGCTCGAGGGCGGTCTTGCCATGGGCTACGAGAAGTTCGTCATGGATACGGATCAGGCAGGCATGATGCACACGCTGCTCGCCGGTGTGGATCTGAGTGAGAACGGCCAGGCGCTCGATGCCATCCGTGAAGTCGGACCCGGCAAACACTTTCTCGGCTGCGCACACACGCAGGCGAACTTCCAGACCGCCTTCTACCGCTCACCGCTCGCGGACAACAACAGCGTCGAGCAGTGGGAGGCCGAGGGCGCCAAGGACATGACACAGCGCGCCAACGCCCTGTGGAAGAAGCAGCTCGCCGAGTACGAGCCGCCGCCCCTCGATCCTGCCATCGATGAGGGGTTGCTCGATTACATGAACCGCCGCAAGTCGTCCTTTCCGGATTCGAACGTCTGATCAGCTGCTGAATCCGGCCCGCTCAGTTTGCGAAACAGAGATAGGAATAGCCGAGCCCTACCAGGCTGGCTGGAGCTGCCTTTGTCAGGCCGAAGCCCGCATGCAGATCGAGCTGATGATGTGGCGAGGGCCTGTAGGTGGTCCCCAAATGCAGCAGTTGTCTCGAGCCGCCGTGTCGGGGGACATCGGCAGCATATTCGGTGAAGACGTCCCATCCCGCATCCAACTGGCGGTCGAACAGCAAAGCCAACTCACGCGTGTAGTTCCGGGTGCCATTAACGGTAGGCGCGTACGCCGCGAGCTGCCCTGCAACCGTCCAGGTGTCGGACAGTGCGCGGGACCAGGGCAGCTCGAGACCCGGGTCATACCCGCCGCTAGAAATGGCGCCCGCCCCACTTGGCAAGCTGATAGAGGGGATCAGCGCCAGATCGAAACCGCCGATCGGTCCGAGCTGCTGTTCCATGGCTACCGCCACATCGCCGAAGCCGTGCGGGCTCGATCCCTGGGCCGGCAGGGTCAGGACATAGTTCGGCAGCACCAGACGCAGCTCGGTCTTGCGCAGCAGTCCGTAGCGTAGCAACGCTTCGGGAGCGTCGAGCGTCCATTGCCCGCCGTTGTCGGTTGCCTGAAGACCGCTCTCGATCTGCAGGCCGCCTTGCGGCACGGTCGTGCTCGATGCAGTGACCGAAGGCCGGTCCGTGGCTATCGTGACGGCATTGTCCGCCTGCGTCTGACCGAGGAAGCCAACACAAAGCAGCGGAGCGATGCGGCGCATGGCCGCACACGATAACCGAGTCGGGTGTCAGCTGCCCGCGCGCCGCCGGCCGCGCGGGCCGGCACCGCTGCGCGCCGCAGGTGGCTTCACCGCCGGCAGTGTGACCACCTTGCGCAGCTGGGTGTAGGGCTCGGTCGAGTGAGGAATACCCATGGCGGCCACGAAATGCGCCTGGAACTTCGGCTCGATGGCGGTCTCGATTTTCTCCACCTGCCGCACCAGCCGCTCGATGGTCTTGCGCGAGTCGCTGTCGAGCAGCGCAATGCGCGCGCCGGTGCCCGCCGCATTACCGGCCGAGGAGACATTGAAGAGATCGCAGTCCGGAATCATGCCGAGAACCATCGCGTACTTGACATCGATGTGGCTGCCGAAGGCCCCCGCGAGGCGGATGCGATCGACATGGTCCGTGCCCATGTGCTCCATGAGCAGCGCGACCCCGGCGCGCAGTGCCGCCTTGGCGAGCTGGATCGCGCGCACATCGTTCTGGGTGACGGTCAGCGCCGGTGTGCCGCGATGCACGATGTAGACATAGGTTCGCCCGTCCGGCACGATCCGGTCGCTCCTCGAGGCGAGCGCTCCATCGATGACGCCGTCCTGCGTGATGATCCCGGCAAGATACATCTCGGCGATCACCTCGATGATCCCCGAGCCACAGATGCCGGTCACGCCGGTGGCGGCCACCGCTTCGTCGAACCCCGGCTGGTCGGACCACAGGTTGCTGCCGATCACCCTGAACTTCGTTTCGAGCGAATCCCGATCGATGCGTACTCGCTCGATGGCGCCGGGGGCGGCGCGCTGGCCGCTGCTGATCTGTGCGCCTTCGAAGGCGGGACCCGTCGGGCTCGAGCAGGCGAGCAGGCGCTTGTCGTTGCCGAGCACGATTTCGGCGTTGGTCCCGACATCGACGAGTAGGGTCATTTTCTCGGAAAGATCAGGACGCTCCGAGAGCAGCATGCCGGCGGTGTCCGCGCCAACGTGGCCGGCGATGCACGGCAGCGTGTAGACCCGGGCACCCGGATGCAGTGCGAGCTCGAGCTCGCTCGCGTGCAGGCCGAGCGCCGAGTCGGTAGCGAGCGCAAAGGGCGCACCGCCGAGCTCGGTCGGATCGATGCCGAGCAGCAGGTGATGCATGATGGGATTGCCCACCACCGTCAGCTCGAGGATGTCCGTTACCTCGATGTTAGCCTCACGCGCCACATCGGCGGCGAGCGCGTTGAGTGCGCCGCGCACCGCCTGGGTCATCTGTTGCGCCCCGCCCGGGTGCATCATGGCGTATGACACCCGGCTCATCAGGTCCTCGCCGAAGCGGATCTGAGGATTCATCGCGCCGCTCGAGGCCACCACTTCGCCGCTTTCGAGATTACAGAGGTGGGCCGCGATGGTGGTCGAGCCGACATCGACGGCGAGGCCGAATGCGCGATCATGGAATCCCGGCCACACCCCGATCAGCTGTGTGCCCGCGTGCACCGCCACGGTGACACGCCACTCGCCCTTGCGCAGCGCCGCCTGCAGCTGCTGCAGCACATTCAGATCCGCGCGCAGTGGCGCGAAGCTCCATTCCTTGTTGAGCGCCTCGAGCAGCCGCTGCAGATCTCCTGCCGGATCGTGCATGTCCGGCTCGCGTACCTCGACGTAGTGCAGGTGCACGAGCGGGTTGAGGGTAATGGGGCGGGCGTCGGCCGCCTTGCGCACCACCTGACGGTGCACCTGGCTGCTCGCCGGTACATCGATCACCAGGTCGCCCTCGATCTGTGTCGAGCAGGAGAGGCGGTGGCCTGCAGGTAGCGGGCGGCGCTGCGCGTAGCTCTGCTCCACTTCACTCAGTGGGGAGAGATGGCCGGCCTGCGAGCTCACCCCGTGCTTGGGGAAGTCGCCCTCCATGACGAGCACCTGGCAGCGGCCACAGAGCGCGCGGCCGCCGCAGACCGAGTCGACATCGACGCCGAGGGTGCGGGCGGCCTGCAGTAATTGCGTGCCGCGCGGGAAACGTCCGCGTTTGCCAGAAGGCGTGAAGACGACCAGCGCGTCGGGTTCGCTCATGCGGGGCTCTGGCTGCGCCTCCGGTGGCCGCCCTCACGGCGGCCGCGCACTGCGCCTTGCGGTGCCTCGGCAGGGGCGCCGGAGGCCAGCAGCGGCGGTGCTTCGCGGAAGCGCTTGATCCAGCGATCGCAATGCGGATCGTGACCCATCATCACATCCGCCGCCATGCAGGCCCGCATGATCTCCAGATGCAGCGGATTCATGATGGCGGAGGTGAGGCCTGCACCGATCGCCATGGTGAGGAAGGTCGCATTCACGGCTTCGCGAGCCGGCAGCCCGAAACTGATGTTGGAGGCGCCGCAGGTGGTGTTCACCTTCAGCTCATTCTTCAGACGCTGCAGCAGATGCATCACCTGGCGCCCCGCCTGGTTGATGGCGCCGATCGGCATGACCAGCGGGTCGACCACCACGTCGCTGTAGTGGATGCCGTGGTCGGCAGCGCGATGCACGATCTTCTTCGCCACCTCGAAACGCACATCGGGATCTTCCGAGATGCCGGTCTCGTCGTTGGAAATCGCGACCACCGCCGCGCCGTACTTCTTGATGAGCGGCAGCACCGATTCGAGGCGCTCCTCTTCGCCGGTCACCGAGTTGACGAGCGGCTTGCCCTTGTACACGGCGAGGCCCGCTTCCAGCGCCTGCACGATAGATGAGTCGATCGAGAGCGGCACATCGGTGATCGACTGCACGAGTTGCACCGCGCGAGCGAGAATCGCCGGCTCATCCGCGAGCGGAATGCCGGCGTTCACATCGAGCATGTGCGCACCGGCAGCTACCTGCGCGAGCGCATCCGACTCCACGCGGCTGAAGTTCCCGGCGGCCATCTCGGCGGCGAGGATCTTGCGTCCGGTAGGGTTGATGCGCTCGCCGATCATGACAAAGGGGCGCTCGAGGCCGATCACGACCTCACGGGTTTGGGAACTGATCACGGTGTCGGTCATGAGGCCATCCTGTCGGTACTCGTTTGTGGGTCGCGCCCGGGATGCCACGGCCTGCGGCCGTTGAGCACGCCCGAGCGATCGATGATTTCGGCGACGGTGTGTTCCTGGCGGAAAGCCATGACGTGCACGCCGTGCACGCCCTTGATGGTGCGGATTTCCTGAATGAGATCGATGCACAGCCGGCGGCCTTCGGCGGCCGGATCGGCAGCGCCCGCGAGCCGTTTGATGACCTCATCAGGGATGTGCACGCCCGGCACGTGCGTTCGGATCCACTCGGCGGATTTCGCCGAGCGCAGCGGGCCCACGCCGACCAGGATGAACACCTTGTCGAGCAGTCCCAGCTCTTCCACGTGCTGCATGAAGGTGCGCAGCATGGGGATGTCGTAGCACCACTGTGTCTGGATGAACTGCGCGCCGGCGGCGACCTTCTTTGCCAGGCGTTGGGCACGCCACGCGATCGGCTGCGCGAAGGGATTCTCGGCCGCACCCAGCAGCACGCGCGGAGCGTAGGTGATCTTTCGCCCGGAGAGGAAATGGTGCTCGTCACGCAGGGTGCGGGCGGTCTCGAGCAGAGTCATTGCATCGAGATCGAAGACCGGCAGCGCCTGCGGATGGTCCCCGGCCTGCACGCCATCGCCGGTGAGGCAGAGCAGGTTGCACACGCCCATGGCCGCCGCACCCAGGATGTCGCCCTGGATGGCGATACGGTTCTTGTCGCGGCAGGAGATCTGCATCACCGGGGCGTAGCCGACGCGGGTGAGGAGTGCGCAGACAGCCATGCTCGACATGTGGCAGTTGGCGCCGCTGCCGTCGGTGGCGTTGATGGCATCGACATAGCCATCGAACACTCGCGCGCGGCGGTAAACGTCCTCCGGGTCCGCAGAGTCGGGTGGATCGAGCTCCGTCGTCACGGCGAATAGTCCGGCCCGCAGCACGCGCTCGAAGCGGCCAGGCGAGGTGTGCCCCGGACGGATGGGCAAGGGGTAGCCCGGCACCGGCTCGTCCTCGAAGATCACGGCGTCTCCCCGACCCGCTGGCGTACCACGCGCAGCCAGGAGGATTTTCCCTGCAGCCGCCGGTCGACGGCGACCTGTACACCCTGTATGGCCTGCATTCCACCTGGAATCCGCGTGGCTCCCGCGACCGCCTGCACCCACACGCACTTCATTTCCGGCCGCACTTCGCAGTGGCCGTTCGCCCGCACGCCACCGCAGGGGCCGTTGCGCAGATTCTTTGGACAATTCATCGGGCACGACATGCCGGTGGAGCTGAGGATGCACTGCCCGCACATGCGGCAATCGAACAGCAAGCCCTTCACCGACCGCTCCACGGCGGCCGTAGGGCGCTCGAGCCGCTCGTAACCGATCAAGCGAAACAGCGGATGCAGCGCGACGAGTACGGCTTCGAATCCCTTATAGAAAGCGTTGAGCCCCTTCGAGTGGCGGACCGACCATTGCCTCACCGCGTACATCTATGAGCCCGCCGCAAGTCCCTTCGCTCGGATAAGTGCCTCGAGCGCATCGTCGGTGTACGCGGCCTCGATGCGCGCCGCCTCGGCAGCCGCCTCCCCCTGGAGATCATCACCACACGGCCGCGGATCGCTGCGCTTCCAGTCGGCGAGATAGGCATCGGAACTCCCGCGGCCGGCGCGCATCGCCGCACGGTCGACGGCTTCCTGGAAGCGCGCCGATAGCTGCACCTTGGCGGTCTGCCGTCCGTGCCGGACGACGACCTGCGCGGGAATATCGCGCCAGGAGATGACGCTCAGGCTGGCCATGCCAGGTTGTCCTGGCTCTCGACCAGGGCGGCGAGGCGCGTGCCCAGCTCTCCGTATCCGGTGAAGCGATGCTCGAACTCGAAGCCAAAGCGCGCGGCGATGCGCCGGGCCTGCTCGATGGCTTCCGGCCGCGGCGCCTGCGAGAGGTAGACCAGCTTGCGGTAGTTACGGAAATATTCCTGGGTGAGCTCGGGATGGCGGTCGAGCCCGAGCGGGCGTACCACCAGCCGCTCGAAGTGCCGCAGCAGGAAGTCGGTCAGATAGAAGGTGCCGGGCTCGTTGTCCGCGAGCTGGGCAAACACGCCTGCGGTGGCGAAGAACTCGTAGCAATGCGCGCCGGGCAACCGCTCGACACCTTCCTCGCGCAGCACCCGATCGAGCTCACCGCCCGTGCCGCAGTCACCGTAGGCCACGAACATCTGCGCGTACTGCCCGCGAGTCTCCGCGAAGACCGCACGCACCGCAGGTGCGATGCGCTCCGGGCGGTTATGCAGCTCCGCCGGGAGGCAGCGAACCTCGAGCGCGCTCCAGCCATTCGCCCGGCGCAGCGCCGCGATCTCGCGCGCGAGCGCGCCGCACGCGATCACCAGCGTGCGCGGGCTCATTGTCGAGGATTGATCCATTCGCAGCCCCAGATCGCAGCAAGCGTCTCAAGCGGCGCT
>Ga0306923_10003664_pt1 | contig 14571 bp, 11 predicted proteins | sample sta12Can44000108_FD_203841 | JGI IMG/M metagenome (GOLD analysis project Ga0306923, IMG submission 203841) | Lab enrichment of tropical soil microbial communities from Luquillo Experimental Forest, Puerto Rico - statanox.12C.anox.44.000.108 (v2)... | ecosystem: Environmental > Terrestrial >... | reverse complement strand
CGGCCACCCTCGGTGCCGCCATCGCCGAGGAAGTGCTTCGGGGTCGCCAGCACGTGCGCCGGGTCGAGGAACTGTGACGTGCCCGGAGCGCCCTGCAGGCCCTCGACCATCGCCGCGGCGTACTCGCGTACCAGAGCGGGGCTCTCGCCGTAGCTCTCATAGGTACGTCCCCAGCGCGCATCGCGCGCCACCGCCACGGTGGGGGAGAACGCCCAGTCGAGCCCGGTGACCCGGACCTCGAGCGCGGTGATCTCACCGATGCGGCGGATGAGCTCCGGATCGCGTGTCGCTCCGAGCCCGATGTTGTGCGGGAAGATCGTGGCACCGGGGATGTTGTTGTGACCGTGCACGGCGTCCGTACCCCAAAGCAGCGGGAGACCGATCGGCGAAGCCGCCGTCGCGGCGTCATAGAACCGGTCCGCGAGCGTCAGCCACTCACTCGGTGCCGCGAGCTTGTCGTCGCGGGGCGAGGAGTTGCCGCCGTTCAGGATGGAACCGAGGGGATAGTGCCGCAGATCATCCGGCGTGATGCTGCCGATATCGGCCTGGATCACCTGACCCACCTTTTGCGCAGGCGTAAGCCGCCAGAGCAGCTGCTCCGCCCGGGACTCGAGCTGCGGATCGGGGGCGAGGGCCGGGTGCAGCTTTGGCCAGCGCTGTGGATGCACCGTGGGTGCCCCCTTCGCATCGTTGTCCGCCGCGGGCGTGGCGGCCACGCATACCGCCAGGCCGCAGGCCAGGAAATAAACGGCCAGCCTGAGCGGTCTTCTCTTCATGGGGCTCCTAGGATACACAGCAAAGGATGACGCAAATGCTGGAACCAACCCTCCATAGCGGCTTCGACACGGGCACCGCACGTCTGCGTCGCAGTGTCTCCGCGAGCACCGGGCCGCAGGCGTTGCCGGACCTGCTGCTCATCGAGCGCGCGCGCGCCGGCGAGAGCCAAGCGATCGAGGCACTGATCCGCCGCTACAGCGGCCGTCTCTATCGCGTCGCCTACAGCGTGTTGCTCGACGCGCAGCGTGCTGAAGCCGTGGTACTCGAGGCATTGCTTGCCGCCTTCGGCGATTTGAGCCGCTATGAGCGCACCGGAAAATTCGCCGCCTGGCTGACGCGGCTTGCCTACCAGCAGGCTCGCGCACAACGTACCGCCGTGCGTGCGGCGCAGTCCGCGGCGCCCGGCGAGGCCGTGACCGGCGAGGCGCCTGCGGTGGCCGACGCGATGCGCGAACGTCAGGAACTCGAGCGGGCCATCGGCGCGCTGCCGGAAGTGTTTCGCACGGTGTACGTGCTGCGCATGGTGGAAGGCATCAGCGGCATCGAGACCGCTGCCTCCCTGGGACTGCACGAGACTACGGTGCGTACCCGGCTATTTCGCGCACACCGCCGACTCGCGCCGGACACCGCGCAGCGTCTGCGCGCCGCACCCGCGCTGCTCGAGCTGACGCAGGAGCGCGCCGAGCGCATCGCGAGCCACGCGCGCGCACAGCTGCCTCACGGCTCGATACTGACGATCTCCGCCTCGGAGCCCTGAAAGGGGACGCTCTCGCCCGCCTCGCGGCCGAGCAGCGACTGCGCGAGCGGCGCCGTCCAGCTGATGAGGCCGTGGGCGGCATCCGCCTCGTCTTCGCCCACGAGACGAAACGCCTGCTCGGTCCCAGTCGGAAGACGCAGCGTCACGCGCATGCCAAAGCGCACGCGGTCTGCCGCCGTCGGCTCGACCAGCCGGGCGCTGGCGCGTCGGGCACTCCAGTAACGCAGTTCGCGCTCGATGCCGGCACGCAGCGCCGCATCATCGCGCTCGCGGGCCGCCTGCCGCTGCGCTTCGAGCTCGCGCACCCGCGTCTCTATGGCGGCGAGTCCACTTCGCGTGACGAAGTTCGGATGCGGGCTGATGGGCCGGTCCGGGAGCTGCCCGGGATCGGCGTCGGACTCGCGGACGAACGCGCGGCTCATGCGGCGAGCCCCGCAGTGCCGGTGACAAGGTAAAACCTGACATTCATACTCACCGCCGATGCCCTGACGGCCGGGTGGTATATGAAAGGCCTCGCGCGCATGCTGTTGCGAGCCCCCACGAAGTGAACGCGGTTGCCAGTGCCTTCCTGCTGACTTTCGCCGCTCTTTTTCCTATCGTCAATCCGATCGAAGGGGCACCCTTCTTTCTCGGGCTGACAGCGGGCCTGTCGAGTGAGGAGCGGCGCGGGCTCGCGCGCACGGTCGCGGTCAACGGCTTTGTGCTCCTGCTCGGTTCGATAGTGCTCGGCCCCTGGATGCTGGAGGTGCTCGGCATCCAGCTTCCGGTCGTGCGCATCGCCGGCGGGCTGGTGGTCGCGGCGCTCGGCTGGAAGCTGCTTTCGCAGGAGCAGTGGTCGGACCACGCCGCGGGACATCAGGCAGAGGAAGCGCGCAAAGTCGGCAGCTTCTATCCCCTCACCATGCCGCTCACCGTGGGACCGGGCTCGATGTCGGTCGCGATCACCATCGGCAGCCGCAAAGCAGAGGGGATGCCTTCACTGCCGCTGCTCGCCGAGCATGCCACCGGCGCGTTGCTCGGCGTGCTGGCCATTGCGATCAGCATCTACCTCGCCTACCGGTTCGCCGGGAACATTGGGCGACTGCTCGGTGAGACGGGCCTCGAGGTGCTGGTGCGCCTGTCGGCATTCTTCCTCATGTGCATCGGCATCGAGATCATGTGGAACGGCTACAGCACGCTCACGGCGGCCCATTGAGCAGCGCAACCACGGCGGCGCGGGCCGCCGCCGCGTGCACCGGCAGCGCGAGCACATCCCCGGGCCGCGCCCAGGCGAGCGCGGCGTGCACCGCCTCGAGCTCGCTCATGCGCATCTGCAGCGCCGAGCGCGCCACTCCGGCGCGCAACAGGGCGGCGTAAATGAAACGCGGCACTTCGCCGGGCGCGCGGCCGCGCAGGTGCGCCTCGTTCTCCTTGACGACGATGAGCGCGGGGTGAAATTCCACGGCTACTGCGGCGAGTGCCTCGAGCTCGACGTCCTGGCGGTTGCCCGCGTGACCGAGCAGCAGTCCGAGCCGACCGCGATCGCCGCGCAGGTGCTCGGCAACCGTGAGCAGGCCGTGCAGTCCCTCGGGATTGTGGGCGTAATCGACGAGGATCCGCACGCCGTGGCGTTCGAAGCGCATCAGCCGGCCGAAGTTGTCGGTGAGACTGGCTCCGAAACGCGCGAACACGCCCGCGATGGTGGCCGGCGGCACTCCGAGCGCCGCCGCCGCAAGCGCCGCGCCCGCCAGATTGGCGCTGTTGTAAGTGGCGCTGCCGCTGACGGTGAGCGGCATCGCGGCGATCGCCCCGAGATCGTACCGGGCACCACCGTGATTCAGCACGAGCCTGCCTTCGCTTGCCCCGCAGGTCGCGCCGCCGCCCTCGCGATGCATGCGCAGCGCGGGCCGATCGGCATCGAGCGCGAACCAGCCGATCGTCGGGCTGCGACCGAAGCGTCGTGCCAGCTTCGGGGCGCGGCTCGCGAGCTGCAGATCGTCGGCGTTGAGTACCAGCAGGCCCGCCGCACGCACGACTCCCGCGACTGAGAGCTTCACGTCAGCGAGCCCCTCGAGATCGTCGATGCCGTACTCGCCGAAATGATCCGCGCTGACGTTGGTGACCACTGCCACCTGAGCCTGCGCGACCGCAATTCCGCGGCGCAGGATGCCGCCACGCGCGGTCTCGATCACTGCGGCGCGCGCGCTGCGCTCGCGCACGACGCGCCGCGCGCCCTCGGGTCCGGAGTAGTCGCCGCTTACGCGAGCCTGCCCACCCAAAAAAACCCCATCCGTGCAACAGTACGCCGACGGCTGCCATCCGGCCGCCTCCGCACATGCGGCGATCAGCCGCACGGTAGTGGTCTTGCCGTTCGAACCCGTCACGAGCGCAGTCGGGACGTCGTGCAGCGACGGCCATGGGACTTCGGCCGCCGCCGGGAGCGTGGCAAGCGCGAAGTCGTGGCCGCCGTCTCCTGCGCCGAGAGTCAGAATCTCGTCATCGAGCACGTACGGCAGGCCGCGGTCGGCAGCCGCCGCTAGCAGCGCGCGCAGCGGCGGTCGCGCCTCGCGCGCCGCGAGACGCTCGAAGCGCGCGAGTGCCGCGCGCTCCTCGAGCACCGGTGGAAAGAAGTCCTCGACATCGGTCGCGTCCTCGCGCGCCGCGGCAACCAGCTGTTCCTCGAGCCCGCGCCAGTGTGCGCCATCCTGCTCCAGGAGCGCCGCGCACAGCGCCCACTCGTTGACTTCGGTCGCGGTATAGAGCGCATCGACGGGGGCGGCCAGCGCCAGTGAAACGCCGCTGGCGTGCACGCGCGCAACCATCGCGGGGCGCACGCCGGAGGCGCCGTCCAACTCCTCCCATCCCAGGTGCGCGCGGGCGCGCGCGACGCGCGCCCGCCAGGCGGCGAGCAATGCCGCATCCGGCACGATGCCGGCGGTCTCCAGCTGCGCACCGCTGCCGCGGAAGAACAGGTTCGCGCCCGTCAGGCGCCGTGAGGCCTCGAACGGCAGCACTGGGCGGCCTCAGTCTTCGGCCTCCGGCGCGAAGTGCACGCCGCGCTCATCGCGGATCAAGCCCTCGAGGCTGAAGGTCGAGCCGGCGGCGTCGGGCGCTGCGGCTCCGCCATCGGCGCTCGGCTCGAGACTGAGCGGCAGCGGCGGTGGCGGCGTCGGCAGCGGCGGCGCGGTGACCCCGGCGGGTTTGAACTTGATGATCTGCTTCCAGGAGCGCACCAACGCATCGGCGAAAACCAGCAGCAGATCCCCCGGCTGTCCCATCCGCAGCGCGGCGCTGATCGCTTCCTGCTCGTCGGGGATCATGGAGATCGCCTCCTCAGGCACACCCGCCGCCCTGAGTGCCGCCGCCTGGATGCGCGGCACCTCGTCGGACTTGCGGTCGCGCAGGTTGTCATCGCGCCGGCAGATGTAGTGATCGAAGCGGCCGGCGACCGCGCGCGCAATGGCGATGAGGTCCTCGTCGCGGCGGTCGCCGGGCCCGGCGAGCACCACGATGCGCCGGCCGGCCACCTCGAGGCGCTGCGCCAGATCCGCCATGGCCGCAACGGCGTGCGCGTTATGTCCGTAGTCGAACAGCACTTTGAAGGGATGCTCGTCGAAGACATTCATGCGTCCGGGCGCCTGGAAAAAGGTCGAGTCGAAGGTGCGCAGACCCTGGCGGATCGCCTCGAGCTTGATGCCGAGGGAGAAGGCCATGGCGGCCGCAAACATGGCGTTCTGCACGTTGTGACTGGCACGGCCCTCGAGCGTCGCGGGGATGAGGTGCGTCCACAGCAGCGGAATGTGCGCGCCCTTCTCGTAGAGCGTGATCATCTGGCCGTTGACGCCCGCCTCGAGCGCGCAGGCGCGGCCGCCGGCGCGCACGTGCTCGCGCACCAGCGCATGCTGGGGGTTGAGAGTCACGTAGCAGATGTGCTTGGCTTCCGTGTAGCCCGACATCTTCAGCACCAGCGCATCGTCGGCGTTCAGCACCGCACAGTCGCTCGCCACCTCCACCACGATGCGCTTCACCTCGGCGAGCTGCTCGAGAGTCTCGATGCCCTTGAGTCCCAGGTGATCGGGCTGGACGTTGAGCACCGCGCCGACGTTGACCTCGTTCACACCCATGCCGGCGCGCAGCAGACCCCCGCGTGCCGTCTCGAGGATCGCGATGTCGATCTGTGGATCAGCGAGCACCATGCGGGCCGATACCGGACCGGTCATATCGCCCGCCACGGTGCGCTGGCCGTCGATGTACACCCCGTCGGTGGTGGTGAGTCCGGGCGTGTAGCCGGCCATCTTGGTGATGTGCGCCAGCATGCGCGCGGTCGTGGTCTTGCCGTTGGTGCCGGTGACCGCAGCGATCGGCACGCGCGCCGCAGTGCCGGCCGGGAACAGCATGTCGATCACCGGCTCGGCGACATCGCGCGCCGTGCCCTCGCTCGGCGCCACGTGCATACGAAAGCCCGGCGCCGCGTTCACCTCGCAGATGCCGCCGCCGATCGCGCGATAGCTTTCGGTGATGTTCTTCGAGAGAAAGTCGACGCCGCCGACATCGAGCCCGATCGCGCGCACGGCGCGCTCGGCCATCTCGCGGTTGTCCGGGTGAATGACATCGGTGACATCGGTCGCGGTACCGCCGGTCGAGAGGTTGGCGGTGGAACGCAGGTACACCGTGCGAGCCTTCTCCGGCACCGTGTCCGCCGTGAGACCGGCACGCTCGAGCATCTTGTGTGCCTGCGCGTCGAGCTCGAGCCTCGTCAGCACCTTCTCGTGTCCCACGCCGCGGCGCGGGTCCTCGTTGACGATGTCGATGAGCTGCGCGACGGTGTGCTCGCCATCGCCGACCACGTGTCCGGGCGTACGCCGCGTGGCCGCGACCAGTTGGCCGTTCACCACCAGCAGCCGATGGTCGTCGCCGTCGAGGAAGCTCTCGACCACCACCGAGCGCGAGTGCTCGCGCGCTACGTGGTAGCCGTGCGCCACCTCCTCCTCGGTGGCGAGGCGAATGGAAATGCCGCGGCCGTGGTTGCCGTTGTAGGGCTTGGTCACCACCGGAAAGCCGATGCGCCGCGCGGCGCGTACCGCCTGCGTCTCGCTCTGCACCAGCTCCTGCTGCGGCACGGGGAGCCCCAGGCCCGCCAGGATCTTGTTGGTCTCCTCCTTGTCGCTCGCCAGCTCGACCGCGATGTGTGGTGTGCGGCCGGTCACGGTCGCCTGGATGCGCTGCTGGTACTTGCCGTGCCCGAGCTGCACCAGCGACTGCTCGTTGAGGCGCAGCCACGGAATGCCGCGACGCTCGGCAGCATGCACCAGCGCCGCGGTCGAAGGACCGAGCGCGCGGCGCTGTGCAAAGCGAATGAACTGATCGCGCGCCTCCGGAAAGCTCCAGCCTTCCGGTACGCTCCCCTCGGGGCGCAGCTGTGCCGGCAACAGTGAGCTCAGCAGGCGCAACCCCAGCTCACCTGCCGCGATGCCCTCATCCCGCTGCACGTACTCGTATACTACGGTGTAAACACCGGGCGTCGCGGCGCTGCGCGTCTTGCCGAAGGTCACCGCCTCGCCGGCGATGTTCTGCAGCTCGATCGCCACGTGCTCGAGCACGTGCCCGAGCCAGGTACCCTCGCCCTCGCGCATGCGGCGCAGGAAGCCGCCGGGCTCGCGATACGAGCAGCCATGATCGGCGAGTCCGGGCAGCGCCGCGGCGAGCGCGCCGATGAAGCCCTCGCCGAGGCGCGCGGTGGGCCAGCCTTCGAGAGCACCGAGGTCCAGCGTCAGGAGGATGACGGGAAAGCGCGCGTACAGCGAGGGACCGACGTACACGGAACGATCGAGGATGCGCATGAGTGTTGCTCGTCGTAGTAGTTGTTCAAGGCAACCGGCAGCGCGTGATCGGGGTTAGTTGTTCGGTCACTCCTTCGACTGAATCAGCGCCGTCGCGCTTGCGACGCGCGTCTTCAGGTTGAAGGTCGCACCGCTCACCAGCAGGTGCAGCCGCAGCCCCAGCATACACGCAGGCTGGCCGTCCTCGACCGCGCCGATGGAGGAGAAACTCGCCTCGGACGGATCGACCACGGTGACGCTGCCGCTGCCCTCGACCTCCACCACCTCGTCCGGGCCGATGAAGGCCGCCGTGTCCTCGTCCAGCCCGATGCCCACTGCAAAGGGGTTGTAGGCGACCGCGGTCAGGAGCCTGCCAAGGCGATCGCGCTCGCGAAAATGCTGATCGATGATGAACCGGTTCGTCAGCCCCAGGCCCGGTGCGAGCCGCACGCTGCCTGCCACGATGGCGGAGCCTTCATCGCCGCCGGCGATCATATGTTCGCAGAGAATGCTGGCGCCGGCGCTGGTGCCGCCGACGGTGACGCCGCGCGCGTTGCGCTGGCGTATGACTGTCGCGACCGGCGTGCCACCGAGCAGCGTCGTGAGCCGCAGCTGGTTGCCGCCGGTGAAGAAGATGCCGCTCGCTTCCTCGAGGCGCCTGAGCCGTCCGGGCTCGCGGCAGTCGCGTCGCGTATCGAAATCCATCACCGTGACGCGTGCCGCGCCGAGTGCCCGGAAGACCTGCTCGTAGCGCGAACCGGTCTCGTGCACACGGCTCGCGGTCGGGATCACGACGAGATCGGCCTCCTCGCCCCCCGACACGCGCACGAAGCGCTCGAGGATGCGGCGGTCGTTTTCCTTATTCTCCGCGCCGCCGATCGGGATGATCCATCCGCGCGACTCACCCGCTGGAACTCTGCTCGGCATCCGCTGCTGACTCCTCTGCGATGCTCGCCGGGCCACAAAGTTACCACGGCGGCGCCGCGGCCGCGCGCCGCTGCGGCAGTCAGTCTTCGCAACGCCGCTCGTGGCTGCGACGCGCCGTCAACGCCCTGCTGAGACACCGGTCGCAATCCTGCGTCGTGCGTCTTGCGCGGCGCGCGGCCCACGCACGACACTCGCCCCGCCCGGCTCCAGGCCGGTCGCGTGCACAGTCACATGACGAGGTCGTCATGTCTGGAAAACTGCTGTTTGGCTCGGCTGCCCTCGCGTTGATGATGTCGGTTGCACTGGCCGGTGCGCCGGTCGACAACATCAGCAACCAGAAGCACCCGAATCTTGCCGCGGCTCAGCGGCTCTCGACGCAGGCCTACGAGAAGATCTCCCAGGCTCAGCAGGCCAATGAGTGGGACATGGGCGGGCATGCGGCGAAGGCCAAAGACCTGCTCGATCAGGTCAACCGCGAGCTGAAGGAAGCCGCCGAAGCGGCCAATCATCACCACTGAGCTCCGCGGCCCTTCAATGACGCTGCCCCTGCGGCAGCGTCATCTCGCTCACTGCAACATCGCGACCCTGCAGCGGCCGGCTTGAATCCGGCCGCGCGCGGGGTCCCCGGGAAATTGCGCGTCTTGTTGAGCAGGGCGCTCCCCGCACGCTATGCATTTTTTGCGCGCGGCTATGCCTTTTCCCCGCTTGACGCGCCTTCGGCCCTCGGGCTCTATTGCCGCTCACGAACCGATGGCGGCTGCGGCCGCCGGTGTACCAGTGAACACGAGACCCCGCAGGCGAGATCGAGAGAGAGCGGCTGGCGGACACGCGGAGCGCTCCCTCGGCTACCGCAACCTGGTCAATCCCTTCACGCCGGTAAGGATATTCTCCGACGATCACATCGAGAGCATGCACCTCGCGGCGCTCGGCATTCTCGAGCGCCAGGGGATGCGCGTGCTGTCGCCGCGCGGCCGGGCGGTGCTGGCAGCGGCAGGCGCGAGTGTCGACGAGACGAGTCAGATGGTGCGGCTCGACCCGGGCCTGGTGACCCAGGCGCTCGCGAGCGTACCTGCCGAGGTCACCATCGTCGGGCGTAGTCCGGTGCGCAGCTGTCGCATCGGCGGCAAGCACGTGGTGTTTGCGCCGGTCGCGGGCCCGCCCAGCGTGAGCGACCTGCAACGCGGTAAGCGCACCGGTACGATCGCCGACTTTCGCGACTTCGTACGCCTGTCACAGGCCTTCGACGTCATCCACGTACTCGGCCAGACGACCGAGCCTCAGGACACCGCGGTGAACGAGCGTCACCTGGATACGACCCTCGCGCAGCTCACGCTGAGTGACAAGGCACCGAATATCTATTCCCGCGGCGACGGACAGCTGGCCGACTGCTTCGCCATGCTGCGGATTGCGCACGGGATCGACGAAGCGGCCTTCGAGTCCGCGCCGCGCTGCTTTAGCATCTGCAACACCAACTCGCCGCTGCAGCTCGATGTGCCGATGACGGACGGCATCATCTCTTTCGCCAGGCATGGCCAGCTCGTGATCGTCACGCCCTTCACGCTGGCCGGCGCCATGGCACCGATCACAATTCCCGGAGCGCTGACACTCGCCCACGCCGAAGCGCTGTTCGGCATCACGCTGTCGCAGATCGTGCGTGCGGGCGCCCCGGTGATGTACGGCAGCTTCACCTCCAACGTCGATATGAAATCGGGTTCACCCGCCTTCGGCACGCCGGAGTATGCCAAGGCGGCTTTCGGTGCCGGCCAGTTGGCGCGACGCATCGGCGTGCCGTGGCGGTGCTCGAGCGCGACTGCATCCAACGCGCCCGATGCACAAGCCGCCTACGAGGCGCAGATGAGCCTGTGGGGAGCCCTGTTTGGTGGCTGTCACTTCGTGCTGCACGCGGCCGGCTGGCTCGAAGGCGGGCTCAACGCATCGTTCGAGAAGTTCATTCTCGATGTCGAGATGCTGCAGATGTTCGCCGAGCTCTTCCAGCCGGTAGCGGCGACGCCGGAAGAGATTGGTATCGATGCGGTTGCCGAGGTCGGGCCCGGTGGCCACTTCTTCGCCGCAGCCCACACCATGCAGCGCTACCGCGATGCCTTCTACGCGCCGTTGGTCTCGGACTGGCGCAACTACGGCGCGTGGGTGGAGGCCGGCTCAAAAACCGCGACGGAGCGTGCCACGACTGTATGGCGCGACACGCTCGCGGCGTTTCAACCGCCCGCGCTCGATGCCGCCGTGCAGGAAGCACTGGCCGCTTTCGTCGAGCGGCGGCGGCGTGAGGGCGGCGCGGCACCCGCAGGGTAGTCGCGCAGGCCGCCTCGCGCGCGCGCGTCAGCGGATCTCCAGCACCACCTTGCCGAGCACGTGTCCGGCCTCGAGGCGCTCCTGCGCCTTGGCGGCATCGGTGAGCGGATACTCTGCCGCGATGGGCACCTGCAGCTTCGAGGCGACGATCGCCTGATTGAGCCGTTCGAACTCCTGTGGCCCGGCCACCGCGTTATAGCGGGTCTCGCTTCTCAGCTCTACACGTGGCTTGGGCTCGGGGCTGACCCCCAAGGGGAAGGCCACGCGACCACCGGGCTTAAGCGCATCGAGGCAGCGCTCGAGGGCGTCACCGCCAGCGAATGCCAACACCGCATCGACTCCGCCCGGGCTGAACTGACGCGCGGCGGCGACGATATCGCCCTTGCGGCCATCGACCACGGCGTCGGCTCCCAGGCCCTTCACGAAGCTCGCGCCGTCCTCACCGGTAGCCGTCGCTAGGACGCGTGCGCCGCGCAACTTGGCGAACTGCAGCGCCAGGCTGCCGACGCCTCCCGAGGCACCGTGAATGATCAGCGTCTCGCCCGGCTTGATGTGCAGTTCATCGTCGATTCCCTGGATCGCGGTGAGGCCGGTCGTGGCGATCGCGCCGGCATCCCGCAGACTCATACCGGGCGGCAGGTGGCCGACGAGCTTCGCCGGCACCGCTACATACTCGGCGTAGAAGCCACCCTTCGGGTTGTCCCAGCTGTAGGTATAGACCTCATCGCCCGGCTTGAAGCCGCGCACCTGTGAGCCGACCGCGACAATGGCTCCCGAGCCGTCAGTACCCAGCACCAGTGGAAAGTGGGAATGCTTGAGCTCACCGGGGTGCTCACGCACGTACACATCCCACGACGCGACACCGGCGGTGTGCACTTTGATCAACACCTCGTCCGCGTCCGGCCGCGGCACCGGCAAGGTGTGGAGCGAGATGACGTCCGGCCCGCCCGCCTTGTCGATCGCGGCGGCGCGCATATTCTGCGGCACTGCCGCGGCGGCGGACTGCCAGACCGCCATTGCCAGACTGATCGCCGCAGCCATTGCAACGGTCAACATGATGGTGCTCCTCGATCCGAGTTTGTGAGCTCAGCGGAAGTCGCATGATACGGCGCGCCATGAAGCCACAACGGACGACCGACCGCATCCTCTGAACAGTTCGACGCGCCGCCGAAAGGTGCGCACTCAGGGTTGATCGGCAATAATGCCGCGCAAAAGACCCACCGGACAGCGCAGGGGGCAGCGCCGCGTATGCCGAGACTGACCGATTACCCGTCGCTGGTATTCGTGCTGGCCCTCATTTCGTTGTGGCTGTGCTCCCAGTTCGGGGCCGCCGTGCGCCGCCGGCAGGAAGCTCATGGCGGGCATGCCCCCGAGACCTTCACGATTATACTCACCGCGTCACTGACCCTCCTCGGACTGATCGTCGGGTTCACTTTCGCCATGGCGGTCAGCCGCTACGACCAGCGCAAGAACTACGAAGCGGAGGAGGCTAACGCTATTGGCACGGAGTACGTGCGAGTCGGACTGCTGCCGGCCAACGATGCCGCGATGACGCGCATGCTGCTGCGCAGCTATCTCGATCAGCGGATCCTTCTTTATCACTCCCGCGACGAGGCTTACCGCGTAGAGATCAGAAAGCGCATAACCCAGCTCCAGGGGCAGCTGTGGGCTGCGGTGCAGAACGCCGCTCTGGCGCAACCGAGTGCTCTCACGGCGCTGGCGGCCGCCGGGATGAACGACGTACTCAACTCACAGGGTTACACGCAGGCCGCCTGGTGGAACCGCATTCCCGGCGCGGCGTGGCTGCTGATGTTCCTGATCGCCCTGCTGTGCAACCTCATGGTCGGCTATGCGACGAGCGGCGCGACGGTACGCAGCCTGCTGCTGCTCATCCTGCCGCTGCTGCTCTCGATTGCCTTCCTGCTCATCGCCGACATCGACAGCCCGCGCGGCGGCGCCATCGATGTGAGGGCCCAGAACCTGACGGCCGTCGCCGAGACGATGCATTGACGGCGGTCCCGCCGTGAGCCTGTTCGCGACCCTCGCCGACACCTCGCAACGCGTGCGCGCCACCGCGGCCCGCTCCGCGAAGATCCGCGAGCTCGCCGCACTGCTCACGGAGCTGCAACCGGAGGAGATCGGGATTGCCGTGCACTATCTCTCGGGGGAGATGATGCAAGGCCGCATCGGCATCGGCCCGGCCGCGGTGAGCCGCGCGGCCGCGGTTCCCGCGGCAGAGGTGCCGACGCTCTCGATTACCGAGGTTGACCGGCGGCTCACCGCGCTCGCGGCCATCGGCGGTGCAGGGTCCGCTGCAGGCCGCGCCGAGGCGTTGCGTCAGCTGTTTGCGCTCGCGACCGGCGCCGAGCAGAGCCTGCTGCTGCAGCTGCTCGTCGGCGAGCTGCGTCAGGGCGCGCTCGAAGGCGTCATGCTGGAGGCGATCGCCACGGCTTCCCGGGTGAGCGGGCCGCAGGTGCGCCGCGCCGCCATGTATGCGCGTGATCTCGGTGCGGTAGCGCAGGCCGCACTGCGCGGCGGCGCGGAGGCTCTCGGCAAATTCCAACTCGAGCTGTTCCTGCCCGTCGCCCCGATGCTGGCCCGGACGGCGGCGGATGTCGCCACGGCACTGCGGGAGCTCGGCGGTGTGGCGGCGTTCGAATGGAAGATGGACGGCGCCCGCATCCAGGTGCACAAGCGCGACGACGAGGTGCGCATCTACACGCGCGGGCTGAACGATGTCACGGCGGCGCTGCCGGAGATCGTCGAGCGCGCGCGCTCACTCCCGGCGCAGGCGCTGATCATCGACGGCGAAGCGATCGCGGTCGATGCCGCAGGACGACCGCATCCGTTCCAGATCACCATGCGGCGTGTCGGTCGAAGGCTCGATGTCGAAGCCATGCGCAGCGGGTTGCCGCTCGCGGCATTCTTCTTCGATTGCCTGCGGCTCGGGGAGCAAAGCCTCGCCGACCGTTCGACGCGTGAGCGGTTCGAGGTGCTCGCGGCAACCGTTCCCCCCGCCGCGCTGATGCCACGACTCGTCACCGAGTCCGAAGCCGCGGCGAGCGACTTCTACGATGCCGCGCTCGCCGCCGGGCATGAAGGACTCATGGCGAAGTCACTCGAAGCGCCCTACGCGGCCGGCAATCGCGGCGCAGGTTGGCTCAAGATCAAGCGCGCGCATACCCTCGACCTGGTGGTCCTCGCCGCCGAGTGGGGTCATGGTCGCCGCAGCGGCAAGCTCTCGAACCTCCACCTCGGCGCCCTCGATCCCGCCACGGGCGAGTACGTGATGCTCGGCAAGACCTTCAAGGGTCTCACCGATGCCATGCTCGAGTGGCAGACGCGCGAGTTCCTCGAGCGCGAGACGCACCGCGATCGCTGGACCGTGTACCTCAAGCCCGAGCTGGTGGTCGAGGTGGCCTTCAGCGACCTGCAGGCGAGCAGCCGCTATCCGGGCGGCCTCGCGCTGCGACTCGCCCGAGTGAAGCGGTATCGCACCGACAAGAGCACCGCGGAGGCCGACACCATGGAGGCGGTACGCCGGATCTATGTCGCTCAGAGCGGCACCCCGGGCGGCTAGCGCCGCGCCCCGCATGTCTGGCGCGACGCCGCGCTCGGCCTTAGGCTTGCGTTGCGATGAGCATAGAAAGCTGTGATGTAGCGGTGATCGGCGGTGGCCCCGCAGGCAGCACGGCCGCAGCGCTACTCGCCCGATCCGGCCACCGCGTGGTCGTGCTGGAGAAGGCGCATCACCCCCGCTTTCATATCGGCGAGTCGCTCCTGCCGATGAATCTGCCGCTCTTCGAGCGTCTGGGCGTGCTCGAGCAGGTGCGGGCGCTCGGCGTCCTCAAGCGCGGCGCCGACTTCGAGGCGGACAACGAGCACGGCTACAACACCTTCGCGTTCTGCCGCGCCCTCGGCAACAGCCCGCCACACGCCTATCAGGTGTGGCGCGCGGACTTCGACCGGATGTTGTTCGAGCATGCCCGCTCCTGCGGTGCG
>Ga0306923_10003661_pt1 | contig 14578 bp, 13 predicted proteins | sample sta12Can44000108_FD_203841 | JGI IMG/M metagenome (GOLD analysis project Ga0306923, IMG submission 203841) | Lab enrichment of tropical soil microbial communities from Luquillo Experimental Forest, Puerto Rico - statanox.12C.anox.44.000.108 (v2)... | ecosystem: Environmental > Terrestrial >... | reverse complement strand
AGCCGCGGTGACGGACGAGGCCGGGCTCTGGAACGTTGCGAACGTCCTCACGATGGTTCGCATCGTCCTCGTCCCGGTCTTCATCGGCTTCCTGCTCGCGGGCGGCACCGTCGGGCGGCTCGCCGCGCTCGCCACGTTCTGCGTCGCGTCGCTGACCGATCTGCTCGACGGGCGGCTGGCCCGTAGCCGAGGCCTGGTGACCGACTTCGGCAAGATCGCTGACCCGTTGGCCGACAAGGCGCTGACCGGCGCTGCTCTGGTGTGCCTCTCGGCGCTGGGCGAACTGCCGTGGTGGGTCACCGGCGTGATCATGTTCCGCGAGATCGGGGTGACCGCGCTGCGGTTCTGGGTGATCCGCCAGGGCGTGATCGCGGCCAACCGCGGCGGCAAGCTGAAGACCCTCCTCCAGATCATCGCGATCTGCCTGTACTTGCTGCCCGCCACGCTGAGCCCGCCGGCTATCGTGCGTGAGCTCTTCATGGCGGCGGCGGTAGTGGTTACGGTGGTGACCGGCGTCGATTATGTGATTCAGGCGATACGGCTCCGGAGTTCGGAACCGGCGGCCGGGCAGTGAGGGTTCAGGGCTAGGGGAGGCAGGATCGTGGTCGTGGGGTCGGGGTCACCCGGGACACCGGGATCGTCCGCGGGCGAGGCGGCGCGTGACCTGGCGAGCCAGGTCCTGGACCGGCTGCGGGCCGGCGGCCAGACCGTCGCCGTGGCGGAGTCGCTGACCGGCGGCCTTGTCGCGGCCGCCCTCACCGACGTTCCCGGCTCGTCCGCGGCCTTCCGCGGCGGGGTGATCGCCTACGCCACCGAGCTCAAGGCCGATCTGCTCGGCGTCGACGCGGTGATGCTCCGGCGGCACGGCGCGGTCTACCCGGCCGTCGCCGCGGCGATGGCCCAAGGCGTCCGGGCCCGGCTCGGCGCCACTTACGGGGTGGCCACCACCGGCGTGGCCGGGCCCGAGCCGTCCGACGGCCAGCCGGTAGGCACCGCGCACATCGCGGTGAGCGTCGCCGACGACACGGTGGTCCGGACGATCGGCCTCACCGGGGACCGGCACCAGATACGTAGACTGACGGTGGAGCATGTCCTGGGACTATTGCTGGGCAGGCTTCGGGAAGAGAGTTACTGATTACAGCGTTACGTTGGCAGCGAACACGAACTTCTATGATCTCGCGGACACTCGGTTAGTCCAGTACCGTGGAGGTATCGGGGATTTCGGCCTCGGGGAAGGGAGTACGACGATGGTTCTGCTCCGTCAGCTGCTAGGTGACGTGCTGCGTCGGCTGCGCCTGCGGCAGGGGCGCACGCTGCGCGAGGTTTCTGCCTCGGCGCGCGTCTCCCTCGGCTACCTCTCTGAGGTCGAGCGCGGGCAGAAAGAAGCCTCCTCCGAGCTGCTCGCCGCCATCTGCGGCGCCCTGAACACTCCGCTTTCCCAGGTATTCCGTGAGGTGTCCGACAACTTCGCCTTGGCCGAGCTGCAGAACGAGCCGGTTCTCGCCATCCCCCGGGAGCCTGGCCTGCGGGTGCCAGCGGAGGCGAGCGTGGGACTCGATGGGGAGCACGGTTTCGTGCCGATCAGCAGCATGGTCCCGGACGAGGAGTTCACGGACGGTCAGGACCGCTACCGCGCGTCCTCCGGGCACGTGCATGATGTCACCGACATGGTGTCGGTCTTATCAGGTAACGCCCCTCAGACCCAGGCGCTCGGGTTTTCTGTTAGGTTCCGGACCATTTCCGGCAGGTTCCCTGACACGATGTCAGCCAGTGTGACCTGCTCGAGCACGGCTCGTTCGTTGGCCCGCAGCGCGATCCACACGTGCTGCAGCGGCTCAGCCACGCCCGGGTAGGTGATGTTCTCGGGGCGTTCGCCCCGGACGCCTAGCAGCTGGCCGTCGATGGCCCTGATGATTTCGGCCAGCGAGATCTCCGCCGCCGGCCGCGCCAGCCAGAAGCCGCCGTCGGGCCCGCGCTGGCTGCGGATGAGCCCGGCCCGCCTGAGCTGGGTCAGGATCGTCTCCAGAAACTTACCTGGTATCTGCTGAGCGCGGGCAAGCTGATCGGCCGTGACATGGCCGCTGCTGGCCGCGGCGAGCTCGATCGCGGCACGCAGCGCATAGTCGGCGCGGGCTGACAATCGCATGAGGGTAATTATGCACGTTCCCCACCGCTTTTCTGGCATTGGCCGACCCGCGCGGTTGCTCAGCCGCCCTCTAGCCATCCCCGCCAGCACCGCTGCCCGCCCGCCCTACACCAGCCCGAGCAACTCGGCGGCGGCCTGCGCACTGGCCCGGGACGCGCCGTAGGTGGCCAGGTAGGAGGTGCCCTCGGGAGGGCGCCAGAACGGCAGGCCCATCTCCACCAGGATCAGGTCGGGCCGCGCCGCAAGCAGGACGCTGACCAGTGACCGGGTCTGCTCGTCCCGGTGCGCGTCGCGCACCACCGCCACCAGCGAGCGCCCGGCCGCGTCCGCGAGGATCCCGGCTGCGGCGTCTGCCAGGATCCCCGCGGCGTCTGTCAGGATCCCCGCGGCGTCGGCCAGGCCGGCACTCGCGCCGTTGACCGTGCCGACCCGGTGCACGCTGCTGGGCGGTACCCACGGGCCAAGCCCCCAGCCGAACCTTCCCGCGGCGATGTTCTCCCGCGGCTCGATCTCGATGATGACCGGTCGGTTCAGCGTTCGGCGAGGCCCGTATGCCCGCACCGCGCGCCGGGCCGCGGCCAGGCCGACGCCGGGAGCCACCCCGGCAGGGACCGGGCCCGACGACCGGGCGCGCGCCAGGCCCCCGCGCAGGCACGCGACCCGGTCGGCAGCTTCCTCCAGCCGCGCCCCGTCGAGCGCGCCGTCGCGGACCGCGGCTATCAGCGCGTCGCGGACCGCGAGATAGTCGTCTTCGCTGCCGTCCCGGCCCAGGCACAGCAGGTCAGTGCCGGCCGCCACGGCCAGCACCGCAGCCCGGGGGATGCCGAACATGTCCCTGATCGCCCGCATCTCCAGCGCGTCGGAGACGATCACCCCGGTGAACCCGAGTTCACCGCGGAGCAACCCGGTGAGCGCGGCGCCGGACACCGTGGCGGGCAGGTCGCCGGTCAGTTCGGGCACCCGCAGATGGCTCGGCATGATGGCCAGCGTGCCGGTCCTGATCGCCGCCTCGAACGGCGGCAAGTCGACCAGCCGGAGGTCGGCCAGCCCGCCCTCGATGGTGGCGATGGCCTCGTGGGTGTCCGTGCCGGTGCGGCCGTGCCCGGGAAAGTGCTTGGTGCATGCGGCCACCCCGGCGCCCTGCAGCCCCGCCACCGCGGCGGCGGTGTGCCGCGACACCAGGCTGGTGTCCGCTCCGAAGGACCTGGTGCCGACGGCCGGGCTGTCCGCCGCGCCGAGCACGTCGGCACACGGCGCGAGGTCGAAGTTGATCCCGAGCGCGGCCAGGTCGGCGCCGATCGCTTGGTAGACCGCCCGGGTCAGCCCGACATCGTCCACCGCGCCGAGGGCGGCATTGCCCGGGTAGGGGCTGCCGTCGGTGTACGCGACCCGGGTGACGTCACCGCCCTCTTCGTCGATCGCGATAACCGGAGCGTCGCCCGTGGCCGCCGCACGCAGCGTGGCGGTGAGCGCGCTCACCTGGCCCGCGGTCGAGATGTTCTGGCCGAACAGCGTGACGCCGGCCAGGCCCCGGCCGAGCGCGTCGAGCATCCAGCCCGGGGCCGTGGTGCCGGGGAAGGGCGGAATGAGGATGGCGTCGGCCATCCGGCCCAGTACCGGGTCGGCCGCCCTGACGTCGGTGTCCTGGCTCACCCCTTCACCGCCGCTCCGGTCACCAGGCCGTTGGTCATACGGCGCTGGACGATGAGGAAGAAGGCCATCACCGGGATCGTGAACAGAGTGGAGGCGGCCATGATCGACCCCCAGTCCACCGTGCCGCGGCCGTAGAAATAGGTCACGTAGATGGGCAGCGTGTACTTGGCGGTGTCGGTGCCGAGGAAGGTCAGCGCGAAGATGAACTCGTTCCAGGCGAAGATGAACGCGAACACGCTCGTTGCCACCAGGCCGGGGGCCACCAGCGGGAGCAGGATCCGCCAGAAGATCCGCATCGGCCCGGCGCCGTCGATGGCGGCCGCCTCTTCCATCTCGCGCGGCACGGCCGCCACGAAGTTGCGCAGCATCCAGATCGTGACCGGCAGCGAGAACGCCGTGTAGACGAGGATCAGCCCGGCCAGGTTGTCCAGCAGCCCCAGCGACCGGAAGTCGAGGAACAGCGCGATCACCATCGCCTGCTGCGGCAGCATCTGCACGATCAGCAGCATGATCAGGTACGAGGTGCGGAACCGGAACTTGAACCTGGCCACCGCGATCGCCGCGAGCAGCGCTATCAGCGTCGACGCGATCACCGAGACGAGCGTGACGAACAGGCTGTTCTTCAGGAAGTTCCAGTACGGCAGGCCGATCACCTTGCCGTCGATGACCGAACGGAAGTTGCCGAGCGTCGGGTGGGCCGGCAGCGGATGCGGCGTCAGCGAATAGATCTCACCGGCCGGCTTGAACGCCGTCGACACCATCCACAGGATCGGGAACAGTGTCACCAGCGCGACGAGCACGCCGAGCACGTTGAGCCCGGCCCGGCGGGCCCGGCGGGATCGCAGTCTCATCGGGTCGCTCCCTGCCGGACCGAGGCCCGGACGTAGCCGATGGTGATGATCAGCAGGATGACCGTGAGGATCAGCGCCAGCGCGGACCCCACCCCGTAGCTCGGCGGCATCGTGAACGCCCGGTCGTATGCGTAGATGCCCAGGTTGTACTCGTCCCGGTTACCCAGCTCCCCGGTGACCAGGTAGGCCTGGGTGAACACGCCGAAGTCCCAGATGATCGAGAGCAGCAGCAGGACCAGGAAGATCGGCTTGAGCAGCGGGTAGGTAACCCGCCAGAAGATCCGCCACGACCCGCCCCCGTCCACCCGGGCGGCTTCGTGCAGTTCGGCCGGTATGGTCTTCAGCCCGGCGAGCACGGCCACGGCGACGAAGGGGAAGCCCTGCCAGACCACCAGCGCGGTCAGCAGGGTGTAGGCGGGCAGCGGCGCGTTCGTCCAGCTGAAGCCCGCCCAGTGCGCGCCGCCACCCAGCCAGGACGGCATCTTGGACAGGGTCCAGTCGACGACACCGCCGTCGGGGTCGGTCAGCCAGATGAAGATGACGCTCGCGGACACCGCGGGCGTGGCCCAGGCCAGCATGGCCGTGCTCGACACGAACGCGGACATCTTCGGGCCGAGCCGGTTCAGCAGCAGCCCGACCAGGGTGCCGGTCAGCAGGGTCAGCGGCACCACCACGGCGGCGAAGATCAGGCTGATCCGCAGCGACAGCCAGAACTCAGGGTCGGACAGGATGGCGCTGAAGTTGGCGCCGCCCACCCACTGGGTCGGCGCCTGCCCGGCGACCTGCGGCAGCCCGTAGTTCTGGAAGGAAAACTCCGCGATCTGGACGGTCGGCCAGAACAGCAGCAGCCCGATCGCGACCGCGGATGGGAGCAGCAGCACGTACGGCGTCAGGTGGTGGCGCCGGATGAACACCGCGGCACGCTGCTGCGCGCTCGATACGTCCCGCGGAGCGGGACCACGATGGCCGGGCCGGCCGGCCGGGGAGGCGGGGTCTTCTGGCCCCGGGATCCTCCCCGGCGGGCCGGAAACGGTTCTCACCATGCGGTGACTAACCCGGCTAGCCCTGGCTGCCGGTGTTCAGGACGTTCTGCAGCTGGGTGTTGGCGGCGGCCACGGTCGAGTCGAAGTTGGCCCCCTTCATCAGCTGCTTCATCATCGTCGGTATGACCAGGTCCGTCGCGTCCGCGGTCGCCCAGTTCTTCGCGTTCATCGGGGAAATCTGGGTGTTGGTGGCCGCCTTGGCGAACCCGGACAGCAGCTGGTTACTCGAGTACGAGCCGCCAGTGAGCTGCGAGGTGTACGGCGGGAAGAAGCCCTGGGAGTTGGCGAAGGACGTGGAGTTCGGCACCGAGTCCATCACCTTGACCAGGTCCCATGCGGGCGTCTTGTACTTGCTGGCGGACCAGACCGCCAGGTCTGAGCCGCCGGCGAAGGCCGGCGCCGGGTTGGGGCCGTTCTGGCTCGGGATCGGGAACGATGCCCATTGCGACTTACCCTGGGCGTTGGCCGGGAAGGTGCCCGAGGCCCACGCTCCGTCGATGTACATGTCGAGCTTGCCCAGCGCGAAGTCCTCGTTCGCGCCGCCGGAGGTGGCGCCCGAGTTGCCGAGCTCGGTCTGGCCGATGTACTTGGCCGGGGAGACGTGGTTGGTCAGGTACAGGTCGGTGTAGAACTTGATGCCCGCCTCGGACTGCGGGGAGGTCAGCTCGCCGACCCATTTGCCGTTCTGCTCGGTCGCGATCTGGCCGCCCGCGCCCCAGATGAAGCTGGCCACGGCCGGGGTGTCGTAGGTCGGCGCGCCCAGCCCGTAGGTGCCGGGATACTTGGCCATGAGCTTCTTCGCGTCGGTGACGAGCTCGGACCAGCTGGCCGGCGGGCTGCTAATCCCCGCGGCCTTGAACTGGTCGGTGCGGTACCAGATGCCGCGCACGCCGCCGAACCACGGGACGGCGTAGACGCTCCCGCTCTGCGTGTCGTTGGCGAGCATGCCGGACACCACGTTGGACTTGTTGGACCAGGAGTTCACGTTGGACGTGATGTTGGCGAGCATGCCCAGCGATACCGCGGTGGGCGTGTCGGTGTTGCCGAGTTCGGTGATGTCGGGGGCGTTCTTGCCGCTGGACAGGGCGTTCGCCCAGTCCTGGGTGCGGTTCGTCCAGGGGACGAACACGACCTTGACGCCGGTCTTGGCGTAGGCCGGGTATTGCTTGTGGAACTGGCTGATCACGCCGTTCATCCAGGTGACCTGCGCGGGCGTCGAGGAGCCCATCCGCCACACCGTGAGCTGCGCGGGCGCAGCCGATGAGGACGTGGACCCGGCCGATGACGAGCCGCTTGAGCTGCAGCCCGCGATAGCGAGGGCCGCGGCCGCGACTGACGCGGCGATCGCGGCCGGTGTTTTCCTGAGTCTCACTGCTGGCTCTCCTTCCGGTGGTCCGGGTGGTTGGGGAGGTGAACTCGGGTTTCGGAGCATGGCATGAGCCATCGAGCTGAAACTATCAGGAAACTTTCCTATAAGATAGCCTCCGTTGCCGTATAGAGACCAAAGTCTTCACCGCGGCCGCCTGACCTACGTCCCGAATGCGGAGACCAGGCAGGGTGCGGCACACTGGGCCAACGGATCATAGGAAGGCAGCGCGATGCAGTCTCAACCCGGAACACGGGGCCGGCCAGGCACGCCGAGCCTGCTGCGTGAGCTGAACGACCGGGCCGCGCTCGACCTCCTGCTCGGCGGCGAGATGCTCACCCGGTCCCAGATCAGTGAGTACACCGGGGTGTCCAAGGTCACCGTGTCGCAGATGCTGACCAGGCTGGAGGAGCGCGGCCTGGTGGCCATCGCGGGGGAGCAGGCCGGGGGCCGCGGCCCGAACGCCGCGCTGTACTCGGTCGTCCCGTCCAGCGCTTACGTAGCCGGCCTGTACGTCGAGTCCGACCTGGTCAGTGCCGCGGTGGCGGACGTCACCGGCCGCCGGGTGGCCGAGGTGAGCGGCAATCCGAACGGGGCGGAGGACCCGGTCGAGCTGGTCCGCGGCACGATCGAGCGGGCCTGTGCCAGGGCCGGCATCGAGGTCACCAGGCTGAGCGCGCTGGTGATCGGCAGTCCCGGCGTGGTCGACCCGCGGACCGGTGACCCGAGGCTCGCGGTGAACCTGCCCGCCTGGCATGAGGGCGCGCTCGACGCGCTCAAGGATGCCTGGCACAAGCCGGTGGTGATCGAGAACGATGTGAACCTGGCCGCGATGGCCGAACGGGCCGACGGTGCCGCCGCAGGCGCCGACGATTTCGTCCTCGTCTGGCTGGGCGTCGGCCTCGGCCTGGCCACCATCCTGGGCGGGCAGCTGCACCGGGGCACGGCCGGGGCGGCGGGCGAGATCGGGTACCTGCCGGTGCACGGCGCCCCGCTGCACACCGACATCAGGCACCCGGCCAGCGGCGGCTTCCAGTCCCTGGCCGGCGGTAGCGCGGTGCGTGAGCTAGCGGCCGCGCACGGGTTCTCCGCCCCGACGCCGGCCGAGGCGGTCCGTGCCGCCGTCTTCGCCGCGGACCACGGCGCAGACGGCAAGGACAGCGCGGAGGCGTTCCTCGGCGAACTCGCGCACCGGGTCGCGGTCGGGGTCGCGTCCGTCTGCGTCGTGCTGGACCCGGGCCTGGTGGTGCTCGGCGGCGAGGTGGGCCGGGCCGGCGGCGCCGCCCTGGCCGACCGGGTCGCCGCGGCCGTCGCGAGCATCTGGCCCTCCCGCCCGCGCGTGGTGCCGACCGGCGTACCGGGCGAGCCCGTGCTGCGCGGCGCGATGCTGGCGGCCGTGTCCCAGGCCCACGCGGCCCTGCTGGCGTCGGTGGCCGACCCCCAGTAGTCTCAATTCACACTAGTCACACTCCGTGACTGGCCCTCCCCACCCTCAGTAGCGCCGCTGCTCACCCCCGTAGCACCTGTCCCCGACCACCGTTAGAGGGGTATGGAAACCCCCGTGCACGTGCATAATGGTGTGTTAGTGAGATCCCGATATGGATAAATCTCCCCGGGTCTGAACCTCCGCGTGTTATTGGTGGAGTATTCCGAGGAGATTTTCGAGACCGGATGAATAGTTGGGGGTAGCGGGCAGTGATGCCCTCAGGAGGAATGCCGGCTGAGCAGGCGCCTCAGCGATTCCGGGTGGGCGAGGTGCCTCCGCTAGCCGAGGGATACACCGACCGGCCCGATACCGCGCGCGGCATTGTGGAGACGCTCGTCCCCGGTACGACCCTGGCCCTGGTGCCCGGATCGGCTTTCGCCGAGGGCCCGTCCAACTGGCTGGGCGCCTGTGGCAAGACCCAGATCGCGGTGATCATCGCCGAGTCGCTGTGGCGGTCCGGGGTCGTCGACGCGCTGATCTGGATCTCCGCCACCAACCGGGCGTCCGTGCTCTCCGGGTACGTGCAGGCCTCGGCGGCGGCCTTCGGCCTCGCCCCGGCCGGCACCGCCGAATCGGTCGCGGCGCGCCTGGTCAGCTGGCTCGGCGCGACCGGCCAGTCATGGCTGGTCGTCCTGGATGACTTGCAGGACGCGGCGGACCTGGACGGGCTCTGGCCCGAGGGGCCCTCCGGCCGGGTGCTGGTCACCGGCACGCAGTCCTCGGTCGCCGCGGGTCGCCGCGGGATGCAGGTCGTCCCGGTCGGCTTCTTCAGCGTCCGCGAGGCGCTCAACTGCCTGACCGAGCGGCTCAGCGTGAACCCGGCCCAGCGCCAGGGCGCCATCGACCTGATCGAGGCCCTCGGCCGTGAGCCGCTGGCCCTGGCCCAGGCCGCCTCGGTGGTCGCGAACTCCACCCTGGCCTGCCGGGACTACCGGGACTATTTCGCCCGCAGACGGCAGCAGATCGGGGTGGCGGCCGGCGAGGTGCCCTCGGCGGCCGCGGTCACCTGGACTCTGTCGCTGGGCCAGGCGGAATCGCTGCTGCCCGGCGCGTCCGTCCGGCTCATGCTGGTACTCGTCGCGCTGCTCGACGGGCACGGGATTCCCGGCGGTGTCCTCAGCACGCCGGCGGTCGCGGCGTACCTGGGCGGCGCGGTGACGCCGTTCTCGCCTTCGGTCGACCCGAAGCCGGCCTGGGACGCGCTGCTCGCCATCGAGCGAGCCGGGCTGATCAGCGTCAACCGGGCCGTCTCGCCGCCGGCGATCCTGATGAGCTCGGTGCTGCAGGCGGCGATCAAGCTGGCCGCGCCCGCGAACGTGCAGGAGCCGGCCGCGCGGGCGGCCGCCAGCGCGCTGCTCGAGACGTGGCCCGCCGACGAGCCCCAGCCGTGGACGGCCGACCGCCTGCGGGTGAACGCGGCCAGCTTGCAGGCCTCGGCCCCGGACGTGCTGTGGGCGGACGGCTGCCATCCGGTGCTGCTGCGGGCCGGGCGCAGCCTGGACGACGCCCGCCTGGTCGGGCCGGCCGTGGAGTACTGGCGGGACCTGTCTACCCGCTGTGACACCAAGCTGATGCCGGGCCACCCGGATGCCCTCGTCGTCGCCGCGCACCTGGCCGCGGCGTACCTGGCCGCGGGGTACGCGGGCGAGGCCGTGCACTGGTACCAGCGGGTGCTGGCCGAACGCGGCCGCGAGCTCGCGCCCGGCCACCCGGCCATCATCGCGGCCCGGGTCAATCTGGCCAAGGCCCTGGTCCTGGCGGGAGAGCCTGCCGACGCGGTGACGGTCCTGCAGCGGGCAGTCAGCGAATGCGAGCAGTTCCGCGGCCCCGGACACCCGGAAACCCTCAGCGCGAGGGACGAACTCGCCGCCGCCTACCAGGCTGTGGGCGACGTGGCCGCGGCGGTCAGGCTGCTGAGCCGGAACCTGACCGACCGCGAGCGGCTGCAAGGCCCGCGCGACGCCGAGACCATGGCCACCAGGGACCGGCTGGCCGCGGCCTGCCAGGCCGAAGGCAAGGTCAAGGACGCGATCTCGCACTACAAGCGGGCGTTGTCGGACCGCGAGAAGGTGCTCGGGCGCGGGCATCCGGACACCATCGCGACCACCGCGAACCTAGCCGTCGCCTATCAGGCGGCCGGCCGGATGCCGTCCGCGATGCGGCTGTCCGAGCAGTGCTGCGCGGACTCCGAACGGGTCCTCGGTCCCGACCACGCCGACACGCTGGCCCGGCGGGCCAGCCTGGCGCACCTGTACTACGCGGTGGGCCGGGTCGGCGACGCGGTGACCCTGCTCCGAGACACCGCCGCGCGCTGCGAGCGCGTCCTGCCGTACGGCGACCCGCTGATCCAGGCCATCCAGCAGAGCCTGAAGAACATCGCGGAGTCCTGACGAGAACACGCCGCCCGGGCCGCCCGGGACGTTCAGCCGAGGTGAGCGGAGAAATGCCGACCTTGTGCCCGCATCGATCGTGGTCGTCATTAATGCGCTATAGCCCAGTGTTCCCGATAAGAACGTTTTTTTCATACGTACTACCCCGTATCAGAAAATGGGTCCGCTATGATCCCGAAGCGAAGCATCTTGGGGGCCCCATCTTGACCTGGGCTCATCAAGCTGCGCACAGTTAAATGTTCAGCGGGATGTTACAGGAGAGCACATGACGGATCACTCCGCCGCTACTGTTGCGGGGATCACCCCGGCCCCAGGCGCGAGACTTGAGCCCGACGCCATCGGCGCGGCTCAGGACACGATCATCGGCATGGCCTCGTCGGCCCCGGCCGCCACGGTCGGGCTGACCTTTGCCGGGCTGGCCGTGACCGCCGCCTACGGCGGAGGCCTGATCCTGCTCCTCACTGCGATTCCCATGCTCGTCATCGCCAACGCTTACCGGCGTCTTAATCTGTGGAAAGCGAACACCGGCGCGTCCTTTGAGTGGGTGGGCCGGGCCATTAACCCCTATCTCGGCTTCCTGACCGGCTGGCTGATGATCGCTGCCTACATCATCGGGACCACGGCCGAGGTCCTCATCCTCGGGCCGTCGGTGCTCGCGGTGTTCGGCTCCAGTTCCACGAACACCTGGGCTTACGTGGGCATTGGCGTGGCGATGGGCCTGATCATGCTGGTGATCGCCGTGGTCGGCATCAAGCTCACCGCCCGGGTCCAGGTCAGCATGGCCGCGGTGGAGTACCTGATCCTGGTCGGGCTGGCGATCGCCGGCCTGGTCTGGGTGCTGAGTCACCATCCCGGCTCGGTGCCGATCACCAAGGGCTGGTTCAGCCTCAGCGGCGTCGGCGGCAAGGGCGACGCCGTGTCCGCATTCCTGGCCGCGGTGTTCGTCTACGGCGGCTGGGACGGCACCTTGTACGTCAACGAGGAAGTCAAGCACCGCCGGGTGAACCCCGGCCGCGCCGCCATCCTCGCCGTCGCCCTGCTGGCCATCATCTACACGCTGTCCCAGGTCGGCTTCCAGGGCGTGCTCTCGCCCACCAAGCTCGCTGCCGCCGCTCAGAACGGCACCGCGCTGGTCACCGTGGCCGAGGCGCTGGGCGGCGGGTTCTGGGGCAAGGCGATGGCGCTGTCGATCGCCCTGTCCGTGATCGCCACCACCGGCACCGGCATCGTGCTCGGCGCCCGGATCGTCTACGGGATGGCGAGCTACCGGGTGCTGCCGGAGTTCCTCGGCACCGTGTCCCGCCGGTACGCCACCCCGATCGTCTCCAGCATCGTCGTCGGCCTGCTCATCATCGTGCTGAGCGCCGTCTACTTCCTGGCGACCTCGGTCCAGAACGCGTTCAACGACGTGATCGCCGTGACCGGCTTCCTGTTCTCGATCTTCTACATCCTCACCGCGCTCGCGGCCATGACGTACTACCGGCGCCGCATCACCGGCAGCACCTGGGACTTCGTGGCCGTCGGCGTGCTTCCGCTCGCCGCGGCCGGCTTCCTCGGCTGGGTCTTCGTCCTGTCGTTCAGCCGCGCGACATGGAGCCAGCGCTGGTCGCTCATCGGCATCGTCCTCGCCGGACTGGTCCTGCTGGTGGTCGCGCGGTACGTCCTGCACTCCGCGTTCTTCCAGATTCCGCGGGAGAGCGAGGAGATCAGGGGCCACCGGAAGACCGGGCGGCACTGACCGCGACACCACGACACGCGAGAGCGGCCAACCCCGGGGGCTGGCCGCTCTCGCGGTTTCAGCGGATCCTGGACGGCAGGTCCCGCCCTGGACGGGCGGGGCCCGAGATCCTGGACGGGCAGGGCCCGCCCCGGACGGGCAGGGCCCGAGATCCTGGACGGGCAGTGCGCGCCCCGGCCTTGCCTCCTGGTGTTGCTGCGCTCCCGGCACGCTGTCGTGACTGGTGATACGCACCCGCCGCCCCGGTCCGCCCGGCGCTTATGGCGTGGATGTCCCAGCCACGTTGTTCATACGACGTGGATGTGGCATCCACGTCGTACGGTCTGGTACGAGCGGTGCCGGAGTGACGGGGGTACGCTTTCGTGCGCGCGACGCCACCGCGGCCCCACCGCAGCCCACCGCGACGGCAAGCTAGGCGGTGTCGCGATCACAAGGGTCGCGACACCCGGCCCGATCGTCGTGGCGGCGAATCGATCCGCGGGTTCGTGGTACCCAAGGTCCGTCCCTGCTGACGACACATTTCCACGTCGCATTCCGCACCGCGATATTCCGGCCGTGACCCTTTCATATATGAATATCTCTATTCCAGAGCTCCAGTATTCTCTACGCGATCGCAATTCCCGACCTGCCGGCGGCGCGAATTACGCGGCGGAGGCAGAAATCCAGGAGCCTAGGCTCGAACCGAAGCGCCAGTCACCATTAACGTTAGCCTCGGCGAAGCCAGCCCGTTTCGAGGTGACCAGGACCGCCGTGAGCCAGCACCTGACCGTGCTCGAGAACGCGGGCCTGCTGGCCGAACGCAAGCGGGCGACCCGCCGCCTCTGCCGTGCCCGCCCGGAGGGGCTGGCGGGCCTGCGCGAGTTTCTCGACCAGATCTGGGCTTCCTCCCTCGAGGTCGCCCGCGACCTGGTCGAGGCGGCGCCTACCGTGGAGGCTGGGCGCGCATCCTAAGCCGCCTGGCCGCGATGATCGGAGGGCAAGCGTGAAGGCCGTGGTGTTCTACGAGTCGGCCGAGGACGTGGCGACGCAGGCGCCCCCGCACTTCGCCGCGCACTGTGCCCGGTGGAGGGAGTTCGCTGACCGCGGTGAGCTGCTCATGGTCGGGCCCTTCGCCAACGCGCAAGAAGACGGCTCGATGGCTGTCTTCACCACCCACCAGGCGGCCGAGGAGTTCGTCCGCGGCGACCCCTTCGTCCTGAACGGGGTAGTACGGAACTGGACTATCCGGGAATGGAGAGAAGCCCTCGTCCCCGAGGTCCAGCCCGGCTGATCCTCACGCTGCGGGGTCGGCCGGCCGCCAGTCGTCGGAGGTGCGCGCGGCCGCGATGTCGGTCCGGTGGCGCTCGGCCCAGCCGACCAGGGTCGCCAGCGAGCCGTGCAGCTCGCGCGCCATCTCGGTGGCGGTGTACTCCACCTTCGGCGGCACGGTCGGGTAAACCGTCCTGATCAGCAGGCCGTCACGTTCCAGGTTGCGCAGGGTTAGCGTGAGCATGCGCCGGCTGATGCCCTCCACCATGCGCTCGAGCTGAGAGAACCTGACCGGGCCCGCGATGGCGGCGAGCAGGATCGAGATGCTCCACTGGCCGCCGGTCGCGGGTCCCTATCCGCTGCACCTGCTGCCGACGATGCTGCTGCTCGGCGGGTTCGGCCTGGCCTTCCCGGCGATGATCACGCTGGCCATGTCCGGGGTGCCTGACGCTGACACCGGCGTGGCCTCCGGCCTGGTGAACACCACCCAGCAGGTCGGGGCGGCGCTGGGCGTGGCGGTGCTGTCCACCCTGGCCGCCTCGCGGGCCGGCCACCTGATCGCCGCGGGCCGGCCGGCCGCCGACGCACTGACCGGGGGCTATCACGTGGCGTTCGGGACCGGGGCCGGGCTCGCGGCGGCCGCCCTCGTGCTCGCCG
>Ga0306923_10003659_pt1 | contig 14583 bp, 16 predicted proteins | sample sta12Can44000108_FD_203841 | JGI IMG/M metagenome (GOLD analysis project Ga0306923, IMG submission 203841) | Lab enrichment of tropical soil microbial communities from Luquillo Experimental Forest, Puerto Rico - statanox.12C.anox.44.000.108 (v2)... | ecosystem: Environmental > Terrestrial >... | reverse complement strand
GCGGGCGCGGATCGCCGGGGTGTCACCGCACACGCTGCGGCACTCCTTCGCCACCCATCTCCTGGACGGCGGCGCCGACGTCCGGGTCGTGCAGGAACTGCTCGGCCACGCCTCGGTCACCACGACCCAGGTCTACACCCTGGTGACCGTGGACAAGCTCCGCGAGGTCTACGCCAGCGCGCACCCCAGGGCAGGCGCCGTGGCCCGGCCATTTCCCGGCCCACGGTGAGTCGCCTTGCCGCCGCCAGGCCCAGGCCCTAGCCTCACGCTAGAGTCTGGCTTCTAGCGGGCGCGCCGCGGGCGGCTGCCAGGAAGGCCCGCCATCCAGGCCCGTCAGGGAGGTGCAGTTGGCTTGGCCGCATCCCGAGCAATGAAGATGAAGGTGAAGCCCGGCGTGTTTGGCCCCACCGGCCGTCCGGTGCCGGCCTTCCCCGAGCCTGAGCCGCTGCTGACGCACGGCCCGGCGCGGATCGCCGCGGTCTGCAATCAGAAGGGCGGGGTCGGCAAGACCACCACGACGATCAACCTCGGTGCCGCGCTGGCCGAGAACGGCCGTCGCGTGCTGCTGGTCGACTTCGATCCTCAGGGCGCGCTGTCGGTGGGGCTCGGCATCCAGCCGCACGAGCTGGACGCCACGGTCTACAACCTGCTCATGGAGCGCGGGCTCACCGCGCACGACGTGCTGTTCAAGACCAACGTCGACGGCATGGACCTGCTGCCGAGCAACATCGACCTGTCCGGCGCCGAGGTGCAGCTGGTCCACGAGGTCGGCCGGGAGTTCGTGCTCGGCCGCTCGCTGGCGTCGGTCATCCCCGACTACGACGTTATCCTGATCGACTGCCAGCCGTCCCTCGGGCTGCTCACCGTCAACGCGCTGGCCTGCGCGGACGGCGTGATCGTGCCGCTGGAGTGCGAGTACTTCGCGCTGCGCGGCGTGGCCTTGCTGATGGAGACCATCGACAAGGTGTCGACGAGGATCAGCCCGAAGCTGGTGCTCGACGGGCTGCTGGCTACCATGTATGACTCGCGGACCCTGCACACCAGGGAAGTCCTGGCCGGGGTCGTGAAGGGCTTCGGCGACAAGGTCTACCACACGGTGATCAGCCGGACCGTGCGCTTTCCGGACGCTACCGTGGCGGGGGAGCCGATCACCCGCTTCGACCCGACGTCCAACGGGGCGCATTCCTACCGGGAACTGGCGAGGGAGGTACTGGACCGGTGGCGCCAGGCAGACCTCGCGGTGTCCGCTCACGGCGGGTAAGCCTGCCGGGAGTCGCCGAGTTGCTCCGCCCCATCGGCCGGGGCCCGGCTGTCGAAGCCCAGCGCCCGGCCAGCGGCAGGGAGCGCCACGCCCAGAAGATCACCGTTTACCTGTCCGGCAGCGAGCTGCTCGACCTGGAACGGGCCCGGCTCACCCTCCGGGCTCTGGGCATTACTGTGGATCGCGGCCGCATCGTTCGCGAGGCACTGGCCGTGCTGCTGGCCGACCTGGATGCCGAGCGCGAGCAGAGCCTGGTGGCGCGGCGGCTCTGGGAGGAGACGCGGCCGGACTGACGGCCGCGGGCACTTAGCCGGACGGACGGCGGGCAAAGGAGCCGGATGGACAGCGGGGCAGGGTCAAGTCCGCAGTGACCACGACGATGACTGGTGAGCCGGGCGACGCCCGGGCGGCGGGCGGGTTCGAGGTCCACCTCGACGTCTTCGAGGGCCCCTTCGACCTGCTGCTGGCCCTGATATCCAAGCACAAGCTGGACATCACGGAGATCGCGCTGTCCAGCGTGACCGACGAGTTCATCGGCTACATCCGGGCCAAGGCCGATGGGTGGGACCTGGATCAGGCCAGCTACTTCCTGGTCGTGGCCGCGACCCTGCTGGACCTCAAGGCGGCCAGGCTGCTGCCCGCGGGGGAGGTCGACGACGAGGAAGACCTGGCGCTGCTCGAGGCCAGGGACCTGCTGTTCGCCCGGCTGCTGCAGTACCGCGCCTACAAGGAAGTGGCGGCGGTGCTCGCGGGCAGGATGGCGGCGGCGGCGCGGAGGTTCCCGCGGCGGGTGCCGATGGAGCCCCGCTTCGTCGACCTGCTGCCGGAGGTGCTGCTGGGTCTCGGCCCGGCCGAGTTCGCCGCGATCGCCGCCCGTACCCTGGCCCCCCGGCGCCCGCCGGTGGTCTCCACGGCGCACCTGCACATGCCCCTGACCAGCGTCCGCGAGCAGGTCGGCGTGCTGTCCGGGCGGCTGGCCCGGCTGCGCCGGGCCACGTTCCGGCAGCTCGCTGCGGACTGCCGCGGGACCTACGAGGTCGTCGCGCGCTTCCTGGCGGTACTCGAGCTGTACCGGCAGGGCCGCGTCGGCCTCGACCAGATGGCCCCGCTCGGCGACCTCTACGTGAGCTGGACCGCGGGCGATCAGCCAGACCACGAAACCAGCACCCAGAAAGCCGACGAATAACCGATGCAGAACGGATCTGGCCCCGGCCCGGAGGACATGAGCGACGCGCCCGCGCCGGCGGGCGGCGAGACCGGGCCTGGGCAGACGGACGGGCACGCCGCGGCGGAACAGGCCGGCGGGCACGCGGTGCCCGGTGAGGCCGCGCCCGGGCCGGCCGGCGGGCCTGACGGCCCCGGGCTCCGGGCCAGCCTGGAGGCGATCATGCTGGTGGCCGACGAACCGGTCTCCGAGGTGGTCATCGCGCAGGTGCTGGAACGGCCGCGCGCGGAGGTGGCCGGGGCGCTGCGCGAGCTGGCCGCCTCGTACGCAGCGGAGCAGCGCGGCTTTGACCTGCGCGAGGTGGCCGGCGGCTGGCGCTACTACACGCGCGAGGAGTGCGCGCCGGTGGTGGAGCGGTTCGTGAGCGACGGCCAGGAGGTCCGGCTGACCCAGGCGGCCCTGGAAACCCTGGCGGTTGTCGCCTACCGGCAGCCGGTGAGCCGGGCCCGGGTGTCGGCCGTGCGCGGCGTGAACTGCGATGGCGTGATCCGCACCCTGGTCCTGCGCGGGCTGGTGGAAGAGACCAGCACCGACCCCGAGACCGGCGCGATCCTGTTCGCCACGACCGCGTATTTCCTGGAGCGGCTGGGGCTGCCCAGCCTGGACGCGCTGCCCGAGCTCGCGCCCTTCCTGCCCGATCACGTTGACGACGAGCCTGACCCGGGTCATGAATCAGCGGCGTCGTGACCAGCGAGGCCCGGCCCCGCGGGCTCGCGCCCGGCCGGGCGCCGAAGGCCGGCCCGGGCCCGGCGAGGAAGCCGGCGAGGACCACGACACGCTCGTCGACGTCCCCGGGGGCGTGCGACTGCAGAAGGTACTCGCCGCGGCGGGCGTGGGCAGCCGCAGGCACTGCGAGGAGATGATCGCGGACGGCCGGGTCGAGGTCGACGGCGAGATCGTCCGCCGGTTCGGAGCCCGGGTCGATCCGCAGCGGCAGGTCATCCGGGTGGACGGACGGCGGATCCCGGCGCGGGAGGGCCTCGTCTACGTCGCCCTGAACAAGCCGGCCGGGGTCCTGACCACCATGTCGGACGCCCGGGGCCGCCCCACGATCGCTGATTTCCTCGGGGACCACGCCGAGCGGATGTTCCATGTCGGCCGGCTCGACTACGACACCGAGGGCCTCATGCTGCTGATGAACGACGGAGAGCTAGCGCACCGGCTGGCGCATCCTCGTTACGGCGTGCTCAAGACCTACCTGGCCGATGTGGCCGGCCCGCTGCCGAGAGACCTGGGACGCCGGCTGATCACCGGGATCGAGCTGTCTGACGGGATAGCGACCGCCGACCGGTTCCGGGTGGTAGAGCGGGCGGGTGACCGGGCGCTCGTGGAGATCACGCTGCACGAGGGGCGCAAGCACATCGTGCGGCGGATGCTCGCCGAGGCCGGCCATCCGGTCAGCCGGCTGGTACGCACGCACGTCGGGCCGGTCGCACTCGGGTCGCTCCGCCCGGGTACCACGCGGCGGCTCACCGCGAGGGAGATCGGCGACCTGTACGCGGCCGTGGGTCTATAACCTGGGAGCCCGCCCGGCGTGGAGCGGGCGAGCCAGGCAGCGGCAACGAGGGAGGCAGGCGGTGCCGGTCAGGGCGATCCGCGGCGCGGTGCAGGTCGGCGCGAACCAGAGCACCGCCATCCTCGAGGGCACCTCTGAGCTGGTCGCGGAGGTTATGACGCGCAACCAGCTCACCCCGGCCGACGTGATCAGCGTGGTGTTCACCGCCACCCCCGACCTGAACGCCGAGTTTCCCGCGCTCGCCGCGCGCAAGCTAGGGTTCCAGGACGTGCCCCTGCTGTGCTGCACCGAGATCGACGTCCCGGGCGCGATGCCGCGCGTGGTCCGGCTGCTGATGCACGTGGAGACGGCCATGCCGCGCCCGGCGGTGCAGCACGTGTACCTGCGCGGCGCCGCCGCGCTGCGCCTGGACATCGCGCAATGACCGGGCCGGCCGGCCAGACCGGCGCCGCCGGGCCGGGTGAGGTCGTGGTGATCGGCACCGGCCTGATCGGCACGTCGGTCGCCCTCGCGCTGCGCGACGGGGGCGTCCGGGTCTGGCTCGCGGACGCCGACCCCGCGGCGGCCCGGCTCGCCGCGGACATCGGGGCGGGCGCTGAGCTGCCCGCCGCCGGCCCTCCGGACGGGCCGGCGGACCTGGCTGTGCTGGCCATGCCGCCCGAGGCCGTCGCGCCGGCCCTGGCCGCCGCGCAGGCCCGGGGCCTGGCCCGGTGGTACACCGATGTCGCGAGCGTGAAAGAGCTGCCGCTGACCCGCGCCCGCGAGCTCGGCTGCGACCTGGCCACCTTCGCCGGGGGGCATCCGCTGTCCGGGCGCGAGCGATCGGGCCCGGCCGCGGCCAGGGCCGACCTGTTCCTGGGCCGGCCGTGGGTGATCTGCCCGCTGCCGGAGACCGCGCCGGAGGCCGTGGCGGCGGTAGCCGGCCTGGCCCGGGCCTGCGGCGCCCAGCCCGTCCGCATGTCCGCCGCCGACCATGACCGCTGGGTCGCGCTGGTCTCCCACGCGCCGCATGCGGTCGCCGCGGCCATGGCTGCCCGGCTGGAGCACGCGCCGCCGGGCGCCCTTGACCTCGCGGGCCAGGGGCTGCGCGACGTCACCCGGATCGCCGCCGGGGACACCGGCCTGTGGACGCAGATCCTGGCGGCCAACGCCGCACATGCCAGCCAGGTACTCGCGGCGCTGGCGGCTGACGTCGCCGACGCCGCGGCCACGCTGGCCAGGATCGCCCAGGGCGACGAGGAGGCGGTCAAGCACCTGACCGGGCTGCTGGAGCGCGGGGGAGCGGGGGTGGCCAGGATCCCGGGGAAGCGCGGCGGGCCCGCGCCCGCTTACGCCATCGTCCAGGTGGTCATCGGTGACCGGCCCGGCGAGCTGGCCCGGCTCTTCCAGGCGGCAGGTGACGCGGGGATCAACATCGAGGATGTGGGGATCGAGCACTCACCCGGCCTGCCGGCCGGGGTGGCGGAGCTCGCGGTCCGGCCGCAGGAAGCGGGCCGGCTCGTCGAGGCGCTGGCGGCCGGCGGCTGGCCGGTTCGCCGGTAGCATCGCCTTCGTGACCAAGCACCCAGGCGCGGAGCTTTCCGCTGCGGCGCACTCAGGCGCGGAGCCTTCAGGCGCGGAGCCTTCAGCCGGCTATCCGGGCCTAGTGATCGCGGTCGACGGCCCGGCCGGGTCCGGCAAGTCGACGGCGGCCCGGGGCGTCGCGCGCGCCCTCGGGCTGCGCTACCTGGACACCGGCTCGACCTACCGGGCGCTCACCTGGTGGCTGCTCGCGCACGGGCAGGACATCTCCGATCCGGACGCGGTGGCGGCCGTCGCCGGCCGTCCGGTGATCGAGGCGGGCACCGACCCGGATGCCCCGCAGATTCGCGTCGACGGCCGTGACGTGGCGGGCCTCATCCGGACTCGCGAGGTGTCCAACGCGGTCAGCGCGGTCGCCTCGGTACCGGAGGTCCGCCGTCACCTGATCGCGATGCAGCGCAGGATCATCGCGGAGGCGCTGGCGGCGGGAGCAGGGATCGTCGCCGAGGGCCGGGACATCGGGACGGCGGTGGCGCCCGACGCGCGGGTGAAGGTGTTCCTGACCGCCACCGAGACGGCCCGGGCGCGCAGGCGCACCGCGGACCTGGCCGCCGACCCGGCCGTCACGGTCGCGGTGACCCGGGCCGAGCAGGCGCGGCGCGACCGGTCCGACGCTCCGCAGACGGCCCGGGCCGCAGACGCGGTGGAGATCGACACGACGGCACTGGGCCTGGACGACGTCATCAGCGAGATCGTCGCGCTGGCGGACAGCAGGAAGGCGGGCGCGTGGACCCCGTGAGCACACCGGAGCCGGGCATCCCGGGAGCGGAGGCGGTGCCCGAGGAGGAGGGGCCTGCGCCGGTCGTGGCGGTGGTCGGCAGGCCCAACGTCGGCAAGTCCACGCTGGTGAACCGGATCCTCGGCAGCAGGCAGGCAGTTGTCGCGGACACCCCGGGGGTCACCAGGGACCGGGTCGCCTACGACGCCACCTGGCGGGGCCGCGCCTTCACCTTGCTCGATACCGGCGGCTGGGAGCCCGCCGTGGAGGGCCGGCCGAGCATGGCCGCGCGGGTGGCCGCCCAGGCGCGCATCGCGGTGGACGCGGCCGACGCGGTGCTGTTCGTCGCGGACGCCGTCGTGGGCGTGACCGACGCCGACGAGGCCGTCGCCGCGGTGCTGCGCCGATCGGGCAAGCCGGTCGTCCTGGCCGCCAACAAGGTCGACGATGCGCCCGCCGAGCCCGCGGCCGCCTCGCTCTGGTCCCTGGGACTCGGCCAGCCGGTGCCCGTGAGCGCGCTGCACGGACGAGGCAGCGGCGATCTGCTCGACGCGGTCCTCGCCGCGCTGCCGGCCACCCCGGCCGAGCCGCTCACGGCCGAGGGCGGCCCCCGCCGGGTGGCTCTCCTCGGGCGTCCCAACGTCGGCAAGTCAAGCCTGCTGAACAAGATCGCCGGGCAGGAGCGGGTGCTGGTCGACGCGGCCGCAGGCACCACCCGCGACCCGGTTGACGAGCTCGTCGAACTTGGCGGCCGTACCTGGCGGTTCGTGGACACCGCGGGGATCAGGCGGCGGGTCAGGGAAACCCAGGGGGCGGACTACTTCGCGGCGCTGCGCACCGAGCGAGCGCTCGAGCGCGCCGAGGTCGCCGTGGTACTGGTGGACGCCAGCGAACCGCTGGCCGAGCAGGACCTGCGGATCGTCTCGATGGTGATCGAGGCCGGCCGGGCGCTCGTCATTGCCTACAACAAGTGGGACCTGGTCGACGACGACCGCCGGCGCTTCCTGGAGCGCGAGATCGACCGGCAGCTGCACACCGCCCGGTGGGCGCCGCGCGTGAACATCTCCGCCGCCACCGGCTGGCATGTCGACCGGCTGGTCCCGGCGCTCGAACTGGCCCTGGCGGGCTGGGAGACGCGGGTGCCGACGGGCCGTCTCAACGGCTGGCTGGCCGCCCTGGTCGCGGCCACGCCGCCGCCCGTGCGGGGCGGCAAGCAGCCGAAGATCCTCTTCGCCACCCAGGCCGGGATCCGCCCCCCGCACTTCATCCTGTTCACGACGGGCTTCCTGCAGGCCGGCTACCGCCGATTCATCGAGCGCAGGCTGCGCCAGGAGTTCGGCTTCGAGGGCAGCCCGGTGCGTCTCTCGATGCGGCTGCGCGACCGGCGCGGGGGATCGCCCGGCCGTCAGGCGCGCACCGCGCGGCGGTCCTGACCGGCCGTCCTCAGCCGGGCGGTGAGCCGGCCGGCCGGAACTCGCCGTCCTTGGCCCCGCCGAGGAACGCGTCCCACTCGGCCCTCGTGAAGATCAGCGCGGGCCCGCCCGGGTGCCGGGAATTGCGCAGGGCGACCCCGCCATCGGCGAGGAAGGCGACCTCGACGCAGTTACCCCCGGTGGGGCCGCTGTGGCGGCTCTTGACCCACGTCACGCCGACCAGCTCGCTCGCGTCCATACCGTTGCGGATGCTGCTCATCGGGATGTCTCCAGCTCCTCGCGCAACGCGCGGATGATCTGCTTGGTTTCCTCGGGCGGGGCGGCGACGGCGCTGAGCTTGTCCATGGCAGCGGTGTAGCGCTCCACGTCGGCGGGCTTGTCCAGGTACATGGCGCTCGTGAGCTGTTCCAGGTAGACCACGTCGGGCAGGTCGGGGACGGCGAAGCGCAGGATGCTGAAGCTCCCTGGGACCACGTAGGCTCCCGCGCCGTCCGGCACGACCTGGAGCGCGAAGCCGGGCTGGTCGCACAGGTCGGACAGGTGCTCGAGCTGGGCTCGCAAGATCCGCGGGCTGCCGACCGGCCGGCGCAGGGCCACGTCGTCGAGGATCGCCCACAGGCGGAGCCCGCCCGAGCTGAACCTGCGCTGCCGCTCCTTGCGCAGGAATACCAGGCGTTCGGCTTCCTCCAGGGAGAACTCGCCGAGCGCGATCACCGCGGCCGCGTAGTCCTCGGTCTGCAGCAGGCCGGGTATGAACTGCGCGTCGTAGCTACGGATCGACGCCGCGGACTCCTCCAGGCCGATGTAGGCCTGGAACCAGCTGGGCAGGACGTCCTGGTACCGGTGCCACCAGCCGGGCTGATTCGCCTGGGCGGCCAGGGCGAGCAGTTCTTCTCGCTCCGCGGGGTCTGTGATCCCGTAAAGGCTGAGCAGGTCGACGAGGTCAATCTTCCTGACCGAGGTCCGTCCCAGCTCAATGCGGCTGATCTTGGATTCGGATCCCCTGATCGCGCGGGCCGCCTCCTGCGCGGTAATTCCGCGCGCCTCGCGCAGGCGGCGTAGCTGCGTGCCGAGCAAGATACGCAGCACCGTGGGCCCGCCCGCCCCGTCGACCATGAATCCCGCTCCCTCCCGCTAGCTCTCCGGCTACCTCGGCTGCCGTCTCCGGGGGAGCATCAGGCAGGCGGTGAGTTGGCGTTAGCTGAACTTCCAGATTAGTTTCCGGACAATTGCGTCACGGAAATGCTCAGTTTGCCACTCTTACCACACGATATCGCATATGCGATTTCACGCATACCCCGCCGCACCAGGGAACCGGAACGTTGACGCCTGTGACGGTTGTGACCGGTGAGCCTGCGCGCGGTTCCGCCGGCGCGCTGGCCTATCGTTACGATCGGCAGGCAGCCCATCCACGCCGCACCAGGAGGACACGCAGGCCATGCGCTACAGGTCACTGGGCAACTCGGGGCTCGTCGTATCCGTGGCGGGCCTGGGCGGAAACAACTTCGGCCGCAAGCTGGAGGTGGACGCGACCCGCGCCGTGGTGGACGCGGCCCTTGACGCCGGGATTACCTTGCTCGATACGGCCGAGAGCTACGGCGCCGGGCGATCGGAGGAGTTTCTCGGCGAGGTGCTGGCCCGCCGCCGTGACCAGGTCGTGCTGGCCACCAAATTCGGTCACCGGGGCGCCGACATGGGGTACGGGGCGGCGGCTGGCGCCAAGGGCGGGCGCGGATACATCATGCGGGCCGTCGAGGGGTCGCTGCGGCGGCTGCGGACCGACTACATCGACCTGTACCAGATCCACACGCCCGACCCGGCCACGCCGATCGAGGAGACGCTGACCGCCCTGAGTGATCTGGTGGCCCAGGGCAAGGTGCGCTACCTGGGGCATTCCAACTTCGCCGGCTGGCAGCTCGCGAACGCGGCCGGCGCCGCGCGCGAGCTCGGCACCGCCGGATTCGTTTCCGCGCAGAACCACTGGTCACTGCTGGAACGCGGCATCGAGGCCGAGGTCGTGCCCGCCGCCCTGCACTACGGCCTAGGCGTGCTGCCCTACTACCCGCTGGCCAACGGCCTGCTGACCGGAAAGGTCCGGCGCGGGCTCCCGCCGCCCGAGGGCAGCAGGCTGGCCGGTCGGCCGGGTTACATCACCGGCGACAAGCTCGACCGAGCGGAGAAGCTGGCCGACTGGGCGCAGCAGCACGGCGTCACGCTCCTCGACGTGGCGGTGGGCGGCCTGGCCGCCCAGCCCGGCTGCTCGTCGGTGATCGCCGGGGCGACGTCACCGGAGCAGGTCAAGGCGAACGCCGCCGCCGCTAGCTGGGTACCGTCCGCCGACGAACTCGCCGACCTGGACCGGGTAGCGCCCGGTCCCGCGGCGTCAGCCTGACAGGGCAACCTGGCTTCCTGACGCCGCGGTCCGGTACAGCTTCAGGACCGACGAGAAGAACCGGGGCGAGTACGAGACGTTCGGGCTGTCTCCGCCCTGCTGGTAGCCGCCGATCACGCCGATCACCCAGCCGTCGCCGGTCCTGGGGTTGACGTGGGCCAGGAACGGCCCGCCGCTGGTGCCGTCGGTGTAATTGTCACAGTCGAAGACCATCTGCCGGGCGCCGAAGCTGCGCGCCGGCGCCGTACAGGTGATGGGCCTGTTCGTAGCGTCCGGGTAACCGATCACCCGGACCATCTGCGGTGGCCGGTCGATCCTGAGGATCTCCGCCCCGGTGTGCCGCTGGATGTGCGTGCCCGGCCGTCCCGCGATGAGGAACGCGACGTCGTCGTCCGGATTCTGGCTCGTGGCCCAGGCGCTGTCGACGTAGATCGCCGTGACGACCCAGATGCCGTGCGGGAACCTGGCGTTGTGGTAGCCCGGGGCGAAGACCACGTTCCTGAGGGATCTGCCCTGCATGCAGTGCGCGGCGGTGATGAGCATGTCGCCGGCCGGGCTGCTGACCACGCTCGCGGTACAGAAATGCGCGCCCAGCCTGCCGCCGGACCGGGTGAACAGCGCTCCGACCGCAGCGGTCCCATTGAACGGGACGCCGCGGCTGACCGCGGCAACGGTATGGCCGGCCGCCTGGGCCAGCGGGGACACCACATAGGCCCCGACCGCGACCATGATGAAGCTCGCCAGCCAGACGGTCTGGTGCCAGGCCAGGACCGACACGGAACGCGCGCCCGCCGGCGGGTACCCGATGCCTCGGCGCATCCAGTCCTCCGTCTTGCCGGTGTGTCGGTCACCCGCGCTGCGGCGCGAGGCGCAGCTTTGCCGTCCCTTTGGCCGATTGTGCCGATCGTAAACCCTAAAGAGCCAGAGTTCTTGGCTGGGAGGATCCTGAGACATGGCAGGACCCGGACATTCCGCACACCGGGCGTTCGCGGTCCGGGCACCCTCGCCCGTCCCTCAACTGCGCTGAGTAAGCTCCCGGCCACTGATGGTTGCAGATGATCATCGCCCTGTCTGGGGCGTCCGCCTCCTGCCAGCTGGCGGCCAGCGCCGCCTTTGTTGCGCCGTGCCCCCGAGCGCCGCGGTGTTGCCTTCGGCCTGGCCCACGGAGGCATGCGGGTAACGCAGGGTCTGTGGATCATCCCTGCAGGCGCGGCGGCGTCTTCGCACGCGATCGCGCCTGCGACGGCAATCGCCATCAGCGGCGGCTTGGCGCGGTCCTAGCCGCCGCCCTGGCGATAAGCCCCGCCCCAAGGCCGACCAGGGTCAGAACTGGCCGGTCATCTTCATGATCACATCGCGTGGTTGGTGATCAGCCCCATTCGACGCGCATGGCTGTCTCCTTCGGGTGGCTGGTGTAGGGGGAGTGGCTGGTGGTCAGCCCCATTCGACGCGCATGGCTGTCTCCTTCGGGTGGCTGGCGTGGGGGAGTAGCTGGTGATCAGCCCCATTCGACGCGCATGGCTGGCCTCCTTGGGAACCGTGATAGCTGGTGTGGGGGGAGTGGCTGGTGATCAGCCCCATTCGACGCGCATGGCTGGCCTCCCTCGGGTGGCTGGCGTGGGGGAGTAGCTGGTGATCAGCCCCATTCGACGCGCATGGCTGGCCTCCTTGGGAACCGTGATAGCTGGTGCGGGGGGAGTGGCTGGTGATCAGCCCCATTCGACGCGCATGGCTGTCTCCTTCGGGTGGCTGGTGTGGGGGGTGGCTGGCCGCATATTCTGGCTGGACCGATCGTACGGGCAGCTGAGCGGCCAACCTTGACAGTTGAGCTAGCTCTCTGTGACGATGTGACATTAAATACTTACCGCCAGTAACACGATGAAGGCTGCCGCTCCAATCATCGCTGGGGGAGTACGTGGCTGCGCTCCGCCCGCTTAATCCAGTATCGGACGGGTTGCTGCGTGCGGTGCGGAGCATTCGCCGGTGGCAAGTGTGGACTCTGCCAGGCCCGCTGCGCGTGTATGTACTGGGTATCGAGGCACTTGACCTGTGTGCTGTCGGCGTGGCGATCGCGAGCACCCGGGTCCGGGGCTCCGACTGGCTTCTCGGCGCGGCCCTCCTGGCCTGCGGCATCATTGCCATCGAATCAACACGAAGCCTGAAGGAAGCTCACGGCGAGGTTGTCAGAGATCTACAGTCGGTATGGTTCCTAGCCATCGCGGTAGCGCTACCCCCCGCCTTTGCATTTCTGGCGCCATTTCCGCTGATGGTCTACAAGTTGCTTCGCGTGCCAGGCCTAGTCATCTACCGCCGGGTATTGAGCAACGCCACACTAAGCCTTGGCTATGGATGCGCGTCTGTAGTGTTTCATGCCATTCCGGGCTCAATTGCGGGAGCCACCCCGGGAACTGGCATGCATGCGCTCACATGGACGGCCAGCGTCGCCGCATGCGGTCTTCTGGGCTGGATCGTCAACTGCGGGCTCCTAGTCATTGCCATCAAGATCTCTGACCCCGCCGCACGTATCCGGGACCTGGTGGGGAACCGGGAATCAATCACGTCCGACCTGCTTGAGCTCAGCCTGGCAGTGTCACTAACCCTGGTCGTCAGGATCAATCCCGTCCTCATGGCCCTCGCGCTGCCGTCTGTCATCCTGTGCAAGCGTTCTATCATGCGATCCCAGCTCGTCTCCCAGGCGCGCATTGATGCCAAGACGGGGCTGCTCAACGCCGGTACGTGGCAGCGCGAAGCGGAGGCAGAATTCTTCAGGGCCTTGCGCGGAAATGTGCCACTTGCCTTGGCCATGGTGAACATCGATCATTTCAAGGATGTTAATGACCTGGCTGGCCAGTTTGTACGCGACCAGCTAATTCGTGACATAGCGGGAATGCTCAAGGATCAGTTGCCTGGCCATGATTTGATAGGCCGTTTCGGTAGCGAGGAGTTCGCTATTCTGCTACCGCAGACGGGCCGGGATGAAGCGCAGCGTATCAGCGAGCGGCTGCGTGACTACATAGCGGCCGAGCCCATCGCCATCGAGTCCGGAAGCCAGGAAGGCTTCGTATTCCGCTTGACGGTATCCATCGGGGTGGCCGTCCTGAACGAGTCCAGGCGCGCGCTGGCCGAACTGATCGGTGCGGCGGATACCGCTCTCGGGCAGGCCAAGCGCACCGGATGGAACAAGGTGTACGTGCTGCCCGACGGCTTGGATGAGCCGGAGGCTTCCTGACAGTTCGGACGGGCCGGGAGCTTTCCTGGCCCATGTCAGGATGACCGCTGTCACCCACAGGCGACTTTGGCCGAGCCGCCCGGTGAGAGGATCGGGGTGCCGGAGAGCCGGACGAGAGCGGAGGAGCCTGACGGTGAAAGCTGCGCGGTATGACCGGTACGGACCTGCCCGCGAGGTGCTGCGTGTCGAGGATGTGGAGCGGCCCGAGCCCGGACCGGGGGAGGTGCGGGTCAGGGTGGAGTTCTCCGGCGTCAACCCCACCGACTGGAAGTCCCGCAGCGGCGCGACCCCGCGGCCGATCGACGGTTTCCAGATCCCGCATCACGACGGCGCCGGGGTGATCGACGCGGTCGGCGCGGGTGTGGACCCGGGCCGCGCCGGCCAGCGGGTATGGCTGTGGATGGCCGCGGCCGGCCGGCGGTGGGGGACCGCGGCCGAATGGGCCGTGGTCCCGGTGTACGCGGCCGTTCCGTTGCCCGACGGCGTTTCGGCCGAGCTCGGCGCCAGCCTGGGTGTCCCGGCGCTGACCGCGCACCGGTGCCTGTTCGCCGACGGGCCCATCGACGGCCAGACCGTGCTGGTCGCGGGCGGCGCGGGCGCGGTCGGCCACTTCGCCATCGAGCTGGCCAAGCGCGCGGGCGCCCGGGTGGCCAGCACCGTCAGCGGGCCGCAGAAGGCCGAGCTGGCCGCCAAGGCCGGCGCCGACCTGGTCGTGAACTACCGGGAGCCTGACGCGGCCGACCAGATCAGGTCCTTCGCGGGCGCCGCCGGGGTGGATCGCGTGGTGGAGGTGGCCCTCGGCGCGAACCTGCAACTGGACCTGGCCGTTGTCGCCCGGCCCGACGCGCGGATAGTCTGCTACGCCGCCGACGGTGATGACCCGGTGCTGCCCGTCCGGGCCTGTATGAACGCGAACGTCGAGCTCAGGTTTGTGCTGCTCTACGGGGTGCCGGCCGAGGCGCTCATCCAGGCGGCGGGCGACATTACCGACGCGCTGGCCGACGGGGCGCTGACCGAGCTACCGGTCAGCCGGTTCCCGCTGGACGAGATCGCCGCGGCGCAGGATGCGGTCGAGCACAGGGCGCTGGGCAAGGTCCTGGTGGTCGTACCCGGCTGACCGGCCGGGGCGCCCCTGGCCGCCGGGCCCCGCCGGCCCGTCGCTGTCTCGCGGGCGCATTCGCCCGAATGACCGGGCTGATCTTGGGAAGCACACAGCGGGCGAGAGCAT
>Ga0306923_10003657_pt1 | contig 14585 bp, 14 predicted proteins | sample sta12Can44000108_FD_203841 | JGI IMG/M metagenome (GOLD analysis project Ga0306923, IMG submission 203841) | Lab enrichment of tropical soil microbial communities from Luquillo Experimental Forest, Puerto Rico - statanox.12C.anox.44.000.108 (v2)... | ecosystem: Environmental > Terrestrial >... | reverse complement strand
CGGCAGCCCGTACACCACGACCTCGACCACGCCGCCGAGCGTGTCACCGTCCTTGCGGGCGGCGTCGACCTCGGCGACCATCGCGGCGCTCGCCGCGGCGTCCGCGCAGCGGACCGGGTCCGCGTCGATCCGGGCCAGGTCCTCGGGGACAGGCACGGCCCCGTCCGGCGCGCTGGCCTCGCCGAGCGCCACCACGTGGCTGAGCAGCCGCACGCCGAGCGCCTGCTCGAGCAGCCGCCTGGCGACCTCGCCGAGCGCCACCCGCGCGGCGGTCTCCCGCGCGCTGGCACGCTCGAGGACGGGACGGGCGTCGGAGTGACCGAACTTCTGCATGCCGGCGAGATCCGCGTGGCCGGGCCGCGGCCTGGTGAGCGGGGCGTTGCGGGCCTGCCCCTCGAGCTCGGCGCCGGATACCGGGTCCGGCGACATGACCGTCTCCCACTTCGGCCACTCCGTGTTGCCCACCCGGATCGCGACAGGGCCGCCCAGGGTGACCCCGTGCCGGACGCCGCCGGTGAGCTCCACCTCGTCCTGCTCGAACTTCATCCGCGCGCCGCGGCCGTACCCGGCCCGCCGCCTGGCGAGCGCCGCCGCCACGTCGCCGCTGCTGATCCGAACCCCTGCCGGGACGCCATCACAGATCGCCACGAGCGCTTGCCCGTGCGACTCGCCCGCGGTCAGCCACCGAAACATGCTGTTTACCCTACAGTCAGCTCAGAAGGGGGTTACCAAGCCGCCGGTCCCGCCCCGGCGCTCGCTCAATTATCCCGAACGTACGCGTGGCTCCGCCCCTCGGCTCACACCTCTCTCACAGGCGCCATGCCATGTCACGGCCGCCGACGGTCATCGCACCCGAATGAGGTGTGTGGCCCACAGGCCTCATCTTGTGAGGTGTGTGGCCCACAGGCCTCATACGAGGGACGCCCGAGAGGCGGGGGCCGGGGAGTCAGGCGGGTCCGTTCGGGATAAAAGCGCTCTTATCTCTATGCCGCGGTGAAGGCGTGAGCCGAGGCGGCGGGCTATCTCGCGGGCCTGGTCCATGTCCGGGGTTGCCAGGGTGACCGTCAGGTCGGCGCCGGGGCCGCCGGGGCCGAGGGTGAAGTCCGGGGTGACCGCTGCGACTTCGGCCCAGATGTCGGGGTCCTCGTGCGGCAACGGCGGCGGCTCGCCGTTCGCGAGGGCGTGCAGGCGCGCGCCCTCGACCACGAGCGGCACCGGGCCCGCCACGTCGATCACCGCCGCGTCGGCCTCGCTGATCGCGGCCGCCCACACTCGCGAGGCGGGGACCGGCACGGGGCGGGCGTCCGCCTGCCAGCGCCGCAGGGTCTCGCTCCCGGTGAACGCGATGATCGCCTTGCGGCCGTCGTTGCCGATCAGCGTGGGAAGCGCCATCTCGCTTTCCTTCTCGGTGCCGTCCTCGTTGGCCTCGGCGAGTATCGCGACGACCGGGACCAGCAGCCTCGCCGCGGCGAGGGCGGCGAGGGCGGCGTGCTCGCTGCCGGTGCCTTCGGCGTAGGCGGCCAGGGACTGGCTGACCTCCCGGCCGGCTTCGCCGGTGTCGCCGGCGGGTCTGCTCACTCGCACACGAGTGACCTTACCGCCGTTCTGACAATCGGAGAGTGATTAATATCCTACTGAGAGTAATGCATGCTATGAAAGATGCACTTTGCCGTAGGTATGGCCAGTCTCCACGGCAGAATCGGTTGAGCGCACATTCCCGATATGGGAATCTCATGAGCTGCTGCGACGTAGAAGCCTCCTGACCAGACCGGGTGTGCGGACCAGAGGTATCGGCGCTAGCGGGAAGGAGCACTCCGTGAGTTCCGCTGTACGCGAGCCGGCGCAGCCTGCGCGGATACTCCCCGGCACGCCGATGCGGAAAGTGATACCGCCCCGCATGGTCGCTCCGTACATGAACGGACAGCGCGGCGTCATCGCCGGGTACGTGCACCGAGTTCGCGACATCGCGCTGCGCAACCCGGCAGACGCGTACTACGCCCTCGGCCTAGGCTACGAAGGGTCGGACTTCAAGCCCGACATGACGGAGTTGTACTGCCTGTGCTGGCAGTCCCGGGAGATCGACGGATACGTGCCGGTCACGATGCGCGGGCCAGCCAGCCGGGTGGAGTTCTACCTGGAGCCGATCCAGATACCCGTCGGCACGTCCCTGTGCAGGCTGGCAGACGGCGGCGAGGAGCCGGTCGCCCGGTACGACGGGCTGGCCTGGCGGCGGTCAGCGAGGGAGGGGTAAGGAATGCGTTACAGACTGATGGCTTCCTACCTCGGCGCCTCTTACCAGGCGGCCGTCGGCCCGTCCGACCGCGACGTCACGCTGTTCGCCGCTCCGCCGCCGCCCGAAGAGCACGGCTTCTCCCCCGCCCCCGGCGGCATCTGGCGCAAGCAGGTCAGGCTGAACGACATCGACGCCCTCTGGGAATCCCGGCCGATCGGTTCCTATCACGGCGAACCCTGCCTGGTGCTCGACGACCTCGGCGACCGGGTGCACATCGTCTACCTGGGCATGGACGAGCGGCGGGCCGGGCAGCTGGGCTACTGGCAGGTCGACCGCGGGGTGTTCGAGGTCGTCGTGCCGCGGCAAGATGTGACCGACCTGGCCGAGGAACGGCACGAGTTCCCGATCGCGCTGCTGCTGTCCACGCTGCCGCGGGCACTGAACGCCAGCGAGTCCGGCCGGCCGGCCGGCGGGCTCACCGGCACTGGCCCGATGAGCGGGCAGGCGCCCGGCGGGCAGGCCGGCGGTGGGGCACCGGGGCAGCGCCCCGCGCTGCCGCAAGTGCCGGTCCGGTCCGGGCCGCAGCCGCAGCCGCTCGGCGTGCAGCTGAAGCCGGCCGGGGCGCAGCCGGCCGGGGCGCAGCCGGCCGGGGCGCAGCCGGCCGGGGCGCAGCAGCCGCTCGGGGTGCAGCCGAAGCCTGGCGGAGCGCAGCGCCAGCTCCCCGCGGCGCAGCTGCCCGCCGCGGCGCAGCACGCCGGAACGCAGCAGTACACCGGGGCGCAGCCGCTGTCGGCGGGGCTGCCGCAGGTGCCCGGCGGACTCGCACAGCCCGCGGCGGGCCTGCCGCAGGGGGCTGCCGGGCCGTCGCAGGCATCCGGCGGGCTCCTACAGGCACCAACAGGGCCGCAGCAGCCGCTGGGGCCCCAGCAAGTGCCTGGTTTCGCACAGTTGCCCGCTGCCTCGCAGGGGCCGGGAACCCACCAGGCGGCCGGGCCCCAGCAGGTGCCCGGCATCCAGCAGGTGCCCGGTACTCAGCCGGTGCCCGGTACTCCGCAGGGACCTGGGCACGGCGGTCAGCAGGTAGCTGGCGCGCCGCAATTGGCGGCCTCCCAGCAGCTGGCCGGGACACCGCAGCTCCCTGGACCCGCACAGCCGCCCGTCGCTCCGCAAGCCGTTTCTCAGCAGGTGGCAGGGGTGCAGGTGGCAGGGGTCCAGCAGGCGGCCGGCGCACAGCAGATGCCGGCCGCGCAGCAGCCCGCTCCGCAGCAGCCCGTGCAATACCAGCCCGCCGCGCAGCCTCCCACCGCGGCCGCGGCTTGGCACGGGTCGCCGGATGCGGATGGGGGCGTGTGGTACTACCAGCCGGGCAACAGCGCCCCCGGCCAGAACGGCGTGCAGCCCCCCGGCGGGGTAGCGGCGAACGGCAACGGGACTGGCCTGCCGAACGGCTACGCGACCGGGCCGCAGAACGGCTATGGCGGCGTGCAGCAGAACGGCTACGTTCAGGACAACGGCTACGGCCAGGCGCTGGCCGGGCAGGCGCAGCCGAACGGCGACGGTGCTTACGTCAGCCCCGCCACCGCGGGCCAGCCGCCCGGTACCGCGGACACGCTCGGACAGCCGCCACTGAACGGCGCCACCGCCGTCCCGCAGTACCCTCCCCCCGCGCCGGCTTTCCAGCCGGTCCAGCCGCCGCAGCCGGTCCAGCCGCCGCAGCCGGTCCAGCCGCCGCAGCCGGTCCAGCCGCCGCAGCCCGTCCAGCCTGGCGCCACGGCGCCGCAGGCCCAGCCGGTCCCCATGGCGCCGGCCGAGCCGCAGCCGCAGCTGGCGCAGCCCGCCGAGGCATCCCAGACGGCCCAGCCGCAGCAGCAGGTCCCGCAGGTGCCGCCCTACGTGCAGGCTGCTCCCGTGCAGCTAGCCGCCCCGACGGTTGCCGCGCCCCCGCCGACGCCCCCGGCGGCGACTCCGGCCCTGCCGCCGCCAGTGCCGGCGCCCGCGGTCTCGGTGACTCCAGCGCCGGCGGCGACCGCGGCCAGCCCGGTCGCGGAACCCGCGCCGACCGCGGCGCTTCCGTCGCTGCCGCCAGTTGCCGAGACCGGCACGAGCACGGCCCAGAACGCCGCGGCCCAGCCGGCCCCGGCCTCCCCTTCCCGCACGCTCAGCAAGCTGACCGGCGCGGTCCGCGGGCGCCGGGCCGCGCGCAAGCCACGGCTCGCCATGTCCGCGGTCTTCGCCGACCTCGTGGACATGGCGGATATCCCGCGGTCCGCGTACGCGGTGGACGAGGAAGTCACCGGCGCGATGTGCCTATTCAAGACCGATGGCGGCTACGAGGTGTTCAGCTGCGCCGAGGACGCGCGGCACGAAGTGCGCTTCTTCGAAGACGAGGAGGCGGCGTACTTTTACCTCTTTGGCGTGCTGGCAGCGGAGGCGCTGCGCAACGGCCGTCTGACCCCGCGCCGGACCTGAAAACTTACAGGGTCATTTCGAGCGACCAAAGGCCGCCGCGCCCGCGTAATTGCCGCTACAGTTTAAATCGCCGGCGGGGCTGACGGTCCCCCGCTCCCCAAGCAGCCCCGTCGGCCCTACTCGCCGAAACCGGCCAGGAACCCCGACCTCGTCGGCATCTTGCGATACTTGAAACCCGTAACACAGCATAGGCAGCATAAATTGCTTTGCGTTTCATTCGAAACGCATTTCGCTTACCTATCATCGGCCACTAATTGCGAGCAATTCGTGGTGACAGCCGAAATATAAGATCGAATTATAAAATGGGCCGAATCGTCCCGCGTGATGACGGGGTAGGTTGCTCTCGTGAGCACAGGTCAGTTTCCCGGAGTCGTCCCGGTCGAGGTGGGGGGTATCGCCAGCCTGGCGGTACGTGACCTGCTGCACGGCCCCCACCAGACGGGACAGGTGCTCGCCGTCGTCCAGGGGACGCTGATCGCCGAGTTTCCCGGCGCCCCGCGCGAGCCTCGCGTGATCGTGATTTCCCCTCCCGACGCCGTCCGATTGCCAAATGCGATCATCACTAGCATTCCCGCCAGCACCATGACCGCGAGCATGACTACAGCCGCTACATCAGCCTCTGCTACCGCATCAACCCCAAAAGCAACAAAAGCCGTGAAGGCCGTTCAGTCGTCAGCCACCGCGAGCGTGGGCGGCGGCGCGGTGCGGGTCGGGGCCATGACCGTCCTGGCTCGACGCTGGTGGGATCCATCCCCGGTCTTCGGGCCGCTGTCCAGAGGACGGCTCGACCAGGGGGCCGCCGTGTTGTCCCGGATGTGCGGGCAGGCGACTCCCGGCCCTGCTCTCGCCGAGCACGACGGCCCGCGGATCCTCGCGGCGTGCTGCGCGAGCGGCGACCTGGCGGGCGCCGTCGAGCAGGCCGAACACATGGTCGGCCTCGGCGCCGGCATCGTCCCGGCCGGCGACAGCGTGCTGTGCGGGCTCCTGCTCGCGCTGCGCCTGCTCGGGGGCGTGATTCCCGGCGGAACGCGAGCCGTCTGGCTCGCCGACTGGCTGGGCGCCGCGGTCACCAATTACGCGTCGGAGCGGACGACACCGCTGGCCGCCTCGCTCCTGCACTGCGCGTCCCGCGGCCAGACGGCGGCCGAGGTCGCCGCGGTGCTGCGCGGGGTGGCCGGCGAGGATCCCGTCGAGCCGGCCGCGCGGCGGCTGCTGACCGCCAAGCCCGCCGCCGCGGCCGGCACCGCCGACCTGGCGTGGGGAATCGTGGCCGGCTGCCGCGCCGCGCAGGCGCTGTCCGTATCCTGATCCGCATGACTATCCCGCTCACGGGCACCCAGTACGAGATCGAGGCGGGCGACTACCGCGCCACCCTGACCGAGCTCGGCGCGGGCCTGCGGATGCTAGAGCACGGCGGTGCGCCACTGGTCAGAAGCTACGACGCCGACGAGCTGCCGCCGCACAGCGCCGGTCAGCTGCTGGCTCCGTGGCCGAACCGCGTCGACGGCGGCCGTTACTCCTTTGACGGCGCCCAACATCAGCTCGCCCTCTCGGAGCCCGCCCTCGGCAACGCGATCCACGGCCTGACCCGCTCGGCTCCGTGGACCCGGGTGGCACACGACCGCGGCGAGGTGACGCTGCGCAGCGTGCCGCACGGCCAGCAGGGCTACCCGTTCGCCGTGCAGGTCGACGTCACCTACCGGCTGAACGCCGAATCCGGGCTGCACGTCACCGTCAGCGCGACCAACAAGGGCGGCCGCCCGGCGCCCTGGGGCACCGGCCAGCACCCGTACCTGACCGTGGCGACGCCAACCGTCGACGAGTGTGAGCTGACCCTGCCCGCCACGCGCTGGCTGCCCGCCGACGACCGCGGCATCCCGTCCGGCGCGCCGCGGGACGTGGCGGGCACCGAGTTCGACTTCCGCGCGGCCCGTAAGCTCGGCGACACCCGGCTCGACCACGCGTTCACCGGCCTGCTCCGCGAGCCGGACGGCCTGGCCTGGGTCCGGCTGTCGGCGGGCGACGTCCGCACCGGGGTGTGGGCTGACGCGGCGTACCGCTGGCTGCAAGTGTTCACCGGCGACTCGCTCGAGCCCGAGTCTCGCCGCACCGCACTGGCCGTCGAACCGATGACCTGCCCGCCGAACGCGTTCGTGAGCGGCGACGACCTGCTGGTGCTGCAGCCGCGGGAAACTGTCAGCTGCCGGTGGGGAATCAGGGCTTTGCCACTGAACGGAAGGTAGTGGCTGTCCGGACCCTCGCCAGGTCTTCCGGCGTGTCCACGTCATCGGGGCTTCCTGTGTCGCCGCATTCGACGAGCGTGACGAGTTCGGGATGCGCCCGCAGGAACGGCCGCGCGCCGGTGTCACCGGCCGCCAGTTCGGTCACGGCGGCCCAGTGCTCGCGTGCGATGAGCACGGGGTTGCGCGGCTTCCCGGCGTAGGCGGCGACCGCCACGCTCGCGCCGGCCTGGTAGGCGGCGATCAGCCGGCGGACCGCCTCGGCCCCGACAAGCGGCTGGTCCGCCAGCGCGATGACCGCCGCTCCTGGGCCGGTCTCGTCGAGCGCGCGCAGGCCGGCCGCCAGCGAGGATCCCATGCCCGAGCGCCAGTCCGGGTTATGCACCGCGCGCGCTCCGTCGATCTCGACCGCCGCGGCGCCCGTCACTACCAGCACCGGGTCCGCCCCGCCCGCGCGCAGCAGCGCGATGCCGCGCTCGGCGAGCGTCTGCCCCCCCAGCTCCACCAGCGCCTTAGGCCGCCCGAGCCGGGAGCCCTCTCCCGCCGCCAGCAAAATCCCCGCCACAGTCGCCACCACGCCCCCACGCTACGCCCGCGCCACCAGGGACACGCCACGGAGCGGCCATCATCCGTCACACAGGCCACTGGCGTCCACTTTTCGTAACCCGTGACCACTTTGACGTCCGAAATGCCCGAAATATGGGTGCGGAAAGTACGTAAAGTCGCACTCGCGGGGCCAACGGGAGGTGGCGGGGGACGCGCCAGAAAACGGAAGGCGCTCACTGGCACGGCAAGGTTAGGCTGAGCCGTGCTTCCTACTACGCATCTGCTCGCGTTTACCCTCACGGCGTTCGTGCTGATCGCGATTCCCGGGCCGAGCGTCCTGTTCACGGTCAGCCGCGCGATCGCGCTGGGCCGGACCGCCGGGGTGGCCACCGTGGCGGGCAACGCGGTGGGGACGTTCGCGCAGGTGGTGGCCGTCGCGTTCGGGATCGGGGCGCTGGTCGAGCGGTCCGTGGCGGTGTTCACCGTGCTCAAGCTGGCCGGCGCCTGCTACCTGATGTTCCTCGGCGTGCAGGCCATCAGGCACCGGCGGTCGCTCGCGGCGGCGCTCGGCGCCGAGGTGGAGCGGAAGACCACCGTCAAGATGATGGCCGACGGGTTCGCGGTCGGAGCCACTAACCCCAAGGTCATCGTGTTCTTCGCGGCCATGCTGCCGCAGTTCGTCGACCGTCAGGCCGGGCATGTGCCCGTGCAGATCATCGCGCTCGGCGCGATATTCGCCGGGATCGCCCTCCTGTCGGACAGCACCTGGGCGCTCGCGGCGGGCACGGTTCGCGCGTGGCTGTCCAGCTCACCCCGCCGCCTGGAGGCCCTGGGCGGCACCGGCGGCCTGCTCATGATCGGCATCGGCGCGCGCCTGGCCCTCACCGGCCACAACGACTGAGGCCAGCCGGGCCGGTCCCCCTCAGGCGAACGCGCTCACGGCCGTGTAGGCGCCAAGGCCCAGCAGGATAGCCCCGGTGACCCGCTGCACCCAGGCCCCCGGGATCAGCTTCAGGGTCTTGGCCCCGATGCTGACCGCCACCGCCGCGACCGCCCACAGGCCGAGCGTGACCCCGGCGAACACCAGGAACGGGTCATACCGGGCCGCCAGGTTCGCCGCCGTGATCTGGGTGATGTCTCCCCATTCGGCCAGGAAGATGATCCCGAAGCTGGCGGCGCTGACCCGCCAGAACGTGGGCGCCCTGCCGCCCATCCGGGCCGCGTCCGACCCCTCGTGCTCCTCCGGCCGGAAGCTGGACCACCACAGATAAGCAGCCCCCGCGGCGAACAGGCCCGCCACCACCCCGTCCACGACACCATGCGGCAGCAGCGTAAGCAGATGACCGGCGGTCACGGCGATAGCCGCGTGCACCGCGAACGCCGCGGCCACACCGGCCCACACCCACGAGGCCCGGAACCGCGTGCCCAGCACCAGAGAGGCGAACATCGACTTATCCGGCAGCTCGGCCAGGAACGAAAGCGCGAACGCGACGCCGATCACCGCAACGTACTGCACAGGAACTTCCTCGGTCAGGACCCGCCCGGGATCTAAGACCTCGGCCGGATGCGCTCAACAGCCGAAGGTCTCGTCCACCACATCACCATGGCCCGGTGGCCGGGCGCGAACGCGCCGGGATGACGGCCAGCCGGCTAGGGACTACTCCCCTTCGCCATGAGATAACAAGCCGGCCCGCGTATTACTTCCGAAGGCCGGCATGGCCCTGATCACACTAGGCGTGGGTTGTCTCGTGGTGGATGCGGCCCTCGGTCTGGGTGAGGGCACGGCCGGTGCCGCCCCAGCGGAGCTGGATGAGCTCGGCCGCTATGGAGACCGCTGTCTCTTCCGGGGTCCGGGCGCCGAGGTCGAGGCCGATCGGAGAGCGCAGGCGCGCCAGCTCCGCCTCGGTCATGCCGACGGCGCGCAGCCGCTCCAGGCGGTCCTCGTGCGTCCGCCGCGAGCCCATCGCGCCGATGTAGCCGGCCGGGGTCCGCAGCGCCACCTCGAGGACCGGCACGTCGAACTTGGGATCGTGCGTGAGCACGCAGATCACGGTGCGCGCGTCCACCTCGACCCCGGTCAGGAAGCGGTGCGGCCAGTCCACTACGACCTCGTCGGCGTCCGGGAACCGGGACCGGGTGGCGAAGATCTGGCGCGCGTCACACACCGTCACGTGGTAGCCGAGGAACTTGCCGACTCGCGCGACGGCCGCCGCGAAGTCGATCGCGCCGAACACCAGCATCCGCGGCGGCGGCGCGAACGAGTTCACGAACACGCTCAGCTCGTCACCGCGGCGCTCGCCGTGCTCCCCGTACCGGCGGATGCCCGTCAGGCCCTGCGCGAGCATGCCCCGCACGTCGTCGTCCACCGCCGCGTCCAGCCGGTCGCCGGCGCCGAGGCTGCCAGTGCTGCCGCGCGCGACATCGCCCCAGATGACCCGGCGCGCGCCGACCTCGCCGGGGCCGGCGATCACCGTGACCACCGCTACCGGCTCGCCCCGTTCCACGGCCGCGGCGATCTCGCCGAGCTCGGGGAAGGTCTGCCTGCTCACCGGCTCCACGAAGATGTCCAGAATGCCGCCGCAGGTCAGGCCGACCGCGAAGGCGTCGTCGTCGCTGACTCCGTAGGTCTGCAGCACGGGCTCCCCGCTGCCGGTCACCTCGGTCGCGAGCTCATAGACGGCGCCTTCGACGCAGCCGCCGGACACGCTGCCGATCACCTCGCCGCCGCCCGCCACCGCGAGGGCCGCGCCCGGGTCGCGCGGTGCGCTGCGGAACGTCCGGACGACGGTGGCCAGGCCGAACGTCTCGCCGGACTCCCACCACTTCGTGATCGTGCTCAGGATGTCGCGCACTGGCCCCACCTCACGGATTTTGTCGTCTTCAAAGAACGCTACGCCAGCGCTCGCTATGCCCGGCCGCGGACCGCGGCGACCGCCAGCCGCATCAGCCGCGGGATCTGCGGGTCGGCGGGCCGCTCGCCGCCGTCTTCCAGGTCCTCGGGGCGCAGCCAGCCGTGCTTGTCGATCGTCGCCCGTTCCAGCGGGTCCTGGTGAGCAAAGCTCACCTCGGCGCCGTCGACGGCGACCGCGAAGAACGTCTGGTCCTGGAGGAAACGCATGCCGGCCCACGTGAACTCGATCGGGGCGAACTCGATTGGCTCACCGAGCCACGCCGGGTCGACCGCGATGCCGGCCTCCTCGCGCAGTTCGCGGGCACCCGCCTCGGCCAGCGTCTCCCCGTACTCGGCCGCGCCGCCGATCGTGAACCAGAACGGATCGTCCGGCCGCCGCGGATCCCAGCCGTGCAACAGCAGCACGCGCCCTTCCCCGTCGACGGGAAGGACGCGCGCCGTGTTGCGCCGGATGCTCATTCGACGATCTTAGAGATAGGGATCTCCAGGATGTCCTGGGCGCCCGCCGCCTTGAGCGCCGGGATCAGCATGTTGACGCCCCGCTTGGGCACCACCGTCTCCACCGCGTTCATGTCGCCGGAGGCCAGCGTGGTGATCGTCGGCGAGGACATCGCGGGCAGCATGCGCGACACCGCCTCGAGCTTGGCGGCGGGCACGTTGAGCTTGAGCAGCACGTTGCCGCGCGCCTGGATCGCGCCGCGCAGCAGCAGCGCGATGTCCTCCATCGCGGACCGCTTCTCGTCGTCGGCGTAAGACGGCGGGCAGGCTACCAGCTCGGTATAGCTGGTCAGCAGGGTGTCCAGGATGCGCAGCCCGTTCTTGCGCAGCGACGAACCGGTCTCGGTGAGGTCGACGATCGCGTCCACGATGTCCGGCACCTTCGCCTCGGTGGCCCCGTACGACGGCACCACCGTCGCCTTGACCCCGTGCTCGGCCAGGAAACGCTTGGTCAGGGACGGGAACTCGGTGGAGATCAGGATGCCTTCGGGCAGGTCGGCGACCGTCTCCCAGGGCGCGTTCTCCGGCACGGCGAGGATCACGCGGACCGGGTTGGCGGTCGCCTTGGAGTACTGCAGCTCACCGAGCGAGACCACGTTCGCGTCGGTCTCGGTGATCCAGTCGCGGCCGCTGATCCCGAGGTCGAACAGCCCGCGCTCCAGGTAGGACGGGATCTCCTGGGGGCGCAGGAACCGCACCCGGTCGATCCGCGGGTCGTCGATCGAGGCGTGGTAGTCGCGGTCTGATGAGCGCCGCACGGTCAGGTCGGCGGCGTCGAACAGGTCAAGGGTGGCTTTTTCGAGTGAGCCCTTGGGGAGGACGAGTGAAAGCATGGGGGAGATTCTCTTTCTTCTACCGAACGGAAGGTTGCGACTCGCACAGCAAAGCGCCGCGCCACCCCGCTACGCGCATGGAAGCACACGCCTTCCAACGGCAGATGAAACTGGGGGTTACGCGGCGCCGTTAATGTCGCGACGCATCGTTCTTGAGCTGACCGCAGCGGATCGAGCGCAGCAGGAGCGCGGTGTCGAGCGCTGCCACAACTGCCTCCCATCCCTTGTCCTCGCTGCTGTCCGGGAGCCCGCAGCGATCGCGGGCCTCCTCGACCGTGTTACACGTTAGCACGCCGTTGCCAACGGGCGTTCCCGCGTCCAGCGCGACCCGGGTCAGTCCCGCCGTCACCGCGTCGCACACGTACTCGAAGTGCGGCGTCCCGCCGCGGATCACCGCGCCGAGGCAGACCACCGCGTCGTAGTGCCTGGCTAGTTCCTGCGCCACGACGGGAAGCTCGACCGCGCCGGCCACCCGCACCACGAGCAAGTCCTCGATGCCGCAGGACTTCGCGGCCGCAGCCGCCCGGTCCACCAGGGAATCGGTAATCTCCGGGTGCCACCGCGTGCCCGCGATGGCGAGCGCCAGGTCAGCGGCGTCCACCGTCGCCAGCTGAGGGCGCCCTTGTCCGCTCATACGGCTTGCTCTCCTGGGACAGGAACGATTGCTTTGGCGGGAACCACGCGTCCGTTCGGAATGATGGTGTCGATCTGATGGCCGAGGCGGTCCCGCTTAGCCGTAAGGTACCGCAGGTTGTGCGGTGTCGTCAGCGGTGGCAGCGGGATGCGGGTCACGCCGAAACCGTGCCGCGCCAGCGCCTCCACCTTCGCCGGGTTGTTGGTCAGCAGCCGGACCGAGCGCACCCCGAGGTCGGTGAGCAGCTGGCCCGCCACCGAATACTCGCGGGCGTCCACCGGCAGGCCGAGTTCGAGGTTCGCGTCCACCGTATCGGCGCCCGCGTCCTGCAGCTCGTAGGCCCGCAGCTTGCTGAGCAGCCCGATGCCGCGGCCCTCGTGCCCGCGCAGGTAGAGCACCACGCCGCGGCCGTGCTCGGCGATCTTGGCCATCGCGGCGTCGAGCTGGGCGCCGCAGTCGCAGCGCTGGGAGCCGAACACGTCGCCGGTGAGGCATTCGGAATGGATCCGGGTCAGCACCTCCTCGCCGTCGCCGATGTCGCCGAGGACGAGGGCAAGGTGTTCGCAGCCGTCGATGTCGCTGCGGTATCCGTAGGCGAGCCAGCGGCCGTAGGCGTTCGGGATCTGGGTCTGCGCGACGCGGGTGACCAGCGGCTCGGTGCGGCGGCGGTAGTCGATGAGCTGCTCGATCGAGATGAGCGCGAGGCCGTGCTCGTCCGCGAACTCGCGCAGGGCCGGCAGGCGCATCATCGTGCCGTCGTCGTTGACGATCTCGCACACCACGCCGGCCGGCGGCAGCCCGGCGAGCCTGGTCAGGTCGACCGCGGCCTCGGTGTGGCCGCGCCTGCGCAGCACGCCGCCCTCGGCGTAGCGGAGCGGGAACACGTGCCCGGGCCGCACCAGGTCGTCGTGCCCGGTCGACGGGCTGGCGAGCAGCTGGATCGTCCTGGCGCGGTCGGCCGCGGAGATGCCGGTGCTGATGCCGTGCCGCGCGTCCACGCTGATCGTGAACGCGGTGCCGTGGTGCTCCTGGTTCTGGCTCGTCATCTGCGGCACAGAGAGCCGGTCAAGGTCCGCCCCGAGCATCGGGACGCAGATCAGGCCCCTGGCGTAGCGGATCGTGAAGGCGAGCAGCTCTGGGGTGGCCTTGGCGGCGGCGAAAACGAGGTCACCCTCGTTCTCCCGGTCGGCGTCGTCCACGACCACGACCGGCCGGCCGGCCGCGATGTCCTCGATCGCGCGGGTCACGTCATCGAGCTTGGTGGCGCCGGCTATTCCGGTCTCGGCGGTTTGCGCGGTCACCTGGTCCCTCCGGTCAGCTTCTCCACGTACTTCGCGATCACGTCGGCCTCCAGGTTGACGGTCTCACCCGGTCGCCTGAAGCCGAGCGTGGTGCGCTTGAGCGTCTCGGGGATGAGGGACACCTCGAACCAGTCCGCCCCGATGGCGGAGATCGTCAGGCTGATGCCGTCGACGGCGATGGAGCCTTTGTGCACGACGTACCTGGCGATGCCCGGCGGCAGACTGATGCGGACGACTTCCCAGTGCTCCTGGGGATCCCGGCGGATGATCGTCGCCGTGTCGTCGACGTGGCCCTGGACGAGATGGCCGCCGAGGCGGTCTTCGAGGCGGACCGAGCGCTCGAGGTTGACCTTCGAGCCGGGCGCGAGGCTGTCGAGGCCGGACCGCTTGAGCGTCTCCCCCATGACATCGGCGCTGAACCCGCGCGGGGACGATGCCGGGGGCTCGTCAGCGACGGGGGTAGCGCCGGGCCGGCCGTCGATGAGCCCGGTGACGGTCAGGCAGACGCCGTTGACCGCGATGGAGTCGCCTGGGCGGGCGTCCTGGGTGACCGTGGCGCTGCGGACGAAGATCCGGGCGGAGCCGCCCGTGTGCTCTATCGCCTCGACCTCGCCGAGATCTTCCACGATGCCGGTGAACATCCGCGTCCTCCTCCGGTCCGTGGCTCCGGGGGACGCGGTGGGCCGTGCTCTCCGTGCCGCGCGGTCTCCGCGCGGATGCGCGGAGCGCCGGCACGGCCAGCCTGGACCGGCCGCGCGCGTGCTGCCTCCCATCCGGACTTTAACCGTCGGTCCCGGAATTCCACCGGGTCAGCCAGCCGCGAATGCGGCCGGGTCGCGGACTTTCACCGCCGGTTCGGAGTTTCACCGACCCCGGAGCACGCTTGCTCTATAGCAACTAGTGTGCCATACGGCATATTC
>Ga0306923_10003655_pt1 | contig 14586 bp, 14 predicted proteins | sample sta12Can44000108_FD_203841 | JGI IMG/M metagenome (GOLD analysis project Ga0306923, IMG submission 203841) | Lab enrichment of tropical soil microbial communities from Luquillo Experimental Forest, Puerto Rico - statanox.12C.anox.44.000.108 (v2)... | ecosystem: Environmental > Terrestrial >... | reverse complement strand
ACCGGCATCATTCATGCCGAGCTTGCGGCCATTGTCGTCATCCTGCTCTGCGCCGCCATTATGGCCCGCGGCGGATGGGTCTAGCTTCGCTGATCATTTGCTCAGCGCTTCGCGCAAAGCATGAAAAGGGGACCGAAGGATCCCGCAACCTTCTCCGTCGTTTGCGGGCCTACCGGCGGCAAGGCACTCGAATTCTCGGAAGGCAGTGAAAGCTGCAAGTAAGGCGGGCCACGCTTGCACATGGCCCGCGATTCAGTCGGCAAACCCGGGGTTAGGCCGCTCGTTGCTTGAGCATTTCGGCGGCGCGTTTTTTCAATTCGGCAGGCGAGACGTCCTCGATGTGAGTGCCGATGAACCAGCGGTTGCCGGCTGGGTCAGCCACGCTGCCGCTGCGGTCGCCATAGAATTGGTTGCTCGGCTCCATCAGGGACGTCGCGCCGGCCTTGAGCGCCTTCTGATAGACGGCGTCGACATCGGGAACATAAAGATGAAGCATCGCCGTGGTTGGTCGCGCGCGGTCGGATGAGTCGCCGATCATCACAATGGAGTCGCCAATCTTGAACTCCGCATGCATGATCTTGCCGTCAGCCCTCATCACCGGCTCGAACACTGGTTTGGCTCCAAAGGCTTCCTTCATGAAGGTAACAACCTTCTCTGCGCCATCGACGACAAGATAGGGTGTGACGGCGTGATAGCCCTCGGGAATCGGCTTGACCTGTTTTGCCATGGCTGTCTCCTGTAGTGTGGGACTTGCGCCCAGCCCTTCTGCGGAAAGTATGACGGCGCCACTGCTGGCGCCACCCCAGGTTCCGCGGGTTCCAGCGCAACTGAACAACAGGAGAGGAAATCATGCCTGCGGCTTTTTTCGTCGTCCGCGCCACCGTCACCGATCCCGCGAAGCGCGCTGCGTTCGACCGCTGGTATCAGAACGAGCATCTGCCGGATGCGGCGAAATCGTGGGGAGTAAAGAAGGCTTGGCGATTCTGGAGTCTCACCGATCCCGCCGTGCATCAGGCGACGTATCAATTCGACGACGAGGCCTCGCTGGAGCGCGCCATGAAAGGCGAGGACCTCAAACGCCTGATTGCGGATTTCAACCGCGACTGGCCCGATGTGACCCGCACGCGCGACACTTTCGTGCTGGCGCAGGAGTTCGGGGCCGATTGATGGTGCGATGAGCCGGCGACGGATCGGCCGCTGAAGGAAAACAGCAGCTTCATTCGATCACGTCGTCGGCAACCAGCAGAAACGCGCGGTTGATCATCAGCCCCAACTCTTTCGCCGTCTTCAGGTTGATCACCAGTTCGAATTTGACCGGCTGTTCGACCGGCAACTCCGCCGGTTTTGCTCCTTTGAGGATTTTATCCGCATGCGTGGCGGTCTGTCGGGCAAGATCGGGCAGGTTTGCGCCATAGGACATCAGTCCTCCGAACTCGGCGAATTCCCTGGCTGCTCCCATCGCCGGCAATCTGCTTTCCGCCGCAATGCCCGCGATGCGCTTGTATTCGCCAAACAGCATCGGGCTCGGCATGACAATGAGAGCCTCGGCACCCGCTCCGACCATCGCGGCGAACGCGCCCGCGAAATCGTCGGCGCCGACCGCCGGCACCAGTTGAAGCCGCAATCCCAGGGTTTTGGCCGCAAGCTCGATCTCGTTCCGCACGCCTGACATGGTGCGTTCGCTGTAGGCATTGGGATGCCACAGCGCCGCCACGCGGGTCAGATCAGGAACGACCTCGCGCAGCAACTGCAGACGCCTTCCGACCAGCTCCGGACCAAGAAAAGTCGTCCCGGTCACGTTCCCGCCCGGTCGTGCGAGGCTTGATACCAACTCGTCGGCAACCGGGTCGGCCATGCCGATCGCGACGATCGGGATGGTGCTGGTCGCCTGCCGGGCGGGGCGTGCCGCCGTCGTGCTGAGCGCAACGATGATTTCGGGGTTGCGCCCGACCATTTCAGCAGCCAGCTCGCGGAGCCGGTTGGAACTCCCGTTGGCAAATACGCGCTCAACGGCGAGATTCTGTCCCTCCGTGTACCCGAGCTCTTGCAGGGCTTGCAGGAAGGCGTTGAGCGACTTGAAAGTTGGGTCGGAAGGCTCGGTGCCGCCCGGCGACAACATGCCGATTCGGCGCGTGGCTCCCGGCTGCTGCGCGCGCACCGGGCGGGCCGCGGCTGCAAGCAACAGACCGGCCATGAAATCCCGCCGCTTCATTGCACCGCGCCTCTGAACGTCCAAAACCAAATCCGGATCGTACAGGTTACGATCGCGCGGCGCATGGAAAATGTGAACCACCGGTCCCGAATATCGGCCGACCCGCCTTGCAGCTGAGTTCTTTTGTCCCGCCTGCCGGTCGATATCGGGTTCGCGGCAAGCATCAGCTTCGCTCGCCCAGGGGTGGACCTCTGCAACGTGGGCGCGCAAGCGCCGTGACACAGACCCGCGCAGATTGGGGACATGGCGCATGGGTCTAAGCCTCGCTGAAACAATTCGCGGGGACGACTCAATATCAGACGGCTGAATATCGGGTTCAGCGAACATTCATTTTAAAATTGCAAGACTTCTTCCGGCATCACGATTCGCAATGGGAGGAAGGAAGCTATGGAGCGCCGACATTTTTTGAATTTCACCGTTGCCTTGATCGCCGGTGCTGCCGCGCTCGCGGGAAACGCGCAGGCGGCCCCGCTGGCGCCGATTTCGTCGCAACAACTCATCCGGACCTCGCCGGCCGGCGTGGAATCCGCCGTCGTCTCGCAGGATGAAATCGATCGCATCAGGCCCGAACAGGTGCGCTGGGGTCATCACGGTCATGGTCATCACTGGGGTTGGCATCATCATCACCGCCACTGGGGTTGGCGACACCACCGCTGGCACCATCGGCATTGGGGATGGCGTCACCATCACTGGCACCACCGTCACTGGCACCACCGGCACTGGCATCATCGTCATTGGTGGTGATGCGCTTGGCGTCGGATTGCCTATTGCCGTCACGCGCGGGCCTGCCGCCTTCGCTAGAGCTTCGTCGGTCGAGTGAGCGAGTGGCCCGGCGCCGCCTTGGCAGAGACGGGTCCTGCGCATCCACGTTTTACTTTCCTCATCAGGATACAAAGACGTGGATGGCCGCGCCATAGGCGAGCGGAAGCGACGCCGTTCTTCGAACGGCTATGTCCGGCCATGACGCGGGGGTGGAGAAACGCGCTTTCGGGTTTTTGCATCAGATAAAAAACCCCGCCAGAGGCGGGGTTTTGCTTGATCAAAATTGGCGATCTCAAATCGGACGGCAGCGTCCATAGGCCCAAACGAAACCTACCGGGCAGACGCGACGGGGTGCCACCACGACCGGAGCCGCCGGCGCCACCACCACCCCGGCAGCCGGTGCCACAACGACCGGCGCGGGCGCGACAACCACGGCCCGGTTGGGCTGGCATCCGCCATACGGCCCGCGATGCCAGCCGGGGCCGCAGCCGCCCTCGGCATTCGCGCTGCCAAAACCTGCAACCGTGGCGGCGATCAGGGCTGCCCCGAAAACATACTTCATGTTTGCTCCCTTCCTTGATGGGCCGCGACGCGGCGCCTGCAAATGATTCAACGATTAGACAGATCAGTGCGCGTCTGTCCAGCATACAATCAGCCTTGGTGCATGAACGCGTCATGAACGAAGGCGCACCGGATTATCTTGCCAGAAAACCGAGCATCGATTCATTAAATTTGGCAGGTGCGTCGAGGAACACCAGATGCCCGGCATTTTCGATCACCTCGGCTCTGCCATTTGGCATCTTCGCCGCGAGCGCCCTGGCGAGATCGGCGTTCTGGCCCATTTTCGGTCGCAGCGCTTCCGGCGCATTTGGCTTGCCGGGCGCGTTGTGATCGTCGGCGCCCATGATGAACAGGGTCGGCACGGAAACGAGCGGAATTTCGTGCACCACCGGTTCGCGGTAGATCATCTGCGCCGAACTGACGAAAGCACGCAACCAGCGCGGATAGTCGGCCGCGCCCTTGATGTTGAAGCGCGCATCGATGAACGGCGTGATCTGTTCCGGCGGAATCTTTGGCGAATAATTGTTTTCGAGCTGCCTGCGGTAGCCTTCGGCGGTGAGCTTGTCCTCGTTCTCCAGGATTTTTTCCGTCGGTGTCGGCGGCACATACATCCGGTAATCCTCAAGCCCGATCGGAGCGGCGAGCACGAGATGGCCGATCCGGTCCGGATAGGCGCGCGCGATCCGCACGCCCAGCATTCCGCCGAGCGAATGCGCGACGATGTCGGCCTTCGCTACCCCGAGGTGATCGAGCAGCGCTATGGTGTTGCGCGCGAGCGTGTCGAAATGCAGTTCGCCTGATGGTTTTGAGGATTTGCCGAAACCGATCTGGTCCGGCACGACCGTGCGATAGCCGGCTTCCGTCAGCGTCTTGATGACCGGAGCCCAATAGCTCGCAGGGAAATTGCGTCCATGCAGCAGCACCACGACGCGGCCGTTCGGCTGCGCCGGTGTGACATCCATGTAGGCCATGCGAAGCGCTTCGCCGTCATTGACAAGCGGCAGCATGTTGACGGGGTAGGGATAGGAATAGCCTTCAAGGCCGATGCCGTAAGGTTCGCGAATTTCCGCGGCATGGGTTGGGACAAGCGGCAAGCCGAGTAATGTCGCGAAAACCGCGGCGAGCAAGGAACTTTTCATTGAAATCTCCAAACGCTGTCATGGCCGGATTTACGGCCGTCATGCGAGCACAAGCAAAGCAATCCAGCAGCGCTCCGAAAGGACTGGATTGCTTTGTCGCTTTGCTCCTCGCAATGACGAGTGTCAGGTTGTCGCATGCAGTAAAAAGGAACTACTTTGCCTCGCCGAACAGCGCCGCAAATCGCCTTTCCCCGAGGTGGCTGAAATTTATCACCCGGCTGCCGGGCGTGGAATCGCGCGAGGCCCATTTCAGTTCGGTGAAACGGGTCATCAGCGCGGCGCCGAGTGTGCCCGCGAGATGGTGCCGCCGCTCGCTCCAGTCAAGGCATGCCTTGCAGACGGGGCGGCGCGGATGGCGAAGCATCTCCTCGTCGATCTGCAGCGCCTTTGCCATGAAACGCCGGCCCTCGGCGGTCAGTTCGATGTCCTGCTTTTGCTGACGCACCAGTTTCTGCCGCTTCATGCTGTCGAACATCTGCACGCCGAGATCGCCGGCGAGATGGTCGTAGCAGACGCGCGCGCGGCGAAGCGCAGGATCCTTCGGCCCGGTGCGCACGCGCATGTGGCCGGCCCGCGCGGCCAGCCCCGCCAGGCCCTCCAGCACGCCGGCGACATCAGGATCGGCCAGGCGATAGTAACGATGCCGGCCCTGCTTTTCCTGCTCGATCAGGCCGCCGGTTTCGAGCTTGCCGAGATGGGCGCTTGCCGTCTGCGGCGTGATGCCGGCCTGGTGGGCCAGTTCGGTCGCGGTCAGCGCGCGACCGGTCATCAGCGCGGTGAGCATGTTGGCGCGGGCGGGGTCGCCGACCAACGAGGCGACCATGGCGATATCGGGTCCTACTTTCATAGTTCGATGATAAGCGAAGCATCAACGTTGATCAAGGGGGTATCTTCGGCCACCTTAATCGTCATTGCCTGCGACAAACGCAAAGCGTTTGCGCAAGGGAGCAACAGCGACCAAGAATCCAGACGAGTTTGCGGGTTGGCGTTCCTGGATTGCTTCGCTCCGCTCGCAATGACAACGGCAATCGTCGGAGGAGGTTTCAATGTCCGTCACCGTCTTCATTCGTTACCAGCTCGATCCGTTCAAACGCGCAGACTTCGAGGAATATGCCAAACGCTGGATTGCCATCATTCCGAAATGCGGTGGCGATCTGGTCGGTTATTGGATGCCACACGAGGGCACCAACAACATCGCGTTCGCGCTGATTTCCTTCGAAAATATCGCCGCTTACGAAATTTATCGCGCGCGGCTTCGCGGCGATAAGGAAGGGATGGCCACTTTCGGCTTCGCCGAGGAGAAAAAGTTCATTCTCGCCGAGGAGAGGACTTTCCTGCGCCAGGTGACGGCGTAGCATGCGTCCAGCGCACCTTTCGCGCCTTCGCTCGCATGACTAAGCTCGTGCGGGCAGACGTTTTCCAAAAAAGGGAGGAGATCATGCCGATCACCGTGGCCGACAAGCGCGCAACGTTCCGCAAACTGCACGAGGCCGGGTGCTTCGTGATCCCCAACCCGTTTGACGTCGGTTCCGCCAAGGCATTGCAGCAATTGGGCTTCAAGGCGCTGGCCTCGACCAGTGCGGGCTTTGCATGGACGATCGGAAAGGCCGACAACCACGTCACCGTCGACGACGTCTGCACGCATCTTGCCGCGCTGTGCGCCGCGGTCGATCTGCCGGTCAACGCCGATTTCGAGGGCGGCTTTGCCCATGAGGCGGAAAAGGTCGCAGCCAATGTGGCGCGCGGCGTCAAGACCGGCGTTGCCGGCCTCTCGATCGAAGATTCCACGGGCGACGCCGCAAAGCCGCTTTACGACCGCGCGCATGCCATCGCGCGCATCAAGGCGGCGCGCGCTGCGATCGACGCCGACAAGAGCGGAGTGTTGCTGACCGGCCGCTGCGAGGCGTTTCTGGTCGGCCAGAGTGATCTCGACATGGTGATCGATCGTTTGTGCGCCTATTCGGACGCGGGCGCCGATTGCCTGTATGCGCCCGGCATCAAGACCAGGGAGCAGATCGCCGCGGTGGTAAAGGCTGTGGCGCCGAAACCGGTCAATCTTCTGATCGGCCCGTCGGGCCTGTCGGTTGCGCAAGCCGCCGAGCTTGGCGTGCGCCGGATCAGCGTCGGCGGCTCGCTGGCGCGCGCCGCCTGGGCCGGCTTCCTGCGCGCGGCGCGCGAGATCGCCGAGCACGGCACATTCTCGGAAATGGCCAAGGGCCATCCGGCTGCCGAGCTGAACAAGATGTTCGGCTAGCGGGCGACTGGTTCCACCGTCATGCGCGGGCTTGTCCCGCGCATCCACGTCTTGCTCTCTTTGTTGGAGGCCATGACGTGGATGGCCGGGCATAGGCGAGCGGAAGCGACGCCGTTCTTCGAACGGCTATGCCCGGCCATACGAGCGTCGAAGTCGACCACGGTCAGCAAACCGGCATCTTGCGAAACCGAAACACCGCAGACAGAACCCCGTCTGCGATGCGTGGCTTCGGGTTGCGAACTTATTTGTTGGCCGGCGCGGGGTTGCCAGGCGGGTTGGATGCCGGGGGCGGCGGCGTCTGCGAAGGCGCAGCACCCGTCGTCGTACCGGGTTTTGTGTTTCCGCCCGGGGTCGGCGAAGGCGCCGCTTGAGGCGGGGCCGGCGCGGTGTTTTGGGCCGTTGCCGGCGGGGCCTTCTGCGCCGTCGACGACGTGCCGTTCTGATGCATCGTCGAATTGTTCAAGCCGTAGAAAACCGCGCCCAGAAGCACGGCGATGGCGATCGCTGCGATCACGATCTTGCCGCTGCTGGCGGGACCTTCGGCGAGTTCGGGATCGGGCTGCAGTTCGTTGTCGGTACGGGATGCGCGGAGCAAGCCGTCATCCTCGATGTCCGGTCGCGTCGGGTCGATAGGACGATAGCGATCGTTCGCGCGAGAGGTATCGTCGTCGCGGTACGGCTCGCGAGGGTCGTTCGGATTGCGTATAGCCATGATATGTTCCTCCTCGAATGTCCCGGACAACGGCTGGTGCTTGGGTCTGTTCCCCGGAACCGGCTCCCCTTTCCGATAGGCGCCTGTTCAGGACGGAACCCGAAAGCTAACGTCGAAATTCCGATCGCGAGGGCGAGATGTGGGCTCTGCCGCCAACCATTACCGTGCTGCACGTGCTCTCCCTCGTGGCACTCACGGCGCAAGCGATGACGGCGGCCCTTGCCGCGGGGCGGCGCAGCATGGATTGGATGGGCGTCTGCATGCTGGGTTGCATCACCGCGCTCGGCGGCGGCACGATCCGCGATGTCGTGCTCGGGCATTATCCGCTGCCATGGGTTGAGAACCCGTTCTATCTGGCGCTCACGGCAGGTGCTGCGTTTGCGACCGTCCTGATCGCGCGTATCGTGCATCGCCTGAATCTTGCGTTTCTCGTCCTCGATGCGATCGGGCTTGTTGTGTTCACCATGGCCGGCTGCGATGTCGCCTGGCAGATGAACCAGTCGCTCACGATCGTGATCATTTCGGGCATGATTACCGGATGCGCGGGCGGGGTGCTGCGCGACATTCTTTGCAACGACGTGCCGCTGTTGTTTCGCTCCGAGCTCTACGCCAGCGTTTCCGTCGTCACCGGGCTGTTTTACGCGACCGCCTTCGGTTTGAAGCTGAATGACGAAGTTTGGACCGCGCTGACCTTCGTGCTCGGCCTGTCGTTTCGCCTGCTCGCCATCCGCTACAAATGGGAGATGCCGAAATTCGTGTTCAACAGCGAGAAACCCTGAGCCGTTGAATCGGAAGTGGCGACGCTGCGACGAGTTACCGCCGCGCTTTCGTCACTTGCTCCGCGGTCACCGCGGAAGCCGAGTTGCCCCAGGCGTTGCGGATATAGGTGGTGACGTCGGCGATCTCCTGGTCCGACATCTTTTTCGCGTAGGCGGGCATCGATCCCGTATTGGGCGCGCGCTTTGTGGTGATGGTTTCGGCGCCGTCGAGGATGATGCGGATCGCGCTGGAAGCGTCCTCCGACTGCAGGTTCGCGTTCCCCGGCAGTGGCGGATAGATGCGCGGTGCGCCACTTCCATCGGCTTCGTGGCAGGCGATGCAGGCGCCCTTGTACAATTTTTCGCCGTTTTCCATCTGCGCCTGCGAAGGCGCCGATGCCGTGGGTTCGATCGCGCCGGGAGCGACATCCTTCAAATACACCGCCATCGCGCGAACGTCGGCGTCGCTCATTTTCGAGGTCGAACTGAGCACCACTTCCGCCATCGGACCGCCGGCATGGCTTTTGGCGTTGCGGCCGCTCTGCAGATATTCGACGATGTCGTCCACGCTCCACGATTTGAGCCCGCTCTTTTCCGAGGCATCCAGCCTGGGCGCAAACCAGCCGTCGACCAGGCTGCCGCCAAACCTCTCGCTGCGCTTTTCGGCGCCGGCAAGGTTTTTCGGCGTATGGCATGCGCCGCAATGGGCGGCGGCTTCGACCAGATAGGCGCCGCGATTCCATTCCGCGCTCTTGCCTTGGTCCGGTTCAAAGATGCCCGGCCGGAAGAACACCAGGTTCCAGCCGCGCATCAGCACGCGGTGATTGAGCGGCCAGCGCAATTGCGGCGAGGGCGGGGTGTTCTTCACCGGCGGTATCGTGTCGAGGTAGGCCTTGATCGCCAGCACATCTGGCTTTGTCAGTTTTGTGAAATGAGGGTAGGGGAACGCGGGGTAATAGCGGGTGCCGTCGCGGCCCACGCCCAGATGGACCGCGCGGTAAAAATCCTCATCGCTCCAGCCGCCGAGGCCAGTGTCGCGATCGGTGGTGAGGTTCGCCGAGTAGATGGCCCCGAACGGCGTGTCGATCCGCCCGCCGCCGGCAAAGGGTTTTGCAGGGTCCGTGGTATGGCAACCGCCGCAATCGGCGGCTTCCGTGAGCGCCTTGCCACGTGCGATCGTGTCCTGCGAAGGCTGTGCTTGCACCCACCCCATGCCGAATGCACTGCACAAAATCACGCCGGCCAGAAGCGTGTGCGTTCCGCCTTGCCGTCCCCGCATCGATCATCTCCGCTCGGCTCGAGTATAGCCAGCAAACCGGGCGGCCGCTGGCGTCACGTCGTTTCGCCGTATGAATTGTTCGCGACATAAGCCGAAAACCGGGACGGCCGACGTCGGTACGAAATTGCGTTTTTCCGTTGTCCCCTTCGTTGCGTCAGATTTGTGCTGCCCGACGTTAAAAAACCGACATAGACTGTTGTTGCGGCTAGTGTTGCACATTGGGATGATTAGCTAAAAAGGCGCCGGCAGGGCCCAACGAAGACTCAAAGAGGGTGGAATGGGAATCAATCAGGGTCCGATCAGTCTTGACCAGAAGTACACCCAGGGAACCGGCCACGTCTTCCTGACCGGAATTCAGGCGCTGGTCCGCCTGCCGATGGCGCAGATCCGGCGCGATCGCGCCCTCGGGCTGAACACCGCCGGCTTCATCAGCGGCTATCGCGGTTCACCGCTTGGCGGCTACGACCAGCAGCTTTTCGCCGCGCGAAAACATCTCGAACAATACAACATCAAATTCCAGCCCGGCGTGAATGAAGACCTCGCGGCGACCGCGATCTGGGGCTCGCAGCAGCTCAACCTGTCGCGCGGCGCGAACTACGACGGCATCGTCGGCATCTGGTACGGCAAGGGCCCCGGCGTCGACCGCTGCGGCGACGTGTTCCGCCATGGCAACGCCGCGGGCTCGGCGAAAAACGGCGGCGTACTGTGCCTTGCGGGCGATGATCACGGCGCGAAATCCTCGACCGTCCCGCATCAGTCGGACCACGCCTTCATCTCCGCGCTGATGCCTTATCTTTATCCCTCCAGCATCCATGAAATGATTGAGATGGGGCTGCTCGGGATCGCGATGTCGCGTTACTCCGGCTGCTGGGTCGGCATGAAGGTGATCACCGAGACCGTGGAGACCACGGCCGAGATCGATCTCACCGACGAGATGAAGCCTTTTATCATTCCCACCGATTTCGAGTTGCCGCCGGGCGGGCTCAATCTGCGCTGGCCCGACGACCGCTATGACCAGGATCGGCGTCTGCAGGACTACAAGGGATTTGCCGCGATTGCATTCGCTCGCGCCAACAAGGTCAACCGCATCACCATGGATTCGCCGAACGCCCGCTTCGGCATCATGGCCTCGGGCAAGAGCTACGAGGACATCCGCCAGGCATTGCGCGAGCTCGGCATCACGCCGGAAGTCGCCGCCAAGATCGGCCTTCGGCTTTACAAGATCGGGATGCCGTGGCCGCTCGAGCCGCAAGGCGTACGCGAATTCGCGGTGGGACTGGAGGAAATCTTCATCATCGAGGAACGGCGCGAGATCGTCGAGAACCAGATCAAGCAGGAACTGTTCAACTGGCGCGACGACGTGCGTCCGCGCATCGTCGGCAAGATGGACGAGCACGACAAGCGTTTCCTTCCCTTTGCCGAGGAGTTGAGCGTCGCTTCGCTCGCAAGCTCGCTGACCGAGCGCCTGCTGCGCCTCAACCTCAATCCGGAAATCGCAAGCATGCTGCGCGCCAAGGCCGACTGGTTCAACGGCCGTCTTGCAACACAGATGCTGCCGGTGGCGCCGGTCACCCGCACGCCTTATTTCTGCTCGGGCTGTCCGCACAACACCTCGACCAAGGTGCCGGAAGGAAGCCGCGCCTTTGCCGGCATCGGCTGCCACTTCATGGCGCTGTGGATGGACCGCAACACCGAAACCTTCACCCATATGGGCGGCGAGGGGGTGCCTTGGGTCGGCGTTGCGCCCTTCACCAACGAAGAGCACGTGTTCGCCAATCTCGGCGACGGCACCTACTTCCACTCGGGAAGCCTTGCGATACGGCAGGCGATCGCTTCGGGTGCCAACATTACCTACAAGATCCTCTATAACGATGCGACCGCCATGACCGGCGGGCAGCACGTCGATGGCGAGCTCTCGCCGCAACAGATCACCTTCCAGCTGCACTCCGAAGGCATCCGCGAAATCTACCTGGTGTCGGAAAACCCCGACGCCTATCCGCCGTCCGAGATCGCGCCGGGCACGAAAACCGCCCATCGCGACCAGCTCGATGACGTCATGAAGACGCTGCGCAAGGTGAAGGGCGCCTCTGCAATCGTCTTCGTGCAGACTTGCGCTGCGGAAAAGCGGCGTCGCCGCAAACGCGGGATCATGGAAGATCCGCCGCGCCGTGTCCTGATCAATCCAGCCGTTTGCGAAGGTTGCGGGGATTGCTCGGTGCAGTCGAACTGCATTTCGGTCGAGCCGCTCGAGACCGAACTCGGGCGCAAGCGCACCATCAACCAGTCGACCTGCAACAAGGATTTCTCCTGCCTGAAAGGCTTTTGCCCGTCCTTCGTCACCATCGACGGCGGGGCGTTGCGCCGCCGCGCGCCGGCCGATCTCGGCGAGATCGGTAATCTGGGCGAGCCTGCCTCGAAGCCCTCGCTGGAGCGGCCCTACAACGTCGCGGTGGGCGGCGTCGGCGGCACCGGCGTGCTGACCATCGGCGCGCTGCTCGGCATGGCCGCCCATATCGAGGGCAAGGCCAGCATGATCCTCGATATGTCGGGGCTGGCGCAAAAGGGCGGCGCGGTGCTCAGCCACGTCCGGCTTTCCGAACACACCGCCGATGTCACCTGTTCGCGCATCGTCACCGGCACTGCCGATCTCGTGCTCGCTGCCGACGAAGTCGTGGCGGCCGCCAAGGAAACCATCACGCTTTGCGATTCCAGCCGCACTGTCGGGGTGATCAACAGCCACGTCATTCCGACCGCGGACTTCATTCTCAACCGCGACTTCAATTTCCAGGCCCGCAAGGTCAACCAGGTGCTGGAAAACGCCCTGCGGCGGGATTCGTCCTTCCTCGACTTCACCAAGCCCGCGGAAACCCTGCTCGGTGACTCCATCGCCACCAACATGATGATGATGGGCTTTGCCTATCAGAAGGGATTGTTGCCGCTTGATGCGGCCGCGATCGAACAGGCGATCGAGGTCAATGGTGTTGCGATCAAGATGAATACGCAGGCCTTCCGGCTCGGCCGGCTGGCTGCAGCGGACCCCGCGCGGCTGGCCGCCATGATGAAGGACCAGGACCAGGCGGAGGTGTCGAAGACGCTCGATGCGATGTCGCTCGATGAGATCATCGCCCACCGCAGCGCGCTTCTTGCCGAATACCAGAACAAAAAACTTAGCCTGCGCTACCGCAAGCTCGTGACGCAGGTGCGCGACAAGGCCCGCGATGGTGGTTTTGGCGAGGCGTTGCCGCGCGCTGTGGCGATCAACTACGCAAAACTTCTCGCCTACAAGGACGAATACGAAGTGGCGCGGCTTTATACGGACGGCAAGTTCGAAAAGCAGCTCCGCGACCAGTTCGATGGCGACTACAGGATCAGCTTCAATCTGGCGCCGCCCTTGCTCGGCGGCGGAAAGGACGCGTTGGGGCGGCCGCTTAAGCGGGCGTTCGACGCCCGGATGATGCCGGTCTTCCGCCTGCTCGCCGGAATGCGGGTCCTGCGCGGCACCCCGCTCGACATTTTCGGCTATAGCGCCGATAGGAGACTCGAGCGCGATTTGATCGCCGGCTACGAGAAGGACGTGGCGCACATTTTGTCAGTGGTCTCTCCGCTGACGCACGATACCGCGGTTGAAATCCTTTCGCTGCCGGATCGCATACGCGGTTACGGCCCGGTGAAGGAGAAGGCGGTGCGCGATGCGAAAGCGCGCTACGCGCAGCTTGCGGCCGATCTCGCCAACCCGCCACCGGCACCCCGTCAGATCGCGGCGGAGTAGGCGGCTGTCGAAATAGTCATATCTTCCAAAATGAGGCCCGCTCTCCCGCGGGCTTTCCGAAAGTGGGCACCACACGAGACGCTATCCGCGTCCAAACCACTCGTCTTCAATAAAGCACCAGACCAACCCGCAGATGAGGGCCAGGGCGGCCAGCAGCTTGCCCGAGTTGATGATCACGACGCCGGGCATTGGCACCCTCAGATAGGCCAGCGCGATGCGATCTCCATCTCTAAAGGCCGAGTTGCCCGGCGGGCAAATCAGTCCTCGCGCGTTAACCTTTCGCACGTTTGTCCAGCCCGGAAGAAAAAATTTTTCGCTTCGCTACTTGGTAGAAACAGCTTTACCGATACGCCTCGTCCCGCCTCAACAAGAGGGGCGTATCGCGATCGTCACGAGACGTGGAGCGCGGGATGCGATGGACGTAATTGCGCAGCAGACGAATGCGCAGATTGCGGACGGCGAAGTCGTGTGGTCTTGATGCCTCGACGCTGGCATCAAGTTCTTAGGAAGCTGACGCTTCCCAGGGATGACGGTGACAATCAAGCCCGATCACCGGAGAGAGCGCGAAGAAAACCGTTAAAACCATTCGCGCAGGGAATGCCGGACCGCTTCGGTGTACCTGTGGTGACTATGCTCGTGTGCTTTCTTGATTTGCGCACGAGGCTATGGGTGCAGCGCGCACCCGGCATTCCCTGCGCCCTCTGTTTCGGTGCGGGACATGGCGACGCAAAAACTCGGGCGAGAATGCGCCGCGGGAATGTGGAGGTGTGGCTCAACTCCATCCACGCCGTCCCGGACAAGCGGGCTCCTGGCAACGTGTAAGCGTTGTCCAGAGCGAGTGCGATCCGCAACCCATAACCACAGCTGGATAGTCTTGGGTATGCTGGGGCACCCAGGGTCCGCAACAACGTCCGCCGGTGGTTATGGGTGCCCGCGTGCGCGGGGACGACGGAAATAGTTGAGCTGAGGGCGTATCGTCTCGCCCGCCCGAACATTTCGCCGCTTGCCAAGGCGGTCCCAACAGGCCAGAAAAACTCTGGGAATAGAGAACCAAGAAGACGCCAGCGGAGAACGACTTGAGCATCAAGGGCAAGGCCTATATCGCCGGCATTTTCGAGCATCCGACCCGGCACGCCCCGG
>Ga0306923_10003654_pt1 | contig 14591 bp, 14 predicted proteins | sample sta12Can44000108_FD_203841 | JGI IMG/M metagenome (GOLD analysis project Ga0306923, IMG submission 203841) | Lab enrichment of tropical soil microbial communities from Luquillo Experimental Forest, Puerto Rico - statanox.12C.anox.44.000.108 (v2)... | ecosystem: Environmental > Terrestrial >... | reverse complement strand
TGCCCACCACGACGACGACGGCGGCGCCATGCTCGACTATCGCCCGGAGAGCGGGCTCAAAATCGTCGGGGCTGCGCACCTCCGCTGGAACGAGCACTAGGTTTAAGATCCGGACCGCCGCTTCGAGCTCTTTGGTTTCGGAGGTGTCCGCCCGGTTGCTCGGGTTCCAAAGGACTCCCGCACGCTTAGCGCCTGGGGCAGCAGCGATCAGCAGTTCCAGCCGTTTGGCGCCCGTTTCTTTTGTCAGAATGCTCACGCCAGTGAAGTTGCCGCCCGGCCGCGCGAGCGCGGGGACGAGGCCCATGCCAACCGGATCGCCAATCCGGGCAAAGACGACCGGGATTGTCTGGGTTACGCTCTTGGCCGCGCGCGCCGCCGGTGTGCCGACGGTGAGGATGACGTCCGGCCGAAGGCGGACCAGCTCGGTCGCGAGGCTTGGAAGGAGCTCGTATTTGTGGTTCGCGTAGCGCTGCTCGAAGGCGATGTTCTGCCCTTCGATGTAGCCGAGAGCCTGTAGTCCTTGTGCAAATGGCTCGAACGACTTCGCACCTACGATAGAGGTCTCGTCCGACAATATGCCAACGAGCGGAATCTTCGTGGGCTGCTGCGCATCGGCCGACAGCGACCACACGCAAAGGCCCAGGGCGAGCGCGACAATCGCCCGCCGGTTCACTCGATGACCTCGTCGGCGAGAGCGAGGATCGTTTGTGGGATGGTTAGGCCGAGCGCTCCAGCGGTGTTGATTACAAGCTCGAATTTCATCGGTTGTTCGACCGGTGTAGCCGTGCTTCGCCATCAGCTTACGCGCCTCGCCTCGGTTGGCCGCGACATCGGGTCCATAGCCCGGCAGGGTCACGAGCATCTCGGGTGGCAGCCCCCACAGGTCGGCGGGCGGCGACTGCATCGCACCGTTTATGCCGCCCTCTTCCTCGGCGATGATGTCGAGAAAGCTCTTGCGGTCGATCGTTAGCTGCATCGCCTGTCGAACCTCCAATTCGTTGACCGCGCCCGCGATCGCGCGCCACGCTGTCTCAGCCAGCCTCCCGGCCATTGCTTATGCCGAGATTATTGAGCTGCACAGTGCTCTAATGCTAGACCGACCGGCGGAACCCTACAAACCTTGCCGTTCCATCGCGTGTGCCGCGAGAGGAACTCAGCTTTCGTGACCGATCGCCGCGGGTTCGTCGCTGATTCTGCGCTGGAGGAAACGAGATTCGAACCGCAGGTCCCACATACCAAATGGCGGTTCTTTCGAGACAGCACGATCCACGCTTGGGGCCCTCCTCTTACGTCAGAATCGGGCGGCTTGGTCATGAGGGGACCGATGGTTCGAATCCCATTCGCTCCAGCGAAGAGTCTGCAAACCATTAGTTCCTCAGCGGCGGGCCCATCACTACGGACGGCTCAAAGGATCACGATGCCGCAGCACATGCACCGCCGCAAATTCATCGAGGCCTCAGCCGCCTTAGATGGGTTAGCGTCGGGGGTCGTGGTGGAAATTCGAAGGTGAGCGCGCGTCGGGCGGAATGTGCATGACTGCATCGACCGGCGTTCTCCAGACGTGGTCGCACGTATTCACGCCTGAACCGGGCGAACCAGCAATATCGTGTGGCGAATGCGGCCCTGCCGGCCTCGCCGCGCCTCGGGATCAAGTGGTTAAACCGTCCCGGGCACCGGGCAGTGAAGAGTTCGATCCGAAACTCCGCCGCAAGAGGATCACCCTTGACTGACTTCCATCTTCAGCATGCGCAGGGCATTGCCGGAATAGATCTGGGTGCGCTGGTCCTCGTCGAGGGCAAGGTCGTCAAGGGTGGCAATGGTCTCGCGGATGAACATCGGACCGCCTTCGGGGTCGAAGGGGCAATCGGTGGCGAACAGCACCCGGTCAGCGCCGAAGAAATCGAGCCCGCAGCGGATTGCGGAGCGAGAGCCGCCGACGGCCGTATCGTTGTAGAACAACCGGAAATAATCGATCGGCCGCCGGCCCTTTGCTTTCATCGCAGCGAGAATGCCGCTGTAGTCCTCGTCCGAGGTCCGTGTGCCGAGCTGGTCCCATAGCGGCCCGACGCGGCCTTCGAAATAGGGGATCATCGCGCCCAGATGGTGGGTAATGATCCTCATCTCGGGCAGCTGATCGAGCATACCGGAAAACACGATGCGCGCCATTGCCACGCTGGTCTCGTAGGGCCAACCCAGGACCTGCCAGATTTCATATTTCGACTTCGTCTCGCCAGGATAGTCGGCCACCCGCGCGTCGCGCGCCGGGTGCATCCAGATTGGAACTTTGTGGTGGCACGTCGCATGCCTGAGGATTGGCAGGAACTCAACGTCATCGAGCGGCCTTCCATTGACATTGGTGAAGATCTGGATGCCGCAGGCCCCCGATCCGATCGCGCGGTCCATTTCTTCGAGTGAGGCGTCGACATTGTTGAGCGGCAGCGAGGCCACCCACGCCGGGAACTTGTCCGGACGCAGCCTGCAGATCTTCCTGAGCTCGTCGTTGGCGACCCGCGCGAGATCCGGCGTGTCGCCGGGGCCGGTGATCGTCTCGAGCGGGGGAACAGACAGGGTCAGTACCTGCTGATAACCGGGCCATTGCTCCATCATCGCGACTCGTGCCTCGATGTCGTAGAGCATCGGAATGCCGGTGATGCGCTTGACCATGTCGCCCTTGCCCGGCGCCAACTCGTGAATGCGATCGGCGACCGCGCGCGGCATCACGTGATTGTAAATGTCGATCTTGCGCTCGCTCATTACGGACCTCACATCGGGGGCAGCAGTTTAGCCCGTGCGAGATCTCAGCTTAGCTGGGGCCGGTACGGGCAGCCCTCAGCGCACGGGCCGCCAGCTCGGCACGCGCGAAATTCGGGATGCGACCGTGCGGCGGAAACGGAAAGCGCGCCACGCCCTCAGCGGCGAGCCGGTCCCAAACCCACTGCCGCGCGGCGCTCTTGTCGGAGAAGTCCGAGGCCATGGGAGAAAGTGGAGCAGCGCGTCCTGGTGACAGTCAAGGACGCGATTTAACCATGAAAAAAACGTCGGGGAAAACCTCGCCTCGCCCGCGCCGAGCGGGATGAGGCAGTCAAAACCGGCCGCAATATCGCGCGGATTGCACTTTTCCATATTGAACCCTCTGTCGAAGTTCCTCTGAACGCGCCCCTATCCCATTGGCGCGGTCGGTTATCTCGGGCGTCGGGCTGGCGCAACTGGCCGCTCTGGGAAAGTGCCCGACGCCAGCCCCGACCGTGGTTATTGACGATCAGTTGTGCCTGATCACGACCTTCCCCAAATGCCCACGACCCTCGAAATGCCGGTAGGCCTCCTTCGCCTCAGCGAACGGGAATGTCCGGTCAATTACAGGATGCAAGCGGTGCAGTGCAATTGCTCGGTTCATCGCCTCGAAATCGGTGCGGCTCCCAACGCTAATCGAGCCGAGGGTAATGCCGCGCCCAGTCAGCAATAAGGGATCAAGCCCTGTACCCGATGGTGTCAGGCTCGCACCAATCAGGCTGACATGTCCGCCGACAGCCAAGGCGCTTAGCGACATCGCAATCGTCCCAGGACCGCCAATCTCGACAACACAATCGACGCCGCGGCCATCGGTCAGCTCGCGCACCTTCTCGTCCCAGATGGGCGTCTCGGTGTAGTTGATCACGTCCGACGCTCCCAGCGCCTTGAGCCGCTCCGCCTTTTCGACGGTCGAGGTTGTCGCGATCACTCGAGCGCCCAAGATCTGAGCGAACTGGAGCGCAAAGACCGAGACGCCGCCCGAACCTTGCGTCAAGACCGTATCGCCGGCAGTTACTCGACGATGGCCGGTTAGCGCGACCCAGGCTGTCACCGCCGCACACGGCAACGTCGCAGCTTCCTCGAAGGAGAGATGCCTCGGCACGCGAACGAGCGCCTCCTCGCTCAACACCGCGTATTCGGCCAGCATTCCGTCGAGATTGGCGCCGAGCCGGTCGGTCAGGTATTCCTGCCTCAGCGATCTGGTCACCGACTTTGACCCGCGTCACCCCGTCGCCAACCGCAGCGACTTCGCCTGCGCCGTCCGAAAGCGGGATCACGCCGAGCTTGGTCGGACCGCGGCCGCCGCCCTTCAGCACCATCAGGTCGCGATAGTTCAGCGAGCTCGCGCGCACCCGCATGAGGACCTCCCGCAGCCCCGGTCGTAGGTCACCGTTTGATCGGAGCTCGATCCCGTCGACGCTGCCGAAGCGCTCGATCCGATAGGCTTGCATTTCTCCTCCTCTCCCTCCTCGGGCCCCGATATGGATGCTCAAGGGGGTGACGTCCCAAGTCGAGAGAGCCAGGTTAACTTGCTGGACGCCCGCTCGATCATGACGTAACAGTTTTTCCGCTCCGGCTCCAAGCGGCTGACGACGATGCTGGTCTTGGCCAAGGGGCAGGCGCGGTGGGGCAACAGTCATTCGGCCGTGAGCCGAAAGGGTACAAGATCAACGGGAGTCGAGATGGAGATCAAAGGCGCTGTCTCTGCGGTGCGGTGCGCTACACGGCCGAGGCCGACCCGACGAGCGCGACGGTGTGCCATTGCCGGGATTGCCAAAAGTTCACTGGCAGCGCCTTTGCCGCACTGGTTCTAGCGACCAAAGAGGCGGTGGCTATCGAGGGCGCCCTCAAAACGTTCAGTAGCATCGGCGGCAGCGGCAATCCGATCCTCAGGCACTTCTGCCCCGAATGCGGCTCGTCGATCGCCGAGGAGCCGGGAACGCGGCCCGGTATGATCATTCTAAATGTCGGGACGTTTGATGATCCGACCGTCGCAAAAGCGGGCCGGGAGATTTTTCGTGATGACGCGTTGCCGTGGGTCGAGGTGCACGGCGAAATACAGCGCTTCGCCAGACGGCCAGGTTAAAAATTCAGGGGGATCGCGATCCCTATAGTGGCGCTGCTGTCTGCCGCGCCGTGACTTATAGAGCGGAGCGCACGATGCCCGATCTACCGCCGCTCCCAGAACTCCACTTCGCCGAGATCCCCGCGACGTCACGCCACCGCGATACGGGCGACCGGCTGTGCTACATGGAGGCGGGACCGGTCGATCTCCCGCCGGTGCTGCTGCATGGCATCGGCGCCAATTCGATGCACTGGCGCTTTGAGCTGGCCGGTCTCGCCGATCGATTCCGGATGATCGCATGGAATGCCCCCGGCTATCTGCTGAGCGACAATCTGCGGGCCGAAACGCCGAGCTGCCGTGATTATGCCGATGCGCTCGATGACCTGCTGGCGGCACTCGGGATCGATGGGTTCCACATCGTCGCCAACTCGTTCGGCACCCGCGTCGCGCAGTGTTTTGCCTATCACCGGCCCGGGCGGATCCGGCGGGTCGTGTTCACCGGTACCAGCATCCCTCACAGCATGTCCCCCGAGGAGCGCGCGCGAAGCGTCGAGGCGCGGGCGCGCATGATTGAACGTGGCGGCTATGGTTTCGGGGAACGGGCGGCGGCACTGCTCGGTTCGGCCGCTTCAGCTGATACTTTGGCCCTGGTGCAGCAGACCGTGCGCGCGACAAACACCGTCGGCTTCATGCAGGTAACGCGCTTTATCGCCGAGGCAGAGATGCCGCCGCTCGCTGCCGGGCTGACGATGCCCCTGCTGATGGTTCAGGGCGAGGAAGACTTCGTCGCGCCGGCGGTAACGAATGCCGAACTGTTGGCTGTCGCGCTGCCGCACGCTCGTCGCATCATGCTCGCCGGCTGCGGCCACCTGCCTGAGGTGGAGTTCCCGTCGCGCGTCAATGACCTGATCGCGGCGCATCTGCGCTAATTTCGGACAATAGCGACTACCCCAGGGCACGATCGCCGCGTGAATTTCGGGTTCTGCTGGTTTTACGGGGGGACGGCGCCGTTGAACGCCGGCGGCCGACCCGAGCCGTAGGGTGCCGCGGGCGGGGTGTCGTGCGTCCGCGCCGATGCTAAACTCGAAAAGGCAATTTCGCTCGGTCGCGCGATGCGGCGGCATCGGCCGCTTCTTCAGCCCTCAGTTGGCCTGAGCCCGACCCTCTGCCGAAGCGATGACCGTCGGCGCTGTCTCGAGGCTGGCCAAGCTGCGGCCGCGGGTTTCCGGCAGGAGGAACAGCATGACGATCATGATGGCCGAGGCGATTGCGCTGAACACCGCGATCGTCGCCCCGAGTGACAGCGCCTGGCTCAAGAACCCAACCAAGGTCGGGAAGAACGAGCCGATCGCCCGGCCTGCATTGTAACAGAAGCCTTGGGCCGTGCCGCGGACTTCGGTCGGATAGAGTTCGGTCATGAACGGGCCCATCGGCGGGAATTTCATCAGCAGCACAATGTTCAGCGGCACGCCGAGGATGAGCAGGATCGCGTTGTTCATCGGCAGGAGCATGTAGATGAGAACCATAATCAGCGACCCAATCGCTGACCACAGAAAGGTCCACCGGCGCCCGATTGCGTCGCTCAAATAGGTCCCGAGCAGGAAACCGAGCAACGCGCCGAGGATCTGAATTAGCAAGAACCCTCCCGTGTCGGTCGCGGACAGGCCGCGCACGGTCCGCAACCAGGTTGGCATCCAGATCCCCAGCGCATAGCCGCCTCCCTGCGCACCGGCGACCATCAGCGACACCTTGACCGTGGTCCACAAATGCGGGCCGCGGAAGGCTGAGAACAGATGGGTGATCCCGATTGTCGGGCGCGTGCGCTGCGTGTTGCGAAAGATCTCGGGCTCGTCGATATGCCGGCGGATCCAGAAGACGAAGACCGCAGGCAGCAGGCCGACCGCAAAGAGAGCGCGCCAGGCCATCGCCTCGGGGAGAAAAGCATAGAGCCCAGTGTAAACGAGCGCCGAAGCGCCCCAGCCGATGGCCCATCCGGTTTGCACCAGACCGACAGCGCGGCCGCGGTACTTGTCACGGATGACCTCGCCCATCAGCACCGCGCCGGCCGCCCACTCACCACCGAAACCCAGCCCGTGCAAAGCCCGCAAGGCAAACAACTGCTCGAAATTCTGGGCGAAGGCGCAGAGGAAGGTGAAGATGGAGTACCACAGGATCGTGATCTGCAACATGCGTACGCGGCCGAACCGGTCAGCGAGCGCGCCCGAGAACCACCCGCCCAACGACGAAATCAGCAGAGTAACCGTGCCGATCAGACCCGCTTCGCCGCGCGAGAGCCCCCACACTGCGATCACCGTCGGGATCACGAGGCTGTACATCTGCACGTCGAACGCGTCCAAGGCCCAACCGCCAAAGCAACCGCCCATCGTCCGGCGCTCCTTGGCGTTCAAATCGGTCAGCCAGGCGAGCATCGCGTTCCTCCGTCTAACGGCGGGTTGCTGTGAGCGAAAACGCAAGCGGCAACCACGGCTTGTCGGGCCAGCGATACAATCCGGCGCTGTCCTTCACCAGAGATTTGAACATCTGCCAGGTGATGCCTTCGTGCTCGTGCAACCAATCGAGCGTAAGCCCGGACGCGATTAGACTGGTCACGAGGTGCCCGAGCGGGTGGATCCAGTTGTACGTCCTGGAATTGACGAGCGGCGTCTCGGGATCGACGTAATCCCTCAGATCCTCGGTTACCACGGGCTCTCGCGAGAAGTATGGCGCAAAGAGGCCCGGCATGCCCTCGTCAAAGGAGCGCGCCGCATCGTCGAACACATAGGCTATGGGGTGGCCGTCAGCCAGGTAGAGTAATCCGCCTGAGCGGAGCATGGCAGCGACGATCTCGGTCCATCGCTTGATGTCTGGTAGCCAGGTAATGGCACCCCAGGTAACGAAAACCATATCGAAACCGTGCGGCGGCGGGATTGCCTGCAGAGTGTCGTAGATGTTTGCCTGCACGAAGCACGCGCGATCAGCAAGACCGAGTTCACAGGCCAGCTTCCGTGTCGCGTCTATTGCAGGGCCAGAGAAGTCAAGGCCGACCACCTCGGCGCCACGCTGCGCCAGCCTCAGACTATCGGCGCCGAAATGGCATTGCAGATGAAGGACGCGCTTGCCGGTAACCGAAGGAAGCTCTGCCTCCTCGATCGCATGCAGTCGGCCGTGCCCAGCCCTTAGATCGGAGAGGTCGTAACCGCGCGGGCCGAGATGGATGCCTACCCGCTCGTCCCAGTACGCGCAGTTAACACGGGGCCATTCAAGTTCTGACACGGATATTCGCTTTTGTCGGTCTCCGGGGAGGGAAGGCGCCCGGGACAGGCTACTCCAGCACAGCTCGCGGGAACATAGTGGCTGCTGACGCCATGAAATCCAGCCAGGTCGTCACACGGTCGGAGCCCAACCTAGTCAACCATGCCGAAGTCTCCGCGGATGGTTTCATCATCAGCAGACACCTCCTGCGGTGGATTGATCGCGATCAAATCTCGGGGCCTTCCCGGGCGTCGCCCCCGAATATCGCAAGCACGGCTTTCCTCGGGGGCTGCTCGCGGGCCGGTCGGCGAGAATCGTCGTTACGATGGGCATGCCGGCGTTGATCTACAGGTGGTACTTACGAGCCCACGGCGTCCGTGGATTGGGACGGAGCGTCCTCAGATTTGCCGGGATGAAGCCTGTCCGCGAGACCCTGTTGGGGACGGTCGACGCGGTGGGCGATTCCAAGCGGCGGGCGTGGCTCGACCGGACGAGAGACGATGGAGGCGTCTCATTTGAGCGGCTCCGACTGCCCTCGATATCCACCCTTCTGTTTCTTCGCACAGCCCCGAAAATGGCCTTGAAGATCTGAAAATGGCCGTTTCCCTTGGCTTCCTCCATTTTCAGCCCGCGGCTTGGAAATGATTTTCAGCGGCCTCTTGAAAATGAGGCATAGCGCCATTTTCAGATGTTCAGCATTTTCACCCCCCTACGAGGGCGCGGAGCCGCGAACCTCGGCGGCCGACCTAGCCCGTAAGGGGCGCCTGTCCGGCTGCAGCTCGAGCCGAGTGGTCGCCGGCACACAACCATATCGCGGTGACGCGCATCGGTGTCGACGCCGTCGTATGCGTAGTCGACGGCGTTTGCGGCGAGTGGGATGGCGAGCCGCAGCCGTGGCTAGCGGGCCCAGCGAGTGGCCCCGAATACTGAGGTGGCCGCACTAAGGGCTCAGCTTCACCGTAGAATCGCCACAACCCATGACCAGGATCGTACGAATCCGACAGGGAGGGCGCGATGGCTAAATGGTGGCTGGGGGCAGTTCTTTTCGCCGTGATCGGGCCGACCAATGCCGCCGATCTGTCGCTGCAGCGGATCATGTTATCGAGCGGCGGCGTCGGCTATTTTGAATATGAAGCCGCGGTCGACGGCAACGACACATTGAGCCTCGACGTGCCAATCGACCAGGTCGACGACATTCTCAAGAGCCTCGTCGTCTATGACGATGGTGGCAGCGCCGGAGAGGTCACTCTGCCGGGCCGTGAGCCGCTGACACAGAGCTTTGTCGATCTTCCCTTTGATCGCACAGCACTCGACTCGGCGTCCGCGCTCCTGAACGCGTTGCAAGGTGCCGAGGTGCGGGTGGCCGGCGCAAAGCCGATGATCGGCCGCCTGCTGCATGTCACCGAGGAGACCTCGCGCGGGGCTGACGGCCTTGCGATATCGCGCAACCGGGTGACCGTGGTAACCGATGCGGGGATCGAGCAAGTCGTCTTGGAGGATGCCGGGAGCATCGCCTTTACCGATCCCGAGCTGCAGAAAAAGGTCACCACAGCGCTGTCGCGCCTTGCCGCGTACCGCGCGGACGGTCGCCGGCGCCTGACCCTCGAAAGCCATGGCTCCGGCAAACGGGTAATCCGCGTCGGTTACGTCGTCGGCGTGCCATTATGGAAAGCCTCTTACAGGCTGAGCCTACCCACCGATCCGCACACCGACCACGCACGCCTGCAAGGCTGGGCAATCCTTGAGAATTTCAGCGGTCAAGACTGGCACGATGTGAGCTTGACGTTGCTATCGGGTAACCCTGTGACCTTCCGCCAGGCGCTCTTCGAGAGTTACTACGTCACACGCCCAGGCGTTCCGGTCGAAGTGGTAGGCCGCGTGCTGCCGACAGCCGATACCGGCACCATTGGGGCTGAGCTCGCAGCCCGGGAGACAGCGAGATTTTCCCTTGCCCGGAAGCAGAATGCGGCGGGAGTCGCCGAATCGGCGGCGGTAGCGAAGGCTGCGCCAGCTCCGGCTCCACCGTCTCCTCCGACCCCGAACACCCTGGCGCTGATTGAAGCCGCTGAGGTGGCAGAAAACGTGACCCAGACCATCTTCACACTTCCCTACAGGATCTCCGTGACGGCTGGGCAGAGCCTCGTGCTGCCAAGCGCGGATGCTGAGCTACGCCGTCGACACCAAGGTGACGGTCGATCGCACAAGCGAGGAGCAGCATGCGATCGTTAAAGCGGCCGTCGCGGAAGGGGTGATGCGGTTAAGCCGGCTCGCCCGCCAAATTACGACATATCGGCTGAAGGCGGCGAGCGAGGGGGAGCGTCCCGTTCTCATCGAGCATCCGCGGCAGGCCGGTTGGAGCCTCGCCACTCCCAATCCGTCACATGTCGAGCTCACTGCCGATGCCTACCGCATCCCAGTGACGCTTAACCACAACAAACAGAATAATGTCATCGTGACGCTGGATCGCCCGCTCGAAGAGACGATCCGGCTTCTGGAGCTCGCCGACGATCGCCTCAGCGTGCTCGTTGCATCGAACGAGCTCGAACCCCCAGTCAAAAAAGCGCTTGGAGAGCTCGCTTCGAGGCGGCAAGCGCTCGGACGGCAGAACGCCGAACTCGACAAGCTGAAAGAGCAACGTCGCCAACTCATCGAAGACGAAAAGCGGTTGCGCGACAATCTCGCCGCGGTCGGACACGATACGGCGCTGTACAAGCAGACCCTCGACAAGCTCGGTGAAAGCGAGGCCACGATCACCACCCTATCGACCGCGATCGAGAAGGGCACTGCCGAAATCGAAGAGGCCAGGAAACAGCTGCAAGACTTCGTCTCAAATCTCACCCTCTAAATCTGAACCCCGAGCTACCGACGACTGCCCCACGCTCAGCAATATTCGTCGACCTTATTGGGTGGGAAGACGGCCAGCCGGGAATCGCCAAGATAGGTTGCCCCGCCTGTAGTGGTCTGTTCGTAAAGCGTCAGCACGCCGGGTGGCAGCCCTGTTTCGCCGTCATTGGTCAGGGAGATTGCCGCCAGCGGATGGCGCTGATCGGCTGAAGACTGATAGAGGTCAATGCGGTGCGTGGGTATCAGCGGCGTCTTGGGGACGGCGCCGCTAAGCATTGGCGGCCGTCCCGGCCGTAGGGGAGCTAGGCGGCGGCAGGGCGGCGTGGCGTGCCTGTGCAGCGATGTCGATCTGCTCGACAAGGCTGGTCAGCTCTAGGGACATCCCCGGATGAATCAAGATGAGCAGCCTTGGTGGCCGCCGTAGGTGTAGCGTGGTACGCATCCGGGGAAGACCAAATGGAGCCTCAAAATGGATCGTCTCAAAGGGAAGACAATACTCATCAGTGGGGGAGCACGCGGGCAGGGTGCAGCCGAGGCGTGCTGGTTCGTAGCGGAAGCCGCCCGGATTGTCATTGGCGACGTGCTCGAGGCGGAAGGCCGCCAGCTGGCATCAGAACTTGGCCCTTCCGCTGTCTTTGTGCGGCAGGATGTGACGCAAGAAAGCGACTGGGCAACGGCGGTAAACACCGCATATAAGTTGGGTGGACTGCATGGTCTGGTTAATAACGCCGGCATTTACCAGCCGAGGCCATTGATGGAGACCGACGCCGAGCTATTCGAACGTCATACGCGGTTCAATCAGCTGGGATGCTTCCTCGGTATGAAGGCCGTGGTGCCACTGATGCAGCAGTCGGGCGGCGGCTCTATCGTCAATATATCATCCGTTGCCGGACTCCGTGGATCCCCAGGCGCGATCGCATACAGCGCCACTAAATGGGCGTTGAGGGGGATGACAAAGGCGCAGCAATCGATCTGGCACCGCACAAAATCCGGGTCAACTCGGTGCACCCCGGTCCGATCGACACCGAGATGCTAAAGGTCCGTACTCCTGAACAGAACCAGCAGCGGCTGCAGCTAGTCCCAATGAAACGTATGGGGACGGCGGAGGAGGTCGCGTCCCTAGTGCTGTTCCTGCTCTCTGATGAAAGCGGGTACATCACCGGCGCCGAGGTCGCAATCGACGGAGGCGCGACATTGTAGCCGCACTGCCACCGACTCGCTTTGGGATTGAGAGCTTGTCCGTCGCGCACTCATAGTGGCGGCAGCGGGGGTGGTTGATCTGGATCGAGTTGCATGTCGAAGGCAATGAGAAGGGCGGCTATGCCGGCGTAATTACCCATCAGGGCTACGAGATCGACCAAAGCCCTGCGGCCAAACTGCTGTAAGGCCCGAGCAAAGATTGCCGACGTCACCCTCCTCGCGCCGAAGATCATACGCCCGAGCTCGATGACGATCGCAGCGGCCTCATTCAGGCCGCTCAGGTTCTTGCGATGCTTGATGATATCGATGATCTCTTGGGAAACACCCTCGGCGACCGCCTGCAGTTCGTGAGCCGCCCATTCGAACTGGCTGTCGAGCTCGCGCGCCGTGGTGAGGATGGCCAGTTCGCGGACCCGTCCGCCCAGTCCAGCTTCGTGCCGCAGATAACGGTTGAGCGGCCGGGCACGTCGCGAGAGTTCGGGACTGTGCAGCACGATACCGCCAGGGCCCCTCAGACCCCTGATCGTCCCGCCCTTGGGGTCGGCGAGGCTGTCGAAGATACGCTGCCCCGCATCATCAAGCTCCTCTCGCCTCGGCAGCGGCAGTCTGCAGCCGGACATTGGATCGATATCTTCAGGATACATGGCTCGCCCTTGATCTAACGGTTGATCCAGGCATAGACATAGACGTCTGCTACCCTGTAGATCGCGAGGTATCCAAGTGCGCCGCTTTGTTTCACGACACCGCTGTTCGCGCCTACCGGATCGCCAACCGCAGATAGGAGGCAGCAATGCGTGACTATAAATACGATCACGTCCATCTGCGCAGCCCGGACCCGGACGCGACAGCCCGGTTCTTCGAGACAATGTTCGATGCCAAAGTTACGCGCAGCGTCTATCCGCCCGGTACGCTCTATCCCGGCCAGCAGCGCATCACGATGCGCCTCGGTGGGCAGAAGGTGCTGATCGCGCCGCCGCACCCGCACGAGCCGAACGTGTCGGCACCGCCCTTTCCTCATTATGGGCTGGAGCATATCGGGTTGACGGTCGACGATGTTGATGCGGCTGTGGAAGAACTGCGCGTCAAAGGTGCCGAGATCGCTATCGGTCCGCTGACCCGCAATCCTGGCGTACGCCTGGCTTTCGTCCGCGGGCCGGAAGGCATCATGATCGAGCTTGTCCAGAGGTAGAAATACGGGCTGGCCTCCTCCACGGGTTCTCGTCGGCTTACCTCTCACGGAAGTGCTCCGCGCTCGCCTGGTGGATCTGGTGGACGTGGTGGACCGTCTTCCCTGCCTCCTCTAATAAATGTCAGGTATAAGATCCGCTGACATTTCCTACGCATAGATCAGAAGACACATCCACTAAATATACTAGATCCGCCAGGCCAGTCGGCGAGCGCGATAGAGCGACCGCAGTGGCCCGACAAGGGGGGATGCGATGGTCGACCAACGTCGAGGCAGTGGTACAGCGCTACTACGGGGATCGGGCGGTAATAGCGCGGATTGACGAAGCTCTCCGTGCCGCTGGGGTCGATCCCGAGAGGCCGAGCCACCGCGACTTGTGGCCCTTCGACCAGCTGCACAGCCGAGGCATCGTGGCTACGCGCGAGCATGCAGAACGCGCATGGCATACAGGCCGGCATGTACGTGCTCGATCTTGGTTGCGGCCTCGGTGGTGCGTCGCGTTATCTGGCGGCCGAATGCGGTTGCAGGGTGGCGGCGATCGACCTCACTCCCAACTTCGTCGAAGCGGCTCGCATCCTGACTGCACGCTGCGGGCTCGCCGAGCGGATCGAATTTCGACAGGCAAATGCGCTCGCCTTGCCGTTCCCAGACAGCACCTTCGATCATGCCTGGTCGTATGCCGTCACCATGAACATTGCGGACAAGGAGGGGCTGGGGCGCCAGGTCGCGCGAGTTCTGAAACCAGGCGGCCGCTTCTCATGCAACGAGATCGTGCGAAGGTCCGGCGGAACTCCAGCGTTTCCGTTGCCCTGGGCAAGCGACGAGGATTCGAGCTTCCTGGTGAGCCCGGCGAAAATGCGGGCCGCTCTTGAAGCCGGCGGCCTGTCCGTGATCGAGCAGGTCGATCTCACGGCAACCCGACTCGGGGAGACTGGACGGCAACCCGTAATAGAACGCGATGACTTCCCCTTGCGCCTGCATAACCTTCAGAGCTGCTTGGCCGACGGTCGTCTGCTCGCGCAGTTCATTCTTTCGGAGAAGAGCTCTTAACCCGCCCGCCCCAGTCAGCGTGATTACTGCCTTGCGAGCACATTTACGCGAGGCAGATGTCTTCTGCCGCTAGGTTCTTGGGTCGGCAAGGTTGGGGAGGCGTACGGGTCTTGGCGAAAGCGGTGGCCATCGAGTGCGCGGCGGATAGCGACAGGATCCAGTCCATCCCGGGGTCATCGGCACCCTGATTTGGGTCGAAGCTAC
>Ga0306923_10003650_pt1 | contig 14599 bp, 15 predicted proteins | sample sta12Can44000108_FD_203841 | JGI IMG/M metagenome (GOLD analysis project Ga0306923, IMG submission 203841) | Lab enrichment of tropical soil microbial communities from Luquillo Experimental Forest, Puerto Rico - statanox.12C.anox.44.000.108 (v2)... | ecosystem: Environmental > Terrestrial >... | reverse complement strand
CATTGTTGAACGTTCCGTAGCCAAGATTCTTCAGGCAGCCCGTCACCCCGGCCGCGGAATGGTCTTTGAGCGTCGGCACGTTAATGATTTTGTCCACTCCGCCCGCGACGATGCTGGCCATGTACGACCGTGTTTCCCATTCACCAAAAAAATCCGCCTGGCAATACACGTTCGCGTCGTAGCCTGCGGCATCCAGCCGGTCACCTTGCACCCCAACCACGCGAATTCCCGGGGGCATCAGCAACTGATAGCTGCCGATGTCCATCTCATAGCCGAACCGGTCGTACACCACGATCTGTTCCGTTGGCACTCCCACGGACGCGACGGCGCTGACGATTTCCCGCACCAGTTCCGGCGACGAGCAGCAGGCCGGAGCCCCCGAGGGATTAATTTTGATTCCCACCACGTCTTTTGGTTCGACGAATTTCGCCCACGCGGCTTGCCCCGAGGACTCTCCGGTCAGTTCCTTCATTCCTTGTTCGAGCATCTGCCGCACCACCGGCTGCGAGACACGGTTTCCCACGATGCAGCGCGCATCCGATAATTCCACGACGCGTCCCGGGTACAATCCCGGCATCCCGAGCGGCGAGCGCTTCCCGAGCGGCGCTTCATGCACATCGATCGGTGGAGGCAGTGGCAACTTGACTTCGTCATCGTAGGCGAGCGCGTCCATGCCGCTCAAATACAAAACCGCACTGCCCACGCATGTGCGCTGTACAAACGTCCGGCGATCCATAGTCCCGTCCGACCCCGCTTTTTCGAGCCTCAAAAGCGTACTATCACCCTCTCCTCAATTGCCAGCGCTTCAGGAAAATCTCCCCGCCATGAGTGACATTCCCGCCCCTCCTGAGTAGACTTGCGAAGCATCCGCTCACTTCGAGCGCAAAGGACCCGCTATGCAGAATTTCAGAAAACGGTTGCCGCCCGTTATCGCTGTCCTCATCTTTTTGATTTTTCTGCTCGCCCCACCTGCCGAGGCACAAGCTCCCCGTTACGATCTGCTCATCAAGGGCGGCCACGTCATCGATCCCGCCAATCATATCGATGGAGTGATGGACGTCGCTGTTTCAGCCGCAAAAATCGCGGCCGTCGAAAAAGATATTCCCGCCTCCGCCGCGGGGAAGGTCGTCGATGCCTCCGGCCTCTACATCACCCCCGGGCTGATCGACATTCACTTCCACATTGGAAATGGCGGCGCGCCTCTCAACTGGTTTGATCCCGAAGCTCGCTCCCACGAAGGACCGCTTGGCATTCCCGCGGATCTCGCTTTCGAGTCCGGCGTGACGACGGTGGTCGATGCCGGCACCGCGGGTGCGGAAACCTTTCTCCAGGAAAAAGAAGGGGTCATGGATCACGCCAAAGTGCGCATTCTGGCATTCCTCAATATCGTGGCCAACGGGATGAGCGGCGGCCTCGAGCAAAGCGTTGACCAGATGGACCCCAAACGTTGCGCCGAAACCATCAAGAAATATTCGGACCTGATTGTCGGCGTAAAAACCGCGCACTACTGGACCGGCGCTCCCTGGGACGGCGAACACACACCCTGGGCCGCTGTCGACCGCGCGATTGAATGTGCCGCTAGCACCGACCGGCCGGTCATGTTCGATTTCTGGCCGCGCCCCGACCGCACTTACGCCGATCTCATCCTGAAAAAAGCCCGCCCGGGAGACATCCACACGCATGTGTTCGCCCAGCAGTTCCCCATCCTTCTTCCCGATGGGAAACTCAACCCCATCATGGCGGAAGCGCGCCAGCGCGGAGTGATTTTTGATGTCGGCCACGGGGCGGGAAGCTTCTGGTTTCGCAACGCCGTTCCCGCCGTGAAACAGGGCTTTGTACCAGATTCGATGTCGACCGACTTGCACACCGGCAACTACACCATTCTCAGCCTCGATGACGTCATTTCGAAGTTCCGCGCGATGGGCGTGCCTCTCGACGACCTCATCCGCCGCTCCACCGTCAATCCGGCGAGCGAAATTCACCGACCCGACCTCGGAACTCTTTCGGTCGGGAAAGAAGCCGATATCGCCATTCTCGAAGAGCAGCACGGCCGTTTCGGCTACGTCGATTGCGGCTTCGCCCGCATGGATGGGAATGTGCGCATCATCGCGCGAATGACGGTTCGCGCCGGGCGGATCGTCTATGATCCTTCCGGGCTCAGCATGGTGGAATGGGAAAAGGCGCGCAAACAATACTTCACCGCGCCTGTTCTTAGCAACGATCCGGCCTCCACTGCCGATGATTTTCCCCGCCACTAATCGATGCATGCAAGACTGCGAGAGAATTCTCTGACGTAACAGCTATTCCATTTCGAGGGGGCGGTATGCCAGGTAAAATCAGTCGTCGCAAGCTTCTCCACAAGAGCGGGAGTGCGGTTCTCGCCGGCGGCGTGGGTATGTGCGCTGCTCAGGTCTTGCCGGCCCGGGAACTCTCCGCGCCCCCCTCGCCCGCGAAAGGCGTGGACTACTATCAGAAGCTCGGGGTCACGCCCTTCATCAACGCCGCGGGCACCTACACCGTGCTTTCCGGCTCAACCATGCCGGAAGAAGTCCAGGCCGCAATCGCTCTCGCCTCCGTCCAGCCTGTCAACATCCTCGAACTCCGCGACGCCGCGGGAGCCTACCTGGCCAAGCGGCTAAAATGCGAAGCCGCGCTGGTCACTTCGGGCGCCGCCGCGGGCCTTACGCTCGGAACGGCTGCGTGCCTCACCCGCGGCAACAAAGACGCCATCCTCAATATTCCCGCCGATCTCACCGGCCTGAAAAACGAAGTCCTCGTGCAAAAAACTCATCGCTACGACTACGACCATGCCATTCGCAACTGCGGCGTGCGCTTCGTCGAAGTCGAAACCATGGAAGAGTACGAAAAAGCCTTCAACGAAAAGACGGTCATGACCCAATTGTTCAACGCTGCCGAAAACGGCAAAATCAGCCGCGAAGACTGGATTCGGGTGGCCCACAAGCACGATGTCCCCTGCTTCAACGACGCCGCAGCCGATGTTCCTCCGATCTCGAATCTGTGGAATTACACGCAGATGGGTTTTGATCTGGTTACATTCTCGGGTGGCAAGGGTATCCGCGGTCCGCAGTGCAGCGGCCTGCTGCTCGGGCGCAAGGAACTCGTCGAAGCCGCCAAACTCAACAATTCGCCCTTCTCGAACACCATCGGGCGCGGCCTGAAAGTCGCGAAGGAGGAAGTCGTCGGCCTCGTTGCGGCGATCGACTGGTTCCTGAACCAGGAAGACGACGCTCTTGAGGCCGAGTTCCAGAAACGTGCCGACCTCGTAGCCGCTCGCCTGAAATCTCTCCCCACCGTCGAAACAAAAGTCTTCATTCCCCCTGTCGCCAATCACGTCCCCCATTTGCTCGTCACCTACGACCAGAACCGCATCAAAATCTCCGCGGCCGACGTCATGCTCAAGATGCGCCAGGGAACTCCTCGCATCGAACTGAATCCAAGTACCGGCGGCAGTCCCGCCAGTGCCGGCCTACCCGGCGGCAGCAATACCGTCATCGTCGGCGTCTGGATGCTCCAGCCGGGCGAAGACGCCATCGTCGCCGAACGCCTCTACCAGGTTCTTCACGCGGCACTCTCTTCGTAGCGTTGTCCTGACTCGATATGAGCCGACTCGCGATTTCTCCTTCCGACCGCGTCTTCGTTCTGACCGGTGCCGGCGTCAGCGCCGAGAGTGGCATCCCCACATTTCGCGATGCCGGGGGCCTGTGGCGCAACTACCGCTTCGAAGAGGTGGCCTCGCCCCACGCTTGGCGTCGCGACCCTCGCCTGGTCTGGGACTTTTACTCCATGCGCCGCCGCGTCGCTTCCGCCGCCAAGCCCAATCCCGCGCATTTCGCTCTCGCCGCTTTCGAAAACTCTCTCGCCGATCGTTTTTTTCTCTGCACCCAAAACGTCGATCATCTCCACGAACAAGCCGGCTCCGCCCGCGTCGTTCACATGCATGGCGAACTGTTCAAAAGCCGCTGCGACTCCTGCGCCCGTCCGCCGTTCGAGGACGCGCAACTCTACGAATCGCCAACGGAACTTCCGCTCTGCACCTGCGGCGGCAGAATTCGCCCGCACATCTGCTGGTTTGGCGAATCCCCATTCCACCTCGAACGCATTTTCGCCGCCCTCGATGAATCGACGCTCTTCCTGGCCATCGGCACTTCCGGCAGTGTCGAACCCGCTGCCAGCTTCGCGGCGCATGCCCGGCGACACGCCAAAACCTTGTACGTGGGGCCCGAGCTACCCGCCAACCAGTTTCTGTTCGAGCAATGCTTCCTCGGCAAAGCCGGTGAACTGCTCCCCGTACTTTTAGCCGAAAGGTAAAGGCTGCAGCACGCAACATGCTGATAATAAAGACGATAGGGCTGCGGGCTGGGGGCGCGCTCACTCTCCCCTTGTCCCTCGATTTCCTTCCCCTCTATAATGTTCTGGAGCGGAGTTCGGCTAGCCCGAACTCCGCATCATTTTTCTCTGACGACGTGGATGCTATGTCTGACCCTCTGGCAAAGATCAAACGGAAGTTGCAGCAGGAAATCGACGCGCTCGAGCACGAACTGAGCGTTGAGCTCCCCAAGGAAATCGCTGTGGCCCGCGCGCACGGCGACCTCTCGGAAAACGCCGAGTACAAGTTCGCGAAGGAACGCCAGGGTTACGTGAACGCGAAGATCGGCCAGCTCAAAAAGCGTATGGGCGACCTCGGCATGCTCAACCTCTCGAATATTCCGAAAGACCGCGCCGGTTACGGCTCACGCATCGTTGTGATGGACCTGCAGCGCAGCGTGAAGCTCGAATACAAGCTGGTCAGCAGCGAGGAAGCCGACGTGGAGCAGGGGCTCATTTCCACGACCTCGCCGATTGGCCGCGCGCTGCTGAATCGCAGGGTGGGTGATGAAGTCCAGGTCGCCACGCCAAATGGTAAGAAAGAATTCGAGGTTGTGCGTCTCGTTACCATTCACGAAGACGCCTGACTCCTTCTGCCCAGCCGCCGCGGAGAGGTCATATGATTTGGGGTGCAGGACCATCGCTCGGTCTTCTAACCTTTCTGGGTTATTTCGCATTTGTCTTGGGGGCCTCCTCCCTCTGGCGTCACCGCGCCGAGCTCTTTTTCTGGATGGACAACGAATTCGCCCTCTTCCGGCGCAACCTGTCCCGCTACGTTCCCGCCGGCCCGTTCTATGAACGCCGCGGCGAATCGCGCCTTCGCGTGATCCCCGTCAGTTTTGTTCATTCCGTCGTCCAGCTCCCGCGCCGTCGCTTCTGCTGGGGCGCGTTCCTGCTGTTTCTCGGTATGACCTTGTTCGCCCTCGACTTTTTCGTTTAAGTCCACTCTCGGCCGGATACCGGCCACTCAGCGTGCCCCCAATATCTGCTATCCTGCTCCTTCCGCATGCGACCTTCTCTCATCGTTCATGGCGGTGCATGGGACATCCCTGACGACGCCATTGACGCCTGCAACTCTGGCTGCCTCCGCGCTCTTCGCGCGGGTTGGGGTGTGCTCAGCAACGGCGGCCACGCCCTCGATGCCATCGAAGCCGCCATCATCGTCCTCGAAGACGATCCCGTCTTCGACGCTGGCTTCGGCTCCCACCTGAATCTCGATGGCCAGGTCGAATGCGACGCCATGGTCATGGACGCGGCCACGCTTCGCGCTGGTTCCGCTGCCGGGCTGCGCCATGTCAAAAATCCCATTCGCGTTGCCCGTGCCATCCTCGAGCACGCTCCTCATATGATGCTCATCTCCGAAGGAGCCGAACGCTTCGCCGTCGAACACGACATCGCTCTCTGCGATTCCGACGAGCTGATTTCGTCGGCCGAGCGCGAAGCCTGGGAACACTGTCGCCAGGATGTTCATGCCGCCGAGCATCACCGCGGCCACGAGCAGGGCACGGTCGGCGCGGTCGCGCTCGATGAGCAAGGACGCCTGTTCGCCGCAACCTCTACCGGTGGTACCTGCTGCAAACTTCCCGGCCGCGTCGGCGATTCGCCACTCATCGGTTGTGGCTGCTACGCCGACGGCGAGACCGGCGCTGTCTCGTCTACCGGCTATGGTGAAGCCATCATGAAAGTAGTCTTGGCCAAAACCGCCTGCGATTTTCTGCGCCCGGCAAATTCCACGCCCGCGCGTGCCGCGCAAGCCGCCGTCCAGTTGCTCAGAAATCGCGGCAAAGGCACGGGCGGCCTCATTCTGCTCGACAAGAACGGCAATCCCGGCTTTTCCTTCAACACACCTCGCATGTCTTACGGATTCGTCAACCCCGACGGCTCCCTCTTCAGCTCGGTTTGAAAAATTTTCATAGAGCGAACACCTTAGAGGCGCCCGATTTCGCGTGAAAGAATGTCAGACAGGAAGGAAAATCTGCTCGCGCCAGCCGTCCGTCGAGCGCCCAAACCTGAGCCTCGGCCGGTTGTAACTGGTTGATTCGAGCCCTTGTAACGCCACGCGGCGCAAACTTTGACCCGAGTGGAAGCATTAGTGCTCCACCAACCCCGCCGGCCCATACCCAAGGAGGGACGAGCAATGATTCGTAAAATTATGACCTGCCTATCTCTTGTCGGTTTCCTGACGGCGGGAGTGCCGGCCATCGCGCATAAAGCCCCAGTGCAAGATCCGTCCGGAAAACAATCGCAGCGGGCAACAAAATCAATCACCGGAAAAGTCGCGTCGATCGGTGACCAGGGCAAGTCGTTCGCTTTGGAGGTGAATGATGGCTCTAACAAGCGCACCATGAACTTTGTCGTCGATAAAAACACACAGGTCCAAGGACGCGTAACGGAAGGCACCATCGTCGCCGTCGACTACCAACCGAGCAACGAAGGCCCGAATCTCTGCCTCCGCGTCACCGCGCAAGGCTAAGGGAATTCCAATCCTGAGCTCCGAAACAGGCCAAGCCATGACTTTCCTGTGAGGATGCATGCGTGCGTTGCGGCCGGGACGGTCCCTCGAGCCCGGTCGCACCACGCCGCGCTTCCTCACTCTGCGTCCGCCCTCCATCTCCTACCGCTGTCGTGGTGAGCCTTATATCCCCGCCCTGAAGGGCCAGGTTTTACGGCACCACGGATAAATCCAATTATTCAGGCATGTTACGGTCCCTTCGAGTCTTCTCTGCCGCGGGAGGCGGGCGATCCACAGGGCGTCGCGGCCTTTCGATCGTCACGAATTTCGACGCTCTAGTACTTTTAAGGTTGGAAAGCGAACCAAAGCGGACAAATTCCGTAACCCCACCGCCCGATGCGACAGAATGGGTGTGCGTCACCGAGGCGCGGACGGAAGAAGAACCAGGCGACCGCCGTTTCCGCCTGTAATTCGCGCTGTTCTTGGCTTTTTTTCCGGCGCACTTGCGCTTCGGGGCGTGTGGTTCTACTGTGCAACAGGCGTGCCACTCAGCGTTTTCGTGTGGCACCCCAAGCTCCCAAAAAGCCCGGCCTCGTTCTGAAGGACCTGCGATTTGCTTGGGATTCCGACCATTTGCGAATCCCTGGCCGCTGTTTGTTTGTGATCGTTTAGTTTGGCAACCTCGTGACTCGGGCTGGTCGCGGGAGAATTCCAGGCCGCCCTAATTCTAAGTTGGAGGATTTATGCGACGGATAGAACAGATCACGCTTCGTTTGACCGCCATTTTGCTGCTCGCAAGCTTCTGCGTACCCGGGATTTCCGAGCTCCAGGGCAGCACGGCAGGAAGGACCACTCCACCAGGTCCGGGGCCAGTCCTCTTGGCGGATGGGCCCACACCTAGACCCCCGTTCTCCATCGTATTGCCCAGCGCCTCTTAAGCAAACTCGGATTCAGCAGGGGAAGATTCCCGCAGAGTCTTCCCCTGTTCCATGTTAGTATCTTGATTCCGCAGTAGGAGATGGTCGGAAAGCTAAGATGCTAACGCAGATCATTTGGTGGGGTGGAAACGTACTGGAAGTCCTGCTGCTCGTGCGCGGAATCCAGTCGCAGTGGATGAAGCGTTTCCCCATCTTCTACTCGTATCATGTCTTCATTCTTGTGGAGTCCCTGCTGCTTTTCGGGGTGTATTCCGGGGTGCCGCGGATGTATGCCCCGTTTTGGTGGACCTGCCAGTTCGTCGGCATCCTGCTCGGCTCCCTCATCCTGTTCGAAATCTACCGCGTAGCGCTCGGCCGGTATCCCGGAACCGCTCGAATGGCGCGCAATCTCCTCGGATTCGTGTTTGCCATGGCGCTGGCTAAGGCCCTGGTGGGCCACTCCTACGGCGCGTTCTGGTGGCCCGCCAGAACCTATGCGGAGGTGGAAAGAAATTTGCGCGTCGTCCAGATGTTTGCGATCCTGGCGCTCGTAATCGTAATCGTTGCCTACCATATACCGCGCGGACGGCATCTGAAGGGAATCTTCGCTGGATATGGCCTCTTTGTTGCCCTAAGCGTGATGGAGCTCACGCTCTCGACGTTCTTCGGAAAGTCGTTTACCTATATGTCGGCGGTCACTTACAACTTGGCGCTGTGCCTTTGGACGGTCGCGTTGTGGGCCCCGGAAAAGCAGGAGGATATCGCCCGAACCCTCGCTCCAAGCGAGGACCATGTGACATTGATCTCGCGCGCGAAAGAAGAGTTGGAGCCCGTGCGACTGGGCTTGCGGGGAGCGGCCGGGCGATGAATCTGGTGATTCTCCTTTTCGTTCTTGCGGCCGTTCTTGTCGGGAGCTTGCTTTATTTCTTGCGGGCGAAGGATCGCCCGGCGATTGCGGAAAAAGTTGAGGCCCACTCGCTCGACGGCCAGGCGGCGGATGCTGCTGGCGCTGGAGACTTGCAGTTCCTGGGCGACGCGATTTTTTCCGAGGGAGATTGGGATTTTATCCGCGGCGAAGACTCCCCGCTTTTGACGGAGCTGTTCCGGGAAGAGCGCCGCGGTCTGGCGGCGCGCTGGTTGAATCATAGCGCGGAGCGCATTCGCACCATTCGAGAAGATCATGTGCGGAATTCGAGGTTCAGCCAGGATCTGGATGTGCTGGCCGAAGTAAAGCTGCTCGGGTTGTTCGTCTATTTGATAACTCTGTGCCGATGCATGTCGCTGGTCGTACGCGTTGCCGAGCCGACCGCGCCACGCACCCTGGCCCTTCATTTTGAGAAAATGGCCGGCAGGTTAGCCCTACAGCAGGAGGCCGTCGTCTCGCATGTGCCGGCCGAAGAGCTCCGGCGTTCCCATCCTTAGAAAGCAAACCTCCCCGAGCCGGTTAATGGGCGATGAATCGAGTGAACACCAGAGCGCGATTGGCTAATCCTGACGCGCTCAAAGCCTACGATGATCTTTGGCAGCGAACGCTCGGAAAAATCCCGGGCGACCTGAACCGCATGATCTATCTAGCGTCGACACGCGACTACAATTCGGGCCGCTACCATCATGCCGGCCTCGAGGCTACGTTCGGTTATGAGGCAGTGAAGCAGGCGCTCGAAACTGCGCACCAGGACATCTTCTGGAAGCTCACGCGATCTTCGCTCGAGCAACTGGTGGGAGAGCTGGAGGTTTACATCCGCAGCTCAGGCGAGTCTCCTGAGGAACTTCTGCGCACCTGGCGTACGCTGCAACCGTACCGCGTGGCCATTCCGCTGGAGGTCGACGCCATGGCCGCGCAGTTGCTCCTCTCGAACCTCAAACTCGGCTTGGAAGTTCTCCAGAAACGTCGCTCCCAGCAGGCGGCCCGTCCGTGATGCGCATTGCGACAGCTGTCACTTGGCCCACGATTTCTGCGTCGGTGCCGTAGCAGAGATTCCGCACGCTGCAGGGGGAAAGCGGGTGAGGAATCAAGAAAAGCCGCCCATCCTGCAGTTCGCACCAGGAACAGGCATAGCCATCCCGTAATTCAACAAAGTAGATCGGCCGGTCATATTCGGTGCGCCATTTGCGAGGCTGAATTCTTCGTACATTCTGGTCGACTTGCAGAAAGGAACCCGGCCGAATCAGGGGATAAAGTGTGTAGTCTTTGAGTCCAATATATCCATACTGGCTGTGGCGGATGTCCAGATGGCGGATCAGCGCAATGGGAACTTCTCCCCACACCTCAACCATCCGCGACAACAGGTTCGTGTTATCGATGTCGAATCCGCGATCAAAACGCACCGGAAACGATACGGTCTTCTCTTCATCCGCAACTTCCAAAGTGGTCAAGTGGGTATTCATGAGCGGGGACGAAAGCTGATGTTCGTGAAGATGGTCGAGTTCGACGCCGAACAGCGAGAGCAGGTCGGTGAATTTCACGCGATAAATAGCGCTGAGGCTGTACAGCTTGAAAATCGATGGGACCGAATCGGAGTTCTCAATTTGCGTCAGCCACGCGTTGGAGATGTGGAATTCGGGATTGGCTTCCCGGTCAGCGATCTTTTGACTCAGTTCCGAGACATCGCGCGTGGTGATTCCGAGACGTACACGAACGTCTTTCAATTTCTGACTTGGGTGCAAGGAATACCTCCGCGACACGCGCTAGTACTCATTGTAAGCCAAATTCCTTGCGCGCGCGGACCAGAAAGTGACCGAATAAATCGAATCATATCATAAGCTTACACGCGCGGCCTGGGCTTTCCGAGTCACTCCTTATTCCCGAAAAATCTCGACGGATCGGGAAACTTCCTCGCTTGAGGAATCATAACCGCAGTCCTCCGACGGGACCGCGCTCGGAATTCGAAGCACTTTCGTCATTCCTCGAATGACCTCGGCGATTGCGCGGATGATGTGCCGAAATGGGAAACGACCTCGTGACGCCCGCACCACGACGGATTGATCCCCAGCGGCAGAGGGAAAGCAATTGGCGGAGGCGATCGAGACCCACACTCGGCGGCGGAGCCAGCGCGTAACGCTCCAGTTGCAGGTGCTCCTTCACCTCCACATGCCCGACGGCAGACTCCTGCGCCAAGACGCCTTTACACAGGTGGTCAACGCGCACGGCGGCCTGCTCGAAATGGAAACCAGGCCTCAGCTTCGACAGCGCCTGCTGCTCATGAATCCAAGTTCCGGCGTACAGCAATCGGCCACCATCGTCAGCGCCAAGAAGTCACGCGAAGGCGGATTTTCCGTGGCCTTCGAGTTTGACAGCCCCACCCCGAAACTCTGGGCGCTCGTGTTTCCGCCCGACGACTGGAGAAACGTGCCGTCCTGAAGCTCGCCCCATCGGCTAGTCCTGATTTTTCGCGCGAGACAAATAGTAAGGCGACGCAACCGTAAAGATGCGTTCGTTGCCGCGCGCGAGCAGCGTCCATTCGAGAAGCCGGGCCCGCTGGTTGTGCATGAAATATTCGAACCAGCGTTCCTCCACGAGCTCCGGAATAACCACCACAATCTGACGCTCCGGATTTTCCTTCGAAAGCTCGAGGACATATTGCACGATGGGTACCACAACAAACCGGTAGGGTGACGAAAGAAGCTTCAGCGTCGGCACCGGGCGGCCGGATCCGCGGAACGGAGCGGCCACATAGCGCTCCCAATCTTCCGTGAGCAGGGCCGCGTGGTCCGCTTCGCCTGGCTCCACGTGGACGCCGATGACCTCGGTCGAGATGCGGCAGGCGAATTCGAGGCTCTGGCGGCCAAGCGTGCTCCAGCGCTCCAGCGGAACGATGACGATGGGAGCCTTTTCGTCGCCGCAGCGCGCATTGATCGCCTCCGTGCAGCTGCTGGCCACCGCGATGTGGTGGTAGTGCCTGCGCACGGTGCGGAAAAGGAGCAGCATGAGGGGGATGAACAGCAGCGTCAACCAGGCGCCCTCGGTGAACTTGGCAACAAGCACGACGACCACCGTTACGCCGGTGACGAAGGCGCCGAGACCGTTCACGAACGCCGATTTCGCCCAGTGAGGGCCGCGCTTTTTCCACCAGTGGCGCACCATTCCGGCTTGCGACAAGGTGAATGCAAGGAACGCGCCAACCGCGTACAGCGGAATCAGGCGATCGGTCACCCCGCCGAATATGACCAGCAGGAACCCGCAGAGAAGCGCGAGCACCACGATGCCCTGCGTGTAAACCAGACGGCGGCCCCGCTGTGCGAATCCATGCGGCAAATAATTGTTGGCCGCAAGCGCTCGGCAGAGGCGCGGGAAGTCCGCGAACGCGGTATTTGCGGAAAGCGAAAGCACCAAAAGAATGGAACCGATCGCGACGTAGTAAAACGCGCCCTTGCCGAACACCGCGGCGATCAGCATCGACAAGATGCTCTGATAGCCGGGCAATCCAGGATCCGTCGCTACAATTCCGTACACTTTCACGAGATACGAAATGCCCGCGAGCAGAATGGCGAGAATCCCGATGATCACCGTAAGGGTCCACTGGGCATTCTTGATTCGAGGCTCGCGAAACGCTTTCACGCCATTGCTTACCGCTTCCACACCGGTCAGCGCCGTGCAACCGCTCGAGAACACGCGCAAGAGCAACCAAAAGGTGACGGCTTCAACTGGCATGGGCGGTGGCGGCAACGGGCTCAGCGGAGTCGGATGGCCGCCGGCAACGAGCGTCCGGATGATGCCGCCAACGATCACCAGCAAGAGGCAGCCGACAAAAACATACGTCGGTAGCAGAAAAGCGGTTCCCGCGTCCTTCACGCCGCGCAAATTTACGATGGTGATTACCGCCAGGATCACCAGACAAAGAAACAAGGTGCGAGGCAAGAGGCTCGGAACCGCGGAAATGAGCGCCCCGACCCCCGCGGAGATGCCCACGGCCGCGGTCAGGATATAGTCGGCCAGCAGCGCGGCCGCGGCCAGCAATCCCCAAAAGGCGCCGAGATTGAAGCGCGCCACTGTGTACGATCCGCCGCCCGTTGGATAAGCTTCAATCGTCTGCCGGTAAGAGAAGTACACGATGACGAGCAGCGCGATGATCGCCAGGCTGATGGGAATGATGTAACGGACTCCCAGCAATCCGAGGGGAATCATCAAACTGAGAGCCGCTTCCGGACCGTAAGCGGCCGAACTGAGCGCGTCCAGCCCAAAGATGGGGATGCCGGCGGCCGGACCGACTTCTTCGGCGCGTTCTTCGGCCGTCCGCAGAGGCTTGCCGACCAGAAGATCGAGAATATTCATCGTCAGGTAGAAAATCTCCCGGAGGGATTTGCCGCCGGAATTCGAACCATCATTTGCACTGAACTTTCCCGGAAAGTCAATGCGGATTCCCGCAGGCCTTTGCTTTCACGCATGATTCACGCCTTGTTGACCCGGTATCAAACTCCCTCTACCATTCCTTCTAGGCCGCGGATTGTGGTGCGGCCGATGGAAAACGATGATACGTAAACCCTGGCTTCTTCTTGCTGCTTTTGCCCTCATTCCGGCGACGCTGTCCGCTCAAACGGCGGAAGACATTGTCGCGAAATATATCAGCGCCCGCGGCGGCACTGACAAAATCAAGGGTGTCAAAACCGAACGCATCACCGGCACGATTACCTTCGGAACCGACGCCGAGGGGCCGTTTGTCGTGGAACGGCTGCGCCCGCTGAAGATGCACATGGAAATCACCCTCAATGGCCAGACGCTCATCCGGACCTACGATGGGAAGTCGACCGGCTGGATCTACAACCCGTTTTCGCCAAAGCCCGAAGTCCAGGCCATGACCGAGAGTGACCTGAAAAGCATCTTCGATGAAGCCGATTTTGACGGGCCGTTTGTGGACTACAAGGCCAAGGGCAATGTCATCGAGTTTATGGACAAGGCGGACGTGCAGGGCAAGGCCGCTTACAAGCTGAAACTGACCAACAAAAATAACGACGTCAGCTATTTTTATTTTGATGCCGATACCTATTTGATTTTGAAATGGGAAGGGGCGCGAAAGCTCGCCGACCACGATGTTCCCTGGGAGTCTATCTTCCACGACTTTCGCGAGGTCGCGGGCGTCAAATACCCCTTCTTGATTGAATCCGATTCACCCGGCACGGATCAGACCCAGCGAATCACCGCCGAGAAAATCGAAGTCAACGTCCCCATCGACGAATCGCATTTTGCAAAGCCCAAGCCACCCACGCCGCCGCCTGCCCCTGCGGCGGACCCGCCCAAATCCGAGTGACCGGCCGAGGGCGGACTGCGTGCAGCGGGAAACATCATCACCGCAAGTTGCGCCGCCTGGACTCTGCCGTAATTGCATTCATGCGCGGGTGATCGCTTCGCAGAAAGGCTCGCAATTCCTGCTCTGCCAGCTCTCAGAGCGGGATGCGAACTTCCCCAAATACCCGCGCTTGCCGGTTCTTTCCTGCGCCGGCCACCAACTGAAGGCATGATGATCCGTAATCGACGTCCTAAAGGACCCGTGCTCGTTCAGCCGGACTGGTCCTGTGCGAACTGCACGCGAGCAACACGAGCAGGCTTCCATTGCCGCAGCGAGTGCCCTGTGCTAGCATCGGCACGTTAAGAAGAGCGGACCAGGGATTTGTTCGACTCCTTCGCCCCGCTTACCGGGACCCAGGGTAAGGCCGCGCTCTCCTTCAAAAACCAGAACATCCCCAGGCGCAGGCCCGCGCCTGTTTTTCTTCGTGGCGGACCATTGCCGGGTGACGGTTCCGGTCACACCCAAGCGGAGGTCTCGAATGAAAATCTATCAAACCAAGGACATCAGAAACGTCGGCATTGTAGGTCACGGCGGCACCGGAAAGACGCAACTGGTGTCGT
>Ga0306923_10003648_pt1 | contig 14604 bp, 12 predicted proteins | sample sta12Can44000108_FD_203841 | JGI IMG/M metagenome (GOLD analysis project Ga0306923, IMG submission 203841) | Lab enrichment of tropical soil microbial communities from Luquillo Experimental Forest, Puerto Rico - statanox.12C.anox.44.000.108 (v2)... | ecosystem: Environmental > Terrestrial >... | reverse complement strand
GGGAAAAGAACTTTTTTTAGTGGTGCTTATGTTGCAATCGTCGCGAAGTAGCGGCGCACGGAAATAACAGTCCGGAAGAGGACCAGAGGAAAAGTAATCGATGGCTATACTAGACCAGATCGGACAGGAGAAGCAGCGGATCTCCGAGCGGCTCATGCGGGTCGATGCGGAACGGACGAAGTTGAGCGAGCAGCGCAATGAACTGGAAACCGCCGAACGTGCTCTGAGTCGACTCGGGGAGAAAGCGCTGGTAACCGAGAAGCGGAGGAGAGGGCGCGCGGCGAGCGCCGCATCGTCAGCGGTAAAGGGCACAAGAAACGAGGTGGCAAGCGGGCGCCTAACCTATCGTTGCGTGACGTCACTTTGAAGGCCGTGCAGGCGCACGCTAACGGCGCCAGCGCCAGCGAAGTCCTCAACCACCTCTCTCGAAAATTTGGCCTGACGGTCCGGCCGAACCAGCTCGGTAGCGCGCTTCAGGGGCACCGTCGCGCAGGTCGGCTCGAAAACCGCGATCAGCGCTGGTACATGCCGCGCCCGGCGTAGAGAGCCACAGCAGCGAACGACAGCTCGATCGTCCCGAGAGATCCGAGATTGCCACGCCATCCGTTCGGCCGTGACCAATGGCTTCGAACCGCGTCGTCAACCAGGCGGACAGGAATTGCCGATCGGAATGGTGGCGGGCGTCGAAATTCCGGGACCTCAACCACTTTCGCGCGGAGGTAAAGCCCGCCCCGCCCGACCAGCACGCCGAACGAAAGGTATCCGTTTGCCAGGCGACCTCTTGCGACATTTCGGAGTTCGTCAGATCCGGCAGAAAGATCGCCGAGGCGAAGGTGACGGCAGCAGATAACAGAATATAGAGCGCAATCACGTAGCCCGATCCGGTCCACGCGAGCAGCGCCGTCGCGATCAACGGCGCCGAGCCGCCCGCAGTGATCGAGGCGAAATGGAATCCGAGCGAGAAGTGGCTGTACCGCAGCCTGGGGGTGAAGCGACCTTGAGATATTCGGGGCAGTCTTGTTATCGGTTGATGCAGCCGCAACGCAGCAGGAAAAGCTCAGCGTCCGACGGCGGTGATTGCCGGTCGTCTCCCAACCCTAACCGTTCATTCACTGCACTTGGCGAGATCGGCGGCTCCCGACGCGTGCCGATCTGGTACTGTGGGCATGCCAAAGCGAGGCTTCCGTCGGTGCGCGAAATACGGCAGCGGCTACATGCCGCTGGCTTATCCAGCGGATGATGCCGCGTTGGCGGCCTTCTCCAAGTTGCGCGCGCTGCCGCAGGAAGCGGAGCGTGATCTTTCAGCCACGGGGCTGGAAATCTGGGTTTCTTCTGGCGCCGGGAACGCGGATGATCGTCGCCGCCAAATCAGCTTCTGGAAAGACGCAGGGGTCACGCCGGTGACGGAGCACACGACCGATGTGAGCGGGCACCACAAGCGCATCGGCGGCCGCAGCGCCGCAGAGCACTTAACGGCGATCCCCGGTACCTTGAAGCAGTGGCCAACCTGCTGTAGATCGGTGTTCGCGAGCTTTGGCAAGTCGCTTCGTGAGGGCTCTGTCCGTCGAAGCGACAAAGTCTCGGCGGGCGAGGTCCGGATTTTGCGCGCACCCTTTTTCGCAGGCCGAAGACAGGGAGATTTGATCGATTTGCTGCGGTAGCGATAAAAGTCGGCGACGCTTCGCATTGGCCTCCGGCGGCACAGGTCCGGACGGAGCGGTTCTGGCCTTTTCGGTTAACCCGCACGATCTCGGGTAGAGTAGACACTCGTGCGCGAAATTGGCGAGGCTTGTCATGTGTCGTAATATCAAGACGCTCCATAACTTCAAACCGCCCGCGACAGAGGACGAAATCAGAGCGTCTTCGCTGCAATTTGTGCGCAAGCTGAGTGGTTTTACTCAGCCCTCCAAGGCAAACCAACTCGCTTTGGACCGCGCCGTCGACCAGGTGGCCAGCGCAGCACGCGAGCTGCTTGACTCTCTCGTGACCAATGCCCCACCCCGCTATCGCGAAGTGGAGGCGGCCAAGGCCCGAGCGAGGGCGGCGGACAGGTCCGCTCATCCGACACCCGACGCGCTACTTAGCGGCGGGAGCGGGTCAGCGCCGTGGCGCCGCTATAGCGCTTCGTCGGCGCGGAGCGCATGATTGCTCAGTAGGCAGCTAGTCCCGCCGCCGTATCGAATGGCGGCTTCGTGCCGGAGTCGACATTCACGGGACCTGCCCCGTACTGCCGCAGTCGACACACAGCGGTGAGTGGCTGGTCTCGCGTCGAGATCCTGTGCATAGAACCCCCAGCAGACAGTCAACCTCAGGCACGGCAGGTCGCTTGTCGATTGGCCCGGTATTTGCTAGGAAGACTAAGAAAATTGAAACGCGCCGGGCGGCAGCTAACGGAGATCGGCCATGCTCAACGGGAAAATCGCTCGCTTTGCACCGACCGTCGCGGCGGCGCTTTTGCTGGCTTCGCTGAGCCACTCGGCTGAGGCTGGCGGGACGTTGCGGATCGCAATGACCGCCTCGGACGTGCCAACGACCACCGGGGCCCCTGACAACGGCTTCGAGGGCCTGCGCTTCCTGGGCTATCCGGTCTTCGAGGGACTGGTGCTGTGGGATCTGTCACGCGCCGACAAGCTCGCCGAGATCCGGCCAGGGCTCGCGGAAAGTTGGGAGCAGGACAAGGGTGACAGGAGCAAGTGGGTCTTCCACTTGCGCCACGCCGCCAAGTTCCACGACGGCAGCGACTTCAATGCTGACGCGGTGATGTGGAATCTCGACCGCTATTTCAAATCGGATAGTCCGCAATACGATCCTACCGGCAGCGCCATCGCGCGTGCGCGCAATCCTTGGGTCTCCGGCTATCGCAAGATCGATGATTACACGATCGAGATCGCCAATCCACGATCGCTCAGCTATTTCCCTGGGGCGCTTGCCTATCTGTTCTTTTCGAGCCCCGCACAATTCCAAAAGACCGGCTCATGGGCCGAGTTCGCGAAGGCGCCGTCCGGTACCGGCCCATTCAAGATCACCGAATTCAAGCCGCGCGTCAGCGCGACCCTGAGCCGCAATGAGGGCTATTGGGACCCGCACCGCGTTCCCAAGCTCGACAAGATGGTGCTGTTCCCAATGCCGGAAGCGACGACGCGCCTTGCGGCGCTTCGCTCCGGACAGGTCGATTGGATCGAAGTGCCGCCACCCGACGCTGTGCCGAGCCTTAAAGCCGCGGGGTTCGAGATCGTGACCAACAGCTACCCGCATGTCTGGCCTTGGGTGATGAGTTTCGGCAAGCCCGACACGCCCTGGCGAGACGTGCGGGTGCGCCGGGCGATCAACTATTGCGCCAATCGCGAGGGGCTCGTCACGCTGCTCAACGGATTGGCCGAGCCTGCCGCCGGCGTCTACAATAAGACCGATCCCTATTTCGGCCACCCCAAGGAGCAATACACATACGACCCCGCCAAGGCGAAGGCGCTGATGCAAGAAGCCGGCTACGGACCGGACAAGCCTGTGAAGGCCAAGATCATGATCTCGACGAGCGGCTCGGGGCAGATGCTGCCGTTGCCGATGAACGAATATCTGCAGCAAAACCTCAAGGAATGTTGGTTCGACATCTCGTTTGAGGTCGTCGATTGGGGCACGATGCTCGTCGCGATACGCAATCCGCCGACCGCGCCACAGACGCTCGGCGCGGATGCGATAAACATCAGCCTGGCGCACGCGACTGAGTTCTCGCGCTTCGCGACCTGGTTCTTATCGACCACCTTTCCGCCCGCCGGCGTCAATTGGGCGAACTGGAAGAACCTGGAATTCGACGCGCTCGTTGACGAAATCGAGAAATCGTCAGACCCGGAGGAGATCGCAGCCAATATCCGCAAGGCGCACGAAGTGATCGTTGACGATGCGCCTTGGCTGTTCATCGTCCACGACCGCAACCCGCGGGCGATGACCAAGCACGTCAAGGGCTTTGTCAGCGCGCAGAGCTGGTTTCAGGACTTCACCCGGGTCTACATGGAATAGGCGTGTCGGGGCGCGCATGCGGCCAGGCAGAAAGTGAGGCAGCGCGGTCGTGTGGGTCTATATCTTTCGCCGCCTGCTCTATGCCGTGCCGATCCTGCTCGGCGTCTCGCTGCTGGTGTTCGCGCTTATCCACCTCGCCCCCGGCGATGTCGTCGATATGCTGGTGCCGCCGGAGGTGCCGCGCGAGGTCGCAGATCTGCTACGTCGCCGCTTCGCGCTTGACCAGCCGCTCCACATTCAATATCTCGCCTGGCTAGGCCGGCTTCTGGTCGGCGATCTCGGCATCTCGTTCTTCACCAATCGGCCGGTCGCCGACGAGCTGTTCAGCGCACTGCAGAACACGCTGATGCTCGCTTTGCCGGCGGCGCTGCTCGGCTTTGCGCTGGGCGTCACGCTCGGCGCGCTGGCTGCCTTCAACCGCGGCACCTGGCTTGACAAGCTGTTTGCCGCGACCGCGATCACCGGTGTCAGCCTCCCGCATTATTGGGTCGGCATCGTGCTGGTCTCGGTTTTTGCGGTGATTTTCAACGCGCTGCCGGCACAAGGCATGGGACCGCCCGGCTTTCCGGCAAGCTGGGAGCAGATCAAGCCGCTGATCCTGCCGGTTGTCACGCTGTCGTTGATCCCGATGGGCGTGATCAGCCGGCTGGTGCGCGCCAACGTGCTGGAAATGCTGAGCCATGAATTCGTCGGGGCACTGCATGCGAAGGGCCTGTTGAGCCGGCGCGTGCTCTATCACGTGATGAAGAATGCCGCGCCCTCGGCGCTGGCGGTGATGGGCCTGCAATTCGGCTATCTGCTGGCCGGCTCCATCCTGGTCGAGACCGTATTCAACTGGCCCGGTTCAGGGGGGCTGATGAACCTGGCGATCTTCCGCCGCGACATCCCGGTCTTGTCGGCGACGATCCTCGTGCTGGCGACGATCTTCGTCGTGATCAACATCCTGGTCGATGTGCTGCAGGCGCTGATCGACCCGCGCATGCGACGGTAGATGGGCGATGGTCGAGGTCCCGGCCGTCCCGGTCAGCCCGCTCGATGCCGCCGAGGCGGTGGGGCGCGCGCAGCAGAGCAAGGGCTATTGGCAGCGCGTCCGGACCCGGCTGCGCCAGGACAAGGTGACCTTGGCCATGGCCGCGGTGCTCGCCCTGCTGCTCGTCATGGTGATCTTCGCCCCGTATTTCACCCTGCACGATCCCTATGACGGCTCCGTCCTACGGCGGCTGAAGCCGGTCGGCACCCCCGGTTACTGGCTCGGCACCGACGAGGTCGGCCGCGATCTGTGGTCGCGCATGCTGTATGGCGGTCGGTTGTCGCTGTTGGCCGGTGTGGTTCCGGTCGCATCGGCGCTGCTGATCGGCGGGTTTCTGGGGACGCTCGCGGGCTATTCCGGCGGTCTCGTCAACAGCGCGGTGATGCGGCTGGCCGATGTGCTTTATGCTTTCCCATCGGTGCTGCTGGCGATCGCAATCACCGGCATTCTTGGCTCCGGGCTGCGCAATACGATCATCGCGCTGACCGCGGCCTTCGTGCCCCCGATCATCCGCATCTCGGAGAGCGTGACGACCCAAGCGCGCCATCTAGACTTTGTCGAGGCAGCGCGGGCGAGCGGCGCCGGGGTGCTGATGATCATACGCTACCACATCCTAAACAACGTGCTCGGTCCAATCCTGGTTTATGCGACGAGCCTGATTAGCATTTCGATCATCCTGTCGGCCGGTTTGTCGTTCCTCGGCCTCGGCGTGACGCCGCCGCATCCGGAATGGGGTTTGATGCTAAACAGTCTGCGACAAGCGTTGTGGGTCGACCCGGTGATCTGCGCCATGCCCGGTGTAATGATCTTCATCACCTCGATGTGCTTCAACCTGCTCAGCGACGGGCTGCGGCAGGCGATGGACGTGCGCCTGTGAGCGCCGCCACGACGAGCCACCCGCTGCTCCGGGTCGATCGGCTGACCAAGCATTTTCCAGTCAGGGGCGGTCTCCCAGGCCGAAGGCAGGTCGTTCAGGCGGTGGACGACGTCTCGTTCGAAGTGTGGGCTGGCGAGACCTTAGGGATTGTCGGCGAGTCAGGTTGCGGCAAATCGACAACCGCTCGGCTATTGATGCACCTAGTGCGGCCCGACAGCGGCACAATCGCCTTTGACGGCAAGACGCTGGGATCGGCGATGTCGCGCCGCGATCTGCACCGGCAGATGCAGATGGTGTTTCAGGATTCATATTCGTCGCTCAACCCGCGGCTGCCGGCGGCGGTTTCGATTGCCTTCGGACCGCTGGTCCACGGCGTCGCCAAGCCGGCGGCGCTGGGCCGGGCGGCCGATCTGTTGCAGGCGGTTGGGCTCGACCCGGTGGTGTTCGCCAACCGCTATCCGCACGAATTGTCGGGCGGCCAGCGCCAGCGCATCAATGTTGCCCGCGCCCTGGCTCTGGAACCCCGGCTGGTGATCCTCGATGAGGCAGTCTCAGCCCTCGACAAATCGATCGAGGCGCAAGTCCTCAATCTGCTGCTCGATCTGAAGGACCGGTTCGACCTGACCTACGTCTTTATCTCGCACGACCTGAACGTCGTCCGCTTCATCAGCGACCGTGTCATGGTCATGTATCTCGGCAAGGTTGTCGAACTCGGCCCAGTCAACTGGATCTACCGCCAGCCTCGCCACCCCTACACACGGGCGCTGCTGTCGGCGATGCCGTCGATGAACCCGCGGCGGCGGACGATGGCGGCACCGCTGTTCGGCGACCCGCCAAACCCGATCAACCCGCCCTCGGGCTGCCGCTTTCGCACGCGCTGCCCCTATGCCGAGGCGATCTGCGCCGCGCTACAGCCGGAATTGGCCGAGATGCCGGGCGAAGACGGAAGGGCGATTGCCTGCCACATCCATCGGCCAGGCTCCGGCCACAGCCGCGCCACCCAAGCCGGTCTGGCGGCCTGAAGTGGCGCTCGCGCCCGCCTCAGACAACGCGAGCACGTCACCAGTCGTCTCGGTCGAAGACCTGCACGTCCTGTTCACGACACCGGACGCCGTGGTGCACGCGGTCAACGGCGTCTCGTTCGCATTGGAGGCCGGCAGCGTACTCGGCATTCTCGGCGAATCTGGCTCGGGCAAGACTGTCACGTTGCGCGCGTTGATTAGGCTGCTGCCAGCGCAGCGTTGCCGGGTCGAAGGCCGGGTCACCGTCGCCGGGCACGAGATCACTAGCCTCAGTGAGACAGCACTGCGCGACGTGCGCGGCACCAAGATCGCGATGATTTTTCAGGAACCGATGGTCGCGCTCGATCCGGTGTTCACGATAGGCGAGCAGATCGCCGAGACGATCGTCCGCCACGAGGGTGCGGCCCATGCCGCTGCCTGGCGCCGCGCCCGCGACCTATTGGAGATGGTGCAGATCCCTTCGGCGACGCGCCGGCTCAAATCCTTTCCGCATGAACTCTCTGGCGGCATGCGGCAGCGGGCGATGATCGCGCTAGCGCTGTCCTGCCGCCCGGCAGTGTTGCTCGCCGACGAGCCGACCACCGCGCTCGACGTGACTGTGCAGATCCAAATCATCGTGCTGCTGCGGCAGTTGCAGCGCGAGCTTGGCATGGCGGTGGTGTTCGTCACCCACGATGTCGGGGTCGCGGTCGAAGTCGCCGACCGGCTAGCGGTCATGTATGCCGGGCGCTTTGTCGAGACCGGGCCGACCGAGACCGTTATCGAGCGTCCGGCCCATCCCTACACCGCCGCGTTGCTGACCTCGACCGTGCTTGGAGCGGTGTCCGGGCATCGACTGGAGGCGATCACGGGGACCCCGCCGGATGTGAGCCTGTTGCCTATGGGCTGCAGTTTCGCGCCGCGCTGCCGGTTTGCCGTCGATGCGTGCTGCGCGGCAACACCGCCGGAATTCGTTCTCGAACCTGGCCATAGCACCCGCTGCCATCGCGTTGCCGCTGGCGAGATTCAACTGACGCGGCCCGGCCTCGTCGAGCGCGCTTCGGCGTGAGCCGATATTATGGCCTCGGAGAAACTCTGGGAATTTCTTGGTGTGGTGTCGGGGTCTGCATTCCCACCCCTCCGAGCCATTCAGGACGAGGACAGCAGAAGGCAGCCTTGGGGGTTATCAGCGGTCGAGGATCATCTCCCGATCCTCAGAACGAAAAACCCCATGGCCGCGGCCAAGGGGTTCAGAGAGTTATATCTCACTTAATTGCCGATATCGGTTCCGGCACGAGGCTTTCCAGCCGTCCATCAACATATCGCTAGTTCACGGCATCATCACTTTTGACGACACGGGTGTCGCGGACGGCAAACCACCTCATCAGGTCTCGGACGTTCGTCTCTGCTTCCTCGCGCGTGGCGAACCGCAGGGCGTTGCCGCACCACTTGCACGACGAGTTGGCGATTACTTCAGGTTTCCAGCTCATTTGGTCTCCCTGTCGGAGCGGGGATGCTCCAACGCGGCGACCCCCCCAACTGCTTACTGACGAGGGTGAAGGTCGAAGTGGGGAGACCGTAGGGTTGGGCGGTCGCTGTGGCGCCCCGCCTAATCCCGATGTGGAGCTCGGCCTTTCGGAGTAGGATCGCTGAGTGGACCGCTTGATTTTCGGCGTCTTGGAGAAAAACGCATGCCCCTCGAAACTCGCTTGCTGGATAACAGCTTTGCCCTCGAGGTCATGGGGTTACGCCTGTGGGAGCGCCAAGGCGAACAGACCGTCGCTGAACTTCGCGCCTTGTGGGCCCGTCACCCCGTGCTCGTATTTCGACGGCAAGCCCTCTCCGAGGATGAGCTGGCCAATTTCAGCGCCCTATTCGGCCCGTTAGAACGCATCGTCCGCACCGAATGGGCATCTCCGGTTCGACCGGAAGTCGGCGTCATCTCAAATCTGAAGGATGCGCAGGCAAAGCCGATCGGTGGCTTGGGCGACGGAGAGATCCAATGGCATTCAGATCAATCGTACATGCTGAACCCGGCCACCGGGGCGATGCTCTATGCGCTCGAGCTGCCACCCGAGGGCGGGATGACGTCGTGGGTCGATTTGTGCGCTGCCTATGCCGGCCTGCCCGATCGGCTCAAACATGTCGTTGAGGGCAGACGCGCGATCTTCAGCTACGCCAAGCGCCTTGCCGGCTACCAGGGTGTCGACCGGGTGATCTCCGAAGAAGCCAAGCGCAGGACACCGCCCATCCTGCATCCGATGGCGCATGCCCACCCCGTCACCGGCAGAAAAGCCCTTTATCTCGACTCCACGACCACCATCGGGATTGAGGGAATGGACGAGACTTCAGGCTCTGTTCTGCTCGAAGAGATTTACGAGTTCGCGACACGGCCGGAGTTCGTGTATCGCCATCGCTGGCAGGTCGGCGATGCCCTGCTATGGGACAATGGCTTCACAATGCATCGCCGAGAACCCTTCGACCCTTCGGCGCGTCGCCTGATGAAGCGGACCACGATTTTTCTGTCGCGTGAGCGTCACATCGTGCCCGAGGGCAGTCTCGTTGCTGCCTGACCTACCCGACAGGCCGATCGCCCCTGATCGTGCAGTATTCGTGACCCACCTTCCGATGCCAGATCTCTCTGCCGCTGGCGCGCCGCGACGCTGAATTGGTTTAGGGTCGCCGGGGTCGCGAGACCGTTCCAGTCGGCTAGCGCTTTTGGCTGCCCTCGCCGCTCGCGTGACTTCCCGAAAACCGCCGGCAACGCGGGGAATGTCGAGTATTTCGCCTTACCGTGCCTGCGGCCTGTGCAGTTGCTCCATCGAGCGCCACTGAACGGATTTCGCATCAAGCAGTCCGAACACGCTCGGCTGGCATAGTTGATGCAACGGTGTCGGCGCCTCGTCGGAGGATGCGATGGTCCCTGCCACTATCTCCTTCACCCTTCGCAATATTTTCGACCGTGTCGGCCTTACTTCGCCGCATCAGCGGACCGGTCTTCCCAGCGGGATCCGTTTCAATCGCTGGCAAAGGATGCTTGCGGCGGTTGGAGATTGGTCCGCATTCTTGAACCTCGCATGGCGCAGCGAAGTTCTATTGCGCGACCGACCGGAGCGATTCCGCCGCTTCTGCCGGGATTGCGGCGAGGATACCCCGCATGACGGCTTTGATGAGTTTGGCGTCGGTTGGTATGCCCAAATATGCCGCTGCCGGTATTGCGGGGGAGAAGGGATGAGGGTGTGGCCTCTCGCCTGGTGGTGAAGAAACGGAGCATGCGACTTTTGCAGGCCCATCGAAGGCGAGTACGCCGCTTATGCAGGATCGGGACCGAAGAACCGCTCGACGCAGGGTAGGTTCGAGGACCTCGCGCGCGATCGCGTCATCATCGGCGACAAGGCATCGGTGAACCCAGAGATCGCGCGGAATCGCGAGTCCTCCAATGCTGCAGCGGAACTTGGTCTGCTCCGGTTCGCTCACGGCAAGCCTGGGCGCTCCCCCCTTCTGGTGGTTACGATGACACCGCCAAGATTGCTCAGCCCGCAGCACGCGTGCTCGATCCGCATCGTATCTTGCCCTATTGTGTGAGCGGGCAGCAGAACCAGCTCTCATACTTGACGCTATGGTGCGGGCTCAGCAGTGAGAACGAAAACAAGCGCGAGGCTGACGCGAGGACCTTCAAACGGCTGATCTTCACGACACCCTGGGAGGAACAAAAGATGAGAAACGGATTCAGGATCGTCGACATCGACACCCACGTGAACCCGAGCTACGAGACCCTCGTCAAGTATCTCGATCCCAACGCCCGCTCGCGCGTCGCCGAGTTGCAGCCCTTTGTGCGTACGAGAAACTTGGATGGCACGACCACGCAGGTCCTACATGTCGCTCCGTATCCCTTTGACCGCTTTCCCGGTGAGGCGCCGGCGGAAGCGAAGGTGATGGCGGGCGGAAAGGGCGCGCTCGAAGGCCGTGTCACCAGCGCGTCGAGCCATCATCGCGTGCCGCCGGCGGTCGGCGTCATGGACGAGAACGTGCACGACCGCATCAAGGACATGGACGCCGAAGGCCGGGACATCGATTTCCTGATCCCCGGAACCTGGGCGACGGCGGCGAGCGGACTGCCCGACGTGACCCTGGCCGAGGCTCTCTACCGCTCTTACCACAATTACATTGCGGCCTATTGCCAGCCCTATCTCAGCCGTCTCAGGAGTATGGTCCTGGTGCCGGGCGGCGATGTCGAATGGGCGGTCAAGGAGGTGAACCGGCTTAAGAACGAGCCGTGGGTTGCGGCGGTCTGGCCGCTCTTACCCGAGGGCAAACCGATCGACCATCCAGACTTGGCGCCGCTTTGGGATGTCATGAACGACGCTCATCTGCCGATCTTCTTCCATAGCTTCTTCTACGAGCCGCCGTATTTCCCCGGCTATCGCGACATCTGGGGCAATGCGGTCGTGGCGCGTACCGCCGCCCATCCGTGGGGGGCAGCGCGGCTTCTGTCCTACCTCATCGTCGGGCAGATCTTCGACAAGTACCCCAACATCAACGCCGGCGTCGCCGAGGTCGGTCACGGCTGGCTGCCCCATTGGGTTATTCGGCTCGGCGAGATGATCCGTTACGTCTCGGACGCGACACCGCCGCTCAAGTACCGGCCGATCGAATACGTGCAGATGGGCCGCTTCCGCTGTGGCGCCGAGCCCTTCGAAGGTCCCGCCATGACCAAAGCGGTGATCGACATTCTCGGGCCGGGTGTGTTGATGCACCAGTCGGATTACCCGCACGGCGAGGCTCATTTCCCGGATACCGCCCAGATGGTCGTCGATTGGCCGATCTGGAACGACTTCGGCCGCGAAGCGCTGCAGCAGCATATGGCAGGCAATGCGGAAAAATTCTTGCGCACGGCTTAAGGAAGTAAGCGCCGCGGTTAAGGAGCTCTAGATGATCCGGCTGGCCATCGTCCTCACAACGGCGTTCGCAATGTTGATGGCGGGCGGCACGGCACACGCCAGAATGGTCATGCAAACCTTTGCCGTGTTGGCAGGCGCCGGTGCGCACGATGTTTATCCCGCGCCGGACGGCACAGTTTGGTTCACCGCGCAATCCGCAGGCAAGCTCGGCCGCCTCGATCCCAGAACCGGTAAGTCGGATCTGATCGCGCTGGGGCCGGGTGCGGCGCCCCATGGCGTAATTGTCGGGCCGGACGGCGCCGCTTGGGTTACCGAAGGTGGGCAGAACGCGATCGCCCAGGTCGATTCCGCGACCCGCGTTGTCAAACTTTTTCCGCTACCCAAGGAACGGCGCAGCGCGAACCTCAACACGGCAACTTTTGATCGCCAGGACGTGCTCTGGTTCACCGGACAGAACGGCGTCTACGGCCGGCTCGATCCCAGATCGGGCACGATGTCGGTGTCCGACGCCCCGCGGGGCATCGGGCCTTACGGTATCGCCACCACGCCGGATGGCCAGGTGTTCTTCGCATCGCTCGCCGGCAGCTATCTCGGTCAGATCGATCCCGAGACCGGGGCCGTCACGGTTCTCGAGCCGCCGGTACCGCGTCAAGGTGCCCGCCGGGTCTGGAGCGACAGCCACGGCGCCCTCTGGATCACCGGCTGGAACAGCGGCGATCTCTTCCGCTATGACAGCAAGGCCAAGAGTTGGGCACGCTGGCACCTGCCCGGCGACGGGCCACAGCCCTACGCCGTCTATGTTGACGAGAACGACGCGGTATGGGTCAGCGACTGGGGTGCGAATGCCATTCTGCGCTTTGATCCCAAGACCGAGAAATTCGAATCCTTCCCCCTACCCGACTACTACGCGAGCGTGCGGCAGCTCGCAGGCCGCAAGGGCGAAGTCTGGGGTGCCGAATCCAGGGCTGATAAGCTCTTCGTGCTGAAGTTGGAGTAGCGCAACGCGCAGAACCATGCGGACGAGCCGGCTCCCCGGTCACAGCTCACCCATCTCGGCTGGGGCAGGTGTTGTTCGCTTCTGTCCCGCCCTGCTCTGATTGCCGTCGTAGTCGTGCTTCCGCACCGTCTGGTGTAGCGCTAACCAGTTGCAGCACTCTGACCCCTGACGCGCAGCAGGGCATCGGCTCAGGCAGCTGCTTGTTGGAGAGGCGAGCTCTCAGTGGATGACACCGACCCGGATTTAGGTCAAGCATTTTTTACACCGCTCCAGAGCTTGGAGCCGCAAAGGGACCGGGAGCCACAGCCAGGTTTTGACGATCGACAAGGGCAGATTTACCGCGCGACGAGCCAGGCTGGCCCGGCAATGATACCCTTCTCGTGAAAGTTTATGCCTCGGCCATCATCGCTTGCACACACTCGACGAGGACGGGGTCACGCAAGACGCTGCGCGGTTTGATGAGATGCCGCACCTCGAGGATTTGTTGGTGGACAGCAGGATCAGCTGCCGTCATTCGATTGAGGGCGCGCCGGAATTTGAGCATGCAGTCCAAAGTCTCAGGAAAAGCGAAATCCGGAACTCCGGCCGACGCCCACGGCGTCTCGATCAGCCCACACGCCGCATCGAAGAAGGCGGGCGCAAGCCCCGTGAGCGGATCGTTTTTCCTCATCTCGAGCAGCCGGCGGAGTAGTAGCGCCTCCTGGGCGGCCACTCATGCCTTGACCGTACACCGGGTTGAAGAGCGCATTGCGGAACCGAAGGTTCGAAATCCATTTCCCTCCAGCGAAGAGTCTACAAACTTTCGGTTCCTAGCGAGCATCATCCACCTGAGCGGAATGCCGCGATCGAGCATCAATTGCAGCGAGCCAACCGCAATGCTGAGCGTCACGAAGCCGAAATGTCAAACTGATCGCGCCGCAGCGTGCGGGACTGGCGGATGAAAACCGCGACGCCGAGCGTGCACAAGGCGCCCACCCGCAGGTTGATGTAGAAGCACCAGCGCCAATCGAAGTTGTCGGTCAGCCAGCCGCCGAGGTGGGACCGATGATCGGCCCATCATCGCCCCGATGCTGAAGATCGCCATCGCGTAGCCGTGGCGCTCGCGTGGGTAGATCGTAAATAGCGTCGTCTGACCCAACGGCACCAGCCCGGCACTGCATACGCCTTGCAGAACGCGGTAGAGCACGAGCTGAGTGAGGCTCGTTGCGGCGCCACACAAAGCCGAAGCGACCGTGAACCCGATGACCGAAGCAGGAAAAATGTATTTGACGCCAAATCGGGCGGCGAGCCACCCGGTCAGCGGCATCATGATCGCCGAGGAAACGATATAGGACGTCAATATCCACGAAATCTGGTCTTGCGCCGCCGACATGCTGCCCTGGATGTGCGGCAGGCAGACATTGACGATCGTCGTGTCGAGCCCCTGCATGACGCAGGCGGTGATGACCGTCGCGGTGATCGCAGCGCGGTTGGGCGATGAGGAGGTAGTTTCTCCTCTCAGGCCCCGCACCTTCGCACCGATCGCCGCACAGCGCCCTGCCCCAGGGCCGGCATTAACGGCAATGAAACAAGGGCTATGACTGTCATCACCTCGAAGATCATTTTATACAGGTAATCATCACCCCTTGTCGCCTGACTATCCAGAGCGCGGCCGGGTTAGTGCACTGACTTAAACAGAAGATACAGGCAGCCGGTCGAGTTTGGCGAGGATGACGTCAGCCGGTTTGGTCCAGATGAAGGGTTTGGGATCATCATTGTGTTGCTTCAGATAGCGGTTGATGGTG
>Ga0306923_10003646_pt1 | contig 14609 bp, 11 predicted proteins | sample sta12Can44000108_FD_203841 | JGI IMG/M metagenome (GOLD analysis project Ga0306923, IMG submission 203841) | Lab enrichment of tropical soil microbial communities from Luquillo Experimental Forest, Puerto Rico - statanox.12C.anox.44.000.108 (v2)... | ecosystem: Environmental > Terrestrial >... | reverse complement strand
ACGTCAGGTTTGGCGTGGATTTCGGCCCCGGTGCGCGAGCCCGCCTGTAGCAGTTCATCAGTGCTGGCGGCGCGCGGATGGTCAAGGTGGGTCACAACGACATGCTCCGCGATGGGAAAAAGAATGTCGGCCATCTCCTGGATGGCTTTGTCTCGCATCGCGACGAAGACGAGCGTAAACGGGCGATCAGGGAAATTCTCGGAGAGTGCGGAGCGGAGCGCCCATGCACCCGCGGGATTGTGCGCGACGTCGAGAACGACTGTGTGTCCATGGGTTGCGAGCGACGGTGAAAGAACTTGGAAGCGTCCGGGCCAGTGGGTTTCGCGAACGCCCTGCTCGATTTGTCGCGCTGTGAAGTTGAAGCCGAAGCGTTTGAGCTCCTCGGCGGCGGTGATCGCGAGGGCGATATTGCGGTACTGATGGCGTCCGACGAGCGGAGAATCAACGAGGATTTCTTCGCCCATGACGGCGAGCGGATAGCGGCTGCGTCCAAGTTTTGGTTCGATTTGGTGAGCAAGGAGCTCTGCAGCGCCGGGCGACACGGGCGGTGTATACTTCACCGCGCTGACGGCGGTGGCATTGTGTTCCAGGATTCGGTCGCCGATGACGGTGTTGGCTTCAGGATGCTGCGGCAATGTGACGACCAAGCCATTAGCATGAATGATGCCGGCCTTTTCACGAGCGATTTCGCCAATGGTGTTGCCGAGATACTTCTGATGGTCAAGCGAGATGTCAGTGATGACGGAGATGAGCGGGTAAACAACGTTGGTGGCGTCGAGGCGGCCTCCCATGCCGACTTCTAGCACAGCGATATCAACGCCGACGCTGGCGAAGTACTCGAATGCCATAACCGTCAGCATCTCGAAAAAACTGGGATGCCAGGGCAGCTTGCCGGAATGCAGAAGCTGCTGTGCGATGCGTTCAACCCGCTCGTGGATGGCCGCAAATTCGACGTCGGCGATAGGTTCGTCGTTGATGCGCATGCGTTCGTTGATACGGACGAGGTGGGGCGAACTGTAGAGCGCAGTTTTATGTCCCGCGGCACGCAGGACGGACGCGAGTATCGCACCCGTTGAGCCTTTGCCGTTGGTTCCGGCGATGAGCACGCTAGGAAATCGGCACTCGGGATTGCCCATGGCCGCGAGCATCTCACGCACATAGGCGAGATCGAATTTGTGCGTGGGAGTGGCTGCCAGTTCGTGGCCCAACGCGTAGAGGCGCTCGACTGTTGACTGGTAGGACATAGGAAGAATCAGATTACCTCATTTAGTCGAGGTGCTTGCTGATCGCAATTGGGCCGGACTTTGAACGACAGGACCCGATCTAGTTCCATGCGCCATTGCCAAAAAGGGCGTCGCTGACACAAAACACAGCTCGAAGCGACAGCCCAGGGGTGCTCTCCACGTGTGCACGGTAGGAGGAAAGGCAGTGCCAAATACGAGTGTGATAATTCCAAGAGTGAGAGGCGACCGAGAGCGACGAAAAAATCCGAATGCAACCTACCACATAGAAAAAGATTTTGCCGATACCAGAACTTACCGAATCGACGCGCGTCGGGGGCTTGATCCGGGTCGCCCTCACAGCTACACCGGACATGATCAAAATCAGCCCGGTCATCCAGACCCAGTCAATCCCTTGTCATCTGCCGACCTCCGCCACCCCCAAGCGAATCTGCGGATCGCCGAGCAGCGCTCTCATCTTGCTCACAATTAGACACCCCGGACCGGTATTACTTCCCTGCCAATTCTTTCTTCACGGTTTCGCTTACGAGTTTACCGTCGACGCGGGCGCCGACGAATTTGGCCATGACGTTCTTCATCACCGTGCCCATGTCCTTCATTGTGGGAGAGCCCATCTCGGCGATGGTGGACTTGACGGTCGCGACCATGTCGTCCGCGCTGACCGCCTTGGGCATGTACGACTCGATGATGGCGATTTCTTCCGCCTCTTTTTGGGCCAACTCCCGGCGGCCCCCTCTCTCGAAAGCGTCGATGGAGTCTTTGCGCTGTTTGATCAGGGTGGTGAAGACCTGCAGCTCTTCTTTTTCGTCGAGGGCGGCTCGCTTGTCGATCTCCTTGTTCTTGAGAGCGGCTTTGACCATGCGCAGGGTGGAGAGGCGTAACTCCTGCTTATTACGCATGGCGTCCACCATGTCTTTCTGCACTCGTTCAGACAGGCTCATGCGGAGATTATAGAACTCACCCGAGCGGACATCTCTCAGGGGCCTAAAGCCCATTGGTTAAGAGGGCTCAACGCCGCGACTGAAGTGGTGTCTTGATACGAACCAGTCGCAATTGCCGAGTCTTTAACTAACAGCCAATATGTGTCTCGTCCTTGCTAAGCGCGAGGCGAGAAATAGTGGCTCATCCACAGGCCGAGGCTTTATCATAAATATCCGGCGCATCTTCAAGTCGTAGCCGGAATCCCTACGAGCAAAGGTGGCAGCCATGCTACGTAAGACCAGGCTTTTTACTCCCGGCCCTACTCCTCTTCTTCCAGCAGCACAACAGGCCATTGCCGCGGCAGACATGCATCACCGTACGGCGGAGTTTCGCGACATCTTCACGCGCACGCTGGCCGATTTGAAAACGTTCATCGATACGCAAAATGACGTGCTGATTCTCGCCGCCTCGGGCAGCGGCGCAATGGAGGCGTCGGTTTCGAACCTCACGTCGCCCGACGACAACGTGTTGGTGCTGACCGCCGGTAAGTTCGGCGAGCGGTGGCGCGACATCGCGAAGGCGTTCGGATGCCAGGTGGAGGTCTTGAGTGCTCCATACGGTCAGACCTTTGACCTCGCCGAAGTGAAGTCGAAGGTGGAGGGCGTGCACGTGCTCTACATGCAGGCCACGGAGACCTCGACCGGGGTACGGCACGACGTGAAGGGGGTCGCGTCGCTGTTGCAGGGCACGGACACGCTGCTGGTAGTCGACGCGATTACTGGCTTAGGCACGACGAAGTTCGACGTAGACGGATGGGGTATCGACATCATTATTGGAGGATCGCAGAAGGCGGTGATGATTCCGCCCGGGCTGGCATTCCTAGCCGTGAGCGAGCGCGCGTGGCAGCGCATGGAGCAGACCAAGAATCCGAGGTACTACTTCGATTTGCGCAAGGAGCGCAAGGCTGCGGCGAAGGGTGAGTCGGCGTTTACTCCGGCGACCGCGCTGATTGTGGGGCTGCTGGCCGCGCTAGACTACATTCGCAAGTCGGGCAAGGGCGACCTGGCAGCGGGACGCGAGGCGCTGATCCAAAACGCCGAGACTTCCGCCGAGATGGTGCGGGCCGGCGTGCGGGCATTGGGACTCGAGTTGTTCGCCCCGACGTGCCCGGCTGCGGCGGTGACCGCGGTGTTGCCTCCGGCGGGGGTCGACTCAAGCGCTCTGGTGAAGGAATTCCGTGAGCGCTTCGCCATGGTGGTGGCCAACGGACAGGGCGAAATGAAAGGCAAGATGATTCGCATTGCGCACCTTGGCTACTACGACTACCTCGACGCGGTAGGCGTGATCGGTGCTCTGGAGCAGGTGCTATTCGAGGTGGCTCCGTCGCACCGGTTCAAGCTGGGCGCGGGATTGCGAGCGGTGCAGGAGACGTATGCCGAGCAGTTCGCGGCGGTGAAGGCGTAAAGCAGTTGTCAGTTGTCAGAAAACTCAGTGCGGATTTACCCAAATCGACACGGATTGATTTCGGTGTAAATGCAGGTGCTTCAACCCCTACGCTCTCTGTTCGGCGCGTCGTCGCTCAGGATGACAACTCATCAGGGAACATCAATGGCCCGGCTGAGCCGCGCCTCTTCAAAAGTTAGAAATTGAGCAGTCAAGTTTGCACTGCTGAAGCGGTGCTCCACCCAGTTCCTAGTACTCGTTTTATGGAAATTGTTCTTTAGGGGCCTCATATGAAGATCGTCGTTGCTGAGAAAGTTGCGCCGTCGGCTCTGGCTGTATTCAAGGAGCAGTCGGACTGGACGGTCGTCTCTCCGGAGAAAGATGCGTTGAATGGTGAATTGGCCGAGGCCGACGCGCTGCTGGTGCGCTCGGCCGTGTTTGTCGACGGCGCCATGATGGACAAAGCGCCCAAGCTGCGTGTGATAGGGCGCGCAGGGGTCGGCGTGGACAACATCGATCTCGATGCCGCCACCAAGCGCGGCATTTGCGTAATGAATACGCCGGGCGGAAATGCCATCGCAGTAGCTGAACACACGCTTGCCTTGATGCTCGCGCTGGCGCGGCACGTGACGCGTGCCGACTCTACAACGCACGCCGGCAGGTGGGAGAAGAAGGCGCTGCAAGGAACGGAGCTGCGCGGCAAGACGCTGGGTATCGTCGGCTTGGGAAAAATCGGGATGGAGGTCGCCAAGCGCGCGCAAGCGTTCGGGATGAAAGTCATCGCCCATGATCCATATGTCGCGGCGAGCCTGGCGCAACAGCTAGAGATTACGCTGGTTCCACTGGACGAGCTGTTTGCCCATTCAGATTACATTACGCTGCACGTGGGACTGACGTCGCAGACGCAGGGCATGATCAACCCCACAAGCCTCGCCAAGATGAAGAAAGGTGTCAGGCTGGTAAATTGCGCGCGCGGCGAATTGCTCGACGACGCAGCAGTAGCGGCGGCGCTGGAATCGGGGCAACTGGGGGGCGCAGCGCTGGATGTGTTTCGCGATGAGCCGCTGAAGGACTCGCCCTATCACAGCCAGCCGAGTGTGATCCTCACGCCGCATATTGCGGGCTCGACCACCGAAGCGCAGGACGCAGTCGGCGTGCAGATCGCGATGCAGGTGCGCGAGTACCTGCTGAAGGGGGTGATTCAGAACGCGGTCAACGTACCGTCGGTGACGTTTGAAGAGTACGAGACGATGCTGCCGTACATCGGGCTGGCGGAGCGGCTGGGGACGTTTTTGGCGCAGTCGGGCGGAAACGGCGTAGAGGAGATCGGCATCGCCTACGGCGGTGAGATTTCGGGGTGGAAGACGGACTTGATCCGCAACGCGGCGGTGGCGGGTGTGCTCAACCAGACGGCACACGAGAAGGCCAACCTGGTGAATGCGAAGTCAATCGCGGAAGAGCGCGGGATTCGAATCAACGAGGGAAAGAAGCCCTCGCTGGCGCGTGGGTTGGCGGTCAATGTACTTACCGTCAGCGTCAAGACCGCGCAAGCCGAGCGCACCGTAGTCGGCACTGCGCTCTATGGCACCACACCGCGCCTGTTGCGCATCGACGACATCGATGTTGAGGCGGCGTTGCAGGGCAACATCATCTACCTGCGAAACCGCGACGTGCCGGGCGTGATCGGACGAGTGGGAACCGTACTGGGCGAGCACAATGTGAACATCGCAAACTTCTCGCTGGGCCGCGCCGAGGATGCTAAAGAGCCGCGCGGTGCGGTTGCAGTGGTGCAGGTAGATAGCGAAGTCAGTGAGGCCGTCTTGCAGGACTTGCAGAAGATTGAAGCGGTGCAGGTGGCGAAGGCGATACGGTTCTAGCCGGTTGCCGGTTGTCAGTTGTCTGAGAAAGACAGCCGCGGATTGGCACGGATTATTTCGCTTCACCACTCCCAAGTTCGCACCCAGAATCGGGACCCTGGAGCATCCAAGCATTTTTCGAGTCGTCGAAGGAGAGTACGTTTGGCACAACGCCGAGCGGGATTACAAGCGGATTCCGCGGGCGCTCTCGGCAGGTCACACACTGAGTTTGGCCGTATCGGCCCGTGCCCCTAGCGGATCGTTTGTTCATTCTCGTTTCTGTGTCGCCCTAGCCCTAGCCTGCCCAACTAACACGAACATTCCCAAGAAGAGGCACGCGGAGGGGGCGTTATTGTGGCCAGCCAAGATCACTTCCGTAAAAGCGCAGACTAAAACGCGCCTGGGGGCATCCGGCGCGTGGATGTTTCTGCGTGAATCTTATGTGGGCTGAATTGGGGGCTGAATCGTGCCTTCGTTCGCGTACAGCGCAACCTTCATCCGCACTTCGGCGCGCTTGATTGCATCGAGGGTCGCCTGGTAGTCCATGTCAGGAGTAGGGTTCTTCAATGCCTCGTCGGCGCGGGCTTTTGCTTCCTGAGCACGCTTCACATCAATGTCCTGAGCGCGCTCGGCGGTCTGCGCAAGAATCGTCACCTTGTCGGGCAGAACTTCGGCAAATCCCCACGCTACGGAGAGGTGCTCAGTCTTCCCACTGTGCTTGTAAGCAATCTCGCCGATGGTCAGCTCAGTGATCAAAGGCGCGTGTCCGGGCAGCACGCCAATGTCGCCGGCCTTGCCTGGAATCTGCACTTCGTCAGCAGGCTCTTTCACCAGCAGCTTGTCCGGCGTAACGATTTCTAGTTCAAGCGTGTCGGCCATTTAATTACGCCGTGGCCTTCATCTTCTCAGCGGCGTCCACCACCTGTTCGATGCCGCCCTTGAGGAAGAATGCCTGCTCCGGAACATCGTCGTACTTGCCGTCGAGGATTTCCTGGAAGCCACGCACTGTGTCTTCCACCTTCACGTACTTGCCCTTGATGCCGGTGAATTGCTCGGCGACGTGGAAAGGCTGGGAGAAGAAGCGCTGGATCTTGCGAGCGCGAGCGACAGTGAGCTTCTGGTCCTCGCTGAGCTCGTCGATGCCGAGGATGGCGATGATGTCCTGCAGGTCCTTATAGCTCTGAAGAACCTCTTTCACCCCCTGCGCGGTGTTGTAGTGCTTCTCGCCAACTACGCGCGGATCGAGAATGCGCGAGGTCGAAGCCAGTGGATCGACGGCGGGATAAATGCCGAGCTCGGCGATCTGGCGCGAGAGCACTGTCGTCGCGTCGAGGTGAGCGAACGTGGTGGCCGGAGCGGGATCGGTCAAATCGTCGGCGGGCACGTACACGGCCTGCACCGAGGTGACGGAGCCCCTCTTGGTGGAGGTGATGCGCTCCTGCAATTCGCCCATTTCGGTAGCGAGGTTCGGCTGATATCCCACGGCTGACGGCATGCGCCCCAGCAACGTGGACACTTCGGAACCCGCTTGCGTAAAGCGGAAGATGTTGTCAATAAAGAGCAGGGTGTCGGCGCCTTCTTCGTCGCGAAAGTACTCGGCGACCGTGAGGCCGGTCAGCGCGACGCGGAGACGCGCTCCGGGCGGCTCGGTCATCTGGCCGTAAATCAGCGCAGCCTTGGACTTCGAAGGCTCCTTGATGTTCACCACGCCCGACTCCTGCATTTCGAGCCAGAGGTCATTGCCCTCACGGGTACGCTCGCCTACGCCAGCGAACACGGAAAATCCGCCGTGTTGCAGCGCGACGTTGTTGATGAGCTCCATGATGATGACGGTCTTGCCGACGCCAGCGCCCCCAAACAGTCCGATCTTGCCGCCCTTCAAGAAGGGTTGGATGAGATCGATGACCTTCACTCCGGTCTCGAACATCTCAGAGGTCGTGGACTGCTCTTCAAACGAGGGTGCCGGACGGTGGATGGGTAGGCGCTTGCCGCCGTCGACCGGGCCCAGCTTGTCCACAGGCTCGCCGATCACGTTAAGCACGCGGCCTAGAGTTGCTTTGCCCACGGGAACCGTGATGGGCCCACCGAGGTCAATGGCCTTCATGCCGCGGACCATACCATCCGTCGGTTCCATAGCGACGCAGCGTACGCGGCCTTCCCCGAGCTGCTGCTGCACTTCGAGAATGACATCGATGGGCATCGGCGTGGTGAATCCGTCGCCGACGACGCGCAGCGCCGTGTAAATGGGAGGCAGCTTGTTCTCTTCAAACTGCACATCCACCGCAGGGCCAGCAATCTGTATGACGTGTCCAATGTTTTCTGCCATGATTAGTTGTCCGTGACTAGTTGTCGGTTGTCAGTGGCCAGTTGTCAGTTTTTGGCTGCCGAGACGGTTTTCGTTGCCTTGAAATAGAAGTCAGTCCATTTGGAATTCCTCCCAGCTCGCGAACCTCGAAAAGCAACGATTCGCATCGGCCGGCGGGCATGGATCCAAGCGCAGAGGCAATTAGCCACTGAGTTTCAAGCTCGTAAAGTGAGGCCCTCGCATGCCCGAGAAACTGGCGAAACTCTCCCCCGCTGGTGCAGCCTCGTCCTTCCGCGCCGTTGCTTGCAATAGACACAGCCGACCCGCGGATCTGGTTCTTGAGCCCGAACATTTTCCTGCTGCAGACAGCTGCGGCTGTCACCGAGCAGAAGTTGGTTGTGACGGTGATTTCGTATACATGTTGTGCAAGTGAGAACTCCTTCTAGGACGCAATCAGGTCCTGATATGGGGTGGCTCGCATGCTTAGCTCATCGAACACTGACAACCGATCGCTGACAACTGACCACTACAGTGCGGCAGCGCCGCTCACAATCTCGATAATTTCCTTCGTGATGGCCGCCTGACGAACGCGGTTCAGTGTCAGCGTCAGAGAGTCGATCACGTCGTTGGCATTGTTGGTGGCCGCATCCATCGCCGTCATGCGCGCCGCATGTTCGGCGGCTACCGACTCCAGTAAGCTCTGGTAAAGCTGAATCGCAACGTAGCGCGGCAGCAAGCCGTTCAACAGCTCTTCCTCCGGCTGTTCGTAGATGTAGTCCACCGGAGCAGTCGCAAACTTCACGGCTTCGCGGTCCATCTCGCTGGTCTCCGGGGCCTCCAGTCTGACACCCGCAGTCCTGGCGGCCTCACCCATACGTTCGCGCGCTTCAGTCGAAAGCTCTTCGGCTTGTGTCACGACGCGGCGTCCGATCTCCCGGACAGGAAGGATGCGCTGCACGATTACGCGCTGCGAGATGACTGACTTGAACTCGTTGAAGACGAGATATACTGCGTCGATTTCTTCTCGGCAATAGCGCTTGATGATCTTTTCGGCGATCGCTTCGACGGCGTCGAACTCGACCTTGTTGAGAACGTTCACGTACTCGCCGACGATCTGGATGCGGCCTTTGCGTTCCGGATCGTCGATGCTGCCGACCGGGAACCGCCGCCGCAAGAAGTCGCGACCTTTGCGTCCGATGGTCAGCACGTCAATGTTCTTATCGGCAAGATAGTCGACGAAACGCAGCGGCGCTTTCAATACGTTGGAGTTAAATGCGCCGGCCAGTCCGCGATCGCCGGTGACGATGATGATGAGTACCGTCTTCTCCGGTCGGGTCTCGCGCAGCAGCGGATGCAACGGCAGTCCGGTCTCGGCATCGACCAACTCGGCACGGCTCACCGCTGACTGAAGGACATTGGTGAGCATCTGGGCAAAAGGGCGCGCCTGTAAAGCGCGCTCCTGCGCGCGGCGCAGCTTGGCCGCGGAAACCATCTTCATGGCTTTGGTGATCTGCCGCGTGTTCTTTACGCTGCGGATACGTCGCCGAAGATCGAGAACGTTCGCCATGGACCGTTAGGCGCTCACTTCCGCCGCAGCTCTGCGCTCGGAGACGAAACGCTCCTTGAACTCCTTGATGGTCTTGGTCATGTCGTTGCGCATGTCGTCGGCGAGAATCTTCTTCTCCTCGATATCGCGCAGAACCGCTGGATTCGCCGTGTCCACGTACTGGTAAAGACCTTTTTCGAAATCGCGCAACTCATCGACTTCCATATCATCGAGCAGGCCCTGGGTCCCCGCGTAGATGATCAGAATCTGTTTCGAGAACGGCAGCGGAGCATACTGTCCCTGCTTCAGTATTTCGGTGAGCCGCTTACCGCGGGCAAGTTGCGCCTGCGTCGCTTTGTCGAGGTCGCTGCCGAACTGCGAGAAAGCCGCCAGTTCGCGATACTGCGCGAGGTCGAGGCGGAGCGTTCCGGCAACCTGCCGCATGGCCTTGATCTGCGCGCTTCCGCCGACGCGGCTGACCGACAATCCGACGTTCACCGCGGGGCGAACGCCCGAGTTGAACAGGTCGGTCTCGAGGTAAATCTGGCCGTCAGTAATCGAAATCACGTTGGTGGGAATGTAGGCAGAAACGTCCCCAGCCTGCGTCTCGATGATCGGCAGAGCGGTCAGCGAGCCCCCTCCAAGCTCATTGCTCAGCTTGGCAGCGCGCTCGAGCAGACGGGAGTGGAGATAGAATACGTCTCCGGGATAGGCTTCGCGTCCCGGCGGACGACGCAGCAGCAGCGAGATTTCCCGATACGCAACAGCGTGCTTCGAGAGATCGTCATAGATACAGAGCGCATGGCGCTTGCTGTCGCGGAAGTATTCGCCGATCGCGCAAGCAGCATAGGGAGCGATGTACTGCATCGGCGCGGGATCGGAGGCCGACGCGGAGACCACGATGGTGTACTCCATCGCTCCGTAGTCTTCGAGTGTCTTAACCACCTGGGCAACGGATGAACGCTTCTGACCGACAGCACAGTAGATGCAGATCAGGTCGCGTCCCTTGCTGTTGATGATGGTGTCGAGCGCAACAGCGGTTTTGCCAGTCTGACGGTCTCCGATGATCAACTCGCGCTGTCCGCGACCGATCGGAATCATCGAGTCGATGGCCTTCAAACCTGTAGCCATGGGTTCTTTCACCGGCTGACGATCAATGACGCCCGGCGCGAGGCGTTCGACTTCGTTGAACTGGTCGGTGGCGACAGGGCCCTTGTCGTCGATGGGCTGCCCGAGAGCATTGACCACACGGCCAATCATGGCATCACCCACGGGCACGCTCATGATTTTGCCGGTGCGCTTAACCTCGTCGCCCTCTTCGATCTCGGTGTAGTCGCCGAGAAGCACGGTACCGACCTGGTCTTCTTCCAGGTTCATGGCGAGTCCGGCTACATTGTGCGGGAACGACAACAGCTCGCCCGCCATGACCTTCTCGAGGCCGTATACGCGAGCGATACCGTCACCGACGGACATGACCGTGCCGACTTCGTCGACCGCAATCTTGGTTTCGTAGTTGTCGATCTGCTCGCGGATGAGCTTGGTGATCTCGTCTGCTTTGATCTGCGCCATATAAATCCAGTTGTCAGCGGCTGCCCTGACACATGATGTTGATTTCTGATCACTACACTACAAAACTTCTTTGGACTTGCTAAGAAGTCACCAACTCCTCTTTCAATCTCTGCAGCCGCCCTCGTACCGAGCCGTCGTAAATCGTGCTGCCAACGCGCACCAGGGCCCCGCCTAATAGCTCGGGGTTGGTGTCGTACTTTGCGCGCACCTTCTTGCCCGCAACGCTGGCCACCTGTGCTTCGAGCTCGCGCTTTTCCTCGTCCGAGAGCTGGCGTGAACTGGTGATGTCCGCCTCCACGAACCCAAGCTGCGTATTGAGTTCCGTCTCGAACTGACGCGCGATCTGGCCCACCATCGGGATACGCCTGTGATCAATCAGGATCGCGAAAAAATTTCGAATCGGGCGCATCGTCCCTGCACGCGCGACGATGGCGTCGAGCAACGCGCGTTTCTGCTCCGACGGGATCGCCGGCGATTCCCACACCATGCGTAGCTGATCGCTCTCGTTGACGGCCGCGACGATGTCATTCACTTGCTGGACCGCTGTCGTGGGATCGATCTTGTCATCGATGACGACATCCACCAGGGCTCGGGCATAGCGGCTGGCAACAGCGGCCATGACTATTGACCGTCCTTTCCGAGACGCTCGATGAACTCGCGGACCAGTGCCTGGTCGGTGTTGTCGTCAACTTTGATCTTGTGCGCGGCCATGTCCACCGCAAGGGATGCGGCGAAGCTCTTCAGGTCGTGGCGGGCCCGGCCAGCAATCGCGGCGATTTCCGACTCCGCCGCTTCGACTACCTTGTGCATATCTTCTTCGGCAGAGGCCCGAATGCGCTCTTCCTCCTGAGCGGCTACGCGCTCGGCTGCGGCGCGAATGTCAGCCACCTCGGCGTCGAGCTTCGACAGGCGGCTCTCGATATCGGCGAGGCGGCGCGAAGCTTCAGCGCTGGCGTCGCGGGCTTCTTTTAGCGCCTTTTGGATTGCGCTTCTGCGCTCGCGAAACATCTGCGGCAGCCTTGACCTTAGAAGCATCCAGAAAAAGACCGCCAGAATAACAAAGTTGATGACCAGCGAAACCCAATACATGCCATGGGCGTCGATTCCGATCGCTCGTCCCAATCTGGCGACCATCTTCGAATACTTGAATTCAGAGTACTCTTCATGGCCTTCTGCCGCATGGACTGCCTTTTCCGATTCCGCGGACAACTCACCGCTGGCAGCAGCATCCGGGTTAACCGGTTGAGCCTGCTGGGCATATGGCTGCGACTGGGCAGGAGGCGCCGATTGCGGCTGCCGCTTGGCCGCGACCAGGCCTGTTGCGATCACAACGAAGAACAAAATTCCTGCGAGCCGGCGATGGCCGAAGCCCTTCATGATGCGCCACCGGCTGCAGAGGCCACCCCTGCTGGCTTCAGGATGGTGCGTATGATCTCGCCCGCCAGCCGATCGGCTTCCGACCGTAGCGACTGCCTGGCAACCGTCATGTCTTGCTCAATCGCCGCGCGGGCTTCACGGATCTGCTGCTGGGCGCGCTCCCGGGCCTCAGCGACGGCCGCTGCACGGGCTGTTTGCGCAGCCTGGCGTCGTGCTTCCTGAGCTTTAAAGACCGTCAACCTCGCCTCTCGCAGACGCTGCTCATATTCCTGGGTTTTGGCCTCGGCCGCAGCCACATCGGCGCGCGCCTTGAGCACTGCGCCTTCTGTACGCTCACGGCGTTGATCGAGAACGCGCCTCAGAGGCCTGCCAACCAGGCCGCTGTATATGGCAATGAGTAGCAGAAATATCAACGCGGTCGGGATCGCGTCGAGCAGTAAATCGCCTACCTGTTTGAGAAGAGGATCCATTTCGGGTTCTTGAGTTTCCGCGGCTGAAGGTGTACAGGGAGCGCTAAGGAAAACTGTGGAACTAAAAACGTTAACAGACGCTAAGAGCCAAAGTCAACGAAGGTTATGGCAGTTACGACGAATGAATGCACGGCCAAGTTTCGCATCGAGACGAGGGCAGAAAAAGCAGATTGCACAGCGCATTTTTGTCATTACCTACTGACCGTTTGGTGACGTCGTAGATTCTGTTGTTGAGTTCCGACATCGCCAACCAGGTGTGCGTCACCCGGAGCTTGCACTGGACGCAAAGTTTTCTCCATCGTAACAAGGCGCTATCGCTCCATCTAGCGTGTTTTCAGTGAGTTGCCGGGGCTATGTCAGAAGTCCTCCAACTCCAAAGAAATCAGCAGTTTATCGGTGAAATTTCTTGACATTTCCACAAGGGGAGTTACGATTTAGCTATCACCTCCGATCCATTTCAGGATCGAATGGGCCCGGAGCCAAGGAATCGTCACCGCTCTTTGGCAGAGGGCCCATTTTAGCCTTCTCATCCGAGCGAATTCGGCGATGGGGCTTGCCCTCCCGGCTGACCGAATCCCCATAAGTACAATAGAAAGCGTTTTGCGTTCTTCAGCTCTCCTTTATGGGATCGAAAATCCTCTTTGTTACAGGTCTGGCGTTCTGCCTGACTCCATGGGCCTCGCCGCCGCTTGCGCTGCTGGCTGGGCTGATCTTCGGCGCGATCGCAACCCACCCGTATCCCGGAGAATCGCGCCAGGTCTCGAAGTACCTGCTGCAGGCCGCCGTGGTCGGACTAGGATTCGGCATGAACCTGCAGCAGGTCATACGAGCGGGCCGGAGCGGGTTCCTTTACACGGCAGTGGGGATTGCCTTTGCCCTGATTGTCGGAGCGGCGGTCGGCAAGTTGCTAGCGGTTCATCCCCGGGCATCGTTCTTGATCTCGACGGGCACCGCGATCTGCGGAGGCAGCGCCATCGCAGCCGTCGGCCCGGTCCTTGGCGCGACCGAAGATGAGATGTCGATATCGCTAGGAACGATCTTTCTGCTGAATTCGGTCGCGCTGCTGATATTTCCCGTGATCGGGACAGCCCTGAAGCTGTCGCAGTCGCAATTCGGACTATGGGCGGCGCTGGCGATTCACGACACGAGTTCGGTGGTGGGGGCCTCAGCAAAATACGGGGTGGCAGCACTGGCCGTCGGAACCACCGTGAAGCTGGCGCGTGCGCTCTGGATCGTGCCGGTAACAGTGGCGACCGCCGTGAGGAAGGGCAGCAAGACGCGCATCCAATGGCCGTGGTTCATCCTGTTCTTCTGCCTGGCGGCGATGGCGAACACCTACCTGTTTCCCGGCTCACACGTCTATCAGTTTTTGAGCCGGGCCGGAAAGCTGATGCTGATCTTCACGCTGTTCCTGATTGGCGCTACGTTGTCGCCGGCAGCATTGCGCAAAGTAGGACCACGTCCGCTGATTCAGGGTGTGCTGCTCTGGATCGTAGTGGCGGTAGCCAGTCTGCTGGCAATTCGCGCAGGATGGATCAGCATCTAACGTAAGTTCAATCGCACCGAGGAAGACCTTTGGACCTTAAATCGTCTTGTCGCATTCTTACTGTTCTAACGGTCCTTGCATTTCTGTTGGCGCTGATTGGGGTCGCGCAGACCTCAACTCCTGGTCAATCGGGCCAGCCGTCACCACCTCGGGCTGTGCACACGCACCGTCCGGTCGTGCGCGATACCACGACCATGCCAGTGCTATGCACCAGCTGCGTGCAGAACAATCTGTCCTATCTCGCAGGGCCTGCGCTTCGCGGACGCGGCAGCGGCACCGAAGATGAGCATCATGCCGCGCAGTTCGTTGCCAGTAAGCTGACGCTTTACGGACTC
>Ga0306923_10003645_pt1 | contig 14609 bp, 11 predicted proteins | sample sta12Can44000108_FD_203841 | JGI IMG/M metagenome (GOLD analysis project Ga0306923, IMG submission 203841) | Lab enrichment of tropical soil microbial communities from Luquillo Experimental Forest, Puerto Rico - statanox.12C.anox.44.000.108 (v2)... | ecosystem: Environmental > Terrestrial >... | reverse complement strand
GCGTCGCACTTGCGGCTTTCAAGATCCCCTAGGCTAAAGGATGCGAAAGAGGGGGATTTCCGGCAACGCATTGCCAGAAGTCCCCCTGACTCCATTACGCCTGGAAATTCGAGCAGCAAGTGCGCATCAAAAGTGGGGGTCTCATGAATACGAAGAATTGGGGGGCTGCAGTATTTTCTCTCCTGTCTGCGTATCTCATAACACTAAAGAAATAAGGCAGGTCAGGATATGAACAAGATGCACCGACGCACCTGTCAATGGCTGGTTGTCCTGTCGGCGTTTGCTTCTGTAAGTGGGGCTTTGGCGCAAACTCCCAACTCGCAGCTGGGAAGTGAAGTGGCGATACCGCGACACTTGCAGGACGGTGAGGAGTTCACTACTCCTGTGGGCCGATTGATCCAGTATGGGTCACAGCTCTTCAGTGCGAAATTCACGAGCCAGGAGGGCGCGGGTCGCCCAATGTCAAAGGGCACGGGCGCCGCTCTTTCCGATCCGACCTCACCACTGTTATTCCCAAGAAATTTCGATCGGATGTCCGGGCCGGAGGCCAACGCGTGTTCCGGCTGTCACAATGTGCCCGTGGCGGGCGGGGGCGGCGATCGAGTGACGGAAGTCTTCGTCCTCGCGCAACGCTTCGATCACTTGACGTTCGACCACATCGATACTATCCCGACACGCGGCGCTCTGGATGAATCCGGCAGGTTCGTTACGCTGGAGAACGCCACCAACGACCGAAAAACAATCGGCATGAATGGCTCGGGCTTCGTCGAAATGTTGGCCCGACAAATGACGGCGGACCTTCAGGCAGAGCGCGACGCAACCCCTGCGGGCAGCGCCGTCCAGTTGACGTCGAAGGGAATTCTCTTTGGCGTACTGTCGCACAACGTTGATGGCACCTGGGATGTCTCCCGGGTTCAGGGCTTGGCGGCTCCGAGCCTGGCGAGTCCGGGCACCACTGCACCGAGTTTGATCATCCGGCCGTTGCATCAGGTCGGCAACGTGATTTCGATAAGGCAGTTCAGCAACAACGCGTTCAACCATCACCATGGCATGCAGTCTGAAGAGCGCTTCGGGCTCAATGCCGATCCCGACGGAGATGGTGTCAGTAACGAGTTGACGGTCGCCGATATCACCGCGGTTTCCCTGTTCCAGGCCACCATGGCCGTTCCGGGCCGAGTGATCCCGAACGACCCTGCCGTGGAACATGCGATTCTGCGCGGTGAGGCGGTGTTTAACTCGATCGGTTGTGCAAGCTGCCATGCCACGCTGCCGCTCACATCGAACAACAATCCCGGTTTGCCCGGGCAGCCAGGCTGGATCTACTTTGAACCCAGCCCCTACAATCCCGCCACCGGCAGCAACGCGCCGAACTTGAGACTCGGCCCCTCCAACTATCCGATCACTGCTCCAGCACTCGCCGTGGATCTGACGAGCGAGGCGCTGCCGCTTCCGCGCCTGCGACCGCGCCATGGAGAAGTCATGGTGGAGCTATACAGCGATCTCAAGCTGCATGACATCAGCGCCACGAGCGACCCAAAGACCGATCCGGAATGTGAGCCGCTCGACCAGAACCAGCCGGCCGGATCGCCCGGATTCTTCAAAGGCAACTGCAAATTCATCACCCGCAAGCTGTGGGGCTTTTATAACCAGGGTGGGGCGTTCATGCATCACGGGAAGTTCACCACCGCCAGAGAAGCGGTCGAGGCACATAGCGGCGAGGCCTTGTCACAGCGGCAGGCATTTGACGCACTGCCCAGGGATCTGCAGAACGCTGTGATTGAGTTTTTGAAGTCTCTGCAGGTGTTGCCGCCAGGTGCGGAGTCGCTGGTGGTTGACGAACGCGGCAAATCCAAGCGTTGGCCCGCTTCGGGCGATGACTAGTTGGTAGTCGGGCGCTACAAGAAAGGGTTCCAGCAGAATCCCCCGAGAGCTTTCCCGAGTTCGAGTCGTCTCCGGGGCCCCGAACCGGAACACTCTAAGCGCCTGAATTTCAAGCGGCCAGAGAAAGCCGGCCGAAGGTAGACGGAAGCAAAATCCTGCCCCCGAGCTGGTGAGGCGCGCCGGAGTACGCCCGCTCGACATGTACTCGCTACGGCACACGTTCGCGACCCCTGGGCGGGTGGCTGGCGAGAGCGCGTTCAACGTCGCGCACGCGATGGGACACTCGCGCTCGACGTTGGTCGATTCCGTGTACGCCCACAGCCTTCAGTCGGGGATGGCGAGCGTCGCTGAGCGTATCACTGCTCGGGTACTCGGCGAGCAGCCGCAACTGCGCGTTATCGAAGGCGGGCAGCGAGACGTTACACAGCCGTTAGATGAAAGCCCCGCAAAGGGCGCTCGGAACCGCGCAAGTGCTTGAAGGGATTGGTGCCGCCGGTCTGGATTGAACAGACGACCTGCCGCTTACAAGGCGGCTGCTCTACCACTGAGCTACGGCGGCGGTCGCTGGATTGTACGCCGCTCGCCGATCTTCCGCGCCCGGCGACACTTGCCGACCTCTCGAAGCCACGCGCAGAGTTTTCGCGCATCATTGCCGGATGCAGCAAGCTGGAGCCATGTTGCCGGCACTGGCGAGTACCACCGAGCGGGTTGCGGCGATCGACTGGCCGGGCCTCTCACAGGATCTGGATGATCACGGCAATGCGGTCATCGAGGCACTGCTGAGTACGCCCGAGTGCCGCCAGGTCGCTGACTGGTATACGAACGACGCGCTGTTTCGTTCGCGCGTGGTCATGGCGAGCCACGGATTCGGGCGCGGTGAATACAAGTATTTCTCCTACCCGCTGCCACCGCTCATCGCAACGCTGCGCGAGACGCTTTACCCGCAACTCGCGCCGATCGCCAACCGCTGGCACGAAAGGCTGGGTGTCAAGACGCGCTATCCGCCGCGGCTCGAGCAGTTTCTCGCCCGCTGCCACGAGGCCGGACAGACACGGCCGACGCCACTGCTGCTGCAATACGGCCCCGGCGATTACAATTGCCTGCACCAGGATCTCTACGGCGACTGGGTTTTTCCTCTGCAGCTGACGATCCTGCTGTCTGAGCCGGGCGCGGGCTTCACGGGCGGCGAGTTCATCATGACCGAGCAGCGCCCGCGCATGCAGTCACGACCCGAGGTCGTGCCGCTGCGCCGCGGAGACGCGGTCGTCTTCGCCGTGCATCATCGTCCGGTGTCGGGCAAACGCGGTGTGTATCGCGTGAATCTGCGCCATGGTGTGAGCCGCGTTCGCTCGGGGCAACGTCAGACACTCGGTGTGATCTTCCATGATGCAAGATGAAGGGGTCGCAACGGGTTACACCTATGGAGCCTGATGTGACGCGGGAGCGGTTCGCGCCGGGCCACGTGCCGGATGCTGCGTCCGAGCCATTGGGCCCGGGCGCAGCGCTGCTGCGCGCATTTGCGGCGTCGCAGGCCGGTGCGCTGTTCACGGCACTGCAGGAAATTACGGGACGCAGTCCTTTTCGCCACATGACCACACCCGGTGGCTACTGCATGTCGGTAGCCATGACCAACTGCGGCGAATGCGGTTGGGTCACTGACGAGACGGGTTATCGCTACGACGCCGTGGATCCCTCGACCTCTGCCCGCTGGCCGGCGATGCCGCTGGTCTTTTGCGAGGTCGCCACCAGGGCCGCCGCGGCGGCCGGCTTCGGCGGCTTTGCGCCCGACGCTTGCCTCATCAGTCGTTATGAGCCGGGGGCGCGGCTGTCACTGCATCAGGACAAGGATGAGATCGACCTCGAGTCTCCGATCGTCTCCATTTCGCTCGGACTGCCGGCCGTGTTCCTGTTCGGCGGCCACCGCCGCTCCGAGCGCCCGCGCCGCGTGCCGCTGGCGCACGGGGACGTGGTGGTGTGGGGCGGCCCGGCGCGCCTGCGCTATCACGGCGTCATGCCGCTCCGGGAAGGCCGGCATCCGCTGCTCGGAGCCTCCAGGGTGAACCTGTCGCTGCGCAAGGCCGGGTAGTCAGAACGCAAAGTTCAGCGGACTGGCAGCGCTTCCTTCAGGTCCAATCCGGCGCCTGTCCGGCTCTCCATTTGATGCTGCAGCCGACGCTCGGTGTCTGCTCACGCGCCGGCGGTTTCCCACCGAGCAATGCATCGCAGGCCGCGCGCAGGTCCGCGCCGGTCACCGGGATCACGTTACCCGGGCTGCTGGCATCGAACTGTCCGCGATAGGCGAGCCGCCGATCGCCATCGAACAGAAAGAAATCCGGTGTACAGACCGCCTGGTACGCCTTCGCCACCTCCTGCGACTCGTCATAAAGATAGGGAAAGGTGAAACCCTTCAGCCTGGCAACTCGCGCCATCTCCGTCGGTGCATCGTCAGGATGGCTCGTGATGTCGTTCGAACTGATCGCCACCACCGCGACACCGCGCGTGCCGTAGTCGCGTGCAAATCCGATCAGTCCATCGAGGATGTGTTTCACGAACGGGCAGTGGTTGCAAATGAACACGACCAGGAGCAGCCGCGAGGTCGCGAAATCCGCGGGCGCGACGCTTCGACCCGTCGAGACGTCCGGCAAAGCAAACGTGGGAGCTGGCGTACCGAGGGGCAACATTCGCGAGGCTTGACGGGCCACGGGCTTCTCCTGGCAATCGACCCGCGGCAGATGTTAACCCCGATCTTCGGGTGGTGCAGCGGGCACTTCGGCTGCGCCGCTGCTCAGGCGAGAACGCGCCGGGCTTCGATCATCTCACCGCGTAGCCCAGTGACCCGAGGCAAGCGGCTTGATTGTGGAAATAGGCGGTGCGTTTGTCCCGCGACTGCGCGGCGGCGTCGGGCGCGGTTGGATCGTAACCGCTTTCCGTCCTGGCCCACTGGTTGCATTCGTTGCGGTCATTCGCTTGCTGCTCGGGCGACTGACCCTTGGACGGGCTTGCGAAAAGCTGATCGCTGGCGCCGGCAACGACCGGCGAAGGCGTCGTTCCGGCCGCATCGAGGCCGGTCGGAGGAGCTACGACCTGGTACTCGTTCCGGGCGGCATCCCACACGTAATACGCGTCGTTGGCGTAGTAATAAGGAGTGCTGCCCCACCACACCATCGTGTAATAAGGTGGCAGCAGCGGGAGGAACACCCCGACCGGGGCAGCCGATACCACCCAGGGTCCGTGCACCCATCGTTGCCAATGCCACGCCTGATTCAAATTGCCCTGCCAGTGATACCAGTTGCCCCCGTGAAAGTAGTAGCGCTCGCCCCCCGGGCCGTGCAGGTTCGACAGCCCCTCGTCGGGGGGTGAGTGCACGGCATATCCGCGGTCGTAGTAGTAGCGGTTGTGTGCAAAACGGGAGTCGAGGTGTTGGTGCTCGCCCGGATGCGTTCCCGCACCGCCGGGAGCTTGGGCGACAGCGGCGACCGCCACCAGAGCGGTGAGGGCGGGGACCAGGCGGTGAGACCCGAATCTCCGGCCTGAGGTGAGCTGCGCGTCACGCACAGCGCGAATATACACGAGCAGCCGCGCTCAAGCTGCCCCCCGGCCTCTGCGGTGCCCAGGATCGGGGGCCGCCTCGCCGATCAGGCGCGTCATCATCCTCGTGGCGGCGCCCGGACAGCCGTACACGCGCGCACCTGACACCCGCATCGCCAACACTGTCTCCACGATTCCCGGTGGCCGGGTAGAGTAAGGTGTAGATCACAGCGCAGCGTAATCCACTGCCGTTTCCTTTGTGTTATGGCAGAAGAAAGGAAAACTTATGGCCGGTCGCAACTTTCTCTTCGTCCCGGGGCCGAGCAACGTTCCGGATCGAATCCTGCGCGCGATGGCCGTGCAGATGGAGGACCACCGCTCGAGCAAGTTTCCCGAGCTGACACTGCGCTGCCTCGCGGACCTCAAGAAAATATTCAAGACCGCGAGTGGCACGCCGATCCTGTTCCCCTCGTCCGGGACCGGCTGCTGGGAGGCGGCGCTCACCAACTGCCTGAATCCCGGTGATCGCGTGCTGGCGTCGCGCTTCGGGCAGTTCACCCATCTTTGGATCGACATGTGCCAGCGGCTCGGCTTCGAGGTCGACGTGCTCGAGGTCGAGTGGGGCGAGGGCGCGCCCGTCGATCGCCACCGTGCCGCCCTCGAAGCGGACCGCAAACACAGCATCAAGGCGGTGCTCGTCTGTCAGAACGAGACCGCGACCGGGGTCGCGAGCGATGTCGCCGCAATCCGTCGCGCCCTCGACGAAACCCGTCATCCCGCGCTGCTGTTCGTCGACTCGGTGAGCGCACTCGCGAGCGTCGACTTCCGCATGGACGAGTGGGGAGTCGACGTCTGCGTCAGCGGCTCGCAGAAGGGGCTGATGCTGCCGGCGGGAATGGGAGTGACATGCGTCAGCGAGAAGGCGCTCGCGGCCGCGAAGAGCGCCAGGATGCCGCGCTGCTATTTCGACTACCGCGACATGGTCACTGCCAACGCCAGCGGCTATTTCCCGTACACGCCTTCCATTCCCATGCTGTACGGGTTGCGCGAGGCGCTGCAGATGCTGCTCGAGGAAGGCCTCGAGAACGTCTTCTACCGGCACAGTTACATTGCCGGTGGCGTGCGCGCGGCGATACTCGAGGGTTGGAAGCTCGAGCTCTGCGCCCGTGCGCCGCAGTGGTACTCCGATACGGTCTCCGCGGTGATGGTGCCGGCGGGCATCGATGGCGCGGCGATCATCGCGCGCGCCTTCAGCCGCTACAACCTCGCGCTCGGCGCCGGACTCTCCAAGGTCGCGGGGAAGCTCTTCCGCATCGGGCATCTGGGCGATACCAACGAGCTCATGCTGATGGCCGCGCTGGCGGGCGCCGAGCTGGCGATGCTCGACTGCGGCGTGCGCGTCGAGGCGGGTAGCGGTGTCGCCGCGGCGGGGGCCTTCTGGCGCGCCCGTCCGGCGCCGGCCGGAGCCCATCCGTGACGCTGCGGGTGGTATATCTCGATCGCGCCTCGCTCGTCGCCAACATCAGGCGCCCGCGCGGAGCGACCGATTACATCGAGTACCCGGGCAGCCATGGACGCGAAGTGCTGGAACGGCTCGAGGGCGCGACCGTTGCCATTACCAACAAGGTGCCCCTGCGCGAGCCGGTACTGCGGCAGCTGCCCGACCTCAAGCTGATCGCCGTGGCAGCCACCGGCTACGATGTGGTCGATGTCGGCTATTGCCGCGAGCACGGCGTGGCGGTCGCCAACATCCGCAACTATGCCGTGCACACGGTCCCCGAGCATGCCTTCGCACTCATCCTCGCGTTGCGGCGCAATCTCATGGCCTATCGCGCCGACGTGGAACGCGGCGTGTGGAACCGCAGCGAGCAGTTCTGCTTCGTCGACCACCCGATCCATGACCTGCACGGCTCGCAGCTCGGCGTCATTGGCGAAGGCGTACTGGGCCGCGCCGTGGCGGCCATCGGCACGGCCTTCGGCATGCACGCCGTGTTCCGCGATCATCCGGACCGCGCCGGCGAGGATCTCGAGTACCAACCGCTGCCGCGCCTCCTTGCCGAATCGGACGTGCTGACGCTGCACTGCCCGCTGCTGCCGAGCACCCGCAACCTGATCGGTGAGGCCGAGCTGCGCGCCATGAAGCGGACGGCGATACTGATCAACACCGCGCGCGGCGGGCTGGTGGATGAGCGCGCTCTCGCACGGGCCCTGCAGGAAGGGTGGATTGCCGGCGCCGGCATCGATGTGCTGACGACCGAGCCGCCGCGCGAAGGCAATCCGCTGCTCGACCTGCGCCTGCCGAACCTCATCGTCACGCCGCACATCGCCTGGGCATCGCTCGGCGCCATGCAGTTCCTCGCCGACCAGTTGATCGACAACATCGACGCCTGGTCGCGCGGGACGCCGCAGAACCTGGTGACCTGAGTGCGGACCACATTCGCACCGCGGCCAACTCCTCATGAGCCAGCTCCCGGAGACAGCTCGCGCGGCAACCGTTGAGAAGCCGGCGCGCCACGCCGACTTCGCCGCACGTGTCCGCTCCTCGGCAAGCGAGCCGGCACGGGTGCAACTCACGGCCGAGTGGATTCTGAGCGTCTTCGACGACTTCTACGCCGAGTTTCTGCGGCTCACCTGGGCAGCCCGGGAGACGTTCGAGAGCCGCGACCACCCGGCGGCGGTTGCCAATGCGCGGCGTCGTCTCGGGCTGTACAACGCGACCGTCTACCCGCTCGCCGAGGAGTTGCAGAGCGCCTTCCCGCAACTGAAGGAGCAGGAGCCGCTGTGGCGCGAGGTCGAGTCGGCGTATCGAACCAGGGTTGACGGCCGCTACGAGGCGGACCTCGCGCTCGCCTACCTGCACTCGGCGCAGCGTCGCGTGCATCACGGCGAGTGGAAGCCGGTCGCGTACGGCTTTCGCGGTTCGCACCGCGTCGTGCCACCGGTCACTGCGGTTTCCGAGTACTTCCCCTGTTCCTGGCCCGTGGACCCGCTCTTCGTTCAGCGGGTGCTGCAGGTGGCAGATCTCGCCGTTCCCTTCTGCGATCCGGCACGCGATGCGGAGCTCATCGCGCGGCGCGTGAACGATGTGCTCGCGGCGCGCAGCGGGGCAGGGTTGCGCGCCATCGAGATGCTGCGGGCGGGATTCTTCCGCAATCGAGGTGCCTATCTGGTCGGGCGCCTGATCCTGAAAGGCGCCGAGCTCAAGCCCTGCATCATCGCGCTCGTTAACACCGCCGCGGGCCTGCGCGCCGAAGCGCTGCTGCACGTCGTGCCGCACGTCCATAACCTCTGCAGCTCCACCGAGGCGCCCTTCCAGGTCACCAACCGCCACTATCACGAGCTCGCAGCTTTCCTCCACAGCATCATGCCGAGCCGGCCGCTCGGGCTGCACTACTCGACTATCGGCTACTACCACTTCAGCAAGGTGGCGGTGATGAACGAGGTCCGCCGCTGCCTGGTGCAGGAGCACGAGCGGCTGAGCGTGGCACCCGGCAGTCCCGGCACCGTGACCATCGCCTTCACCTCGCCGCAACTCGACTACGTACTGAAAGTGATTCGCGACCGCCCGACCAGCGGCTACAAGTGGGAGCGCTTCGAGGGGGTCGATGCCGTGCTCGCCAAGTACAAGGGCGTGCACGAGATCAATCGCACCGGCAGCATGCTCGACAACATCGTCTACTACAACCTGCGGCTCGCGCACGGCTGGTTCGAGAGCGAGCTGGCGAGCGAATTGCTTGCGGCCGCGCCCAACAGCGTGCAGCGCCAGGGTCGGGCGCTGGTGTTCAGGTATCTCATCGCGCAGCGCAAGCTGACCCCGCTCAACGTGTTCCTCGAGAAGGCGCCGCAGCAGAAGGCCGAGCGGGCCATGATCAACCTGGGATTCTGCATCCGCAACAACGCGGCGGCGAACGTGTTCAACAAGGACTTCGACGCCCGTAACTATGGGGTGAGCCGTTACCTCAAGATCTATCTCTACGACTACGACGCCGTGGAAGCACTGACCGATCTGAAAGTACGTACCAACCGCGACCGCTGCGAGGGCGAGGAGGAGGTGCCCGCCTGGTTCTTCGAACCGGGAGTCGTGTTTCTGCCCGAGGAGATCGAAGCGGGCCTGCGGGTGCGCAACCGCACGCTGCGCCGCGCGTTCCGCGGTGCACACGCGGACCTCATGACGGTCGAGTACTGGGAGGGACTGCAGCAGGCGCTGCGCGCCGGGGAGGTGCCCGGCATCCATACCTTCCCCGAGTCATGCCATCTGGAAGACTTCGGCGCGCAGACGATCCCTACCGAATGAGCAGCGTTGATGACGAAATCGCCTGGCGCCATGCGCCTCAAATACAGGGGTGCCGGCGTCCTCTCGACGCCGGCAACCGCTGATGCGGGCATCAACCTGCCCGCAGGCACCCGTCATTGCTCGTTGTTATTCTGGCCTTGATCGTCACCGTTGTTCTTGAAGTCGAACATATCGAACAGGTCCCCGATCGCCGCCCCGGGCTTTCCTGTCTTAGGATCCAGCGGCACGTAGTTGCTCATGACCGGATTGGGCAGATTGTCGCGGCTGCGATGCGTCAGCGGCTTCAGGCCCCAGTTGCGCTCGATGAACTTCACCACCGAGGCGTGATCGTTGTAGCTGTGCACCACCTTGCCGCCCTTGGACCAGTGCGAGACGACCAGCATCGGGATGCGCGGACCATCACCGAAGAAGTCGAGCGGCATGAAACCGCCCGAATCCCACATGCCGCCGCCCTCGTCGAAGGTGACGATCAGCGCCGTGTCCTTGTTCTTGTCCAGTTTCAGCCTGTCGACGATGTTCTCCACCATCGCCTCGAAGAGGTCGAGCTTGGAGCTTGCCGGGTGTCCGTCCACCAGGCTGTCGGGCTTCACGTACGCGACGGCCGGCAGCTGGCCCTTCTCGAGGGCAGCGAAGAAGTCGATCGCGTCCTTGATGTGCGCCTGGCGTTGCGTTGCGTCGCCCATGATCGAACTGGCGTAGCTGAAGGCATTGCAGATGTCGCAGTAGTTGCCGGCGATCAGCAGATCGGCCGGAACGGTCGAGCCGTTCGCCACGCGCACTGCCGCATCGTAGCCGCCGCCGTAGTACGCCCAGGAGATTCCCTTCTCGTTGAGGGCATCCCCGATGGTGCGCAGCGTCGAGGGCGGGACCTTGGAGCCGCTCAGGATGTTGGCGGAATCGATGGTGCCGTTCGGCAGGAAGCCCGGGCTCAGGTTATTGATCATGTAGAAGTGGCCGGGATCGCAGTTCGGGGACGGATGCCACGGCAGGCTGGCCAGGTACGACACGATGGGCCCAATTCCCGGCTGCGTGACGTCCGAGCAGTTGGTCCACTGCTTGTCGCGCGTGAAGGCTGCGTTCGTCGATGACTTGGGATCCGGATCCGCGACGCTGGCCAGTGGCGGCTGGGTCACAGTCTGGAACGTCTCCCAGAAAACGTCGTCCGCCGTCTGGATCATCTGGTGTTGCACCGCGGTGCCGCCCATGATCGGCTGGTGATAGTTGTCATTGAGGGTGTACTTGTCCGCGAGGCGCTTGAACACCGGCGCGTCGCCCTTCTGAACGTTCAGGAACGCCATCGAGTTGCTGCCCGAGCCGTCGTTGCGCGCGACGCCCACGAACGGATACAGGTCATTGAGGCAGCCGGAAGGGTTGTCCGCGGTCGCATTCATCACATTGCAGTCCGATTGCTGCCACATGTGGAACAGGCGATGCACCATATCGCCGACATAGCTGTCGTACGGCCGGGTGGCACTGGTGCTCGCGAAAGAGCCGTTCGGCAGTGTCGTCGCATTGGGCACGCGCGTGTCGGTCGTGAACATCGGCAGTCCGCTGGCGCCGGTGCGCAGCAGCCCCAGGTCGCTCTTTTCGAGGGACGGCTCGAGGACAGGTAGCAGCGAATCGGGAACCGGGAAGATCACCGTAGGCGGGCAGGCGCTGGCGCTGCTGCCGCAAAATGGGGCCTGGCCCTGTTCGAGGCCACCGGGAGCTGTGGGGATGTAGGCCGTGTTCGGCGCCGGGAAGCTGGGCGTGCCGGGCGCCTGCTGGTACGCCGTCTTGCCGGCTGTCGCCATCGCGTCGATAAAGTAAGTCGGCGGGTACGGTTGGTTGATCTGGAACTGCTGTGAGTAGGCGAAATCCGACCCGGGTGCCCCGGAAGCCGTCACGACGCCGTGCGACAGGAGATTGGCAATTGACTGTTTTTTCTTCGGCTGGTAGGTGGCATAGATACCATCGAAGGTCCAGTTCTCACCGATCAGAATGATCACGTGCTTGATCGGGGTAGCTGTTTTCTGACCATGGTCATCGTCCGCTACCGCCAGTCCGCACGATAACAACACACCGAGCCCGGCAGCCGCCGCCGTCGCTCTCTGCAACTCTGGTCGGAACATAGAGACTCCTTCCGTTTCGTTTTGAAAATGAATCGATCTCGCCCGGCCCAAGGGGTCCCCAGGCGCGTATCTCGTCGCAGGAGGTTCGCGTGCGGCCTGTACGTTGCGGGCTTCCGTTCCCGGCTCCGTCGCCGTGGGTCGAAGCCCGCCGCGGATTGGAGCTCCGCAGTGAAGTGCACTCCCCTCGGCCGTGGTTTGTAGCACCCGCGCGTGGCAGTGCCGTGGCGCTCGCATGACACGGGTGTGCCAGCTTGTGCAGAGCCGCAATCCCGTGGACGTGCGGCGCCGCAGCGCAATTTACACATTGGATGTGTATATAATCCCAGCCGCAATCTATGGTCAGCCGCGGAACGACGCAGCAGTCGAGCGCCCCTTACAACCGCCGCATCGTTCTCGATGTCATCCGGCGACAGGGGAGGATCTCGCGACGCGAGATCGTCGACCTGGTTTCACTCAGCCCCCAGACGGTCGCGAACATCACCAACGATCTGCAGACCATCGGTCTCATCGTCGCGCGGCGCCTGAAGGGGGCCAGGTCGCGCGGTCAGCCGCCGATAGCGTTCGAGCTCAATCCGAACGCCGGCAACTCCATCGGCATCAGCCTCGAGCCCGGCCGCGTCTCCGCGGGGCTCGTCAACCTGGTGGGCGAGATCCTCGAGCGGCGCGCGGTCGACATCGACACTCACGATCAGCGCCGCGTGCTCGCGACAGTGATGGGGCTGGTCCGCGAGCTGCGGCGGCGGCCCGCGGCGGCGGAGCGACTGTGGGGTATCGGTGTTGCGCTGCCGGGCCCTCTCGTCAAGACCGATATCAGCTTCATCGGCCCGACGACGCTCGAGGGCTGGAGCGACCTGTCGGTGTTGGATGAGCTGCGCGATGCGTCGCGCTTGCAGGTGTTCTACAGCGTCGACAGTGTCGCCGCGGCCCTCGGCGAGACGTTGTTCGGCGTCGCGCGTGCGCTCGATAACTTCTTCTACATGCACTTCGGCGTGGGGCTCGGCGGCACCCTGGTCGTGAACCGGTCCGCTTACCGGGGCGCGAATGGCAACGCCACCGAGATCGGTCACATCCCCGCAGTGCCGGGTGGCAAGCCCTGCTATTGCGGCAACGCCGGCTGCCTCGAGCGCTACCTCTCCGTGCAGTCGCTTGCCGAAGCGCTCGGTGTCAGCGAGGCGCCGGATCGGGACGCGCTCATCGTCGCAGAGCTCGAGCGCAACACTCACGCCGCGCTCCAGGGCTGGTGCCTCGAGGCGGCCGCCCGGCTGCGGGATGCCGTCTGCGTCATCGAGAACATGCTGGACCCGCTCACCATCGTCATCGGCGGCTCGGCACCGAAACTCCTGGTCGAACGGCTCGTCGCGCTCGCCGAGCCCCTGCATCACTCGGTACGCGGCGGAGTCGCCTCTCCAGGCACGCGCATCCTGCTCTCCGAGCGCGAGGAAGACAGCTCCATCCTAGGCGCCGCCGTGCTTCCCATTTATGATCTGCTGTCTCCCCGCTTCGAGGTGCTCCAGCAGGACCGCCGCGCCGAGGCCGACGTCGCCGGCCTCCTCGGCCAGCGCGGAACCCGCCGCGCAGGGCGCCTCTAGAATATCTACATCCACTAGATGTATTTATTGACACTGCCTTCAGCCGCCGCCTATAGTCGTGCGCATGGGGGGGAATCAGCACCGGCTGATCATCGTCGGCGACGTGGGCGTCGACCTCGTGCTGGGGCCCATTTCCGAATGGCCACGTGTCGGGACCGAAGCGCTGGTGGAGCGCAGCGAGCTGCGCGCCGGGGGCTCGGCCGGGAACGCGGCGCTCGCGGTGAGCTACCTCGGGGGCCACGCGCAACTGCTGTCGGTGGTCGGAAATGACGACCCGGGGGCGTGGCTGCGTGGACAGCTGCAACCGCTCGGCGCGACGCTCGCTGTCTGCGATGCGCCAACGACCCTCAGCGTGGGCCTCATCCACAGCTGTGGCGAGCGCACCTTCTTCACGACCCGCGGTCATCTCGAGGCTTTCTCCTACGACATCCTGCGACCGCTCATTCCGCCGGCGCCCGATGCGGGCTCGATCGCGCTCCTCTCCGGTGTGTTTCTGACGCCGGCGCTGCGCTCGGCGTATCCACTCCTGATCGGCGAGCTGCACTCGCTCGGCTACCACGTGGCGCTCGATACCAACTGGCCGCCGCAGGGCTGGAGCGCCGCGCTGCGCGAGGAGGTCGCGACCTGGGTCGCAGCGACCGATCACGTGCTGCTCAACGAGCTCGAGGTCCGCAGCCTCGCCGACACGACCGATCTCACGGCTGCGATCGAGCGACTCGCCCCGATGCTCAAACCCGGAGCGACGCTGGCGGTGAAAACCGGCGCGCGTGGCGCCATCGGCGCCGAGGACGGGCAGCGCCGCGAGTGCACGGCGCCGCAGGCGAGCATGTTCGACACCGTCGGCGCCGGCGATTCGTTCAATGCCGGGTATCTGCTGGCGCGCCTCGATGGCGCGGGGCTCGCCGAGTCGCTCGCCGCCGGCTGCCGGGCCGCTTCGGCCATCATTGCCCGCTTCCCGCGCCGCGCGATCGCCGCCGGTGACCTCAGCGCGCTGCGCGCGCGGCTTCCTCTGCGTGCGCTGGAGCCCGTATGAGGAGCTCCGCGCTGCTGATGCTCTTCATCATGCTGATCTGGTTCGTCATCTCGTTCGTGACGAACCTCATCGGTCCGCTGATGCCAACCATCATCAGCGACTTTCACCTGAGCCTGGGAATGGCGGGCTTCCTGCCGTTCTCCTTCTTTCTTGCCTACGGGCTGATCTCGATT
>Ga0306923_10003642_pt1 | contig 14612 bp, 11 predicted proteins | sample sta12Can44000108_FD_203841 | JGI IMG/M metagenome (GOLD analysis project Ga0306923, IMG submission 203841) | Lab enrichment of tropical soil microbial communities from Luquillo Experimental Forest, Puerto Rico - statanox.12C.anox.44.000.108 (v2)... | ecosystem: Environmental > Terrestrial >... | reverse complement strand
TGAGGCCGCTCGCGAACTTCAGGTCGTGATAATACCCGGCGCATTTACACCCACAGAAATTTATACCGCCTATCTCTTAGGCGCAGACATCGTCAAAATTTTTCCCGCCGTCCGATTCGGGCCGGAATATTTGAAAGCGGTGCGGGGTCCGCTGCCACACATTCCAATCATGCCGACGAGCGGAGTCGACGTATCAAATGTCGCAGAGTGGTTCCGTGCCGGCGCTGTCGCTGTTGGTGCGGTTAGCGGCGTGCTCGATCCGGAGCTAATTCGAAACGGCGACTGGATTGAATTAACAAAGCGTGCACGTGAGTTTATCGATGCGGTACAGACCGCGCAATAGCCAGCGAAAGACAGAATTTCACTAACGGCTGAGATTTGTTTCTTTCTGACTTCCGCTTTCCGGTCTCCGCTTTAGCTGTGAACTACCTCGCGCTCATTCTGCACGCGCATTTGCCTTTCGTCAGGCATCCGGAGCACGAGCATTTTCTCGAGGAAGACGCTTCAACCAATTGCACGACCGATTTGTTGCTGGGACGCTGGACGAAAAACTTCTCGCCGATTGCGAATGGCGCGACAATCTTTTCCCGAACGTCAATTGGCGCTATTACATCCGAGCCACTTGTCATTCCGAGCGAAGTCGAGAAATCTCTTACTATTGTCTGGCTGTGATTTAGTTCAGAAATCTTTAGAGATGTCTCTATTCCGCTCGACATGACAAGAAGTTTTATTGTCGCCGTCTTAGTCACGCTTTGCGCCACGTGGGCGCTATTCGCGCAGGACTCCTCCGCTCCGTCGCCGCTTGAAACTCCGTCGCCTTCACCTTCCGCATCGATATCAGCGACACGCAGCGTCCCGCTTCGGTTTGTTCCGCCGCCGATGGAAGGAACAGTCAGTCTCGGAATTTGGGACTCGAACGATAAGCTTGTGCGCGTTCTTCACCAGGAAGCGAAAATTGACAGCTTCGCGACCGATGAGGATTCGCTGAAAACCACTTGGGATGGAAAGAACGACGCGGGCGAGGATTTGGTCCCCGGAAAATATCGCGCGCGCGGCTATTTGGTCGGGAAGATCAAAATCGACGACATTGGGAAAGTAGCGTCGCCCCCGGGGGGCGCCATCGATCACCTTCCGGTGAAATTGGTGCCTAATCCGCTAACCAGCGATACAAGAGCTGTCATGGAGGTCGCGGTCGGCTTCGACACCAAAGGGAGTTTTTTGAAAACGACGGATGGTTTGCCGCTGGCAACGATCAAGGCGGCGTCAAATCTGTCGCGCGTTGCGATCGAAAGAGATGGCGACAAAACGGCCAATGTTTGGCAGGAGGACGCATCCGGCACCGAACATCTTCGCGTTTGGAACATCGATAAGATGATGGCATTCGATTGCGGGTTTTTTGAGCTGAAGTAACCCCCTGGTCAGAATTGGAAATCTTTGTTTAGTTAGGCCCCATGGCCGCCGCGCCTGAAGTTCAACACACGCTCGCGAAGTCCGCCGGATTCAGCGGAACATCGCTGCACACCGGCGAAAAGGTTTCATTGAAGCTGCATCCCGCGCCGGAGAATCACGGAATCAAATTCAAGCGCAAGGATCTGGCCGACGAACCAACGATCGACGCGAAGATTGAGAACCTTAAAATGGTCGAGCGCGCGACCACGATCGGCGAGGGATCGATGCGCGTGCACACCGTCGAACACGTGCTTTCCGCGCTCTCAGCGATGGGCGTTGACAATGCGATCGTGGAAATGGACGCCAACGAACCGCCGATCGGCGACGGCAGCGCCAAGGCGTATATCGATGTTATCAAACGCGCCGGCGTCACGGCGCAGGACGCGCCGCGGAAATTTTTTCACGTGCGGGAACCGATCCATGTCGAGACCAAGACCGGAACGATGTTGATCTTATTGCCGGACGACAACGGATTTCGCATCTCCTGCACGCAAGTAGGACCGAATAATCGTTTCACCCAATTCATGTCAGCCGACATTGTGCCGGAACTCTTTGAGCGCGAGATCGCTCCGGCCCGGACGTTTGTTTACTACGAAGATGTCGAGCCGCTAATGGAAAAGAATTTGATCAAGGGCGGCAGCTTGGAAAACGCGATCGTTGTGCGCGGCGATGCCGTTCTGAGCAAAGAGCCACTGCGTTTTCAGGATGAATTCGTCAGACACAAGATCCTCGACATTATCGGCGACCTCGCGCTGGTCGGTTGTCGCGTTCGCGGCCATCTCATCGCCGTGAAACCAGGCCACGCCGCAAACGCTGAACTCGCGCGCGCAATCGCCAAAGAACAATCGCGGCGTGAAGCGCTTGCCGTTCGGCGAGTTGTGCCGAAAGGGGACGGCGGACTCGACAGCGACGAGATCATGCAGATTTTGCCACATCGTTATCCGTTTCTAATGGTCGATCGCATCGTGAGCTTCGACGAAGGCGGAACCAAATGCGTCGGAGTGAAATCGGTCACGATCAACGAACCATTTTTCCAGGGACATTTTCCAGGCCATCCGGTGATGCCGGGCGTGATGCAGGTGGAAGCGATGGCGCAGGTCGCGAGTCTGCTGCTATTCAAGCTCGCGAAAACAACGAGCCGGATCGGTTATTTCATGAGCGCGGACGGCGTAAAGTTTCGTAAACCGGTGAAGCCGGGAGACACGCTGAGTTGACGAAAGCGCGCGGCGAGCGCTTGGCGAAAGCGAAATGCCGTTGCGTGGTAAACGACGCGATCGTGTCGGAAGGCGAGTTGATGTTCACGTTTCTCGATAAATGAGCGACGTGCAGATTCATCCGACGGCGATTGTCGACCCTGGCGCGGAGCTTGGTGCGGGAACAATCGTTGGACCGTATTGCGTGATCTCCGCAAACGTGGTTCTCGCGGAAAATTGCTGGCTGCAACATCACGTCACGCTGCAAGGGCCGATGCGAGCTGGTGCGAAAAACAAATTCTACGCTTACTGCTCCATCGGGCAGCAGACGCAGGACCTTAAGTACGCGGGCGAGCCGACCTATTTGGAGATCGGCGACGAAAACACGTTTCGCGAATTCGTGACCGTTAACCGGAGCACGGCGAAAGATGGAAAAACATGCGTCGGCAGCCACGGAAACTTTCTCGCCTACAGCCATATCGGTCACGATTGCACGGTTGGAAACGAAGTTATCTTTTCCAATAACGGCACGCTCGCGGGCCACGTGCAGGTTGGCGACAACGCGGTGATGGGCGGCCTAACTGCCGTGCATCAGTTTTGCCGGATCGGGCGGTTCGCGATAACCGGTGGCTGCTCAAAAATTGTTCAGGATGTTCCACCGTTTATGATTGCCGACGGAAATCCAGCGGAAATCCGCGGCGTTAATCTGGTCGGCCTTGAGCGAAATGATTATCCTGCCGACAAGGTGAAGTTAATCAAGGAAGCGTTCCGGCTGATATACCGCTCTAAATATAATACCAAGCAGGCGTTGGACGCATTGCGGAAGGAACTGCTGCAAAGCGACGAAGTGCGAGAGATCGTCGAGTTCATCGAGAAAACCGAGCGCGGCATTATTCATTAGGTCTGGTCAAAATCGCATGCGCACGCGTGGCGTCGCGTTCGGACCCGGAGTCGGCGTCGCCTACGCCACGAACTTCTCGTTCCATGTTGCGCAACAGCGGCGCAGCCGACGCATCGCCACTGATGCGCAGTGCGGTGGCACAACAGATCGAAACCGCATTTCGGTTTCTTCAGCTTATTCCATGCAGCCGATTCCTCCAAAATCACGCGGAGAATATTGTCGCGCGTCGAATAACAACTGTGCGCCTGGCTTAGATAGTTGGTCGCGCCGCGAAATTTCCATCGGCGAATTCCATCAATCCGAGATCTTCGAGCATCGGACAATTGCGCGCGCGGCGCGCGGCCTGGTAAACAGCGATGGTCGATGTCGCAAGCGGTTGCTCGGCACGCACCGCAGGCGCGAGCAAGAGCAAACTAATCAGCGCGATGAAGTAGTGCGCGCGAGTTGAGAGTTGAGCGTTAGCGGTCGAGTTGGCAAGCTTTGAAGATCGCACTTTCAACCTTCATCCCTCATCCCTCAACCTTTTCAAAATGTCCGCCGTTCTGAATTTACTGCGAATCAAAAACCTCGCGCTCGTGGAGGAGTTGGAATGGCAGATCGCGCCCGGCTTCACTGCGATTACAGGTGAAACCGGTGCGGGAAAATCGATCATCATCGGCGCCCTTCAACTTTTGCTCGGCGAGCGCGCCGACAAATCGCTTATTCGGACCGGTGCCGATATCTGCATCGCGGAAGCGATTTTTACCGGGAAAGAACTGCAAAAGCTAAGTCCGCAACTCATCGAAGCCGGCGTTGAGCCCTCAGTAGAGGATCTCATTATTAAGCGAACGCTATCCGTCACCGGAGCAAATCGACAGTTTATCAACGGCTCACCGACAACGTTGTCGGTCTTGAAGAACATCGGCGACGCGTTGGTCGATCTTCACGGACCGCACGATCACCAATCGCTGCTCTCACCGGACAAACAGCTCGACCTCCTCGATTCCTTCGCGCACGTGGAAGAGCACCTCGCCGAATATGAAAAGCATTTTCGGAAATTGCAGGTGCTGACCGTTGACCTCACCACACTCAACACTGCAGAAACGGTACGCGAACAGGAGCTCGATTTGCTGCGTCATCAAATCGCCGAGATCAACTCCGCCAATCTCATCGCCGGTGAAGAAGAAGAAATCGAGAAGCGCTACAAGCTGAGCAGCAGCAGCAAACGTTTGGTCGAGCTGGCGAGCGCGGTCGCCAACAAACTCTCGGAAGCAGACGACTCGATCGTATCTCAACTTGCCGAGACGCAAAGGCTGCTGCGCGAATTGGACAAGATCGACGCCTCCACGTCCCAACTCGCTTCGGAACATGCCGCGGCCGTGGTACAGCTTTCCGAGATCGCGCAGTCGCTTTCCGATTACGCGGAAAAACTCAATCTCGATCCGGAACAGCTTGCCGCACTCGAACAGCGTCTTTCGTTGTTCGAAACTTTGAAGCGCAAATACGGCGGCTCGATTGCCGAGGTAATTGCCTTCGGCGAGCGCGCCGCCGAGCGGATGCGTAAAATCGAAGGGCGCGACGAAGAACTCGAGCGACTCACGAAGGAAATCGAAAAAGTTCGCTCGCAAATGAATCGCGCCGGCGACGCGCTGCGCAGACTGCGAGCGAAAGCTGTACCAAAATTGTCCGCGACCATTCGAAAGAATTTGTGCGATCTCGGGTTCAAACAATCCGAATTCGAGGCGAAGCTCAGCGCGTTGGACGAACCGCGCGCGAGCGGTTTTGATTCCGTGGAATTGCTTTTTTCCCCGAATCCGGGCGAACCGTTAAAGCCGCTGCGCGCGATCGCGTCAAGTGGCGAAATCTCGCGCTTGATGTTGGCGATCAAATCTGCACTTGCCGCGCACGATTCGATTCCGTTGCTGATCTTCGACGAGATCGACACCAACGTTGGGGGCGAAATCGCCCACGCAGTCGGCGCAAAGATGCAAACGCTGTCCGACGAGCATCAGTTGATCTGCATCACACATCTGGCGCCGGTGGCAGCCTGCGCGTCATCACATTTCGTCGTGACGAAAGACGTGGTGCGCGGCCGGACGTTCTCCAGCTTACACGAAGTTACTGCCAAAGTGCGTCAGGAAGAAATCGCGCGTATGCTCGGCGGCAAAAGCGAGTCCGCTCTCCAGCTCGCGGCGAGTCTGCTGAAAAGAAAATAGCTGTTACTTCACCCACCCGAGCGGCAGAATCACCTTGCCGTACAGCTTTCGTTCAGCACTTGGGCGAGGCCGGTGTAGATAGCGGAGAAGCCGCAGACGATTCCTCGTAGCCGGCGAGATGTTTGAAACCGGGGCTCCCGTTTGCAAAGTCGCCGTACGCCAGCAGGAAAACAAGAATGCGAGCGAGTCAGTGTGTGAAAGTCTGGATTGACAATGCAATCATAAATCGACTGGTAGTCGCTAGGCGTAGTTTTTGGATCGGTCCCGATCAATTAGACCAGGCACGCGATCCCGGCCGGCCTGCTGGCGGACTCGACCGGCGTAGTTGCCTCAGTAATTATCTGTCGCGCTGCACTGTAAGTTCCGCTGCAGCAACGGCTTCGGTAGCGCGTGTTTGATCGAAATCCGCCCGCTTGATATCATTTTTCCCTCGCCATCGAGCGAGCGAATTCTTATCGTCGAATTTTCTCCGAATGATCCAGCGTGATTATTTGATTATTGGTACCGGTATCGGCGGCGCGAGCGCCTGCGAAGGGGTTCGCAAACACGACAAACGCGGCTCAGTCACGATTGTCGGGGCCGAGATCATGCCGCCGTACAATCGCTGGATGCTGTCGAAGGAATTTTTGCGCGAGAAAACGCCGCCGTTCAAAAAACTCGCCTGCTTCGATCAACGCTGGTTCGATTTGCACAAAATCGAGACTCGCTTTGCCACGATCGTGAAGCAATTCAACATTGAGCGGCGCCTGGCGGTGCTCGGAAACGGCGAGAGTATCGAATTCACCAAAGCATGTCTAGCAATGGGCAGCCGGCCAATCCGGCCGCAGGTTGCAGGAATTAATCTCGGAAACGTAATCTACTTGCGGACGGTTCGCGATGCGCTCGCGCTGCGCGAAATGGCAAACGTCGAAAAGACAGTGATGGTCGTCGGTGGCGGATTACTGGCATGCGAAGCGGCCGCGAGTTTGCGGATGATGAAACTGAAAGTGAGTATGATACACCGGAATTCGTATCTGCTGAATCGCTACCTCGATTCACAAACCGGCCCCTGGCTCACCGATTACTATGCGAAGCACGGTACGACGATGTTGATCGAGGAAAGCTTGAACGGTTTCGAAGGCAAGACGGTCCTGCGAAATATTCAAACCAAGAGTGGCAACCGCGTTCCGGCCGGACTCGCCGTAGTCTGCTGTGGCGCGGAGCCAAATCTAGATCTCGTACGCAACACGCCACTATCCGGACCGCACGGATCACCGGTCACAGAATACTTAGAGACAGAAGAGAAAGGAATCTTTGCGGTCGGCGACCTTGCATTTTATCCAGACCGAATCATGGGCGGAGTGCGCCGGCAAACGCACTGGGAGAATGCGCGCACGCAAGGACTGGTCGCGGGCGCCAACATGACCGGGAAAAAGCGAATTCGGTACGAGCAAATCCCCTACTTCTGGACAGAGATGTTCGATTTGAGATTGCATTTTGTCGGAGACTTCAGCATGCAGCCGACGCGCGTTGATTTGCGCGGCGCTTACGCGAAGAAGAAATTCATCGCCCACTACTATCAAGGCGACAAGTTACGCGCGATTCTGCTTTGCAATCAAACGGATCGCGAAGTGGAATCAGCCAAGAAAGAGCTGCGGCATGCGCTTGGAAAATAGCATCCGCTCCGATTCGTTCGCGCACTGTTTGGATTTCAGGTAAAATCGCGCGACAGAAGAAACAATTGCGGGTTTACGGAGTGCGCCTCGCCGGGCATGAACCGTGCTGATAACGTGCTTTGATTCATGGCCGCTTTGGTTGCTCGTGGAGTCGGCGTATGTGTATTTTGTGTATGGTGGGCGTGCTTGGACGAACCTGATTAGCTGCGACTTGGGCAGAGGCGGCGGGGTTGTGATGGAGGCTTCAGTCATAGGCCAAAGGGTTCGGCGAGAATGCGGAATCGAAGGGAAAATCTTTCACCTGACGAGAAATATTTTCGGCCCGGATGAGATTCTTAAATCCAAAGCAGCCGCCGACTGCATCTCACGGGAAACAACCCGAGGCTTCTCATGATCCAGGATTTCAAGTTTTCGTTCCGTCAGCTTCTCAAGTCGCCGGGATTCACGAGCGTCGCCGTAATGACGCTCGCCATGGCGATCGGCGTTAATTCCGCAATCTTTGCGATGGTCAATGGCGTGGTCCTACACCCGGTTGTGCCGGTCCGCCCGAACGAGGTCGTGAACGTTTTCACGGCACGGCAAAACGCGAGTCACGACTACCGCCAGTTTTCTTACAACGAATACCGCGAATTACGCGATAATGGCGGCGAAGTTTTTGTCGATGTTGCCGCGCTCGAGTTTGCCGTGGCCGGCATTGGACGGGATCACGAGATGCGGCGTAGCTTCGCCTTCCTGACTTCGGAAAACTATTTCTCGATGATGGGTGTCCAGGCGTTTCGGGGTCGCTTTTACACCGCCGAAGAATGTAAACCTAACGCGAATATCGCAGTCGTGGTCGCCAGCTACGGATTTTGGAAACGCCAGGGTGGCCGCAACGATTTCGTCGGCAGCACGCTTCAGGTTAACGGACAACCCTACACCGTGATCGGGATCGCGCCCGACGGATTTAGCGGTGCGAACGTTCTCATCGCGCCGGATTTGTGGGTACCGATCGGTGTTCGTTCGCAGCTCGGCTCCGCATTCGGCGATTCCGAGACGATGCATGACCTAACGAATCCGAAGAATTATGCGTTCAATCTTACCGCGCGCATGCGGCCCGGTTTGACAATTGAAACGGCGAAGGCGCGCTTACCTGTGCTCGCGCAGCGTTTGACCGCAATCCAGCCGGGCGATGTCGAAGGCGCGCGCGAATTACAAATTCAAAAGCCGTCGCGATTCAGTTTGAGCACCCAACCTGAAGACGACGGCCCGATCACCCTGATCGCGACGTTGCTGATGTTCATGGCCGGTGCCGTGTTGTTGATCGCCTGTTTAAATCTCGCGAACATGCTGCTCGCGCGCGGCACTGCGCGTTCGAAAGAAATCGCGGTGCGACTAGCGGTAGGCGCATCCCGGTGGCGAATCGTCCGGCAACTGCTTTGCGAAGGGTTTCTGCTCGCGCTTTGCGGCGGCGCAATCGGCCTGGTCTTGAGTGCCTGGGGCAATGACGTGCTGCTTCAGCAACTGCGCAGCCTGCTCGCGTCGGTGAATTTCTCTTTCGTCGTGAAGCTGCGCCCCGACATTACCGTCCTCGTGGTCACATTTTTATTTTGCCTTCTCGCAACCACGCTTTTCAGCCTCGGCCCAGCGTTAAAAGCCACGAAGGCCGATCTGGTGAACGATCTCAAACAACAAGTTGGCGAGCCAGCGCGCGTCGGCCGCTTCAGTCGTTTCTTCGCGCCGCGGCATATTTCGGTCATGGTGCAAATCGCGCTTTCACTAATGTTGCTCTTCGCGGCCGGATTGTTTTTCCGGGGCGCGCTCAAAGCCGCGGGACTTTATCCGGGATTCAACGCGGCAGGCGATCTGATCACAGAATTCGATTTCACATTGATCAAAAAGGAACCGGCCGAGTCGCGCCGGTTGATCTTTGCCATCACCGACCGCACACGCCAGTTGCCTAGAGTTGCGGCAGCTGCCACGGCGACGATGCTGCCCTACGCCGATTTCACCAACACCCGGCGAGTCATTCGAATGAAAGACGCAATGCCGACTGATCCGAAAGCGCCCGATCCCAGTCTGAATTCACTCTACACCGCAGTCACCACCGGGTATTTCAACGCGCTGGGCGTGAAACTCCTTCGCGGCCGCGATTTCACTCAGGCCGAATGTGAGGACAAAAACGGCCGCCGCGTCGCGATCATCGACGAAGAGATGGCGAACAAACTTTTCCCGAGCGAAGACGCGATCGGTGAGCACATTCGCTACACGCAACCACCAAAGGACGGCGCGTCTAACGACTTGGAAATCGTCGGCATCGTCAGCAAGCATCGCCACGACGTGCAGAACGACTCGATAATCACGCGCCTATTCGTGCCCTTAGCTCAGGGTTACAGTGGCCAGACTTACCTGCATGTTCGGCTCAACACCCAGGATCGGCATGCCGTGGTCGCGATGATGCCAACGCTTCGTCAGGCGCTGCGCGAGATTGATCCTGATCTGCCCCTGCTACAGATGACGCCGTATACCGATTTGATCGAGAAATCGCCCAATCTCTGGATCGTCAAACTTGGCGCGATGCTTTTCGGCGCGTTCGGCTGCATCGCTTTGCTGCTTGCTGTCGTTGGCGTTTACGGCGTAAAAGCCTACGCGGTTGCATGTCGCACACGCGAGATCGGAATTCGAATGGCGCTCGGCGCGCATCGCAAAGATGTCTTTGCGCTGATCATGCGCCAGGGCGCGTTGCAAACCGCGCTCGCGGTTGCGGTTGGACTTCTTCTTTCCCTAGCCGCCGGCCGCGTTCTCTCGCAAATCCTCTACGGCGTGAGCCCGAGCGATCCGCTTTCGCTCATCAGTTCAAGTTTTATGCTCGCCGCAGCAGCGCTCCTCGCCTGTTTCCTGCCAGCGCGTCGCGCAACTTACGTGAATCCGATCACTGCCTTGCGCACGGAATAAGATCTTAAGTAACCGCTGGCTTCTAACGTCTGATTTCTAAAGAGATGGCTGGGGGCGGAATCGAACCGCCGACACGTGGATTTTCAGTCCACTGCTCTGCCAACTGAGCTACCCAGCCTTATATTCTCTATATCAGTAACTTAAACGACGCACCATCAGAATTGACGGTGAAACCCTAAAAGGTTTTCACCAGAGTGACTTTGAGGAGGCTTGGAAACGATACCTTCCACCTTCCTGCGAGATAGCCGCAACAAGTGCAACAGTCGCCACACACGATCGAGGGAATGTTGCGGCTTTGGTGAAGGCGAGCTGTTTGATAGCCGTTGTCACGGTTGTCGTCGACGAACCACGGCGTAACCATAAGAAGACAGAACTATTTCAGAGTAATTTCGCGCACGATCTTGTCGCCCAAAATCTCGCGAAGCTCTAGTATAGGGCTGATCCATAAAAGCGGTTCAGGGCATCGTCTCAACTGGGAGGAACAGCTGAGCCGTTTAGCGTCCATTGTATGACGCAGGTCTGCCCCATGTGTGCCCGCAATGCTTTCATCGCTTCGGCGTGTGGAGCTGAGCTGTATAAGGATGCCTTATCCAACCAAGTCGAAGGTGTGTCCAGAAGTCACGCTGGAATGGATGCGCCAGCAAGGAATAACCGATGATACCAGCTGTTTGGCCAAGCTGACGTTGGATTGCCAATAGCCAGCGTGCAAACTTTGCTAGGCCGGAATAGCGCACAAGTGGGAGATAGGAAAGTTGCACCAAATATTCCACCTCCGGTTCAGTGCGTCGAAAGTTTCTCCACGGACTTGCTGGCATTCGATCTAAGATTTTGGCGCGGGCTGCTCAATCCGAAGTCTACCAAGGCAAGCCCTCAGGCGTCACTCTTTGTTCTGTGGGACGATCCCGAATAGGCCAAGATTGCTCCCAAAATGGTAGCCAATGCGTACAATAGCTGGATTGTCCAGTTCGGCTGCGCAGACACGCATTGAACCATTGATTCAAGGCGGCTGGCTCCGATGAAGGCGAAAACAATTCCGACTAAAAAGACAATGACGCCAAGTACACGGGTGAAACGTGGTAGACCACAGCTCGGTGCCGCAACAAATAAAAGTAGACCAATAACAATCCTGGCACCCACCGCCACATAGAGTTGAACATCGGCCGACCAACTATGGACTGCGTCGAGCAATAGGTGTGGCCGTGCAATGCCAAGCAGACTCTCCACCACGATTGTCCATCCGATGATAGCAACAATGACGTTTATGACGGAGCCTCAGCTACAACCTTGGTGGGCGCAAGTTACTCTTGCAATTGTAGGCTCCTTACTCTATCCAAACTTCCCATGAATCTTTCGACATGGCAGTTGGAACGAGCACTATCACTTCGTCGCCAAATCGATACACTGCAACGACGGCTTGTGAGTTTGGTAAGTGCTGTTGGCTGGGGCGTTGGAGTGGCCACCCCGCCAAGGCGTAGGGCTGGCCGCCATAAGTTGTCAGCAGCCGCCCGTGCGAAGATTGCTGCCGCGGCACGTGCTCGTTGGGCGCGGGTCAGAGCGGGGCAAGCAAAAAGCGCAAAGAAACGTGGACGACGTCGTGGAGGGATTACACCAGCTGGGCGGAAACGGCTCTCCCAGCTAATGAAAGCGCGGTGGGCGGCAAGAAGGAGAGCCGCTTCCGGTAAGAAATAGCAAATAAGATAACAACGCAATCTGCTCATCGGTTAGGTGAGCAAATCGCTCTATTGATAGCTTCTTCACAGGAGAAGACTTGCTCTGTAGCGGTTTCCGTTTACTCACTGTTAAAGTATAAACCTAAATTTGCTTGGCGGGACAGGGTGTCGTGGTAAATACGCTAGAGTTAGCTTGCATTTACGATTCACTTCATCAATTGCCTTTTGCCCCATTAGTCCCTCCCAACGTCGATTTGCAAAAGCTCTCCGACTGCATTCATATCGCGGTAGATCTCATCGTGCTTCTTCTGTTCCACGTCCAACAACCGGATTGAGATCCGAATTAGTCGACCTGCAGCATCGTATATGCGCTGTTGCGGTGGGATTAATTGTAGCAAACGAAGCAGATCTTGAAATGGCAATGCCGTTATAGCCGAGCGTAACTGAGCAGAAAGGCTCCGGAGCTTTCCCGATATCTCCACCTGTTCGTCGCGCTTGGCGCCTGCTGGCGTGCTAGCAATGACGTTCGCATGATAGATCAGTGTATAAGTGATCTCGGCGAGAACTTTACGGTATTCAACATATGGTTTGATGATACCTTCGGAAATAAATTGTGAAAACAAGAACAAAAAGCCGGCGCCAATCAGCGTCAGAGTAGCGGTAAGAACGGCTTGTGTCATCGCCAACGACTTTTCTACGAGAAGTTTAGTCCAAGCGCGGGATTAAGCGATCTTTTCGTGAGGGATAATGCGCGATTTCCATCGAAGAAATGAACAACCTGCGCCGAGTAAGCGGGCTTTTGCGTGTCTGTAAAGGTGATTGCACAGTTAAGATTTCGTTTTTGCCGGCCACGAAACTTTGTGAGCAAATCTTACGCATGCGCGTCAAGAGTGTAAGCGTGGACAATGTGGCCGGGTCCGTCGAGCGTATATTGGCTCCATTCCACGCGCGCGAAGGGGAATGCGGACCATCCAGACCGGCTCTCTTATTATGGCTATAGCGAATTACGCGGTTTCCATGTCCGAATTGGTCCGAAAAATGTAGATTGATTTTTTCGTGGCGACGAAGACTACGGCAAGTAGCCTAAGAGAGCGAAAAAGGAAAGGAACTGGTGAACAACAGATCACCGCAATTGAAGGCGTTCAAGCGAGGTCCATCTCTGGGGCTTTCCAGGTGGTATATGGGGATGTTGATGACCAACCTCGCGGAAAGCAAAGATACCGACGAAGTCTTTTTTCTGATGGAGGCAACTGCAGTACCCGGAACTGAGTCGCCTCCCCATGTAGGAAAGGAAGCTTTTAAAGTGGAAATGGGGGAATGTACCTTTTGTCCTAAATTGAAACCGCACGCATTTGCTATCCGCTCGCCTCGGGGTCGCGTGCTCATTTTGGTCAGCCCCGGAGGGTTGGAAGGAGCCTTCCGCAGCGAAAGTTCGCTTGCCCAAAATCTGGACCTTCCGACTGAAGCGCCCACGTATTCAACGATTTATTTGAAGCAAGCGGCGCAACGATTCGGTGAGTACGGTGCACGCTTCCTAACTCCGGATGAGATCGCGGACCAACTCCCCCTGTTTCCCAAACCGCTTCCACCGAACACCGGCAGAGTCCATCGCACCTGAACAACTCCGCACGCGCGCGAGTATAGCAGCAGAAATTCGATATTTGGCTGCCCTGCTGAGTTGCTTGATCTGGTGCGATGACTGAAATTCCACCACGTGAGCTTTGAAGTTCTCCGCACGATTAGCGCCAATCATCCCAGCTTACCAGGGCATTTCCCTGGCGCGCCCATCGTGCCTGGGGTCGTGATCCTAGATGAAATTCTCGACGCTTTCGCCGAATGGCGCGAGGATTCTCGCGTCAACGTCGTGCGCACAGCCAAGTTTCTCGCTCCCTTAAAGCCGGAACAGCCGTTCACTATTTGTCTTTCCGCGGATAAAGACTCTAAGGGCGAAGTTGATTTTTGCTGTCGTGTCAAGGATCGCGTGATAGTTGAAGGTCGATTTTCAAGTCTATTGCGGCGTAAGCTGATCTCGTGAACGCGGCATCATCTGCAGCGCCTGCGTTCACCACTGCGCCACTCAATCCTCGCTTGGCGCGTTGGCTCAAGAATTACCCCGCGTGGCTGGGGAGCGAACGCTTGCATCAAAGCATCGAACTGATGGAGCGTTACAGCATCGACTTGGCTATCGATCTCCTGCGCCAGCTCGACGTGCTTGATCAACTCGGTGAGTGGCGATCGGCGAGTGAGCTTTGTCACGCGCTTTCTTTTCAACCGCGCTTCCAGTTCGCTTTAGGTTGGCTATTGGAACGCCTAGTCGAGACTGGCTGCACGGAGGCGCGAACCAACCCCAACGCGCGCTCATATCGTTTGCAACATGCACCGTGGCAGCCGGAGCTTGCACGCTTGCGCAGAGCAGGGCTTAATATTGACCCGAGCAACGCAGCGACCTTGGATTTGTTAGATTACGCAGCGAGTGTCTATCCAACTATCGCACGCTGCGAACAGAGCGGCGATCAGGCTATGGTGGGACTGCAGGGAGTACCCATATGGCTGAATTTTTTTCACAACAACAATCTAACTTACGCGGTAAATAACTGGGCCGGTGCAGTCCCCGC
>Ga0306923_10003640_pt1 | contig 14614 bp, 10 predicted proteins | sample sta12Can44000108_FD_203841 | JGI IMG/M metagenome (GOLD analysis project Ga0306923, IMG submission 203841) | Lab enrichment of tropical soil microbial communities from Luquillo Experimental Forest, Puerto Rico - statanox.12C.anox.44.000.108 (v2)... | ecosystem: Environmental > Terrestrial >... | reverse complement strand
ACGCGCATCGTCGACCCCTCCAGCGCGAGCGCGACGCCCTCCAGCATCGCCTCGCCCCACTTCGCGTACTTCCCGCTGAGCGGGACCGCGACGCCCACCACGTCGGGCGACGAGCCGTCGGGCACGAGCGAGACCTCCGGCCCCGGGGCCGGCGCGGGCTCCGCCGTCGGCCGATCGGGCATGGGCGGCGGCCGGCGCGCGGCCTCGCGCGGCTGCTCGGCGCCGGGCGCGCGCGGAGCGGGAGCACGGTGCAGGCAGCCCGCGAGGGCGGTCAGGGCGAGCGCGAGGGGGAGCATCCGCGGGACCGGGTTCATGGCCCCGGGAGTCTACTCGGCTACCCCGCCGAGTTCTTACCGAACAGCTCGCCCACCTTGTCCCAGAAGCTGCGCGACTGCGGGTGGGTCTCCTCGCCGGAGACCGCGGCGAAGCGCTCGAGCAGCTCGCGCTGCTCCTTCGTGAGGTGCGTGGGCGTCTCCACGACCACCCGCACGTGCTGATCGCCTCGCGAGCCCGAGCCGCCGAGCGCCGGGATCCCGCGCCCGCGCAGGCGGAACACCTTCCCCGACTGCGTGCCGCCGGGCACCTTCATCTTCACCGGACCGTCGAGGGTGGGCACGTCGATGCTCGCGCCGAGCGCGGCCTGCGTGAAGGAGATCGGCAGCTCGCAGACCACCTCCTGGTCCTCGCGCTGGAAGATCGGGTGCTCGCGCACCTGGATCACCACGTAGAGGTCCCCGGGCTGCGCCCCCGGCTCCGGCGCCGGCTCGCCCTCGCCGGAGAGCTTCAGCCGCGTGCCGGTGTCGACGCCGGGCGGGACCTTCACCTCCACGGTGGCCTGCTCGCGGGTCATCCCCGCGCCGTGGCAGGTCTCGCACTTGTCCACCACGACCCGGCCGTCGCCGCCGCAGGTGGGGCAGGTCCGCGCCATCGTGATGAAGCCGGTGGAGACCCGGACCTCGCCCGCACCGCGGCAGGTCTGGCAGGTCCGCGGCTGGGTGCCGGGCTTCGCGCCCGACCCCTTGCACGTCTCGCAGCGCTTCGGCCGCGGGATCTCGAGCCGCGCGGTGGTCCCGAAGGCGGCCTCCTCGAAGCTGACGTCGAGGTGGTAGCGGAGGTCCTGGCCGCGGGGCCGACCGCGCTGGCGCCGGCCGCCGCCGAACATCTCCCCGAAGATGTCCCCGAAGATGTCGTTGATGCTGGCGCCGCCGGCGCCACCGAACGGGAAGCCCTCGCCGAAGGGGTTGCCGCCTCCGGCCTGGTGGCCGAATCGGTCGTAGCGCGCGCGCTTGTCGGCGTCGGAGAGGACCGCGTAGGCCTCCGAGAGCTCCTTGAACTTCTCCTCGGCCGCCTGGTCGCCGTGGTTCTTGTCCGGGTGGTACTCGTGCGCGAGCTTCCGGTAGGCGGTCTTCAGCTCTTGCTCGGTGGCTCCCCGGGAGACGCCGAGCACCTCGTAGTAGTCGCGCTTTTCCAAGTGTTTTCCAGATGTTGATGTCGAAGCAGCGCTCCGCGCGCGTCAATGTAACGCACGGAGCGGGCCTGACAAATCCGCCTAGGTGCCGGAGTTCGCGTAGATCGCGTCGGCGATCCGGTAGGCGGAGCCCTCCAGGCGGACGAGCGCCTCCTTGATCTTCGCGGGCTCCTGCTCCGCCTGGAGCACGGCCTTCAGGTGGTCGACGTCGGCGCGGATCTCGAGGAGGTCTTCGGGCTTCAGCGAGGAGGCGTACTCCTCGAGGCTCTTCTCGGTCGTGTAGATGAGCCCCTCGGCGTTGTTCTTCAGGTCCGCGAGGTCCTTCTTCCGCTGGTCGTCCGCCTTGTGGGACTCCGCGTCCTGCACCATCCGCTGGATCTCGGCCTCGCTGAGCCCCGACGAGGCGGTGATCCGGATCTGCTGGGTCTTCCCGGTGCCGAGGTCCTTCGCCGACACGTGCACGATCCCGTTCGCGTCGATGTCGAAGGTGACCTCGATCTGCGGCACGCCGCGCGGCGCGGGCGGGATCCCCACGAGCTCGAACCGCCCGAGCGTCTTGTTGTCGGCGGCCATCTCGCGCTCGCCTTGCAGCACGTGCACCGAGACGAGCGGCTGGTTGTCCACCGCGGTGGAGAACACCTGCGAGCGCTTGCAGGGGACGGTGGTGTTCTTCTCGATGATCTTCGTGAAGACGCCGCCGGCCGTCTCGACGCCGAGCGAGAGCGGCGAGACGTCGAGCAGCAGGACGTCCTTCACCTCGCCCTTCAGCACCGCGCCCTGGATCGCAGCCCCGACCGCCACCACCTCGTCGGGGTTCACGCCCTTGTGCGGCTCCTTGCCGAAGAACCGCTTCACGGACTCCTGCACGCGCGGCATGCGGGTCATGCCGCCGACCAGGATGACGGTGTCGAGCTGCTGCGTGGTGAGGCCGGCGTCGCGGAGCGCGAGCTTGCACGGCTCGATCGTCTTCGCGACGAGGTCCTCCACCATCTTCTCGAGCGTCGCGCGGTCGATCGTCTCCGCGAGGTGCTTCGGGCCCGAGCCGTCGGCGGCGATGAACGGGAGGTTCACCTCCGTCTCGGCGGCGGACGAGAGCTCGTGCTTCGCGCGCTCCGCCGCCTCCTTCAGGCGCTGCAGCGCCATCCGGTCCCGCTTCAGGTCGATGCCGGTCTGATCCTGGAAGCGCTTCGCGAGCCAGTCGATGATCCGCTGGTCGAAGTCCTCGCCGCCGAGGAAGGTGTCGCCGTTCGTGGCCTTCACCTCGAACACGCCCTGGTTCAGCTCCAGGATCGTGATGTCGAAGGTGCCGCCGCCGAGGTCGTACACCGCGACCTTCTCGCTCTTCGCCTGGTCCTGCTTGTCGATGCCGTAGGCGAGCGCCGCCGCCGTGGGCTCGTTGATGATGCGGAGCACCTCGAGACCGGCGATGCGCCCGGCGTCCTTCGTGGCCTGCCGCTGGGCGTCGTTGAAGTAGGCCGGGCAGGTGACGATCGCCTCGGTGACCGGCTCGCCGAGGTAGTCCTCCGCGGTCTGCTTCATCTTCGCGAGGATCATCGCGGACACCTCGGCGGGCGAGAGCGGCCGATCCCGCACCTGCACCCAGGCGTCGCCGTTGTCGTTCGGTACGATCCGGTACGGCACGAGCGGCAAGGACCGCTTCACCTCCGGATCCTCGAACTTTCGGCCGATGAGCCGCTTCACGACGTAGACCGTGGACTCGGGGTTCGTGATCGCCTGCCGCTTCGCGATCTGCCCGACGAGCCGTTCGCCCTCGGTGAAGGCCACCATCGATGGGGTGGTGCGCGATCCCTCGCTGTTCGGGATCACCACCACGTCGCCCCCCTCCATGACGGCGACGCAGGAGTTCGTGGTCCCGAGATCGATGCCGATGACCTTGCCCATTTACTCTCCCGAGCCTTCGGGCGGAGCCGCGGGCGCGTCCCCGCCCTGCGCGTCCGGCCCGGCCTCCGCCGGCTGCGCCGACGGCTCCTCGCGCCGCGCCGGCGCCACCGCCACCATCGCGGGCCGGAGCAGCCGCCCGTGGAGGAGGAACCCGCGCCCGTGCTCGGCGACGACGCTCCCGGGCTCGGCGCCCGGCACCTCGAGCTGCGCGAGCGCCTCGTGCCGGCGGGGATCGAAGGGCTGACCGAGCCCGCTGAACGCCTCGACCCCGTGACGGAGCAGCGCCTCCTCGAGCCCCTTGCGCACGAGCTCGACGCCCCGCGCCATCGGGTCGCCCGCCGGCGCGGCGGCGAGCGCGCGGTCGAGGTTGTCGACCACCGGCAGGAGGTCCTTCAGGAGCCGCTCGCTCCCGAACCGCTGGACCTCCTCCCGCTCGCGCTGAGCCCGCTTCTTGAAGTTCTCGAGGTCCGCCGCGGCGCGAAGCCGCGCCTCGTGCTCTTCCTTGAGCCGCGCGAAGGTCTCGCGCCCCTTCTCCTGCGCGAGCTCGAGCTGGGCCTCGAGCGACGCGAGGCGGGCCGACTGCCCGTCGGCATCCGGCGCGGAGTCCTGGGCGCACGGCTCCTCGCCCGGCTGCGCCACTTCCACCTCGACCTCCACGGTCGTCTCTCGTTCCGTTGCCATGATCGTGTCGAGTGCCGCCCCCGCGGCCCGCCGGGGACCCGGCCGAAGGGCCATTCTGTCACACGATCCCGGGGCGCGCCTATAGCGGCGCGCACCTCGCCGAAGCCTGCTGCGGCCCTAGCTCTCGCCGGGACCCGAGAGCGCGCGGGAGATCTCGCGCGCGGTGAGGTCGACGAGCGGGATCACGCGCGCGTAGTTCATGCGCGTGGGGCCGATCACCGCGAGCGTGCCGAGGACGGTGTCCCCGCGGCCGTACGGCGCCGCCACCACCGACACGTCGGGGATCGTGGCGAGCTCGCTCTCGGCCCCGATGAAGATCTGCACCTCGCGCGCGCGGAGCACGCGGTCGAGGACGCGCAGGATCCGATCCTTCTCGGCGAACGCGCGCAGGAGGGCGCGCGCCTTCTGCACGTCGGCGAACTCGGGCGCGTCGAGGAAGCTCTCCTCCCCGTCGACCACCATCCCCGTCTCGCCGCCCGCGCCGATGCTCCGCTCGGCGAGGAGGAGCGCCTTCTCCACGAGGCCGTGGAGCGCCGAGCGGTCCTCGCGCATCTCGGCCAGGATCCGCTCGCGCAGCGTCGCGACCGGCCCCTCGCGCAGCTTCTCGTTCAGGTAGTTCGCCGCGCGCTCGAGCTCGCCCGCCTCCACCGGGAAGTCGAGGTGCATGAGCTTGTTCGTCACGAGGCCCGCCTCGGAGACGAACACCACGAGCACGCGGCTCTCGCGCAGCTTCACGAACTCGATCTGGCGCACCGGGTCCGCGTTGGGCCGCGGCGTCGTCACGACGCCGGCGTGGTGCGAGAGGTTGTGGAGGAGCCCGGCGGTGTTCTCGAGGAGCGCCTCCACCGCCGGCGACTCGCCGGCGACGCGCTCGATCCGCTCGCGATCGGCCTGGGCCGGCGGCCGCACCTTGAGGAGCGTGTCCACGTAGAGCCGGTAGCCGGCGCCGGTGGGGATGCGGCCGGCGGAGGCGTGCGGCTTCGTGAGGAGCCCGAGCGCCTCGAGGTCCGCCATCACGCTGCGCACGGTGGCGGGTGAGCAGTCGAGCTCGTGGCGTGCGAGCAGGGGCTGGCTCGCCACCGGCTCGCCGGTGTGGATGTAGTCCTGCACGAGCGCGCGCAGCACGTCGCGGGCGCGGCGGCCCAGGTCGGCAGCGCTGATCGGCTTCTCGCTCACCGCGCGATCATAACGCCGTGTTGGAGCCCGGGAATCGACCAGGAGCAACTTCTCAGCGGGTCTCGCCTCGGCGCTCGGCGAGCGGCACCGCGAGGACCGCGTCGAGGTCGCGGCGGGAGTCCGCCTCGAGGAAGGCGAGGGCGGCCCGAGCGTCTCCGTTGGGGTCGAGCCGGACCGCGTCCCGGGCGCGTGCGAGGGCCTGGGCGCGCTCGCCCCGCGCCTGCGCGACCAGGGCGAGGATGTAGTGGGGCTCGGGGCGCGTGGGGTCGATGTCCCGGGCCGCCTCCCCGTGCGCGACCGCGGCCGCGAGGTACCCCTCCCGCGCGTAGACGGAGGCGAGGTTCGCGAGCGCGGTCTGCTGCTCGCGGGCGTCGCCCCGGGCGACCACCTCGTCGAGGAGCTGGCGCGCGGATTCGGGTCGGCCCTCGGCGAGGTAGGTGAGCGCCAGATCGGAAAGCGCGCCGAGGGCGTCGGGGCTGCGGGCGAGGAGCGCCTCCTCTCGCGCGCGAGCGGCGGCAGGATCGGCGAGCAGCGACGCGGGGGACTCGTTGGAGACGACCACGGGAGCGGCGACGCCGTCGGCCCGACGCGGCATCGGCTCGAGCTGACCGCCGCAGGCGGAGAGCGCGAGGGCCAGGCCCAGGCTTGCGATGAGCCGTCGCATCTTCGCGAATTTCCTCGTGGATACCCCAACCTGGGGCGATCGGCCGTAACAGCCGCCCAGTCTAGCGAGCCCCTCCTGGCCGATCAAGCAACCATCACCGCGGGACGGACGGCCTCTTCCCTCCCCGCGCCGGAGGCACGGACCTCGGCTTTTCCTTAATATGCCGCCTCCCGTGAACCCTGCTGCCCGTGATCAGGAGGGCGGCGCCAGCCCGTGGCGCCGCATCGTCGAGCCGCTCGCCTCCGGAGCGAAGTCCCCCCTCGTGGAGGTGGTCGGCGTCGCCGGCGCCGCCCGCGGCCGCCTCGCCCGTGCCCTCACCGCCGGCAAGCGCACGCTCCTCGCGATCGCGCCCGGTGAGGATGAGGCCGACGAGCTCTCCCAAGACCTCGCCTTCTTCCTCGCGGCCGGCGCCCGCCCCGGGGTGCCGCCCGTGGTCCGGATCCCGGCGGATCCGGTCCTGCCGTACGACGACCTCTCGCCCGACCGCGCGCTGGAGATGGACCGGCTGGCAGCGCTGTGCAGGCTCCATCTGCACGGGAGCGGCGTCCGCGCGGTGGTCGTCTCGGCGCGGGCGCTCGCGCGCCGGATGATCCCGAAGGCCGCCTTCGAGGCCCACGCCGACCTCCTCGGCAAGGGGTCCACGCTCGAGCGCGACGCGTTCGCCGCGCGCCTCGTCGCGCTCGGCTACTCGCGCGTGCCGCTCGTCGAGGATCCGGGGACGTTCGCGATCCGCGGCGGCATCATCGACCTCTGGAGCCCGGTGGAGGAGCGGCCGGTACGGCTCGAGCTCTTCGGCGACGAGGTGGAGAGCGCGCGCTGGTTCGAGGCCGAAGGACAACGGACGCTCGGGCTCGCCGAGGAGGTGGTGCTCTGTCCGGCGCGCGAGGCGCTCTTCACCGACGAAGGGAAGGCGGCGGCGCGGCAGGCGGTGCTCGACGCCGCCGAGAAGGTGAACCAGCCGACCTCCAAGATCCGGGAGGTCCTCGACGCCATCGACGCCGCGACGCCGTTCTTCGGCCTCGAGGCGCTCCTCCCCGGCTTCCACGGGGGCGGCCTCTCGACGATCTTCGACTACTTGCCGAAGGACGCCGTCGCGTACGTCGACGACGTCGCGGGCGTCGCGCAGGCGCTCGAGGAGCTGGAGGCGGAGCTCGCCCGGGAGCACGAGGCGACGGTGCGACGCGACGAGCTCGCGCTCCCGCCGGCGGCGCACTTCCTCGCCGCGGCGGAGGTGGAGGAGCGCCTCGCCGCGCTGCCGCGCGTGCGGCGTCACCGGGTGTGGCTCGGGACCGGCGAGCCGGTGCGGGTGGAGCTCGGCGACACCGCCACCCTGCGCGCGGAGATCGAGGGGGCGCACGGGACGGAGGGCGCGCTCGCGCCGCTCGTGCGGCGGCTCGACGACTGGCGGAAGCGCGGGCTGGCCACGGTGGTCGCCTGCGCCTCGCCGTCCGCGGCCGACCGGCTCCGGCGGCTCCTCGAGGACCGGCGGATGGCGGTGCGCAGCCACCCGGGGCCATTCGACGAGGCGGCGCGGCTCTACGACCCGGGCATCCACGCTCACCTCCTGCCGGGCGAGATCACGCACGGCTTCGTGGACGCGGCCGAGCGGCTCGCGCTCCTCTCCGAGGAGGAGATCTTCGGCAAGCGCGTGCGGAAGCGCGCGCGGGCGACGAAGCTCGAGCACGCGGTCGCGACCCTCTTCAAGGACCTGAAGGAGGGCGACCTCGTCGTGCACGTGGAGCACGGCATCGCGCGCTACCTCGGCCTCTCGAAGATGCAGATCCGGGGGGTGGAGGGCGACTTCCTCGTCCTCGCCTTCGACGGCGCCGACCGGCTCTACCTGCCGGTCTCGAAGCTCAGGCAGGTGCAGAAGTTCACCGGCGCCTCGCCCGACGCGATCCGCCTCGATCGGCTCGGCGGCAGCTCGTTCGCGCTCCGCAAGGCGCGCGTGAAGGAGCAGCTCCTCCAGATGGCGGGCGAGCTCCTCGCGCTGTACGCCGCGCGCACCGCGAACCCGGGCACGGCGATCGAGGAGCCCGGCGAGCTCTACCGCGAGTTCGAGGCCGAGTTCCCCTACGAGCCGACGCCCGACCAGGCGAAGGCGATCGAGGACGTGATCGGCGACCTCACGAAGAACGGGAAGCCGAAGGGGCCGATGGACCGGCTCGTCTGCGGCGACGTCGGCTACGGCAAGACCGAGGTCGCGATGCGGGCCGCGATGCTCGCGGTGCTCGCGAAGAAGCAGGTGGCGGTGCTGGTGCCGACCACGGTGCTCGCGGCGCAGCACGAGCGGACCTTCCGCGAGCGGTTCAAGGGCTACCCGGTGCGCGTCGAGGCCATCAGCCGGATGAAGACCGCCGAGGAGGTGCGCCGGATCCTGAAGGACGCCGCGGAGGGCAGGGTCGACGTCGTGATCGGCACCCACCGGCTCCTCGCCGCCGACGTGTCGTTCAAGCAGCTCGGCCTCGTGGTGGTCGACGAGGAGCAGCGCTTCGGCGTCGCGCACAAGGAGCGGCTGAAGCGGCTGCGCAAGCTCGTCGACGTGCTCACGCTCACGGCGACGCCGATCCCCCGCACGCTGCACATGAGCCTCCTCGGCGTGCGCGACCTCTCGATCATCGCCACCCCGCCCGAGGACCGACGCGCGATCCGCACCTTCGTGCTGAAGTTCGACCCCCTCGCCGTGAAGGAGGCGATCGAGAACGAGCTGAAGCGCGGCGGCCAGGTGTACTTCGTCCACAACCGCGTCCGGTCGATCCACGCGATCGCGAAGTTCCTCCGGGAGCTCGTGCCGACGGCGCGCATCGACGTCGGGCACGGGCAGATGGGCGAGGGGAAGCTCGAGGAGGTGATGAGCCGGTTCGTGAACCGCGAGCTCGACGTGCTCGTCGCGACCGCGATCATCGAGAGCGGCCTCGACATCCCGTCCGCGAACACGATCGTCGTGAACCGCGCCGACCACTTCGGCCTCGCGCAGCTGTACCAGATCCGCGGCCGCGTCGGCCGCTCGCGCGAGCGCGCCTACGCCTACCTCCTCGTGCCGGCGCGTCGGCCGGTGACGAAGGACGCCCAGAAGCGGCTCGAGGCGCTCCAGCGCTTCAGCGAGCTCGGCGCCGGGTTCCAGATCGCCTCCCACGACCTCGAGATCCGCGGCGCCGGCAACCTGCTCGGCAAGGATCAGTCGGGCCAGATCGAGGCGGTGGGCTTCGAGCTCTACCAGCAGCTCCTCGAGGAGGCGGTGCGCGAGACGAAGGGCGAGCCGAAGGTGGAGGAGGTGGACCCCGACGTGCAGCTCCCGCTGCCCGCGTTCATCCCCGACCCCTACATGCCCGACGTCCATCAGCGGCTCTACTTCTACAAGCGCTTCGCGCAGGCCGGCTCCGACGAGGAGATCGACGAGGTGCGCGCAGAGATCGTGGACCGCTTCGGCGACACGCCGGCCGAGGTGGACGCGCTCTGCGAGACGATGCGGGTGAAGGCGTGGCTGCGCGACCTCCGCATCCGCGGCGTGGAGGCGGGGCCGGGCCGGCTCGTCTTCACTCTCGGCGACGGGGCCGCGCTCGACCCGTTCCGGCTCGCGAAGCTCGTCACGTCCTCCGACGGCGCCTGGCGGCTCACGCCCGACATGAAGCTCGTCGTCCACCTCGACGAGGACGGGAAGCAGGCCGCGCCCGACGCCGGACGCAAGACCCGCGCCGCGCGGGTCCAGGCGGCGGTGAAGGCGGCCACCGCCTCGGCGAAGAGCGCCCCCGCGGCGGCGCCGCCGCCACGATCGCCGGCTCAGGAGGAGGCGCGTGGCCGCGCGCTCCTCGCGGCGGTGCGCGACGTGCTGGACGAGGTGGAGCGCGCCGCGGCCTAGGGCCGCGGGCAGGCGACAGGTGCCTTGAAGAACCCGGGGGGGTGTGGTTTCTCTGGGACCCTCCGGACTCGCGAAAACCACCCGGAAAAGGAACCTTCCATGTCTCGCACGCTCATGTGCGCCGCTCTCGCGGCGCTCGCGCTGACCGCCTGCAAGGGCGGCGACGGCAAGAAGTCTGGCCCCGCGGTCGCGAAGGGCGACAGCTTCACGATCACCACGGACGACTTCAAGGCACGCCTCGACGAGCAGTCGCCCTTCATCCGGGCTCGGTTCGCGAGCCTCGACCGGAAGAAGGAGTTCCTCGACAACCTCGTGAAGTTCGAGGTGCTCGCCGCCGAGGCGAAGAAGCAGGGCCTCGACAAGGACCCCGACGTCCAGACGATGATGAAGCGGGTGATGGTCCAGAAGCTCGTGCAGAAGAGCTTCGCGGACGACGCCGAGGCGGCGAAGAAGATCCCCGAGGCCGACCTCACCGCCTACTACGACCAGCACAAGGACGAGTACCACCGCCCGGCGAAGGTGCGGGTGGCGCAGATCCTCGTGAAGGCGCCGGCGGCCGGCCCCGAGCGCGCGAAGCAGGAGGCCGAGGCGAAGAAGCTCCTCGCCCGCGTGCGGACCGAAGAGAAGAAGACGCCCGCCGGGTTCGCGATGGTGGCCCGCGAGGCTTCGCAGGACGACGCGACGAAGCCCGCCGGCGGCGACCTCGGCTTCCGCTCGAAGGACGAGCTCGCGGCGCAGACTTCGCCCCAGGTGGCCGACGCGGCCTTCGCGCTGAAGGACGGCGAGGTCTCCGACGTCCTGCCCACCGCCCAGGGCTTCGCGATCGTGAAGCGCTCGGGCTGGCAGGACCCGCTCGACCGGCCCTTCGACACCGTGAAGACGCAGATCGCGTCGAAGCTCGCCCGTGAGCGCCGCGCGAAGGACTTCGACGACCTCGTGAAGAAGCTTCGCGACCAGTCGCACGTGAAGGTGGACGAGAAGGCGCTCGAGGCGATCCCGGTCGCCGGGGCCCCGGCGACGCCGGGAATGGGCGGGGGCATGATGGGCGGCATGCCTCCCGTTCACGGCAACCCCGGGATGCCGCCGGGTCACGGCGCTCAGCCCGCCCCGGCCCCCGCACCGCACACGCCGTGATCCGCCGCGCGCTCGCCACCCTGGTCGTCGGCCTCGCCGTGGCGGCCGGGTGCAGCCGTGGCGGCGCGCCGGCCCCGCAGGCGGGACCGCGTCCGCCGGCTCGCGTGAATGGTGAGGCCGTCGGCGCCGACGCCGTGCGGCGAGAGCTCTCGCAGCTCGCCGCCGGCGACGCGGCGCCACCCACGGCCGAGCTGCGCCACCGCGCGCTCGATGCGGTCGTGGAGCGCGCCCTGGTGCTCCAGGAGGCGCAGCGTCGCGGAGCGACCGTGAAGGACGAGGAGGTGGAGCACGCCTTCGGAGCGCTCCGCGCCGAGTACCCGCCGGCCGCGTTCGAGGAGCTCCTCGCCCAGCAGAAGACCTCGGCCGCCGAGGTGCGCACGCGCCTCGGCGAGCAGCTCCGCATGGAGCGGGTGGTCGCCGATGCGCTCGCGAAGGTGAAGGTGAGCGACGCCGAGGTGCGCACGTACTACGACGCGCACGGGGACGAGTTCGCGCGCGGCGAGCAGGTGAAGGTGCTCCAGGTGGTGACGCGCACCCGGGAGGATGCCGAGAAGGCGCGCGCGGAGATCGCGCGCAAGCCGGCGTCGTTCGGCGACGTGGCGCGCCGCGCCTCGATCGCGCCCGAGGGAAAGGCCGGCGGCGAGCTCGGCTGGTTCGGGAAGGACTCCGGGATGCCGGAGGTGTTCCTGGGCTGCCTGAAGCTCCCGAAGAACCAGCTCTCGCCGGTGATGGCGAGCCCCTACGGCTTCCACGTGTTCAAGGTCGTCGACCGACGGCCGGCCGGGCGGCAGCCGTTCGAGGCGGTGGCCGGCGAGATCGGCCAGAAGCTGCTCGCCGAGCGGAGGAGCCGTGCCCAGGAGGAATTCCTGGCGGGCCTGCGCCAAGCGGCGAAGATCGAAGTCGACGAGGCGGCCCTCGCGGCCGTCGTTCCCGAGGCCCCATGACGAAGCTGCTGCTCCTGTCCCTCCTCGCCGCCACGGCGCCCGACACCTCGCCCACCAGGGTCGTGAACCGGGTCGCCGCCACCGTGAACGGCGAGGTGGTCACCCTCCGCGAGGTCGAGCAACGCGCGGGCGCCGCGCTGGAGCGCGTCGAGGCGCTGCCGGCCGGCGCCGAGCACGACCGCGCGCGCAACGAGGTCCTGCGCACCGCGTTCGATCAGCTCGTGTCGGAGCGGCTCTTCGACGCCCAGGCGCGAGCGCTCGGGGTCGAGGTGCTCGACCCCGAGATCGACACGGCGATCGAGGAGATCAAGAAGCGGAACTCGCTCGACGAGCCCCGCCTCGACGAGGCGCTCGCGCAGCAGGGGATGACGCGCGAGTCGTTCCGCAAGTCGGTGAAGCGGGACATCGAGTCGATGCGGATCCTCCAGGTGAAGGTCCGCAGCCGCGTGAAGGTCACCGACGAGGACGTGAAGGCCTACTGGCAGAGCCACCCGCAGGAGTTCCAGGCCGGCGAGGAGGTGCGCGTGCGTCACGTGTTCCTCGCGGTGCCGCCCGGCGCCTCGGCGGAAGAGGACGCGAAGGTGAAGGCCAAGGCGGAGAAGCTCCTCGCGCGCGCGCGCGCCGGAGAGGACTTCGCCGCGCTCGCGCGTGCGGAGTCGGAGGGGCCGAGCGCCAAGGAGGGCGGCGAGCTCGGCTGGCTGAAGCGCGGCCAGATCCAGGCCGATCTCGAGCGCGCGGCGTTCGGCCTCCCGCAGGGCGGCATCTCCGGGCTCGTGCACACCCGCGCCGGCTGGCAGTTCCTGCAGGTGGTCGAGCGGCGCGGCGGCGGCCTCCGGCCGTTCGACGAGGTGAAGGAGGAGATCCGGAACCGCCTCGTGAACGAGCAGGCCGAGGGCTACCGGTCGCAGTTCGTCGCAGAGCTGAAGAAGGACGCGACGATCGACGTCCGGATGCCGGAGCTCAAGGAGCCTGCGCCGGCGAAGCCGGCCGTCGCGCCGGCCCCGACCGCCGCCTCGAAGTCGTAGATGTCCGCCCGCGCCCGCTCCGCTCGCGACGAGGCCGGCCGCCCCCGGATCGCCATCTCCCTCGGCGACCCCTCCGGCGTCGGGCCCGAGGTCACGGCCGCCGCGCTCGGGCAGCTCCCAGGGGTCACTCCCCTCGTCTTCGGCGACGCCGCGGCCGCGGAGCTCCTCGCCGCGGCCGGCCTCTCGCTCCCGGTGATCTCGCCGGGCGATCCGCTGCCGGCGGGGGGCGCCCTCGTCGCGGTGACCCGGCTCGCTCCGCGCGATCGCCGGCCGGGGAAGCCCGCGGCGCGCGGAGGCGCCGCGCAGCTCGCGTATTTCGAGGTCGCGTTCGAGGCCGTGCGCTGCGGCCACGCCGCCGCGCTGTGCACCGCACCGGTGTCGAAGGCACAGGTCGCGCGGTCGCTCCCGGGCTTCGTCGGCCACACCGAGTGGCTCGAGGCGAGGTTCCCCCGCGCGCGCTCGGTGATGATGCTCGCCTGCGAGCGGCTGCGGGTGGCGCTCGTCACGAACCACCTCGCGCTCGCCCGCGTGCCGCGCGCGGTCACCGCCGCGCGCGTGGCGGCGACCATCGCGGTGACGTTCCGCGCCCTACGCGACGACTTCGGGATCGCGCGGCCGCGGCTCGCGCTCTGCGCGCTGAACCCCCACGCCGGCGAGCAGGGCGCGTTCGGCGACGAGGAGGCGCGGGTGCTCAGCCCCGCGCTCGCTCGGGCGCGCCGCGCGGGGGCGCGCGCCGAGGGACCCTTCCCTGCCGACGGCCTCATGCTGGGGGCGGCGACGGGCCGCTGGGACGCGCTCGTGGCCTGCTACCACGACCAGGGGCTCGTGCCGGTGAAGCTCCTCGACGCGCTCGGGGATCCGGCGGTGAACGTGACGCTCGGCCTGCCGATCGTCCGCACGAGCCCGGACCACGGCACCGCCTACGATCTCGCCGGCACCGGCCGTGCGCGACCCGACTCGATGGTCGCCGCCCTCCGGATGGCGGCGGAGGTCGCCGCGAGGCGCTCCGGCCTCACCCCGCGATGAGCGCGATCGCACCCAGCATCGCCGCGATCCCCGCGCCCTGAGGCCGGCTCACCCGTTCGCGCAGCAGCGCGGCCGCGAGCACGACGGTGCTCGCCGGATACATCGACGACAGGACCGCGGCGACGTCGAGCCGGGCGAGGCGGCTCGCGAGCAGGAAGAACACGTTCCCGCCCGCATCGAGCACGCCGCAGAGGACCATGAGCGGCAGGGCGCCCCGCGCCGGGGCCCAGTGCCGGCGCCGGACGAGCGCCGTGGCGAGCACGAGCGCGCACGAGGTCGCACGTGCAGCCGCGAGCGGCCAGAAGGTGCCGCCGCTCGCGCCGAGGTGGAGGAGCACGAGGAAGCCGCCGAAGCCGCAGACAGCGACGAGCGCGAGCACGAGCCCCTCCCCGTCCGCGCCGCCCGTGCCCGACCTCGCGACGAGCCAGATGCCGGCGAGGGCGAGCGCGAAGCCCGCGAGCTTCGACCCCGGCGGCAGCCCCTCCGCGATCGCGCCCCAGGCCACCGGGACCGCCGCACAGAGCACCGCCGACACGGGCGCCACGATCGCCATCCGGCCCAACGCGAGCCCGCGGTAGAGCGCGGCGAGGCCGATCGCCCCCGAGGCGCCCGCGGCAATGGCCCACCCGAGCGCCGTCGGCGGCGGCGCCGGCTCGCGGAGGACGAGCGCAGTGGCGACCACGATCACGGCGCCGGCGGCTGCGCTGATCGCGAGGACGCCCATGAGCGGCGACC
>Ga0306923_10003631_pt1 | contig 14627 bp, 13 predicted proteins | sample sta12Can44000108_FD_203841 | JGI IMG/M metagenome (GOLD analysis project Ga0306923, IMG submission 203841) | Lab enrichment of tropical soil microbial communities from Luquillo Experimental Forest, Puerto Rico - statanox.12C.anox.44.000.108 (v2)... | ecosystem: Environmental > Terrestrial >... | reverse complement strand
GCCGGCACCGCGCTTCTGGCGCGCCGGGTCAATATCGCGCCCGCGATCCTGCTGCTGCTCGCCGGCATTGCGATTGCCTTCGTGCCGGGCATGCCGGAACTTGCGCTGCCGCCGGAAGTCGTGCTGCTCCTGGTGCTGCCGCCCCTGATCTATTCGGCGAGCGTCGCGATGAGCTGGCGCGAATTCAAGCACAATCTGCGCCCGATCATCCTGCTTGCGGGCGGCTGCGTGATCTTCACCGCGGCCGCGGTTGCCGCTGCCACGCATTATCTGATCGGGCTGCCCTGGAACGTCGGCTTCCTGCTGGGGGCGATCGTGGCGCCGCCGGATGCGGTGGCGCCGCTCGCAATCGCCCGCAGGCTCGGCATCCCCCGCCGTGTGCTGGTCGTGCTCGAGGGCGAAGGGCTCGCCAATGACGCGACCGCCCTGATCCTCTACCGCTTCGCGGTGGTGGCGATCACGAGCCGCATGTTTTCGTTCCCCACGGCGATCGGCGAATTCGCCGCAATTGTCACGGGGGAAATCGCCTTTGGCATCGCGGTCGGCTGGCTCTCCTTGCGGGCGCGTCACTACACCCGCGATACGCAAATCGAGATCACGCTGTCCCTGATCACGCCCTATCTCGCCTATTGGGTGCCGCAACATCTTGGTGGCTCCGGCGTGATCGCGACCGTGGCCTGCGGGCTCTATATGAGCTGGAACGGCCCCTTGTGGATCTCGTCCGCGACCAGGCTGCAAGGCATATTCTTCTGGGACCTCGTGATCTATCTGATCGAGGGCTTGCTGTTCCTGCTCACCGGCTCGCAAATGCGGATGCTTTACGAGAAATCGAAAGCGTTTTCGCTGGACGACATCCTGATCGCGACCGCACTCGTCACAGCCGTCATCATCGTCGCGCGCTTCGCCTGGGTTTATCCGGCGACCTATCTGCCGCGGATGCTGAGCCGGTCGTTGCGCGAACGCGATCCGTCGCCGCCCTGGCAAAATGTGTTCATCCTGTCGTTTGCAGGCGTGCGCGGCGCGGTTTCGCTCGCGGCAGCGCTCGCGCTGCCGTTCGCGTTGAACAACGGCGAGACCTTCCCCTATCGCGATTTGATCCTTTTCGTCACCTTCGGCGTCATCCTCGTCACGTTGGTCGGGCTGGGGCTCAGCCTGCCATCCGTCGTCCGATGGCTCGACGTCTCGCAAACCGCGCGCAGCGAATGGCTGGCCGACCATGAGGCGGAGATCGCGGGACGCAGAGAGGCGCTCGATGCGGCGCTGAAATCGCTCGACGCCATCGTCGAGAACCGCGAACTCTCCGGCGATGTGGTGAAACTGTTGCGGGCGCGCCATGAGATCCGGAGCATTCAACTGCCGCAGTCGCTCGATCCCGACACATGCGACGTGCCCGTGGCGGGGGCGGCATTGACGCGGGAGCTGATCGCGGCGGAGCGCAAGCTCATCCACGCGCTGTTGCGCGACGGACGCATCACCGACGAGGCGCGGCGCCGGATCGAGCGCGATCTCGACCTCGAGGAAGCAAGCCTCGCCAATCGCGAATATCGGGCGACGCCGCTGTGATTTCCCTTTTCACGCGTGCAAGGGGAGTGAGGCAGAATTCCTATAGACCGCGCTCGCAAAGCAGCGCACGTAACCAGTAAGGTCAAAGGTATGAGCGTGTACATCGTCGCCCAGCTCAAATTCACCCGTCGCGAACTTTATGACCGATACCAGGCGCGCTTCTTCGAGGTGTTTCGCAAGTTCAAGGGCAGGCTACTCATTGCCGACGAGCAGCCGATGGTGCTGGAAGGATCGTTCGAGCGCGACAAGGTCGTCGTGCTGGAGTTTCCGGATCGAGAAGCCGCGATGGAATTCCACAACTCGCCCGAATACGCGGCCATCGCCGTCGACCGCAAGGCCGGCGCCGACGCCATCGTATTGATGCTTCGAGGCTGGCAACCGCCCGTCAAAACCGGCTCTTGAAGGGCAATCAGAGCGGACCGAGGATGCCCCATCGCGGGTCACAGAACTCCTTCACAGCCGCGGTGACGCTGTTGCTGATGGCTTCCTGGCGCTCCGGCGAACTCATCTTGAGCTCTTCATCGCGGTTGATGATCGAGCCTGCCTCCAGCAAAACGGCCGGCATCCGGGTCGTCCGCAGCACGATCAACTCATCGTACCTATAGACGCCGGTTTCCTTGTTCAGCAGCGGATGTCGATAGTGGCCCATGATCGGCAACGTATATTGCTGCGCATATTGCAGGCCCTGGGCCTTCATTTCCTTGCCGACCAGTTCTGCGAACACGAGGCTCGTCTTGAAGTCCGGATTCTCGTGCGAGACGAAGACGGAGTAACCGCTGAAGCGGTCGCTGAAATGACTTTTCTTGCCGTCGAATTCCCATTTCTCGAGAAGAGAGTCGGGCACGGAATCATGATGGATCGAGAGGAAAAGATTAGCCCGCAGATTGTTGGCTGCGTCGACACGCTTGACCAGGCTGGGCCTGGCCTTGCCCTGCGTCACCAGAAGCCTGGTCTCGGCAAAGCCTTCGGCCTTCAGTTTCTCCTCGATTCGCTGCGCGAGGCGCAGGTTGAAGGTGAACTCGGCAACGTTGCGGGCGCTCATCGCACCCTCCGACTGGGCGGTATGGCCCACATCCAGCACGATGCGGAATTTCGACGGTTCGCACATGGGCGCGGGGGGCTTCAAAGCGGGGAGGGCTATGGAGGCCGGCCCGAGCGCGGCAAGCTTTACATTGTGGGGCTTTGACGAGGGGGCGGGCTTCGCCGAGGCGGAGGACTTCGGCTTGACGTGCTTTGCCGATTTGTCGTGCTTTGGCGAACCCTTGAAAACGTCCTGCAACCAGCCGGCATCGCTGGCTTCCATCGGCAGAAGCAGCAATGCGGCCAATGCCGCAAGAATGGTACGGCGGCCCGACGCCGCGAGTCTTCCCCCTGACGACAGCAATCCCCTACTCCGCTGCTGCAATACGCGGCGGGCCGACGAAACCCGCCACGTCCCCAAAGCGCTCGATCATCACGGCCGGCAGATCCTTTGCCTTGCTCGTCACGCAGGCACCTGACCGTACGGTATAGCGATCCTGATGCGCAATATGCGGCGGCACCTCGCCGCGCTCAAGCGCGCGTGCCGCATCCATCACCAGTTTTCGGAAATGCATGATCCCGAGATCGGTCGGCCCGAGATGCTCGCGGGTGCGATCGGCGATCGGGCCCTGGCTGTCCTGGACAGCGGCATCCTGCTCGGAGACGCCCTTGATGCCGGTATAGCTTTTGGTCTTCTGCAGCTTGCGGTCGATCAGATAGTTGTTCGACTTGTTGCGCAGCGGCACGTAATTGTCGTCGACCTCTGCGATCACGCCGTTGCCGGCATCGTAGGCGTCGCGCTCGGCTTGCGTCAGCGGACGCTCCGGATTCCAGGCATAGGTATAGATCCAGCAATTGGTGTCGGTGACCGGCACGAAGCTCTGGCCGAAGATGTTATCGCCCGGCATCGCGCTCGGCGCGTAGGCATGCACCGGCATCAGAAACTGCGCGATGCGCCAGTAGATGTTGTCGCTGCCGCTGAGCCGGCCGCCGGCGACCGTGAGCCCGGCCTCATGCGGAAGGATCTTGATGACGGGCCGCGGATCCTCGGCGATCCAGCGCATGTGGTCGGTCGACATCCGTGCCAGCGGATTGATGAAATGCTTCTTGATGTCGAGGATCTCGTCCTCTTCCTTCTCGAAGGCGAGATGCGCGAAGGTGAAATGCGCGGTGTCGATCGAGCCTTCCAGCGCCTGCACCCAGTTGCAGTCCTGCCATTTCTTCGAGACGTAGCGATGCGAAGCCGGCACCAGCGCCATCTCGAGCGCGGGCAATTCCGGCACGACGCCGGAAGGTCCCATATAGGCCCAGATCATGTCGCCCCATTCGCGCACCGGATAGGATTTGATGCGGATCAGGTCCTTGGCGTTGAGATCGGGATAGGAGGTCGGCATGTCGACGCAAGCGCCCTCCGTGTTGAATTTCCAGCCATGATAGACGCAGCGGATACCGCATTCCTCGTTGCGGCCGAGCCACAAATTGGCGCCGCGATGCGGGCAATACTGGTCGATGACGCCGACCACGCCGCGCGAATCGCGGAAGGCGAGCAGTTCCTCGCCCATGACGACGATCTTCTTCGGCTCGCCGTCTGCCTCCGGCAATTCTTCGGACAGCAGCACCGGCAGCCAGAAGCGGCGCAGCAAGTCGCCCATCGGGGTTCCGGCGCCCGATTCGGTCAGGAATTTGTTGTCCTCTGCACGCAGCACGGCAAACCCCCGGGGAAACCCCTTTATGCTAGGGAATCTTGGCGTGAACGAGACAAAGCGTCAATGCGCGGGCAGGTTGGCGAGACCGTGACCAGCCGACTTCCGGCCCATGGCTGGCGATAGTCCACCTAACAATCACACGGGCCGCTCGCCCTTCACGGTGACGCGGGTGCCCGCGCGGGTGTGCGGCCAGTAGTCCCACATTGCGCGGTGCTGGGTGCAGCGATTGTCCCAGAATGCGATGGCATTCTCGGTCCAGCGGAAGCGGCACTGGAACAGCGGATTTTCCTCGTGCTGGTAAAGATAGGACAGAATCGCGTCGCTCTCGTCGCGGGGAATGCCGACGATGTGGCGCGTGAAGCCGCGATTGACATAGAGCGCCTTCTTGCCCGTCACGGGGTGGGTTCGCACGATCGGATGCTCGGCGCTCGGATAGCTCGGCTTGTCGGCGACGCCATAGTTCGCATAAAGGCCGCGATAGGCCGATTCACCGTCATGCAGCGCGGTCAGTCCGTCAAGATACGCCTTCATGCGATCCGACAGCGCTTCATAGGCCGCGTACATGTTGGCAAACAGCGTGTCGCCGCCGCGCGGCGGGCACTGCTTGATATAGAGGATCGAGCCCATCGGAGGCTCGATGTCGCAGGACACGTCCGTATGCCAGCCCTCGCCGTTGGCGCGCGGCGAATCCTTGTCGGCATAGATCTTCATCAACGCGGGATCGTCGCCCTCATGAGGCGCCGCGGGATGGATGTGCAACTCGCCGAACTTCCTGCCGAAGGCGAGATGCTGCTCCGGCGTGATGTGCTGGTTGCGGAAGAAGATCACGAGGTTTTCGGCGAGCGCGCGATGGATCTCGTCCATCTGGCGGTTGGAGCGCGTGTCATCGGAGACGAGCCTGCCGAGATCGACTCCTGAAATCTCCGCGCCGATGATCGGGGTGAGCTTTTCGACCGCAATGGTTTCGTAGGGCTCGCCGTCGTCGGCCGTGTGCCGATAGCGGGGTCCCTGCTTACCTGACAGCGAGCTCATGCAATTCCTCCGGCTTATGTCGCGGCCGCATCGTAGCTCCAAGCAGAAGAAGCGCAACATGCTCGGCTGTCGTCCTGGACAAGCGAGCTCCTCGCGGCGCGTAGCGCCGTCAAGTCACGAGCACCGATCCGGGACGACAGTCGGACTACTCAGCCGCGCTCTCGGCGGGCGCCTTGTTGCCGCTGCCGTAGCGCTGATCGATATAGTCGATCACCAGGGCCTTGAAGTCGGCGGCGATGGTCGGCCCGCGCAGGGTGCGGAATTTCTTGCCGTCGACGAACACCGGCGCAGCCGGCGCTTCGCCGGTGCCCGGCAAGGAGATGCCGATATTGGCGTGCTTGGATTCGCCGGGGCCGTTGACGATACAGCCCATGACCGCGACGTTGAGCTGCTCGACTCCCGGATATTTCGTCTTCCAGGTCGGCATTTCGTCGCGGATGAAATCCTGGATCGAGCGCGCCAGCTCCTGGAACGTGGTCGAGGTGGTGCGGCCGCAGCCCGGGCAGGCCGCAACCAGCGGCACGAAGGTGCGGAAGCCCATGGTCTGCAGCAGCTCCTGCGCGACCTGCACTTCGAGCGTGCGGTCGCCACCGGGCTCGGGCGTCAGCGAAATGCGGATGGTGTCGCCGATGCCGCCCTGCAGCAGGATGCCGAGCGCGGCCGATGACGCCACGATACCCTTCGAGCCCATGCCGGCCTCGGTGAGGCCGAGATGGATCGCGTAGTCCGAGCGCCGCGCGAGCTCCTGATAGACCGCGATCAGGTCCTGCACGGCGGACACTTTTGCCGACAGGATGATGCGGTTTTTGGGCATGCCGAGCTCTTCGGCGCGCGCGGCCGAGAGCAGCGCCGATTGCACCATGGCTTCCCGCGTCACGGCGCGGGCATCGCGCGGATTTGCCGAGGCCGCATTCTCGTCCATCAGCTTCGAGAGCAGCTCCTGGTCGAGCGAACCCCAATTGGCGCCGATCCGCACCGGCTTGTTGTTCTTGTTGGCGATCTCGATGATGTCGGCAAATTGCGTGTCGCGCTTGTTCTTGAAGCCGACATTGCCGGGATTGATGCGGTATTTGTCGAGCGCCTCCGCACAGGCCGGATACTCGGCCAGAAGTTTGTGCCCGATATAGTGGAAGTCGCCGATCAGGGGCGTGGAGATGCCGCGCTTGCGCAACCCGTCACGGATGTGCGGCACGGCGGCAGCGGCCTCCTCGCGGTCGACCGTGATGCGCACCAGTTCGGAACCGGCGCGCGAGAGCGCCGTCACCTGGTCCACGGTGCTTGCGACATCGGCGGTATCGGTGTTGGTCATCGACTGCACGACGATCGGCGCGCCGCCGCCGACGGCGACGTTGCCGACCATGACCTCTGTGGTTTTGTGCCGCGCGCCGGGGCCGGCGACATCAATGGAAAGCGATTTTTCGGGCTTGTTCATGAGGTTTTTCCTGGGCCTCGAATATCAGGTTTTGGTGACATTCAGCAACGGATCCGTCGCCTCGGGAACCGTCCGGTTTGGTCGGTTAACCAGAAAAAGCCCTGCAATTACAAGGAGGGCTGCGGCACCGAACACCATCGTAAGGGCGTCATGCATGATCAAATAGCTAGCGAGAACGCCAAACAAAGGGGTGATGAAGGTAAATGCCGACAATTTGCTCGCCGAATAGACCTTCACCAGCGCAAACCACAGCGTGAACGTGATCCCGACGACCCAAATCGCCTGATAGATCACCAGAGACAGCGCAAGCGGCCCGGGAAGGCGGACCATGACCTCGCCGGAAATGGCGGCTGCCAGTCCCAAAATCGGGATCGACAACGCGACCTGATAGGCAAGAGCCTTTTCCGGCGCGGCAAAGCGCAAATTGGTTCCCTTGGCGACCAGCGTGGTCGCCGCCCATAGCGCCCCGCCGCCGACGATCATGAGATCGCCGAGCAGCACCTTTGCGTCGACTTCGGGCTGCGGCACTCCGATCGCGAGCGCGACACCGAGGAAGCTCAACGCGAGCCCGGCCCATTGCGAGGCGCGCAGCCGTTCGCCCAGCACCTGATAGGAGCCGAGCGCGACAAAGAACGGCGCGGTGTAGAGGAACACCGCGGCGCGGGAGGCCGAGGTGAAGCGCAGGCCCTGATAGATCAGAACGAACTCGATGCCGAACAAGAGTCCGGCGAACAGGCCTGCGCGCAACGTGCCGTCGTTCCGGAAAAATCTCACGCCGCGCAGCCAGCCGATGATCAACAGCACCGGCAGCGCCGCGGCGGAGCGGATCGTCGCCTGCAGCATCGGCGGAATATCAGGCAGCGCGAGCTTCACCGCGACCTGGTTGAAGCCCCAGGAGAAGCAAAGCATCAGCATCAACGCGATGGCACCCGGGCTGAGCGGACGCCCGAGCGAGCGGATCATTTCATCTGAAGGCATATGTCCTCGTCACCGGGCTTGACGCCCGTGTTGTTGTTCAGGCGGCTTTCTGGCAGTGCGCGCAGGTACCGGTGATTTCGACGACGGAGAGCTTGGGCGCAAAGCCCGAGGCACGCGCCGCTGATTTCAGGCTCTGCGCCACGGGCGCCGAAGGAATTTCGCCGACCGCGCCGCAGCGATCGCAGATCAGGAACGCGACCAGCGCGGCCGCATCATGGTCATGCGCGCAGGCGAGATAGGCGTTGCGGCTCTCGATGCGGTGCACGAGACCGTTCGCCATCAGGAAATCGAGGGCGCGATAGACCGTGATCGGAGCCGGCCGCGGCATCTGCCTGGCAAGTGCGTCGATCACCTCATAGGCCCCGAGCGGCCGATGGCTCGCCAGCAGCGCCTGCAGCACCTGCCGGCGGATCGGTGTGAATTTCTGTGCCTTCTGCCGGCATACCCGCTCGGCATGCGCGATCCCTTCCGCAGTGCAGCGGCCGTGATCGTGATCGGGCGCGGGAAAGGCTGGTTTCGACGAAATCATTGCAACCAATATGTCATGCGACCCACGCGGGCCATCTGAGACCACTATAACACAAGGAATTTGCCCTCCGGCATGGTCTCCGGGCGGAGTGCCGAGCCATGTTGTTTCGGGGGGTCAGGCCTCCATTTTCCTCGACATGAAAAAATCATAAGCTAGCTTATTATATCCAAAGCTTATAGAGTAGAAAGCCTCCAGACTTCAGATTACAGGGCGACGGCCATGCGCAGTTCAGTGGACATCAATTTCCTTTTTACGCTCGGCGAAGTGCAGCGCCTGGTGCGCGCCTATGCCGACAAGGCGGCCGCCCGCTATGGCATCACGCGCGCACAATGGGCGGTGCTTGCCAAGGTCGAGCGCTACGAGGGCATGAAGCAGACGGAACTCGCCGAGCAGATGGAGATGCAGCCGATCACGTTGACACGGTTGATCGACAAGCTCTGCGACAATGGCTGGATCGAGCGCCGCGGCGACGAGACCGACCGCCGCGTCAATCGGCTCTATCTGAAGAAGGCCGCGCGTCCGCTGCTCGGCAAACTGGCCGGGCTGCGCTCGGAACTGACCGCGACCGCGCTCGACGGCATCAATCCGGCCGACGCTCACCGCATGCTCGCGCAATTGGAAACCATCAAGGAAAACGTGCGCACGGCCATTCAGACCGGCGAGAGCGAAGTGCCCAGGAAGGAGCAGCGTTATGGCTGATCCAATCCTGAAATTCCCGCCCGAGCAGAAGGGCGTCCCGCCGGCGAAGCCGCGCATCAAGCTCGCCGCAGAACCGCGGCGCCGCCTGATGGCGGGACTGCGGCGCTATCGCCGCTTTCTTCTCCTGGTCGTGCTGCCGCTTGCGACCGCGATCGGCGGGCTCGTGTTCTATCTCAATGGCGGCCGCTACGTGGGCACCGACGATGCCTATGTCGGCGCGCAGAAGGTTCTGATCACCCCCGACATCTCCGGAAAAATCGACAAGGTCGTGGTGAAGGAAGGCCAGCACGTCAACAAGGACGACGTACTGTTCGAGATCGATCCCGTTCCCTTCAAGCTTGCGGTCGACCAGGCCAGGGCGCAACTCGAACAGGCCAAAACGACCTACGACAATCTCGTCGCCAATGTGAAAATCTACGGCCAGATGCTCGATCTGGCGCAGCAGGCGGTCGACCTGAAGCAACGCGACGTCGAGCGCAAGCAGGCGCTGGTCGCCCAGAAGGTCGGCTCGCAGCTCGATCTCGACAATTCGGCGAATGCCATGGTGACCGCGGGCGCGCAGGCGCAATTCGTGCGGCAGCAGCTTTCCAATGCGAAGGCGCAACTGCTCGGCAATCCCGATCTACCGATGGAGCAGTTCCCGCCTTATGCGCAGGCCAAGGCGCAACTCGACATGGCGCAGCGCAATCTCGACCACACCGTGCTGCGCGCACCGATGCCGGGAATTGCGACGCAAGTCGAGCAGATCCAGCTCGGCCGTTTCGTCGCCGCCGGCACGCCGGTATTTTCCGTCATCGACGTCGACCAGCCCTGGGTCGACGCCAACCCGAAGGAAAGCGACTTCACCTATGTCGCAGTCGGTCAGCCGGCGACGCTGGAGGTCGATGCATTCCCCAATCACCTCTTCAAGGGTCATGTCGGCTCGCTCTCACCCGGCACCGGCGCGCAATTTGCGATCCTGCCGCCGCAAAACGCGACCGGCAATTTCGTCAAAGTCGTACAGCGGGTGCCGGTGCGGATCTATTTCGACATGGACGATCCGTTCGTGAAAAAGCTGAAGGCCGGCATGAGCGTTTATGCCACCGTCGATACCGGGCATAAGCGCTCGCTCGCGACCCTGCTCGGCTTCGCGCCCGCGGTGGCGAACCAGGAGTAGACGCGCGATGTCGCCGACCACGGTGCCATCTGCCAGCATGGTTCCGGGCCTGCGCCGGAACATGGTGACGATCTGCGCGATGACCGCGACCATCATGCAGGCGCTCGACACCACGATCGCCAACGTTGCGCTGCCCTATATGCAGGGCACGCTGTCGGCGTCGCAGGACCAGATCAACTGGGTGCTGACCTCCTATATCGTCGCGGCCGCGATCATGACCGCGCCGGTCGGGTGGATCGCCAATCGCTTCGGGCGCAAGCGCATCTTCATCCTGTGCTCGGCCGGATTTACCGTCGCCTCCGTGCTGTGTGGGCTGGCGCAGGACATCAACCAGATGGTGCTGTTCCGCCTGTTGCAGGGCGTGTTCGGCGCCGCGCTCGTGCCGCTGTCGCAAGCGGTCATGCTCGACTCCTACACGCTGCAGGAACGCGCCAAGGCGATGTCGATATGGGGCATGGGCGTGATGATGGGCCCGATCATGGGGCCGTCGCTCGGCGCATGGCTGACCGAGACCTATTCCTGGCATTGGGTGTTCTTCGTCAACCTGCCGTTCGGCGCCATCACGGTGCTCGGCCTCGTCATTTTCATGGACGAGACCAAGAAGAATCTCACCCTGCGCTTCGACTGGTTCGGCTTCACGGCGCTGGCGGTCGCAATCGGCTCGCTGCAGCTCGCGCTCGACCGCGGCGAACAATTGGGATGGCTGGAGTCCAACGAGATCATCGCCGAGTTCATCATCTCCGCCGTCGGCTTCTATTATTTCTTCGCGCACTCGTTGACGACGCAGAATGCATTCATCCAGTTCGCCCTGTTCAAGGACCGCAACTTCATTACCGGCTGCATCTTCATGGCGGTGATGGGGCTCGTGCTGTACTCGACCATGGCGCTCGCCTCGCCCTATTTGCAGAACGTGATCGGCTATCCCATCATCACCGCGGGCGTGCTGCTCGCGAGCCGCGGCTGCGGCACCTTTGTGGCCATGATGATGGTCGGACGGCTGATGCGCTACATCGAGGCGCGCACGCTGATCATCTCGGGCCTGCTGCTCACCGCGACATCGCTGTTCTATATGACCGGCTGGACCGACCAGACCGGCGCGCCCGAGATCGTGAGCTGGAGCATCATCCAGGGCTTCGGCTTCGGCCTCGTGTTCGTGCCGCTCTCGACCGTATCGTTCCTGACGCTGCCAAGCCATCTGCGTACTGACGGCACCTCGATGCTGACGCTGATGCGCAACGTCGCCAGCTCGATCGGCATCTCCCTCGTGATCGCACAGCTCACGCAAGGATCGAGGCGGATTCACGCCATCCTCGTGGAGCACGTCAATCCGTTCAATCATGCGATGCAGATGCCCGACGTGTCGGGCATGATCAACATGGGCACCGACACGGGACGTGCCATGGCGGACGCGATGGTGAACGTGCAGGCGCAGATCATCGCGTTTTCGCAGGACTACCAGATGGTGATGCTGTTCATCCTCTGCACCGTCCCGCTCGCGATCATGATCGGCTCCACCAAGGCCGCGTTGCGCAGCCAGGCAGCCGGGCCGGAACATGCGGTGATGGAGTAGGACACTCGTCGTGCGCCGGCTTGCCGTCTTCGCTAAAGCTTCGCCAGCCGACAGTCAGAATTCGAAGGTAGCGCCGCCTACACGTCGAAAAAAACGGTCTCGCCGTCGCCCTGCAGGCGGATGTCGAGCGAATAGACCGCGTTGCCATTGCCCGGCTTGCGCTGCGCGATCAGGGTTGCGCGGCGGTCGGCCGGCACCAGCGTCAGCACGGGATCGCTGCTGTTTCCCGCCTCGTCGCCGAAATAGATCCGCGTATAGAGATGGCGCAGCATGCCGCGCGCGAATACGGCGAGCAGCAGATGCGGCGCCTGCGGCTTGCCGTCGGGGTCGGGCACCGCGCCCGGCTTGATGGTGTCGAAGGCGTAAGCGCCGTTCGCATCCGTGCCGCAACGGCCAAAACCCTTGAAGGCCGCGTTCGGCAGCGCCCGCTTGTCCTGCGGATCGGCAAAGCGGCCCTGGCTGTCGGCCTGCCAGATCTCCAGCATGCAATCCGGAATAAGCGCACCATCGCCGTCGAACACTTTGCCTTCGACCCGGATGCGGTCGCCGGACGCGTCGGGCGTCACGAGATTGTTGGTGAACGCGTCGTTCCAGTCGTACTGGCCGTTCGACGTCAGCCCGTATTTGAAAAACGGACCGACGGTCTGCGATGGCGTAATCCCACTCACTGCTTGTTCTCCATGGGCGTGGCGTTCTTGCCGCGCAGCACGATGTTGAAGCGGTAGCACAGCGCCCATTCCGGCTGGGTGTTTTCCAGATCGAACGACGAAATCATTCGCGCGCGTGCCTTCTCGTCCGGCACAGCGTTGAAGATCGGATCGAATGCAAAAAGCGGATCGCCCGGAAAATACATCTGGGTCACCAGCCGCGAGATGAAGGAATGGCCGAACACCGAGAAATGGATGTGAGCCGGCCGCCAGGCGTTGTGGTGGTTGCCCCAGGGGTAAGCACCGGGCTTGATGGTGACGAACTTGTAGTAGCCGGCGGCGTCCGATTTCGCGCGGCCGGCGCCGGTAAAATTCGGATCCAGCGGCGCCGGGTGCTGGTCCCGAACGTGGATGTAGCGGCCGCAGGCATTGGCCTGCCAGATCTCCAGCAGCGTGTTCGGCACGCCCCGGCCGTCCTCATCGAGCACATGCCCGTGCACGATGATGCGCTCGCCGAGCGGCTCGTCCTTGTGCTGGGTGGTGAGATCGTTGTCGCCGGCGCGCACGGTCTCGTGGCCATAGACCGGACCGGTCAGTTCCGACAGCGTGTGGCGCATCGGGATCAACGGCTTTTGCGGTGCGCGTTTGATCGAGCTTCTATAGTCTGGCGACAGCGGCAGGGGATGCGCGCGGTTGCTCTCGACCGGATAGACGAATGTCATGATGCTTCCCTCCCGGCATGACCGGCCTTGCCGAATTATTATAACTATAACTAATCCGGAAAAGCTTTTCCGGATCAGTTCAGCTTCTCGATCGCGACAGCGACGCCTTGGCCGACACCAACGCACATGGTGGCGAGCGCGAGCTTGCCGCCACGCGTTTCCATGCCGTGCACCGCCGTCAGCGCAAGCCGCGCACCGCTCATGCCAAGCGGATGGCCGAGCGCGATCGCGCCGCCATGCGGATTGACGAAATCGGCATCCTCCTTCACGCCGAGTTGACGCAGGCACGCTATGCCCTGGGACGCGAAGGCCTCATTGAGCTCGATCAAATCGAAGTCGCTGATTTTGATCCCGAGCCGTTCCATCAGCTTGCGGGTGGCGGGCACGGGGCCGATGCCCATGATGCGCGGCGGCACCGCGGCGGAGGCAAGACCCAGAATCCTGGCGCGCGGCGTCAGCCCATGTTTTTTCACGGCCGCCGCGGAGGCGAGGATCATCGCGGCCGCGCCGTCATTGACGCCGGAGGCGTTGCCGGCGGTCACGGTGCCGGGATTGCGCACGATCGGCTTGAGCTTCGCGAGCCCTTCGATCGTGGTATCGGGACGCGGATGCTCGTCCTTGTCGACAATGACAGGACCGGCCTTGCCGCCGGGCACGGAGATCGGCGTGATTTCTGCCGCGAAATAGCCCGAGCCGATCGCCTTGCCGGCGCGTTGCTGCGAGCGGATCGCGAACGCATCCTGGTCGGCCCGCGAAACCTGGAATTCTTCGGCGACATTCTCGCCGGTTTCGGGCATGGCGTCGACGCCATACTGCGCCTTCATCAGGGGATTGATGAAACGCCAGCCGATCGTGGTGTCGAAAATCTCGGCCGAGCGCGAAAACGCCTCCGGCGCCTTGCCCATCACGAACGGCGCCCGCGTCATCGACTCGACGCCGCCGGCGATCGCAAGCTCGACCTCGCCCGCGCGGATCGCACGGCCTGCGGCGCCGACCGCGTCCAGGCCGGATGCGCAAAGCCGGTTAATGGTCTGGCCTGGAACCGTCTCCGGTAGGCCCGCCAGCAACAGCGCCATGCGCGCGACGTTGCGGTTGTCCTCGCCGGCCTGGTTGGCGCAGCCGAGATAGACCTCGTCAAGCTGGGACCAGTCGAGCTTGGGGTGGTTCGCTATCAACGCCTTGATCGGGGCCGCCGCGAGATCGTCTGCGCGCACTTTCGCCAGCGAACCGCCGAAGCGGCCGATCGGAGTTCGGACGGCATCGCACACATAAACATCACGCATGGTTTCTCTCCCTGGGCCGCTAAAGGCGAGGCGGAATTTGATAGCGGTTTTAGGAGCGCGCCTACCCAAGGTCAATTGACGCTTTTGCGCCCGATCGTGCGTTCGCGCAGGGCCGGTCATGCAATCCGAGGGGCGTGGAAAACCCGTAAGCTGCCGGTAAAGCGATAGGAGGGGTGCACGAAATTCGCTACGTTGCGCCGCCCATGACCACCCAGCCCTCCCCCGTGCCCGCGCCCACACCCACTGAGGCTCCGCAAGCCGCAGAAGCGCATGCGCGCGTCACGCCGATG
>Ga0306923_10003629_pt1 | contig 14628 bp, 9 predicted proteins | sample sta12Can44000108_FD_203841 | JGI IMG/M metagenome (GOLD analysis project Ga0306923, IMG submission 203841) | Lab enrichment of tropical soil microbial communities from Luquillo Experimental Forest, Puerto Rico - statanox.12C.anox.44.000.108 (v2)... | ecosystem: Environmental > Terrestrial > Soil... | reverse complement strand
ACCCTTTAAAAACATGGTACTTTCGTCACCTCCGCCCTCGCTTGCAAACGGACGGGCTCCCGGTTCGGGGGTCACGGCCGTGCTCGGGCCGACCAACACCGGCAAGACGCATCTGGCGATTGAGCGGATGCTGGCGCATTCCACCGGAGTGATCGGCCTGCCGCTGCGGCTGCTTGCGCGCGAGGTCTACAACAAGATAGCCGATCGCGCCGGTTCGGATGCGGTCGCGCTCATCACCGGGGAAGAAAAGATCAAGCCGCCACGGCCGCGCTTCTGGGTCTCCACGGTGGAAGCGATGCCGCGCGATCTCGACGTGTCGTTTCTCGCCGTCGACGAGATCCAGATCGCGGCCGACCTCGAACGCGGCCACGTCTTTACCGATCGCGTTCTCAATCGGCGCGGCCGCGACGAAACCCTGCTGCTTGGCGCGGCTACCATGCGCTCGATTGTCGAACGGTTGCTGCCTGGCGCCAACATTGTCACCCGGCCGCGGCTTTCGCAGCTTGGATTCGCCGGCGACCGCAAGATCACCCGTCAGCCGCGGCGCACGGCGATCGTCGCTTTTTCCGCCGATGAGGTTTACGCGATCGCCGAATTGATCCGACGTCAGCATGGTGGCGCTGCGGTAGTTTTGGGATCGCTGTCGCCCCGCACGCGCAACGCGCAGGTCGCGATGTTCCAGAACGGCGACGTCGACTATCTGGTCGCCACCGACGCCATCGGCATGGGGCTCAATCTCGACGTCGACCACGTCGCCTTCGCCTCCGACCGCAAATATGACGGCTATCAGTTCCGGCGCCTCAATCCGGCCGAATTCGCCCAGATCGCCGGGCGTGCTGGCCGCGCCACCCGCGATGGCACCTTCGGCACCACTGGCCGTTGCGCCCCGTTCGAGCCGGAACTCGTCAATGCCCTGCAGAATCACACGTTCGAAAGCGTAAAAGTGCTGCAGTGGCGCAATTCCAGGCTGGATTTCTCTTCGCTTGGCGCCTTGCAGGTGTCGCTGGCGCTCGCGCCCGGTCACGAATCCTTGACCCGCGCCCCCATCGCCGAGGATCTGCGCGTTCTTGATCACGCCGCGCGCGACGCCGACGTGCGCGACATGGCGCACGGAGAGGCCGCCGTGGAGCGGCTCTGGGATGCCTGCCAGATTCCGGACTACCGCAAGATCGCGCCGGCCGCGCACGCCGAGCTTGTCACGAGCCTGTTCGGATTCCTGATGCAAAAAGGGCGGATTCCGGATGCCTGGTTTGCCGCCCAGGTCGATCAGGCGGATCGGGTAGACGGCGACATCGACACGTTATCGGGACGGATCGCGCAGATTCGCACCTGGACGTTCGTTGCCAACCGTCCGGACTGGCTAGCCGATCCCGAGCATTGGCAGGGGATTACGCGTGACGTCGAAAATAAATTATCCGATGCGCTGCATGAACGGCTTGCGGAGCGTTTCGTTGATCGCCGTACCAGTGTATTGATGCGCCGCTTGCGGGAAAACACCATGTTGAACACGGAAATCGGCAAGACCGGCGAAGTGATCGTCGAGGGGCATGTGATCGGCCGTCTCGACGGGTTCACCTTTGCGCCGGATGCCGCGGAGGCCGGCTCCGAAGCCAAGGCCTTGCAGGCCACGGCGCAAAAGGCGCTCGCCGGCGAAATCGACGCACGTGCGGAAAAACTGGCCGCCGGCCGCGACGACCACTTCGTGCTGACGTCGGACGGAACCATCCGCTGGACCGGCGACGCGGTCGCGCGGTTGGTGGCGGCCGATGACGCGCTGCATCCGCGTCTGCGCATCATTGCCGACGAGCGGTTGACCGGCGCGCCGCGCGAGGCGGTACAGACCAGACTCGATCTGTGGCTGAAGACGCATATCGAAAAGCTTCTGGGGCCCCTATTCGAACTCGGCAAGGCCGAGGACATCGCGGGGATCGCGCGTGGCATCGCCTTCCAGCTGATCGAGGCGCTTGGCGTACTGGAGCGCACGAAAATCGCCGCGGAAATGAAGGATCTCGATCAGCCGTCGCGGGCATCATTGCGCAAATACGGCGTGCGCTTCGGCGCCTATCACATCTATGTCCCCCAGCTCCTCAAGCCCGCTGCGCGCGCGCTGGCCTCGCTGCTCTGGGCGCTGAAGCAGGACAATGTCGACTTGTCGGCGCTGTCAGGCGCGCAACATCTTGCCGCAAGCGGCCGCACCTCTTTCCCGGTCGACAAGGTGCTTCCTCGCGATGCCTATCGTGTGCTCGGCTATCGCCAATGCGGCGAGCGCGCGGTGCGGGTCGATATTCTGGAACGGCTTGCCGATCTCATTCGTCCGGCGCTGGCGTGGCGCGAGACCTCGCCCGGCGAAAAGCCGCCCGGCGCGTTCGACGGCCGCGGATTCGTGGTGACGCAGGCGATGACGTCGCTGACCGGCTCGGCTGGCGAGGATTTCGCATCGATCCTGCGCGCGCTCGGTTATCGGATGGAGCGCCGTCCCCCGCCGCCGCCGCCAAAGCCGGTGGCGGTCGAGACGCCGGCGGCGGGCGAGACCACGCCGGCCGACGGTGTCGAAGCTGCTCCTGGGAGCGCGGTGAAGGATATTGCCGCGGAAACGACGGCCGCCGCCGAAGTCGTTCACGAGGCGCCGGCGCCTGTTGAGGATCCGGCGGTGGTTTCGTCGCTGACGCTGCTGCCGGAGGTCGCGTTCTCTACCGAACCGCGCGAGCCCGGACTTGCAGATGCGAATGCGCCTGCCTCTCTCGAAAACGAACTCAAGGCGGAAGGTGCGGCGGAGGCGGCAACAGCGCCTGCATCTTCGGAAATGCCGGAGCAGCCGTTGTTGGAAGCGACGCCGGAAAGCACAGCCGTCGCCGAGGTGGCGCCGGCCGATTCGGGCGCAGTATCCGCTGCGGCTGCGCCAGCGGAACCCGAACTGGTCGAGGTCTGGCGTCCCGGCGGCCGGTCGGACGAGCGGCGGCCGCAGCGTCATGATCGTCACCGCCATCGCCGCCAGCATCGCGCTGCCGATGCTGCCCAGCCTGAGGCTGTGGGCGAGGCTGCCACGACGGAACAGGGTGAAGGTACAAGGCGCGAGCGACGGCGCCACGGGCGGCGCGACCGCCAGCATGAATTCCGCAAATCCGGTTCCGAGGCACCGACCGAGGCTGCCGCAGCGGAGGGGGCGGCGGCGGTTCGCGAACCGCGCGACGACAAGGGCGGGCGTCCGCGCGAGCGCTTCGAAGGCAAGGGACGGGGTGAGGACAGGAACAAAGGCAAGTTCCGCAGCGAACGCGACCATGGCGGGCGCGAGGCTGGACGCGAGAGAAGCGGCCGCGACAAGCGCGACCGCGACAAGAACCGCGAGAGCGGTCCCTCGCACCGGCAATATGCGACGAGCGCAAGCCCGCGCGATCGCGAGCGTCCGATCGATCCCAACTCGCCCTTCGCCAAGCTGGCGGCGCTCAAAGAGCAGCTTGCCGCCAACCGCAAGGACTAGTGGTCCAATTCTAACATTCGCACCCCGTTTCGCGGACACATTTGCGAATGTTAGAATTGTAGGGCCACCAGCCAATATTGGTTGCTAGTGGAGTTTCGGATTTGACATTCGCTTTGTTAGCCCTTGGCTGGCTGGGAGCGAATGTCAAATCCACTCCACCAGGATTGACGGGCGAAGGCCCGCCCCCGGACCGGATCGTTGGAGCGCCAGCGTCTCGATAAATGGTTGTGGCATGCGCGGGTGGTTAAAGCGCGCACAAGTGCGGCTGCCTTGGTCGAGGCAGGTCATGTCCGCATCAATGGTGTGCGGGAGACGGCGCCCGGTCACGGCGTGAAGGCTGGCGACGTGTTGACGATCGGGCTCGATCGCAGCGTGCGCATTCTCAAGGTGATCGGATTTTCAGAGCGGCGGGGAGATGCACCGTCGGCCCGCGCGCTATACGTGGATTTGCAGGATCAGAGAGAGTGACTATCTCTGGCCTAGCAGTTGCGCGACAGCCTGAAATAGCGCTTTGCTTCACTTGCGGCTGATGAGTTCCTGCGCTACCCAACCCGCACAAAATTGACTGTTCGGAGCCTTGGATGACTTACGTCGTCACTGAAGCCTGCATCAAGTGCAAATATACCGACTGCGTCGAAGTCTGTCCCGTGGACTGCTTCTACGAGGGTGAAAACATGCTGGTCATCCACCCCGACGAGTGCATCGATTGCGGCGTATGCGAACCCGAGTGTCCCGCCGACGCCATCAAGCCCGACACCGAACCGGGCCTCGAGAAGTGGCTCGAGGTGAATACCGAGTATGCCAAGACCTGGCCCAACATCACCCAGAAGAAGGAATCCCCGGCAGACGCGAAGGAATTCGAGGGGGTCGAGGGCAAGTTCGAGAAGTATTTTTCACCGTCGCCGGGTGCGGGCGACTAGTTCCAGCCGCGGAACTTTTGTTCCATATCCTGAGCCGATTCCCATTTTTTGTTGCCCAGTCGCTTAACCCTAATGGTTTTGCGAACGCCAAAATCCGCCCCAAAACCGGGCTGAAGGGCCATAAATCATTGATTTTTGCGGGAAATGTGCTATATTTCTATAATTCGCTAGCCGAACCCGTCAGCCCGCTTAATGGCCCCTATGGGTTCCCGTGAAACATCGAACAGGGGCGTGGCAGTTCCGCGCGCAGGCTGTGTCACAAAAAACGCGTAAACAGAGTACCTCCAAGGCTTCCAAAAAAGCCGCTGCGGTCAGCCGTGGCGCATCCAAGAACCGTGCCCGGAGTTCCGATAGCCGGAAGGCCAGGTCCTCTGCCAAGTCCTCCAAAAACAAAAGAAGCTCAATGCCCCATAAGACTGCAAAAACTGCCGCGAAAGCGACCGGTTCGAAGGCCACTGCTTCGAAGGTTGCTTCCAAGACTGCCACCAAGTCCGCAAGCCATAAAAACGCCGCCAGGGTACCGGTCACCAGCAAGCCCGCCGTCGCCGCCAGGCCTGCCGCCAAACCGGTGGCGGCCCCGCGCGTCGAGGAGCCCAAGAAGCCCTTGACCCAGCGTCAGGGCTTCAAGACCAACGAATTCGTCGTCTATCCCGCGCATGGCGTTGGCCAGATCCTGGCTATTGAGGAGCAGGAGATCGCCGGCGCCAGGCTCGAACTGTTCGTCATCAATTTCATCAAGGACAAGATGACGCTGCGGGTGCCGACCGCCAAAGTCGCCAATGTCGGCATGCGCAAGCTGTCAGAGCCGGCACTGGTCAAGCGCGCGCTCGAAACGCTCAAGGGCCGCGCCCGCGTTAAGCGCACCATGTGGTCGCGCCGCGCCCAGGAATACGAGGCCAAGATCAATTCGGGTGATATTGTCGCGATCGCCGAGGTGGTGCGCGACCTCTATCGCTCGGAATCCCAGCCCGAACAGTCCTACAGCGAACGCCAGCTTTACGAAGCAGCCCTCGATCGCCTGTCGCGGGAAATCGCCGTCGTGCAGCATGTGACGGAGACCGAGGCGGTGAAGGAAATCGAAAGTCAGCTCGCCAAAAGCCCACGCCGCGGCGCCAAGGCCGAGGTGGAGGCTGATGGTGATGGTGAAGGCGATGTTGATGTCGACTCGGATATCGATGGCGACGATGCTGCGGTGGCGGACGAAGCTGCCTGAGCCGATCTGATCAATCGAAAACGAAAAGCCCGGTCGAAGAGACCGGGCTTTCTTGTTTTGGGATTTGCGACGCGCCTCTCGCAGGCGAGTGAGCTCTCGGGGGTTTGTTTCGTTCCCTTCTCCCTTGTGGGAGAGGGGCCCGAATGTCACTCCCAGCCGCCTAATCCGCCGCCCCCGCTGATCGGTCCCGGCGCCCATGGTCCGCCGAAGCCGGGAGGGGCGGGCGGGTTGAAGGGAGCGTTCGGAGTGTAGGGAATGGAGGCGGGAGGCTTCGATCCGAAGCCACCCGAAAGCACATAATGAAATCCGCCGGCGACGAGCATCATCTCGTCCTCGCTCAATTCGCGAACCTCATGCGAAGCTTCGTTCTTCACGTGTTCGGTCATGATGATTTCCCTTTCGTTGTCTCTTGCTTCTTCGCACGGGTGAAAAACGGTGATGGCGCCGGAGCGTCGGCTCCAGGGCCGTTGCATTCAGTGCGCTGACCCACCGATTCGGGTGCCACCAAAGTTGATCACGGTTTTCGAGTTCCCTACGGGGGGAGCTTCCAGGCTGTTTGCTCCGCCGAGTGGCACCGGAACCATGCTGAGGCAACGGTTGCCGCCGGTCACGGCCGCGATTTCGTCTTGCGTCAGCTCGCGAATCTCGCTCGCGGCCTCGTTCTTCACCTTTTCGGTCATGGCGGTTTCCTTTCGCTGGGTATCGTTGGGCTGGTGTCGAGCAGGCGTCGTCAACGTCGAATCGCCTCGGGCTCTGTCTCGCGATTCGAAAAAAACCTATCACGCGCTGGTCGTCACCGTAGTTTTGCGTGGAGAGGTGATGGGCGATTATTTCTGCCCGTTGTCATATGTCGACATCGTCTCCTTCAGCGGTCCCGCTTCATGGCAAAATGATGAGTTATGTTCGGCGTAATACCTTGTGTGCCGAAGCCGAAGAAAAATTTAGCGAGGGCCTTGTTCCAAAAGACCCGCATGGCCTGATGGCAATGGAGGATTCCTCCAGTCTGCCATGAGACGCCCAAGGCCTTTCGGCTTCACAATTTCGGTCAGGTTGCCGTCGCGCAGCAGAACGGTGCGTTGGGCGGCTTCAACTGTCTGGGGCCGGTGCGCGATAATGATGCGCGTGATTTGCAGCTCGCTGATCGCGGCGTTGACCTCGGCCTCGAGCGCGGGATCAAGATGCGATGTGCCTTCATCCAGAAACAGAATACGAGGCCGCCGGTAGAGTGCACGCGCAAGCAAGATGCGCTGACGTTGGCCGCCGGACAGGGCGGTGCCCATGTCGCCGATCAAGGTATTGTAGCCCATCGGCATGCGCATGATGTCGGCGTGGATGCAGGCGGCCTCCGCACAGCGCTGGACCCACGCCTGATCGATCGAAGCGTCGAAAAACGCGATATTTTCCTGAATCGATCCGGACAATAGTTGATCATCCTGCATGACGACGCCCACCTGCGCGCGCACCGCCTGCACACCGAGCGCCCCGATCGGATAGCCGTCGATCAAAACCTCGCCGGAAGACGGTGCAAACAGGCCAAGCATCAATTTCAACAGCGTCGTCTTTCCGCCGCCCGAGGGGCCGGTAATGGCAACGAATTCACCGGGCTCGATGCGCAGCGAAGCATTTTCCACCACATAGGACTCGCCCTCGCCGTAGCGATAGCTGAGATCGCGGATTTCGACGGCCCCTTCGAGCGCGCGCGTCAGCTGCGGCAGCTGGTCGAGCCCGGGCTCCCGCTCGGCCAGCGCGATGTCGCTGAGGCGGTCGAGATAGAGATCGAGCATCCGCAATTCGATCAACTTCTCGACGAGACGCGCGGCCTTGTCGAGAAATTGCTGCTTGTACGACATGAACGCGAACAGCATTCCGATCGTCAACGCTCCATCGAGCGCCAGGCGAGCGCCGAGATAAATTGTCACGACGTTTTCGAGGCCGAAAATAAGGTCGTTGGCGGCGCGGAACTTGATCTGCAACCGACCAAGGCGGATGCCTGCGTTGACGAAGGCGGCATATCGGTTTTGCCAAAGACCTTCGCGTTCTGCCTCGCGGCCGAACAGTTTCACGCTCTGAATGGCGCGCGCGGTTTCTATGAAGATCGAATCCTGGCGGGCGCGCGCGTGAATCTGATCTTCCGTGCGCTGGCGCAGGCTCTCGATCAAAAGCAGTCGCAATCCCACATAAAGGGTGAGGGCGACGGCGACAACCAGGGCGAGCTGCCAGCTGTAAACCACGATGAGGATCAGCGTTGCTGCCGCCATGACGCCATCAACAATGGCGGCGATAAGACCCTCGGTGACCAAATCCTTGATCGGCTGCGCAGCGGCGAAACGCGATATCAGATCGCCGATTTGTCGCCGTTCGAAGTAGGGAAGGGGAAGCCGAATCAGATGATGGAACAGCCCAACCACCATCTGAAAGCTCACCACGTTGCCGAGCTGCAGCGATACCGAGGAACGCAATACGCTCGCCGCCACGTTGATGAACATAAAAAGCCCGAAGCCGATCGCGAGCGCGGTCAACAGGCCGCCGTCGCCCTTGACCACCGCATCGTCGACGGCGAACTGCATGTAGAACGGGCTTCCCAGCACGAAGAGTTGCATGATGACCGAGAGCACGACCGCCTGTGTAAGCGCGCGATTGAGCTCGCTCACCTTGCCGAACAGCGCGCGAATGCTGACGCGCTCGACATCCCTCTTCTTTTCGAACTTTGGCGTAGGCGTCAGCTCAAGTGCGACGCCGGTCATGTGGGCCGACAGCTCTGCCGGACTCAATTTGCGGATGCCGCGCGCGGGATCGTGGATTGTGATCCCGGTGCGGTCTATCGATTTGACCACGACAAAATGGTTGAAGTCCCAGTGGAGGACGGCCGGCAGGCTGAGCTGTTTAAGGTGTTCCGGTTCGAGCCGCAGCGCGCGGGCTGACAGGCCGAGACGGCCTGCAATGTCGATCAGTTCCTTGAGCGTTGTGCCTTTGGCTGACAGGGGAAAGCGGCGCCGCAGCGTGTTGAGGTCGACTTCGTGGCCATGAAAGGCAGCGATCATGCCCAAGCACGCGAGGCCGCATTCCGTCAGCTCGGTTTGCAGCAACATGGGCAGACGCGAGCGCCCGCTGAAGTTCAGGAAGCTGCCGATGAGGTTTTCAACAGGGTCAGGTGCGATTTGCGTCGTCGGCGCAAGCTCGAAAACCACGCCAGTTGCCCGCGCGGAGAAAGCCGCAAGGCTGAGGCGCCTCATCCCGCGCGCGGGGTCATGGATGACGACGCCGGAGGGGGACCACGATTTGATCACCACGAAATGATTGACTTTTTTTCCTTTCAGCCGCAGCGGCCAATGCGCGATGGCGGGTAATTTCAGTTGATCGAACTGTGATGGCTCCAATCGCGCCCCGTGAAACGAGAGGCTCAGGTCTCCGGCAATGTCGGACAATTCCTGAAGGGTCGCTCCCTTGGCTGAAATCGGGAAGCGGCGGTGCATCGTCGCAAGATCGATGTCGTGGCCGTGGCCGCGATCATGGCGACGCACGCAAGCCCGGATTCTGACTGACGCTTGTAAAGAAAAACCGGCAGATAAGCCTGTCCAGCGGTCAATTTGCGGATTTTGCCGATCGCGTTGACGGTCGCCGCCTGAATGACTCGTGTGGCGTAAGAATGTCCGGCGAAATTGGCGAGACCGCCGATCGCGACGTCGCCGCATCGACCGACCAGCGCGGCAAAGCGCGACTTTCCCTCATCCATGGTCGTGTCGTCGCTGCTCACCTGGCGACGCTCACGACATGCGCTGGCGCGCGCCGAGCAGCGGCTCAAGCAACCATTCGATGATCGAGCGCCGCTCCAGAATAATGTCGGCCCGAAGCGTCATGTCGGGCTGCAACGGCACCTCGCGCCCGAAGGCGCTGATGGTTTGTCTTTCGAGCGCTACCTTGACCCGGTAAGCAGGTTCTCTGACTGCGGCGAGCGGCTCCGGCATCTCGTTGGCCTTCAGCATGGTGGTGGATACCGACGAGATTGTGCCGCTATAGGCGCCGAACCGTTGGAACGGAAAGGCGTCATAAAGCAGCCGCACCGGCTGTCCCTGGGCGATGAAGCCGATCGCGCGCGCCGGCACGAACAGCTCGGCTTCGAATTGGCCATCCGCCGGCACAATCGACAACTGGGTGATCTTCGGATCGATGGTGCGTCCGACAGCCGCAAGCACACTCGTCACCCGGCCCGCCAAGGGTGCCCGCACCATATAACGCCGGCGCCCTTCGATCTCGGCGGCGCGCTGTGCGAGGTCGAACAGGCTACGTTGCAGATTGGCCATCCGGTCAGCGGTATCGATCGGCTGTCGCTTGAGGCCCAATTCCGCCTGCTGCAACTCGCCGCGTTTGGCCGAGAGGCGCTCATCCAGGGATGCGAGGCTCTGCTCGTCGGCCAGCGCGGTTTGCTTGCGATTGTGGAGCTCGACAATCGTGGTGAGACCCCTTTCCTTCAGCGCCTCCGTCCGCTCGGCCAGGGTACGGGACTGCTGGACGCGTTCGGCTTGCAACTTGCGCTGGCCTTGAAGCTGGTCGACCTCGCCGCGCAGCGCTGAAATTTGCGCTTGCAGGCGTGCAGTCTCGGATTGTGCATGGGCCGTCTCGTTGCTGATCTGATTTTCGACGATGGCCTTTTGCTGCCTGACCGTCTCGAGAACGGCGGTGTCGCTGCCGGTCCCCGCCGCGTTCGTCTCCTCGGTCACCACACGAAACAACACTTGATCTTCGGTGACGTTGTCTCCTTCCGCGATCAGCACCTCGCTGATGGTCCCAAGGCGCGGGGCGACAACGCGAATAACCCCGCGAGACGGTAGGATAATGCCCTGCGCAGTCTCTTTACGGGAATAACCGGCGAATGCCGCAAAGATAAGGGTGACAAGCACGGCGGCGACGAGAAATGCAGAAAAAGCCGCATGCGACAACGGAACGATGTGCATCGCCTCGCCGGCGCCGGTCTCGTTCTGCCGGCGCAAGACCTCAGGCCTAAACAAGGGACTGATTGTCGCCTTTGTCATCCAAGCGCGGGACTCGATCTATGCCTGAGCGGCCGATTAAATGAACGCTGATGGCATCGCGATAGCAGAGTTCAACTTTGCTCGGATTGGGTTTCCGACGATGTCACGGATCATTGCTGAAGATGTCGCGGATCATTTAATTGCATCGAGCGTCGATCATCTCCGGAACGCCGCGCGGCCATCCTGACGAAGGATGCCTGTCGAGATCCCCGATCCCCGGTTCGCGCTGAGCGCGCGCAGTGCAGTGGATTTGACATTCGCTACGTACCCAGCCGCGAGCTCAACAGCGAATGACAAATCCTGAACTCCACCGGAATCGGATATTGGCTGGTGGTCTAGGAATTCTAACATTCGCAACGTGTCTGCCACGAGAAGTGGCGAATGTATGTTAGAATTCAGACGGCCAGTGATGACTTGCTTTCGCAAGTCAATCCATCACGATCTTGACGCGGTCGCGCGCCTTGACCTGGGCATGCACATCAAGGCCGTTGAGGATGCGGAAACGCTCGGCCGGGCGGTCGACGCCGGCCATGCGGTGCGACAGTGATTCAACGGTGTCGCCGGGCTGCACGTTGATCACCCTGATGCGCAGCGGCCGCGCCGCCTGGATTTCGTCCAGTGTCAAACGGCGGAACGAGCCGACCGTCTCGCGGGCGTTGCGCTCGCTCTCGGTCGTCTTCTGCTTGGCGGCAAAGATGAAGCGGTAGACGTCGCTGCCAAAGCGCAGCGCATAAATCTTGAATTGCCACTGGTCGCCATGGGCGACCGCGGAAGCCGCCGGGAAGCCGTTGATGGTAAGGTCTTCGGTAGAGGACTTGTCGACATTTTCCATCCAGCCGGAGTTGAGATAGTCGCCTAGCGACTGTTCCGCCGGCACCCGCACCACGTCGAAGCGCATCGCCTGCGTGCCGCCTTCGCGCACGCCGATCACGGCCTGGGCGGTGTTGTCGAGCGTGAAGTTTTCGGGCGCCGAGAAGCTGAAGCCGAGCTTGGGATGGAGGAATCTGCGTCCGCGAACAAAACCTTCGCTCGGATCCTCGCCGTAGACGATGTTGTCGATCGCGGCGAGATAGGTATCGCGCTCGCGTTCATTGGAGTCCGGCGAGGTGTACTGCCTTGCGCTGTTCTGCGCGTTCGCCACCCGCTCCGGCGTTGCCGGATGCGACGACAGGAAGTCCTGCGCGCGCGGATCGACCGAGGTCTTCCCGGCCTTCAGTTCGGCATTGCGTTCCATCGCGCTGAGGAACCGCGCCGCGCCATAAGGATCGAAATGGGCGCGCGCCGAGATGCCGACACCGATGCCGTCGGCCTCGAATTCCTGGGAGCGCGAGAAGCTTGCCATCGTCAGCTTGGTTTTCGCCAGCGCCAGCGCCGTCAAATCCGGATCGGTGCCCATTTCGGTGACGACGCGGGTGACGACGGCGGCCTGACGGGCCTGGTCCTCGCGGATCGAGGCGTGCTTGGCCAAAACATGCGCCATCTCGTGGCTCAGCACCGAGGATAATTCGGAGGTGTCACAGGCGAGCGCAATCAAGCCGCGCGTCACATAGAGCTGGCCGGTGGGAAGCGCAAACGCGTTCACCGCGCCCGAATTGAGGATCGTCACCTTGTAAGCCTGATCCGGACGATCGGAGGCCGCCACCAGCCGATCGACGGTCTTGGTGATCAGGGCTTCCAGCTTCGGATCGTCATAGGCGCCGCCGTAGGAGGACAGGATGCGCTCGTGCTCCTTTTCGGCAGCCGCGCTTTGGATGACCGTGCGATTGGGTTTTGCCGGGCTCGGGCCCAAGGGAGCTGCGGCCTGGAAGCGCGTGATGTCGCCGCAAGCGGCAAGCGCCAGCGTCGCGCACAGCACCAGTACCGCCGAACCTTGGTACGCAGCCCAAAGCCGGCGGGTCACCCCGCTCTCACGCCGTCCCTCAACGTGCACCACTGCGGCTACTCTTTCCCACGCGGGCTAATTCCCGCCAAGCAGCTCGATCTGCCCCACCCGGAGCACATCAATTCGCGGCCCGCCATGCGCCTCGACGAAACCCCTAACCCGAATCCGGCGATTTTCGAAGGACTTAGGTAGAATGCCAGCCGCCTCGAACACCGCCAACGCCCGCTTTGGAATAGTCGCAGCGAAGTCCCGTGTCCAGTTTCGACCGAAATTCAGGTAAGTCGTTGTCCCCGCCTGGCGGACGGACAATACCTTGCCCTCGACCAGAGTAAACCGCCCGATCCCGGTCAAAATATCGCCCGGACTTTCGGTGTTTTTTATGACGGCCGGATCGGCCCAAATACCGCGTTTGGCGCGGCGGGCCGCGGTTTCGGCGGCGATGAGGGCCGAGGCGCATTCCCTCTCGGTCACGGTTGTCGAAACAAACGCTTCTCCCTGGCTTAAAAGTTCCTCCTGCACCGAGCTTTCGGAGGAACCCAGGAATACGAAGGCGTACTGGCGTCCGTACCTGTCGGGCGTATCGTCCTCGCCGCGCAAGGCCACGTCGCGACTGCCGAGGATTTTCGTCAGCGCCTGGCCGCTTGCGCCCTCTCGCAAGACCGGCTCGATGCCGGCAAGGCGAACTTCGCGGCCATCCTGCAGGCGAAAGCTGCGCGCATCGATGATGTCGGAGATGTGACCCTCGCCTTGCGGTTCGAAGGCGCAGGGTGAGGCGGATGCGCCACCTGCCGCGCCGGCGAGAAGCACCGTCGCGCCAAGCGCCATTGCCGCGCGCCACGCGCCTCGAAGCTTCGCCGAAATTGCCCGGTCGCTCATGGCCTATTCACCCTACCCTTTATTGCAACGGCCGAAAGACCAAAACCCCGCAGCTTGCCGCGTCCCAACGCTTACGGCATGATTACGAGACCGGAAATAGCAAGCTGCTGATTGAAGGCGGCGACAGGGAGGCTTTCATGAGACGGATTTTTTCCGCTGCTCTCGGCGCGGTGCTGGCGGTGGCCGCAAGCCAAGCGGCGTTGGCACAGAGCAAGCCTCCCCTCAAGCTCGGCGGCATCCTCGACATGTCAGGCCTCTATGCCGACATAACCGGCGCGGGCTCCGAGACGGCGGCAAAAATGGCAGCGGAGGATTTCGGCGGTGAGGTGCTTGGCCGCAAGATCGAGATCCTTGCAGCAGACCATCTTAACAAGGCCGATCTCGCTGCCAATATCGCCCGCGACATGCTCGACAATCAGGGCGTCGAGATGATCTACGATGTCGCAGCTTCCGCCACCGCGCTTGCCGCTGGCGAGATTGCCAAGGCCCGCAACAAGATTGTCTTTTTCAACGGACCGGGATCGATCCGCTTGAGCAACGAGGCCTGCGGTCCCTACACCGTGCATTATGTCTTCGACACCTTCGCCCAGGCCAATGTGACGGGGCTCGCCGCGGTCAGGCAGGGGCTCGATTCGTGGTTCTTTATCACGGTCGACTATGCGTTCGGACATGATCTGGAGAAAGATACGGTCAACGTGGTGCAGAGGTCCGGCGGCAAGGTGCTCGGCAACGTCAGGCACCCGCTCAACTCGTCGGATTTCTCGTCCTATCTGCTGCAGGCCCAGGCTTCGAAGGCCAAGGTGATCGGGCTTGCCAACGCCGGCGGCGATACCATCAACACCATCAAACAGGCGGCCGAATTCGGCATCATGAAGGCCGGCCAGAAGTTGTCGCCGCTTCTGGTCTTCGTCACCGATATCGACAGCATCGGGCTTGAGACCGCGCAAGGATTATTGCTTTCCGAAGCCTTTTATTGGGACCTCAACGACGAGACCCGCGCCTTTTCCAAACGCTTTATGCAGCGGGTAGGCCGGGTGCCGAGCGCGGCGCAGGCTGGCGTCTATTCTTCCGTCTCGCATTATCTGAAGGCGGTGAAGGCGGCCGGCACCACCGACTCCGCTGCCGTGATGAAGATCATGAAGGAGACCCCGATCAACGACATGTTCGCGAAAAACGGCCGGATCCGCGAGGACGGACGCATGGTCCACGACATGTACCTGTTCGAGGTC
>Ga0306923_10003623_pt1 | contig 14639 bp, 18 predicted proteins | sample sta12Can44000108_FD_203841 | JGI IMG/M metagenome (GOLD analysis project Ga0306923, IMG submission 203841) | Lab enrichment of tropical soil microbial communities from Luquillo Experimental Forest, Puerto Rico - statanox.12C.anox.44.000.108 (v2)... | ecosystem: Environmental > Terrestrial >... | reverse complement strand
CCGTCCGCTACCTGACCATCGCCCGCTGGCGCAGGCGCACCTGTGGGTCGATTTGCGACGCGACGGCCGCACCGTCGGCACGATCGAACTGCCCGTGCGCATCGTGCCTGAACCGGATTCGGGCGCGGGTGCGCCGACGCGCGAGGACATCGCGCAGACGCAGCCCGGCGCCACGGTGCAGGCGCGATTGCGCACGGGCGCGCTCACCATCGAGCGACGCGCAACGCTCATGGATTCTCCTTTCGCGCGCGCCTCGGTCCGACTGCGCATGCCGCTTGGCAACATCGTCACGGCCGCGCTCTCTGCTGACGGCCACACCTACGACATCCTCCAGGAGGGGGCCAACCCATGATGCGTTTTCTGCGCTCGGCGATTCTTGTGGCAACGCTGGCGGCGAGCACATCGGCCACGGCCGTGAGCCTTTACGACGAGAACAACTTCGCGCCGCTCGCCGCGGATCGCAAGGCATTCCACGTCGGGGACCTCATCACCGTCGTCGTCTACGAGCAGTCGTCCGCGACGAGCACGGCCGACACGGACGCCACGCGCAAGGGCGCCGTCAATGCTCAGGCGGGCTACAACCAGAAGAGCTGGCAGGCGAGCGTCGGGGTGGGCAATCAGTTTGATGGGACGGGGCGAACCGAGCGCACCGGCCGCGTGCTCGCCCAGATCACTGCACGCGTCGAATCGATCAACGCGCATGGGGACCTGATGCTCGCGGGCGATCAGACCGTCGTCATCAATGATGAGAAACAGACGATCACATTGCGCGGGACTGTGCGACCGATCGACATCTCTGAGAGCAACATCGTCCAGTCCTCGCGCCTGGCCGATGCCAACATTTCCTACACGGGCGACGGCGTTGTCGGCAGTCGGCAGAAGCCGGGCCTGTGGCAACACGTTCTGAGCATCCTGGGGCTGTAGTGCTGAAGAAGATCCTCCTTGTGGCGACGTTGCTCGTCGCTACCGCGGCTCACGCCGGACTGAGTCCGACGCCCAAATCGGTCCGGATCAAGGACCTGGGCCGTCTCGAAGGCTGGCGCGAGAACGCGCTCGTGGGCTACGGGCTCGTCACGGGCCTAGCCGGCACGGGCGACTCGCCGCGCAATCGCGCCACACGTCAATCGATTGCGAACATGATGTCGCGCTTCGACATGACGACCGTCTCGTCGGACGTCGCAAGCCGTAACGTGGCCGCCGTGATGATCACCGCCAGCCTGCCGCCGTTCGCGCGGCCCGGCGACACACTCGATGTCACAGTCACCTCGGTGGGCGATGCGCGAAGCCTTACGGGCGGCATGCTCATTCTGGCGCCGATGAAGGGACCGGACGGTCGCGTGTATGCGCTCGCGCAAGGTGCAGTGTCGGTCGGGGGCTATCGCTACGACGCCAATGGAAACGTCGTGCAGAAAAACCATCCAACGGTCGGTGTGATTTCCAGCGGCGCGTCGGTCGAGGTGGGCGTGGCCGACCAGACGGACCGTGAGCTCACGCGGCTCACGTTTATCCTCGAGCATCCCGATTTCACAACGGCGACCCGCATCGCCAATGGCATCAACGCGGCCCTGGGGCGCTCCATTGCCACGGCGCGCGACGCCTCCGCCGTCAAGATCGATGTCAGCGACATGAAGGCGGACACGCTCGCCACACTGATGACGCGCATTGAAGCGGTCTATGTCATGCCGGATACGCGGGCGCGCGTGGTCATCAACGAACGCACGGGAACGGTCGTGGCAGGCGGCGACGTCACGATCGCGCCCGTCTCCATCACCCATGGCGACCTCAAGGTGCAGATCGCAACGCAGAACACAGCCTCGCAGCCCATTCTGGTCAGTGGCTATGCCCCCTCGGTGCAATCGATGGTCGTAACCAATACCCATCTCGACGTGGCCGACAGCGGTGAATCCCACTATGTGCCGCCGACCAGCACCACCGTCGCCGATCTCGTCCAGTCGCTGGTCAAACTCAAGATCGGCACGCGAGACATCATTTCAATTCTGCAGGCCACTCGCGCCGCCGGCGCGCTCAATGCAGACATCGTCGTTCAGTAGAGAGCTTCGGAGAAGTCATGACCCACGCAATTTCCCCTGCCACGCTTGGTGCCATCAGCCGGGCGCTGGATGTCGACGAGATCCGGCAGCAGGTCCACGCGCACAACGTCGCCAACGCCGGGGTCACCGGTTTCACGGCGAAGACGCCCGTCTTCAGCGCGCAGCTTGCGAGCGCATCCGAAGCACTGGGTCCGAGTGAATCGATCGTGTCGATTCGCGACACCGGACAGCCCGTCGAACTCACGGCCGAACTCGCCGACATGTCGCAAAACGCGGTCCACTACCAGTCGCTCGTGAAACTGCTCAATCGCCACTACGCGATCGCGTCGATGGTCCTCAACGACGGGAAGCGCTGATGGACTACAACGTCGCCTTCGCGATCAGCAAGACGGGAATGTCGCTCGAACAGCTCCGTCTCGAGGTCGCCACTCAGAATCTTGCGCAGATGAATCAGGCCACGCGGCCAGGCGCTTCGCCCTATCGTCCGCTTCGGGTCGTCTCCAGCGCGCAACCGATGGGCTTCTCAAACCAGATGGGGGTCGCGGCAGCCCAGTACGCCGGTGTCGGTCCCGCGGCCATCGTGCCGATGGATGTGCAGCCGAGGACCGTGCAGGACCCCGGCCACCCCTATGCCGATCAGCGTGGACTCGTCACCTATCCGGGCGTCGACCACGCCGGCGAGATGATCAATCTCATGACCGCCGTTCGTGCCTACGAGGCCAACGTCGTCGCCTTCAACATGACGAAGACCATGGTTCAGAGAGCGCTCGAGATCGGGGGCAATACATGAGCATCGCTCCGGTCTCACCCGTAACGCCGCAGGCGTTTCTGGACTCGGCGGCCCCGACGGCCGTAACGACTTCGAGCGGCTTCGGACAGGCCATTGTCAATGAAACGAATGCGCTCAACGCCCAGTTGCTCAAGGCCGACCAGACGCTCGAGGCGCTCGCCAATGGCGCACCAGTGTCGCTGCACGCGGCGATGATCCAAATCGAGGAAACGCAGCTCGCCTTCCAGACCCTGGTTCAGTTCAGGAACAAGGTACTCGAGTCGTACCAGGACATCTTGAAGATGCAGGTGTGAGACGGACATGAAAAACACTACGTTCGCTTCGTCCCTCCTGCCGCTCGGAGGCCGTCGGAAGGTCTGGATTGCTCTTGGGTCGCTGCTCTTCGTGCTACTTGTTGCAGGCACGCTCTTCGCGGCATTCCGGCCCAAGTACGCCGTGCTCTTTGCCGATCTTCAGGATCGTGATCTGGCTGCACTCGTCGGCCAGCTCGAGGCGAAGAAGGTCACCTTCGAAATCGGCAACGACGGGAAGTCGATCCTCGTGCCCGAGGACGAGGTGCTGCGCACGCGCCTGCAGCTGATGGGTCAGGATGTGGCCCTGCAGGGGACGGTCGGTTTCGAGCTTTTCAACAATACGGACTTGGGCATGACCGAGTTCGTGCAGAAGGTCAACTACCAGCGCGCGCTGCAGGGCGAACTCGCGCGGACGATCCAGTCGATGGACGAGGTGCGCTCGGCGCGCGTGCAGCTTGCGATTCCCGAGCAGGGCGCGTTTCGCAAGGCGCAGACCAAGACGAAAGCATCGGTCTATCTTCAGCTGAAGCCCGAACGGGTGCTGTCGCGTGCCCAGGTCACGGGCATCCAGCGACTCGTCGCCGCATCGGTGCCCGACATCGCCGCGGCGGATGTCGCGGTCCTCGACCAGCGAGGCGTCGTACTGGGCTCGACCGGCGAGGGCGAGGACGCGCTCGACGACACCTGGTCGGATCGGCAGAAGCGGGTCGAAGCGGATCTCACGAAAAAGGCGGGCGCGGTGCTCGACCGCATGTTCGGCGCCGGTGCAAGTCTGGTCTCGGTGAACGTGCAGTTGGATACGCAGCGCCGCGCGACCACACTCGAGGAAGCCGTCTCGTCCCATGCGGAAGCCGATCAAGCGCCGACCGGGGTGGTGGTCCATGAACGCCAGATCACCCGCACGTTGCCGAACGCATCGCAAATGCCTAATGCGATGACCACGACCGACGGCGCCGTCTCCGAATCGACCTCCGAGACCGACTATTCCGTTGGCAAGCGCACGGAGCAGATCCAGACGCCGGCCGGGGAAATTCGTCAGATCAGCGTGGCCGTGGTCCTCAAGGCGGCGGTCGCGGAGGCCGATGTCGCGAGCCTGCGCACCCTGCTCTTCGCCGCAGTTGGCGGTAACGCCCAGCGGGGCGACAACATCGTCGTCACCACCGCGCGTGAGCTCGCGGCGGCGAACGCAAGCGACGCCCGGGACACTACCGTGCCTGCGCCGACGCTACAGCCCGCCGGTCCCAGGACGGCAGCCCCGCGCACCGACCGGCCCCAGAGCAACACCGCCCTGCCCTACCCGGGCTGGATCGCGCTTGCCGTCGCGCTTGGACTCGCGGCCCTTGTCACCCTGTCCCTGCGGCGACGTCGCGTCAGCACCTTATCGGGCAAGGATCGCGAAGCGATGCTTGTGGCCGTGCGCACGTGGATTGGCGATGCACCCGCCAGCAGCGAACGGAGCCGCCGATGAGCGATCCGCATCACGAGGGGCATCGACGCGCGGCCCTCGCGCTTCATTCGATCAGTGACGCCGACCGCGACTGGATCCTCGGCCAGGTCGACGATCGCGAACGGGCGGTGCTGCGGCACCTCCTGGGGGAGCTTCAGGACCTGGGCATGCAGCCCGATTCGTCGTTCCTTCCCGACTCGCTCGGTGGCGAGCAGGCGGTCGATGTCGCCCCCGAAGCGTGGACCGACGTCGAACTCAAGCGTGTGGCGTGCCTTCTCGCCGCCGAGTCCGCTGGTCTCATCGCCTTTGCGTTGGCGGCCTTCCCGCCCGCGACACGCGACAGGGTGCTCGAATACCTGCCGCTACATCGGCGAAGCGGCGTGGCACGCCTGCTTGCGAACGACATCGAGGCGCGCGCGCGGTCGCGGACCTCGCGCCTTCTCCTCGAACACCTCATGACGCAGATGGCGCAGGTGCCTCGTGCGAGCGCAATCGATCCAAGGGCAAACGCGGGGGCGCGCTTCTTTGCGCAGCTGCCGCGCAAGCTCGCGGAGCTGCTGCGATGAGCGACGAAGCAATCGTCAAGGCGCCCGCAACGGTTGAGCGCGTCGTGCGTTCGGCCGCACTCGCGCGCGCGCCCCAGGCGGCGCGGGGCCCCGCATGGGGCGCGCGGGTCGATGTAGCAGCGACACCCAGCGCCGCGAGCTCGCCCACGGACGATTCGACGCCTGAGGCCGAAAGCGCTGAAGAGCCCGCACGACGACAGCAGTTCGAGCGCATGCTCGCAGCCGAGCGTGAGGCCGCGCTCAAAGCGGCGCGTGCCGAAGGGTTCGCACAGGCATCGGAAGATGTCGCGCGCTTCAAGGACGGCATGCGCAATCACCTGGCGGGCACCTTCGCGAACATCGAGCGTGCCTACGAGGCGCAACTGCGTTCTTCCGAAGCTGTGGCGATCGACATCGCCTTTGCTGCACTCTGTCGCCTCGTGGGCGAGACCCATGCGGACCGATCGATGATCACCGCCTCGGTGCAGGCGGTGCTGTCAGCGATCCCCGCGACGAGTTCCGGTTCGATCCACGTCCGCACAAGCGACCTGCCGATCCTGCAGGAGCTCATGGCCCACCCCGACATGGCGCAGTGGTCCGGCTGGCGTCTGATTCCCGACCCATCGATCCGGGCTGGCGGCTGCGTCGTGCGAACGCCACGTGGCGACTTCGATGGTCGCCTCGAAGCGCAGCTCGAGGCATTGGCAACACTGCTGGAGCCGCGTCGCAGCGCCACCACCACTGAAGGCGCCGATGGAACACGCTAGGCTGCTCGATTCGATTCGCGCGAGCCAGCTGGTCCGGCGGCGCGGCGAGATCACGCACGTCGCTACGCACGTGCTGCGCGCGCGCGGACCCGATGTCGCGCTGGGCGCGATGTGTGCAATCGAAGCGGCGGGCAGCGGACGGCGCATTCTCGCCGAAGTCGTCGCCTGCGGCGCCGAAGGCACGGCGCTCATGCCCTATGGCGAGACGCAGGGCATCAGCGTGGGCGCTGCGGTCCATGCGCTGCCTGCTGCCGGCGAAATCGCCGTGTCGCCGGCCATGCTCGGCCGCGTGCTCGATGCGTTTGCCGCACCCATCGATGAACGCGGCCCCATTGCGGCCGAAGCGTTCTATCCGCTCGCCGGACAGGTCAGTAACCCGATGCGGCGCGCCCGCGTCCGGGACCGTCTGCATACCGGCATCCAGGTCATCGATCTGATGCTGCCGATCGCCAAGGGCCAGCGCGTCGGGGTGTTCGCCGGCAGCGGTGTCGGCAAGAGCACGATGATGGGCATGCTCGCCAACCGCGTCGTCGCCGACGTCACGGTCGTCGCCCTGATCGGCGAGCGCGGCAGGGAGGTGCGTGAATTCATCGAGGACCGCCTGGGGCCGGAGGGCCTTGCGCGCTCCATCGTCGTGGTGGCAACCGCCGACCAGCCCGCCGTAACGCGCGCGCGCGCGGCGCACACGGCGACCGCGATCGCCGAGTACTTTCGCGACCAGGGCAAGAACGTGCTGCTGATGATGGATTCGGTCACGCGCTTCGCGATGGCCCGCCGCGAGATCGATCTTGCCGCAGGGCAGCCGCCGACTGCGCGCGGCTACACGCCCTCGGTCTTCTCGGCGCTTCCCGCCTTGTGCGAACGCGCAGGTCCCGGCGAGGGCGCCGGTTCGATCAGTGCGATCTACACGGTGCTGGTCGAGGGCGACGATCATCAGGAACCCATCGCCGATACGCTTCGCGCAACGCTCGACGGTCACATCTGGCTCGGACGCGAACTTGCCCAGCGCGGCGTCTTTCCGGCCGTCGACATCCTGCACAGCGTGAGCCGGCTGGCGACCGAAATCGCCACCGACGACGAACTCGCGGCCATGACGCTGGCAAGGCAGGCCTATGCGGCCGCCTCGCGCAACCGGGAACTCGTCGAACTGGGCCTCTACAAAGCCGGCGCCAATCCGCTCCTGGATGCACAGATCAAGGCGCACGCGCAGCTTGAGAAGTCATTCAGCCAGACAGTCCACGACACGCGGACCTTCGAAGAGGCGCGGACCACGCTGGGCGCCATCGTCGCGGAGCTTGAGTCGTGAGAAACAGCAGCGCATCGCTTGCGACGTATCTGCGCATCGTGCAGACGGAGATCGACGCCCATCTGGCCCGGAAGACCGAGATCGAGACCCATCTTTCGGCCCTCGATCTCGAAGCGCACGCACTATCCGAGCGCATCGAGACGGGCGTGTCCTTCCACTCGGCACAGATCACGGGCAGACACTTCTCGTCCGGTCAGCTCGCCTTCTCGCACGGCGTCCTCCGGGCCTTCGGGGCCCAGTTGCAGTCGGTGCAGCTGAAGCGGGACGCACAGGCGCTGGCGCTCGACGCGGTCAAGGAGGCGCTCACCGAGCTTGCGGGCCGGAAAGCAGCGCTGCAGACACTCAGCGACCGGCGAGACGAAGCGGCCCTTGCCGACATGCAAAGTCAGCTCGCGCGTCAGATCGACGAGCTCTACGCCGCCCGCGGGCACAACGTGACCCACAAGGCAGGTGCCGCATGAGACTTGAACAACTCCTCGGCGTCGAGCGCCCGACGAAGGCTGCAAGTGGCGAAGCCCGGTCTTCATTCGCGAACGCCTGGATGGCTGCGCTCGAGAAGGAACTGCTCGCCGGCCTGCAAAGTGACGTGGGTCCTGCGGGCGGGGCGAAAGCCCCCGCGCGCCCCGCACCTGCTCCGACAGCGCCCTCGCCATCGTCAGCGCAGATGGGGCGCTCGAATGCCACGCAGGGCGCAGCATCCCGTGTCGAGCCCGCCCCGGTAGCCAGCGTGCCGCTGCGGGCGATCGGCATCGGCTCGCGCGACACCGACCTCACGGGCGCCGGGCGCGTCCAGACCCCACAGGCCTACGCAGCACACATTACGGCATCATATTCGGCCACACCGGGCCACGATCTGGGAACGCCTGCTCAGAGACTTCTCCCCGATTCAACCGCGCGCCCTGCCCCAGCAACCGCGGACGAGCCTGGGACCACAGCGCCCGGGACGCAGAACGTCCGTCAAGCTGCGCCACGCACGGGCGCGGCTAAGGCGAGCATCGAGACCGCGGCGGCCGTGCCCCAGCGCGGCGCCGAGACGCTCGCGGGCCGGACACCGCCTTCGCCGGGAGGTACGACGTCACCGGTCAGCCCAATGCCTGCAGCCCGGATTGCGTTGGAGGCTCAAGCCGCATCTGAACCGATTTCCGCGCCCTCACCCGCCCCTGAGGCGTCCGCGCCGAACCCGATCGCGCCGACGGGAATGGCGCCGACCGGGATGATGACGGCGACGCCTCCCGCTGCCGACGCGAACGAGCCTGCGTCGGCCAACGTCCCGCCGCGCTCGGCGGAGCCCGAGGTCGAGCGCACGCAGCCCAGTGCCCCCGCCACGCTCACCAACGTCCAAATCACGCAGGCCGATGATGGTCTGCACATCTGGGTACGCGACGCCGGCGGGCAATTGGACGCTGCGGATCTCGAACGCTTGCTCCTCCAGGCCGATGTTGCCGCCCGACCGGAGGGACAGTCCATCGTGTCCTTGCGCGTCAACGGACAGGCCTGGTGGGAACGCGCCAAGACGGGCGCGAGCCGCACCGAACCCTCGTCGAGCGAAGACACGCCCGCCGATCGCACAACAACACACCACAACGCTGGAGGACCCGACCGTGGCAATTGATGCCCTTGGAACCGTTGCGAGCACGACGACGAGTTCATCGACGAGCTCGCTGAATCTGCAGGACTTCATGACGATCTTGGCCAGCCAGCTGAACAACCAGGACCCGCTCAAGCCCATGGACAACCAGGAGTTCATGGGGCAGCTCGCTCAGTTCACCGCGCTTGAGCAGACCCAGCAACTGAACACGAACATCCAGTCCCTGCTCTCGATCCAGTCGGCGACACAATCGGTCGGCCTCATCGGCCGCACGGTCAGCCTGACCAGCAACTCGGGGACCACAAGCGGCTCCGTCACGGAACTCGACTTCTCGTCGGGGGAGCCGCGCATGACGATCCTCACGGACGCGGGCGCAACGCTCACGGATGTCCGCATGAGCCAAATTACGACTGTCCGCTAGGAGCGAACATGCTGGACTCCATCTACATCGGGACCACGGGCCTCACGGGATATTCGAAGGGGCTCAATGTCATCAGCAACAACGTCGCCAACCTGAATACGCCCGGCTTTAAGGGCGCCACGGTTCAGTTCGGCGACCTCTACTACCAGCAGGAGCGCTCGAACGGCGACGGCGCGCCACTGCAGTGGTCGCAGTACGGCACCGGGCTGCAAACGCTCGGCACCCAGATCAACTTTGCAGCCGGACAGATCCAGCAGACGGGCAACCCGCTCGACGTGGCGATCACCGGCGCGGGCTACCTCGTCACGAAGGGGGCCGACGGCGTACAGCATCTGACCCGCGCGGGCGAACTGACGCTCGACAACAACGGCATGCTCGTATCGAAGACTACGGGTGCCAACATCCAGGCCATTGGGACCGACGGCACGCTGTCCAACGCGTCAGTCAATGACCTGCGGACAAGTCCCCCCGTTGCGACGCAAACGGTGACCCTGCAGGGCAACCTCTCCAGCACCGAATCGTCCTTCACGGTCCAGCCGGTCAATGTCATCGACGCGCTGGGCGGCCAGCACACGCTGAGTCTTGTCTTCACGGCCTCCACCACGACCTCGGGCGCCTGGGACGTAACGGTCAAGGATGACGCTGGAACGGACGTTGGCACCGGGCAGGTCAGCTTCACCAACGGGCTGCCCGATTCGTCGGCGATGGAGTTCAGTGTCACCTACAGCCCCACGGGTGTGGCCCCCATGCCGCTTACGATCAGCCTCGGCGAGAACTCGACCTCCTACGCGTCGGGGAACACCTCGTCGCTCGCCGTAGCCTCGCAGGACGGCCTCGCGCTCGGAACGCTGACCGCCGTCGCGATCGACGAACAGGGCTACCTTGTCGCCACCTACTCGAACGGTCAAACCAAGAAGGGCCAGCAGATCGCCTTGGCCAAGCCCGCTTCAGACGAAGATCTGGAGGCGGTGGGGAACGCCGAGTACGCGGTGCGTACGGGCAAGACGCTTCAGGTGGGCCGCGCATCGAGCGACGGCTTTGGCACCTTCGGGTCCGGTGAAATCGAAGGCTCCAACGTCGACCTCACGTCCGAGTTCACGAATCTGATCGTCATGCAGCGCGGCTATCAGGCGTCCTCGAAGATCGTGTCCACCGCGGACGAGATGATTCAGGAACTCTTCGACATGAAGGCCGGACGGTAATGCGCACGCTGCGCTGGGTCGGGGCGTCGCAAACCCGACGTTGCGAGGCCGCGGTCGCCAAGGTCCTCTCCACGTGGATCAGGGAGTGGGCGGGCTTTGAGGTCGAGGTCGCGGTAGAAGCGTGCGCGTCGCAGCCCGCCGCGAACGCGGTCACCGACATCTTGCAACTCGGCTCCGACCCGAATTGGGCGCTGACGATCGCTGAGCTTGCTCCGGCCTTCCTGGCGGCACTCGAGGGCGGCGCCAGCGTTGATGCGCGTTCGCCGTCGACCGCACTCGCGCGCGAGCTGTGCCAGCGCGCGACGAACGAGCTCTTGCAGGAGCTCATGAAGGCGCTCTGGAACCCCCAGATGGCCCCCGACGAAGCACGCGTCGCCTCCGCATGGCCGGCGCCGCTCCCCGCCCTGTCGGGTGATCTTCTTCTGTCCTGTCGGATCGCGGGGCAGCGCTTCTTCTTGCACGTGGGTGGAGAACTTGTCGCACGCCTGGCGCCTACCCCGGCGGCCGCGCGACTTCCCGCGATCACCTCGTCCGCGCTCGCCCACCTGGCCGCCGACACATCCTTGGGCAGCGACGTCTGCGTCGGCAGCACCCGCATCACGCTCGACGCGCTATTGAGCCTCGAAGTCGGGGATGTGGTCGTCACGGAGCAATCCGTCCACGCCCCCCTCACGTGGACGCTTCCGGATATCGAACTTCAACTCCAGGCGTTTCTCGTGCAAAGCCCTGCGCGACGCGCCCTTGAACTTGTCTCACCGCAGGAGGCCATTCGGCCCTAAAGACTCATGACGCAAGCTATCAACGTCCTCGAATTACCCGATGCCGCGCCTGGACAGGGTGCCGGCGCCCCCTTGATCAAAGACCGTATCGGCGCACTGAAATCCGTCAAGGCGAACGTCAGTGTTGTGGCCGGCCACGCGGAAACGACCATCGCCCACCTGCTTGACCTGAAGCACGGCGCCGTGCTGGAGCTCGATCGCGCGGTCGGCGCCAAATTCGACCTCGTGCTCGAAGGACAGGTTATCGCGCGCGGAGAACTCGTGGCGGTCAATGACATGTTCGGACTGCGTATCACCGAAGTTGCCGATCATGAGCAAACCTGAGTCGCAATCCGACTCTTCGCCGGCAGCAGGCCCGATGCGGCAGGTCACATCGCAGGTCAGTCCGTCGATCGCCTTCAAAAAGGACACGGGGCCCGATCTCTTCAGTGCCCTGGTCCCGCTTGTCGTCCTGCTCGCGTGTGTCACCGCGGGCCTGTGGGTGCTCAAACGCCTCAGGATCAAGGTGGACCGGACTGGCCCCGCGCCAGCGGCGAAGCTCAAGGTCCTTCAGACGGTCCATCTCTCCGCCAAGGCACACGTGGCCCACATCGCCTGCGGCGAACGGGAGTTCCTGCTGTCGTACTCCGATTCGGCACAGGCATGGATCGCCGTGCCCGGGGCGCCGTCCGGCGATTGTCAGCAATGAGCGCGTCGGCTTTCACCAGGCGCGTGGCGCGCCTCATCGGTGTCGTCCTGCTGGCCGCGTGTGCAGCAGGCAGCGCCATGGCCGCTCCCGCGCACGCTGCGGACCCACTGACCTACGCCAACCTCATCGCCTCACCGGAGCAGACCGCAGGCACCTTGCGCACGTTTCTCGCGCTGACGGCGCTCAGTCTCGTGCCGATGGCACTCATCTGCATGACCTCGTTCGTGCGCATCACGATCGTACTTTCGATGCTCAGACACGCGATCGGCCTGCAGGACTCGCCGCCGAACATGGTCCTGATCAGTCTCGCCCTCTTCCTGACCGCTTTCTCGATGCAGCCGACGCTGCAGAAGATCAACGACGAGGCTGTCACGCCCTTCATGGAGAACCGACTCAATGTCGGGATGACCGTGCAACGCGCCGTCGTGCCCTTGAAGGCGTTCATGATCCGACAGACGCGTGAAGCGGACCTCGCGCTGATGGTCGAGATTTCCGGTGCGCCGATGCCGACCGCCGAAGCCGAGGTCTCGCTCGTCCAGCTCGTGCCCGCATTCATGCTCTCCGAGCTTCAGGCCGCCTTTCAGATCGGCTTCGTGCTCTTCCTGCCCTTCCTGCTCGTCGATCTCGTCGTGTCAGGCGTGCTGATGTCGCTGGGCATGATGATGGTGCCGCCCGCCACGATCTCCATCCCGGTAAAGATCCTGCTCTTCGTGCTGATCGACGGCTGGAACCTGGTGATTCGCTCCTTGCTCGGAACCATTCACTAGTGCGTGGCTACGTCCTCCCCACCGTCTCCTGGCGGGCTGCCGCGATCGCTGCGCTCAACGAGCGCCGTGAGAGCGGGACGCTCTGGGAGCGTTGGGCGGCGGAGCGAAGCAGCACTGTGCGCGAGGCACTCGTGCAGAACTACGCGAATCTTGCGCGGACCCTGGCCGCCAAGGCCTACGCCGGGCGAATCGAGGCCGGCGTGGAATTCGACGACTACCTGCAGTTCGCCTATATCGGCCTCCTTGAAGCCATCGACCGCTATGAGCCCGAGCGCGGCATCCGCTTTGAATCCTTCGCCACGCTGCGCGTGCGCGGCAGCATCGCCGACGGGGTTGAATCGCTCTGCGAACGACATCGCCAGGTCGCCGCCCGCCAGCGCATCATCAAGGAACGCACCAAAGCGTTTGCCGACGAACTGGGGCAGGCCTCTGGCGTCGAGGCGATTGCCGCCGTTGCGGAAATCGCCGTGGGCCTCGCGATCGGCTTTCTGCTCGAGGACTCGGGCATGTTCGTCAAGCCCGACGACGAGACTGCGATCCCCGACAGCGCCTACCGCTCCGTCGAACTCGAACAGATGCGCAGGATCGTTCAGCGCCTCGTGAAGAACCTCGACGGCAACGAGCGCCGCGTCATCACGATGCACTACTTGCATGAAACGCCGTTCGGTGCGATCGCCGAGGAATTGCAGCTCTCGAAGGGCCGGATATCTCAGTTGCATCGGTCAGCGCTGACCTCGTTGCGCAAGGCGCTCGCCGAATACATGTCGCCGCAGACGCTGGAACTCTAGCGACTGCGACCCAATTTCTCATTTGAACCATCCGCTACGTATAACGCGATGAACACTCCAAGCCCGCGCCGAAAACTGCTCGAAGGCTATTTGTCGGAAGACCCGCTGAACGAAACGCTGATGCTCGATCTGGCGGGAGAGTGCTTTGGCGAGAACGACTACGAGCGCGCCCTCGCCTTGGCGAGCTCGGCCCAACGGCTGAATCCGGACAATGCCAAGGCCACCGCCATGGCGCTCCTGTGCCTCCTCGCATTGGGGCGCAAGGCGCAGGCGGAGGCGAGCCTGCGCGCCGCCCTGCCGCGGGTACGAACCACCACCGAGGCCCGTCAGTTGCTGTGGCCCTTTGCCCGCTTCGGGCAGACGAAGGATGGCCTGACGGTGGTCGACGCGGCCCTGCGACAGGGTCCGATGGGTGAAGACACCCAGCTCTCGCTCCTTCGAGCCCTGCACTTTGCAGGCGACCCCAGCCGGGCACTCGTGCGCTTGCTGGAACTCGTCACGCACCGAACACCCACACCCGAACACGACGCGCTTGCCGCCCTGCTCTACTTCGATACGCAGCAGCTCGACATGGCGCGCGTCTATCTCGCGCGCTGCTCGAGTGCGGACTACGAGTCCGTCGAGACCCTGTACGTATCGGCCAGCCTCTGCGGTCTCGATGGCGCGCTCGCCGATGCGATCACCTTGGTCGATCGGGCGATCGCGATGTCGCCAACCGAGGGGCGCTGCGCGGCGCTCAAGGGGCAGTTCCTCATGGCCGCTGGCCAACTGAATGAAGCCCTGCCGCACCTCTTGCGTGCGACCGAATTGATGCCGGAGCATGTGGGGTCGTGGCTTGCCGTCGGCTGGTGTCACTTCTTCCAAGGCAATCCCGTCGAGGCACGACGCGCGTTCTCGCACGCGCTCCAGCTCGATCACAACTTTGCGGAGTCGCACGGCGCAATGGCCGTAGTGGACGCGAGCGAAGGGCGCATTGCACTCGCCGAGGAAAGCGCCAAGCGGGCCGTACGCATCGACCGCAACAACCTTTCCGCACGGCTCGCGCGGCTGATCCTCGATAAGCGCAAGGATGCACCGCCCGGCACGCTGCACGAAATGATCATGGCCGAACTCAAGAAGCTCCCGGCGCCCCAGGGCGGCTCGCTGCAGCAGCTCATTCAGCGTTTCACCATTCGCCAGGCCTCAGGCACGAACACGACCCAGCGTT
>Ga0306923_10003621_pt1 | contig 14640 bp, 14 predicted proteins | sample sta12Can44000108_FD_203841 | JGI IMG/M metagenome (GOLD analysis project Ga0306923, IMG submission 203841) | Lab enrichment of tropical soil microbial communities from Luquillo Experimental Forest, Puerto Rico - statanox.12C.anox.44.000.108 (v2)... | ecosystem: Environmental > Terrestrial >... | reverse complement strand
ATCGAATAAGTGCGCCAGGCAAAGCTGGTGCGATCCAGCCGGTGAAAGTCCGGCCCAAGTAAGGAGTAGCGTCTGCTTGGTAGCGAGGGGGGAAGCGGTCGGTTAGATCATTGCCCGGTCGGCTGTAGAGCTTCACCCGTTCGCCGTTCTTGCGCGCAATGACCCGGAGCCGTCGTGCTTGATTTCATGCAGCCATTCGGCGCCGGAAGGCGTTGGGGCATTGCTGGGCAGGCATGGCGCAATAAAGCCCGCCGGCAGGGCACGGGGAGACAAGGGCATCGCTGCTCCATAGAAGCCGATCGGGCGGGAGTCGAATCGGGGCGCCCGCTTTATTCTTTGCCTGCGGCGGTTTTCACCGCCACATCTACCTCAGTCGGCCACAGGAGAGTGACAGCCATGGCCACAATTTGTAAAAACTGAGAACCCGGCACCGGTTTTTCCCCGTCGTTCTGGCCGCCCCGTTTCCCCCCCCCGGGCTCACCAGGACAAATATCCCGCGGTCACCGGCCGTGAAGTGAGCGATCAGGCGGTCAAGGTGAATTTGGCCGGCCGGAACGGGATGGCGGCTGCTATTCAGGTCGATGCCTCATAGCGAATCGCATTTCTCGGATATATCTTTGAAATGTTTTTCTGCCCTTGTCTTCATCTTCTCTGTGTTTTGGACCTCAGGCACTGGGATCGGACTGAGCTCCCGCCAGCTCTCCCAGACATCGGGAATCTTGAGGATGCTTAGCTCCTTTTGGTCGGTATAATAGTTGATGCGACCGAGCATGTAGCAGCGAAATACGTTTTCCACCATGCGAAGCCGCTTGAGATTATATTTGTATTGTTGGCTGAATTGTTCGTCATAGACGAGCTTAGTCGTCTGTTTCGCATCATCTATTAGCTTATCTAAAGCGTCATCGGTATTCTTGAAACACTGATCTATTGCTGCAAACCTAAGCTTTAAACTGTCCGAATTAAACTGCAGCCGTTTTAGCTCTTCTGTCAGCGAATTCGAGCAATCTATAGTCTTGAACAGCCTGCGGTTTGTTGTTTGAACCTCCTTTTGGATTTGGCTAAAAACTGGCCTGTCAAGGGTATATTCAATATCGGCCAGCATGCGATCGTAATTCTCGTTCCAATGCTGGACTTGTGTATAATATGATGCGTAACGCCTCTGGCTCTTATCCAGATCGGATTTGTATAGTGGGATTTCCAATTCGACAGCCGCACTGGCGCGTAGCGGCGAACCTTCGGCGCTCTTACGGTTCTTGACGTTGTTCTTCACGTCCCTAGCGTTCGTTTCAGGTTCAACACTCGGCTTTGTCTCTCTAGCAAGGTCTTTTAAAGAAGGAAAGAACGTGGCCGTCGCGTATTGCCGTTTGCCAATCGCGTCTGCCGCCCTCTCATACGCGCGCCTTGCATTGTCAACCAGATCGGTTGCCTTCTGCAGGCTCACCGAGTTGGCCCAACTCACATACTGCAAAAAAGAGGTTAAAAAGAGTGTGAAAGCAGTGACCATGAGAGGCATTATAGTAGTGTGCAAAACTGAAAATCGTCGTCCACGTAATTGCTCGCCAATTCGTTCGAGCTGGTCACTTTGTATTTTGTATTTATTCCTTCCTGCCTGCTCTACATAAACGGACGCCTCGATAATTGGGTCAATGGGTTTTGTGACGTATCGTCTCGCAACAGGGCGTGAACGTTTCATGACGCATCCTCCCGCAACAGGCGTTGCCTTCTGCCCGTTTCAACCAGCGTATTGGTTTTGGCCGCCCGAGAAGTGTGATGGCCGTCACAAATCGCCCTACTTTTTGTTCCCCGCGATGACCGGCCAAATGCGGTGCTGCAGGGTCTTTTTGGTAGCCGATCGCGGCGCGCCCGCCGTCACTGCGGCCCCAAGCGGCTTGGATCATGTGCCGTCTGGCCGCCTGAAATCATTAATTATCATCCGCCAACCGGCCGGCCGTTTGCACAGAAAGCGCCGCGCGAGGGCAATATGAGCGAATGGATGTCTGAGCTAAAAAACGACTGTCCAAAGCGGGACGTACCGCAATTGCACGACCGCTGCGACCTGATCTGCCCCGATCTGCCCAAGGTGGTATAGCTTCCCGAAAAAGAAAGGCCCCGGAGGGCTGAGGTTGGGCCGGGGCCTAGCAGTTCTCCGAGTGAAGCCCCCGACGAAGCTGCCATGTTGAAATCTAGCAGTTGGCTTGCCCGCCAGTGTGACAACTCTGATATGGATCGGGGCTTTTGCGGCAGCTGTGGCGTTGGGATGACACACGCTTTGGCCCCCTAGTCGCGCCCCTGCTCTACAAGCCGTACCCGCTTGTGGCGACGGCCTTTATCTACCCAAGCCATTGTTGGCCGCCATTGGTGCATCTTTCGACAAGGGGGGCACTGGAATGGGATCGCGATGTCCGGAATGGATTCGAATTTGACAGCTCCGTAGTCAATCCCGTCGAAACACCCGCCCCAAGCGTTGGGCAGCGGACCATAATATCCGGCATTGCGATCTCCTAGTCCCGCTCACTGCGCTGCTCATCGTTTCAGATTGAGTGCCGACACAGCGGCGGCTTTGACTCTTCCGGGTAGTTCATGCACCATGAGTCGCTTGCGTTGTTTATGGCTAAGCGCAAGATTATCCACTACAGCGGTTTTGGCTGCTTCGTGGTTCGTGGGCTCCACAAAGCCAAGAAACCGGCCGCGCTTTCCGTTTGGAGCGAAAGGCCCCAAGCACGGGGCCTGGGCGTCCTTGTTCTTATGGTCGGTTCTCGGACACGCGGACGCAACGACATGGCGGTCAGTAAAGCCATTGTCCGCCGAAGTGCGCAACGTTGCGTGCGTCCAATACGGTCGAAATGCGGTGAGAAAACCGCGTTAATCACGCTCCTGCACGACGAGTCGCCTGCGCTGCTCGGGGCTGAGACTGAAGGCCCGCATGGCGGCGGATTCGGCCGCTTCCCGGCTCGGGGCTTCGAGTCGGCAACTGTTGCAGCGGTTGCCACGCCAGCCCAAGGCTGAATGCAAAACTTAGGACTTGTGTATGAAATTTCTTGCCTTGAAACATCAACGGATTTATTATGCATAAGTCGATTTCAAAAGAGGGGGCTGTCATGACCATCTACGGCTATGCGCGGGTTTCGACGGACGGGCAAAGCTTGGCATCGCAGGACGCCCAGTTGCATGCTGCCGATTGCGCCAAGGTCTATTCCGAGAAGATCAGCGGCGCCCGCAGTGACCGGCCGGAACTGGCCAAGCTGCTCAAGCGCCTCGGGCAGGGTGACGTGCTCGTGGTGACGCGGCTCGATCGGCTTGCCCGCTCCACTCGCGATCTGCTCAACATCCTCGATATGGTTGCCAAGGCCGGCGCCGGTTTCAAGTCGCTGGCCGAGACCTGGGCCGACACCACGACGGCGCACGGCCGGCTGATGCTGACCATTCTCGGCGGCCTTGCGGAGTTTGAGCGAGAGCTGATCCTTGCCCGCACAAGCGATGGCAGAAGCCGCGCAATGGCCCGTGGAGTGAAATTCGGCCGTCCCGCGGCTTCTAACCGCACACCAGCGTCAAGAAGCTTACCAGCGACTCGCAGAAGGGCATTCGCAGGCCGACATCGCCCGCAGCTTCAACGTCTCGCAGGCGACAATATCGAGGCTCGGCGGCAGCCCTTTCGACCGGGCAGGCGCCCAAGCATGAAGCGAGGGACGAAATGATGGGGGGTGAGACGCAAGCAAAGGTAGAATCAGTTGCGTCTATCGTGCTTGCTGCTGTTAACGTCCCTAACGCGCGGCCAGGCAACCCCCGCCCCGTATCCTTAAAACGACCACCCGCCGCCAAATTCAGCGGCGCTTGTTTTAATTGTGGGAGCCAAGACGCCACCGGATGTTGCGAATGTCTGCTGGTGGCCAAAGCTGACATAAGAGTGGAGTGCGCCCCTGATGGTGGACCGCTGCGCAAGCTCAAGCCGGCTGCGACAGCCAGCAGGCGACCTCGGGCCAGACGGCCGACAGGATGTTTCTTCCCATGAACAAGCCCAGGTGTCCGCAGGGTGCGAGCGCTTTCGCCCCGGGGCAACGTGCGCGATCGACCAGATGCTCGGTGGCGAATATCTGCTCGGGAACCACGATATCGTCATCCCTCGCCGCAAGCAGGAACAGCGGACATCGCAGCCGGGACAGATCTATCCGGTGACCCAATGCGACAAACTCTCCGGCGGCCAGGCGGTTTTCCTTGAACAGTTGGCCGACCACCTGCAGGTAATAGGTACCCGGCAGGTCCACGGTTGAGGCGTACCAATCGCGGAAGCGCCACTCCAGATCGCGAAATGGCGCCGAGTCCATCGCAGTTGCCGGCTCCAACAGGCAATACATTTCATCGCGCTCGATTTCCGGAGCCCAGAACTGCAGCATGTGATGGCCCAGCAGCCGCCCTTCGCCCAGCGCAACGAGCTCGGTGAAAAGCGCCGTCGGCGTGTTGCAGGTGAGCTCGGACAGCCTCGACTTTCCCGCTGCAATATCGATTGGAGCGCCCGCCAGCACCAGCCTGCGGACTTTCGCAGGAAAGCGTGCGGCATAGATCAGCGCCATCCAGCCGCCCTGGCATAATCCAATGAGATCGACGCCGCCACCGAGCTCGTCGACCAGCACGTTGAGAGCGGCAAGGTAATCGTCGATGGACCACAACCGCATCTCCGGCGTCGCCGAACGCCAGTCTGTTACGAATACGCGGTTGAGGCCGGCGCTTTGCAGCGCCGCAACCAGGCTGTGATGAGGAGCAAAATCGACAATCGTGGCGCCGTGCAGGGCAAACGGTGCACAGACCAGCGTTGTCGCCCCGTCGGGACGCGTCGAAAAATCGCGCAGGCGTACCGCGGGCAGCTCCAGCAGGATCTTGTTGGGGGTCGTCCATTGCGGCTCGTGAGCCGGCGGCTTTTCCGCGTCCGGCCCGATCGCGAGCTTCACGAATTCGCGCGCCGCCGCTGCGGCAAGCTCGCTCGTCGTCTCGGCCGCGAAGGCAGGCCAGAGAAACGCCATGGAAGCAAATTGCCGTTCGCCTTGATCCATGCGGAACGGTCTCACGGCGGCTTCTGCCGTCAGCGTTGATAGCGATCGTTACTTGATCGTGCGCCCATCAGGCATCATACGCAAGTACCGGCTGAGAGCGAACCGTGCGAGTTGATCACGACGCCTTGGCGCGCTCCGCCTCGTCGCTCGGGGAATAAATCACCGTGCCCGAGTTGGGCTCGATCCAGACCAGATGGTCATGTACCGCCTTCACGCCAGGCACGTTTTCCGCGGCCACGATGATCGCCTGGCGCTCGCGTTCGTCGGTAATCGTGCCCCACAGCTCGACGGCTGCGTCCTTGACAATGACGTTGATCAGGGCGGCAGGGGCCCAGGACTGGCGCGCGAGCTCGGCCATGAGCTGCTCGCGAATGGCCTGGTCGCTCGCCGTCACCTGCTTGATGTCGCCCGCCGCGCCGGCGAGCGCATGCAGCAGGTTGGCGCGGCTGACAATTCCAACCAGCTTGTCGCCGCGAACAACAGGCAACCGCTTGATCCGGTGCTTCTCCATCGCCCGCACCACCTCGTCGAGCGGGGCCTGCTCGGTGACGGTGACGGGATCGGGCGTCATGATGTCCCCCACCTTGCGGCCGTGCGAACGGGTGTATTCGTCCGCCAGCCGCCCCGGTCCGATCAGGAATTCGAGCCAGCGCGGCCGCCGGCGCTGCGTTCCGGTCTCGGCACGGCGGAGAAAATCGCCTTCCGTCACAACGCCGACGAGACGGCCTTCCGTGTCGAGCACCGGCAATCCGCTGATGTGCTTCGTCAGCATGAGCTCTATCGCCTGCGTGATTGGACTGTCCGATGCGACGGACAGGGCGGGAGATGACATGATGTCCTTGACGTTCATGACGATGCTCCGTTTCCGCTGCCTGAAAGGACGAGGCTTGTACCGAGGCTTTCGCGGCTTTCAGCGCACGGAGGCCCCCGCTCCGGACGCCGGGGAGAACAACTGCTTCTCGATCTCATGAACCGGAGACTTCACAAGATCCTTTCCGAGCTCGGCACGGATGGCCTTGCGCAGGGCGGGAGAATACAGCTCGCGGATCATGCCGAGCGCGCGCGGGGCGGCGACCATCACCAGCGTCTTGGTCTCGCCTTTTGTGACCGCGACGTGTAGCCGGCTCGCAAGCGCGGTGAGAAAGGCGCGCTCCGAAAGGTCATGCCAATCGGTCTGCTCGACGGCGCTGCGCGCCGCGCCGACCGATTGATGCGTCTTGCCGGGACGATCGGTTCCCTGCTCGCTGGTGCGCGGCTCCGGGTGGTCACGCACCTCTCGGGTATGGAGGTTGGGATGGACGGCGTCGCCTATGTTCTCGAGGATGAGTGCCTTGCGGCCATCGCATACGACCACCCATTCTCCGGATCTGACATTGAGCTTCTCCATCGCCTGCTCCCGCGGATGCGCCCCGCCCCCATTGTGTCACGAGGCCGTCAGCCTCGACAACATGGCACGATTGCGCAATGCAATCCGCCGCGAGCTCGGCAGCGCGATGGCGTGGATATCCTCCAGCTGACCGATGGCGCGGGAGACGGTTTCGATCGTGAGCCCGAGAAAATCCGCGATGTCCTGGCGCGACATCGGCAGCGCAACCTCGTCGATGCCGCAGCCGCGACCGGCCATTTCCATCAGGAAGGAAGCGACGCGTTCCTGCGCGCTCTTGATCAGCAGCAGCATGTGATCGTGCGCGCGTTGCAGCTCACGTACAGTCGTCTCCCATAGCTCGCGGGCAACATCCGCATCGCGCGCCGACAGAGCGAGCACGGCGCTGCGCTTGAAGACGAGAATGGTCGAATCGCCGATCGCCTCGGCAGATGAAGCATGCATGGCGCCCGCCTCGAGGCCGAACATGTCGCCCGGCAGGTAGAACGCGCCGATCTGGCGCCGGCCGTCGCTGAGGACCTTGTACATTCGGACCGCGCCGCGGACGACCTTGTAGAGATAGTCGGCCGGCTCGCCTTCGCCGTAAATCTCCTCGTTGCGGGAAAACGACATCGCGGCGCCCATCATTTCGAGCGCTCCGGCAAACGCGTAGCGGCTTGCCGTGCGGGAATGGCGGACCGTCGAGATGCTCGAGTGGCGGGCGGCGAGGACGGGGGTCGGCGTCGACATGAGGCTTCCTCCTGGTCGTTGGATGTGCACATGGCTAACCCACGCACCGGAGGCGGAAAATTCAGATAAACTCCCTAAGGAATATCCCGGAGGCCGGCGGTTGAGGCCCTCACTGCCAGCCGGATCCCGGGGGCTGAACGATGATGTTGTCCACGACCGCGCGGACCCCTGGCGTAAGCTCCGCGGCAATGCGGGCCGCCTTCTTCTCCTCGGGCGAATGAACAAGTCCCCACAGATCGACGGTGCCGTCGTGAACCGTAACGGTCAGCATCGCAGGGCGCCAGGGTTCCGCTCCCAGCCGGGCGACCACTTTCTTTCGCAATTCCGCATCGTCGGCGCTCACAAGGGTGGGGAGCTTCTTGGTCGCGCTGGCCAATGCCTGCAGGATATTTGCGCGCGTGACGATACCGACCAGCCTGCCGCCCTCGACAATGGGGACGCGCTTGATCCGGTTGCGCTCCAGCATGGCCGCGATATCGCCCAGCGAGGTATCGGGGGTGGCGGTGATGACGTTACGCGTCATCACATCGGCGACCTTGCGCGAGTGCGACTTGATGTATTCGCCGGCGAACGCCCGATCGCTCGACAGCAGCGCAAGCCACCAGCTGGGCCGCCGCTCCGTGCCGGTTTCCGGCCGCCGCACCAGGTCGCCTTCGCTCACGACCCCGACAAGCTCGCCTTCTTTGCCGACAACCGGCGCTCCGCTGATGTGATTGTCGAGCAGGAGATTGGCAACTTCGCCGATGCTTGCATCAACGCCCACCGTAATGACCTTCGAGACCATCACATCTGCGGCTTTCATGACGGCGTGCTCCTCTGGCTTGACATATTGTTTCGCATGCGAGGCGATTATGGTTTGATTTACATCATAAAATCCGCAACCGAAATAGCGCACGCAAAGGGTCGCCCCGGTGCGTGCCTGCCGTCGGCCGCTCCTTCGCCTGGAAGGGAATAGAGATTTTCTGGGGACGCAAGCCCGCGCGAGATGATCAGGCCTAATGTCGGAGAGCAAAGATGACGGAGAAACCGGAAACGCCCGCCAATGAGTTGCCGCCGCTGAGGCGAATCGTGACTGGTCACGACTCCGGCAATGTTGCCAAGGTTCTTAAGGATGGCGCGCCGGACAACCGGAAGCTCTCGTCGACGGGCGCTGTTTCCACCTTGATCTGGTCCACCGACGAATGCCCTGCCGACATAGCGGCCGGTGAAGATATCGAGGATTACGGGGCGCGTATCCTTGGCACGGCACCACCCGCGCGAGGCACGCGGTTTGCCATCATCGACTTCCCGCCGCACAGTACGGGATCGGTCCATCGCACTGAATCGCTTGACTATGTCATTGTTCTGGCGGGCGAGATAGAGATGCAGATGGATCGCTCGGTGGTCAGCATGAAGGCGGGTGATGTGATGATTCAGCGCGGCACCAACCACGGCTGGATCAACCGTACGGATCAGACGGCGCGCCTGGCCTTCGTTCTGATGGATGCGAAGCCGCTTGGAATTGGCCACGCCGTTTCCGGGGCTCGCAATGCTGGCTGACCCTGCACTCACAGGAAATTAAGCCATGACCCGTGTTCCCGAGGTTTTGCCGGATCAGCTCAGCCCGGAGCAGCGCAAGGTCCACGACCTCATTGTCTCCACCCGCGGCGGCGTGATCAGAGGGCCGTTCGCGATGTGGATCCGCAACGCCAACCTGGCGGCGGCAGCCAATGCGCTCGGCAACGCTGTCCGCCTGGAGGGAAAGCTTGACGCCAAGCTGTTCGAGCTGATCATTCTGGTGATCGCGCGGCAATGGTCGGCACAGTACGAGTGGTTCGCGCATGCTCAGGAGGCAGAGCGCGTTGGCCTGGATCCGGCGATCATCGAGGCCATCCGCACGCACCGCGTTCCTTCCTTCAAGAGCCCGCGCGAAACCGTCATTTACGAGATGGTCCGCGAGCTGATCGACACCAGGAATCTGTCCGACGCGACGTACAACCGTGCACGCGACATGTTCGGCATCGACCTTGTCATGGAGGTCGTGACAGTCGCGGGCTTCTACACGCTGGTCGCCATGATGCTGAAGGCGTTCGATGCGCCGGTGCCCGGGGGCGCGAGGCCGCTGGACTGACGGCGCGGCCTGGAAAAGCACCGGCCCTTGGGGCAGTTGGCTCCCGGTCGTTGGTTACCGCGTCGCCCGCGGCGAGATGAGGTTATCATCCAGCCTGCTCAAGCGCCCCTTCCGGCGGAGATCGGGATGCCGACTTGCGCGGGAAGGGCACGTGAGCCGTCAGGCTCCGTTCGGGAGGAAATCATGAAAGCAACACTCTATGCCGCGCTGCTGACCGCAGCGTGTCCGCTCGCAGCGCTCGCGCAAACCGCGAACGAGATCAGGGATGCGGAAAAGACTCCGCAGCACGTGCTCACCTACGGCATGAGCTACAACCATCAGCGTCACAGCCCGCTCAGCCAGATCAACCGCGACACGGTGAAACGGCTGGTGCCGGCCTGGTCGTACAGCATGAACAACAATACCGGCGAGGAATCGCAACCGCTCGTCTATAAGGGCGTCATCTACATCACCAGCCACGACAAGACGATTGCAATCAATGCGCTCACCGGCAAGGAAATCTGGAAGACGCCGGTGGAATATCCTCCCGATACCACGCGCGTGGTCTGCTGCGGGATCGTCAACCGGGGCGCCGCGATCTACGAGGGCAAGATATTCCGCACCACGCTCGATGCGCGCGTCATTGCGCTCGACATGAATACCGGAAAGGAGCTGTGGGCGACCAAGTCCGGCGATGCCAAGGACGGCATCGCAATGACGAACGCCCCGCTGATCGCGAATGGCGTCCTGATCACCGGCATGGCGGGAGCGGAATACGGCAGCCGCGGCTATATCGAGGGTTACGACCCCGACACCGGCAAGCGACTCTGGCGGCTCTATACGGTTCCCCGCCCGGGCGAGCCCGGCGCGGATACCTGGCCCGACCATGCCGCCAATGCGAGCGGCGGCAGCTCCTGGACCACCGGCGCCTATGATCCTGAGCTTGATCTGGTGTTCTGGGGAACCGGCAATCCCGCGCCCTGGAATGCGCTGCTGCGCAAAGGCGACAATCTTTACACCGATTGCGTTCTTGCAATTCGTCCCAGGACCGGGGAGCTCGTCTGGCATTATCAGATGTCGCCGAATGATCCGTTCGATCATGACAACATCACGGCGATTGTGCTGGCGGAACTCCCGATCAACGGCAAGCCGACCAAGGTGGTGCTGCAAGTTGCCCGCAACGGCTTCGTCTACCTGCTGGACCGCAAGACCGGCCAGCTGATGTCCGCCAACCCCTATGTGAAGGTGACCTGGGCCACTCACATCGACAAGGAGACCGGCCGGCCGGAATGGACCGAGACGACCAAAACGGCCCTCGCCCTGACTGACGAGATCGAGACCTGGCCGCACATCACCGGCGGCACCAACTGGTTTCCCTACTCGTTCAACCCGCGCACCGGGCTTGCCTATGTCAACACCGCCGATTGGGGCATGAAGTACAAGCCCGATCCGATCGAGGAGATCAGGAATCTCAAGCCCGGCGACTCCCATCGCGCCGTGAAGATCACCCCCATCTTCAGCCCCGACGGAATCCGCGGGCACCTGCGCGCGATCGATCCATTGACCGGAAAGGCAAAATGGGAAACGCCGTTCAAGAGCCCGAACTGGGCCGGCACCCTTGTCACCGACGGCGGCCTTGTCTTTACCGGCGAGCTCACGGGCGAGTTCATTGCGGTGGACAGCGACACCGGCAAGATCGTCTGGCAATTCCAGACGCCATCCGGAATTGTCGGACAGCCGGTCACATGGGAGCACAACGGCAAGCAGTACGTGACGGTTACCAGCGGCACCGGCGGGGTCTACGTCCTCAAGACGCCCGACCCGAACCTGGTGCATGTCCCTCCCGGCGGGACATTGTGGACCTTCACGCTGCTCGATCAGTAGGCCGCCGGAGCATCATGTGCAGGCCGCTCCCTTGCGGGCGGCCTGCTGCTTCGAGGCAAGCCGTGCGAGCGTGCGCTCTTCTGCTCGCCTTTTTCCTCATGGCTGACGCTCCCTCGCATGCCGGCGCGGAGGAACCGTCGGCCGGCAGGGGTGAGAGGCTCTACGCCAGAAGCTGCTCGAACTGTCACGGCGACGACCTGCAGAACAATTCCGGCATTGCCTATGATCTGCGTCGATTAAGGGCCGGTGAGCACGCGCGCTTCGTCGATTCCGTCTTGCATGGCAAGCGCGCGATGCCATCGTGGCAGGGCGCGCTGACGCTGGAGCAGATCGAGGACCTGTGGGCCTACGTGCGCGCCCACGCCGATCAGCAGTGATGTCGCATGCGGCCGCCTGACATGGCGCGCCAATTCATGCGAGGGACCGGCGATACGCGGTGGGCGTTTCGCCGGTGACCTTGCGAAAGGCGGCGGTAAACGAGCTCGTCTCGCTAAATCCGACATCGAGCCCAATTTCCGTCACCGACAGCCTGCGCTCGCCCAGCAAGGCCTTGGCCCGCTCGATGCGCTGCCTGGTCAGGTATCGGTGCGGCGGCACGCCGAAGGATTGCTTGAAAGCCCGGGAAAAATGAAACGGGCTGAGCTCTGCCAGTTGAGCCAGCGACAACAACGAGATCTCTTCGGCAAGGTGCTGCTCGATATATTGCGCTACCCTCCTTTGCTGCCAGCCGGACAGACCCCCGCGTGTCTCCGATGCGAGACCTGACGCAACCTCATTCGAGCGCGCGAGCTCGTGCCCCAAGGCAATACCAAGCGCTTCTACATAGGCCCTCTGGGATCGGAACGGGTGTTGCAGCTGCGCTTTGAGCTTGAGCGCCGTTGCCCAAACGTCAGCATCGAAAAAGAACAATCGCGGCCTGAACTCGACCTCTGCAAAACGAAGCTCGGAGCTCAGCAACGCGTTCAGTGGGTCGATATGAATGAAAGTGCAGCGCAGCAGGGCACGCGGCTTTTGCCAGCCATAGAACCGATGCCCTGCAGGAATGAAAGTCATCCTTCGGTTCCACTCGCGGCGGTTTGACCTCGGCAACCCGTCGACGAGTGTTTCGCCGTCGTGTCTCTCCGCGCGCTCGGATGCGATCAGAAGATGTCGGGACCCTTTGAACTCATAATCGAACGACACATGCCGGGTGATCTCGACTGTCTCGACCTCAAGCAGATCCCAATGTGCGCTCTGCCGCCGCACGATTCCGGGAGGGCTGACTGCTACGTGCGGCATGCCAAGCATCGAGCTACCAAAGCTGCTCACGACTTTCATCTCCTGCCGCCAAACGCGTTCCGCGCTCGCAGCATTTTTTTGCCTTAAGGTCGCAACGATTCAGAACGAAGTTGCGCCCCCGCCTGACGTTTGGAGTATCGATAGATTGCGGGTCGGTAGCCTCGGTTCGTAATGCCAATCATCCGCAAGATCGCGATAAATCGCAAAATCGAGCAAGCCTTGTGGCCGGCTGTCGGATAGCCTCGTTCGCGATCGCGTTATTGCAGATCGCCCCATAAATCATGTCCAATTTGAGGCGAAGGGCTTCAACTTTAGTTGGTGAGTCGGTCAGCCACCGCGGCATCAGGGGGCGGAGTCGTCGCCGATCCGGTGGCCTCGCCCATGCACGTAAGGCCTCGGTAGTCGTGCTTCGGCCGCGTTTCCGGGACTATCGCAATGGATACCAAGCAGCTTGCTAAAGCCCGCACGCCGCAGTTTGGATCGTTGCAATACCTGTTCAATGCCAGGCTCGGCGCGAAGACCGCCGAAAACTGGAGCGCAATACCAGCACGGTTCCTTGCCGGGCAATTCATTCCCCTTCGCCTGGGTCTGCTGGTTGCAGGCATGGTCCTTCCGCTCACGGTCTTTGCGGTCGTACTCGTCTGGTACAATTATGAGGGCAACCGCCAGACAGCATATGACCGCATCCTGCAGATCGCGCGTGGCGTCGCGACCAACACCGACGCAGAGTTCCGTGCAGCGATTGCGTCGCTGGAGGTGCTTGCGCTCTCGGAGGCTTTGGAACGCGACGACCTGACCGCCTTCCGGAAGCAGGCCGAACTTTTCGTCAGGGCCCATTTTCCTCAATCCAACGTTGTCTTAAGCGACGCCGGCGGACAACAGCTCCTCAATACTGCGGTCCCGGCAGGGACACGGCTTCCGAGATATGTCCGAATGGAAGCCCTGCGGCGGGTGTTCGAGAAGGGCGAGCCGCAAATCTCCGACCTCCTGTTCGGCCCTGTCCTGCGCCGCAATATCGCCGTTGTGGACGTACCGGTCTGGCGCAACGGCAAGGTGGCGTACGATCTGGCCGCTTCCTTGCCGCTGGGCATTTTCACCGACATCATCACCCGTCAGCGACCGCAGCCGGACTGGACGATTGCGGTATTTGACCGCAAGGGAACGGTGATCGCCCGTTCCCGCGACAATGAGCAATTTGTAGGGCGATCGGCGTCGCCCTCGCTTTATGCCGGACTTATTAACCGGTACGAGGGTGCGCTCGATACAACCACCTTCGACGGAACCGTGGTTCTGACAGGATTTACTCACGCAGCCCTGTCAGGATGGACTGCCGCCGTCGGAATTCCAAAGTCGTCCCTCACAATCGAGCTCTGGCGCTCGATCGCCGTTATTGCTGCGTCCGGAATCATATGCTTCGCATTCGGGACATTGTTTGCGGTGCGCTTGGCAACCCAGCTCGCGCGGTCCCGGGCCGACCGCGAGCTGCTGATCGAGGAGCTCAATCACCGGGTCAAAAACACCTTGGCCACAGTCCAAGGGCTTGTCGCGAGCACATTGCGATCTGCCGTATCCATCACCCATGCCAAGGAAGTGATGGAAGCGCGAATTGTTGCCTTGGGTCGCGCCCATGACGTCCTCACGCATGAACATTGGGAAAGTGCGGACTTGCGCGAGCTGGTGCTTGGAATTATCCAGCCGTACCGGACAGAACACACAAGCAGAATCAACGTGGGTGGTCCGGACCTCCAACTGAAGCCCCGCGCCGCCGTCGCGCTGGCGATGATCCTCAATGAGCTCATGACCAATGCGGGCAAGTACGGCGCTCTATCTGAACCTGATGGCCGTGTTCAGCTCAAGTGGAGCAAGGTTGACGATAGCCCCTCTCGCACACTGCAGATGGTCTGGATGGAAATGGGAGGACCGTTGGTGCAGTCGCCGATACGCCGCGGGTTCGGTTCCACTTTGATCGAGCGAAGCATTACGCGCGAGCTGGGCGGCACCTTTGAAAAGAATTTTGATCCAGCCGGTCTTATCTGTACGATGATGCTTCCTCTCAATAACCTTGCCAAAAATACCTGACCGGCAACCGCTTTCGAGCAGAGCACCAGAGCTGGTCGCAGGATTGGTTCCTTTCGAGCTCGATTATCCGGGAATCGGGCCATCCATTCCTTGCGCTGACCAAATGTGCTAGCCTGGCGGGAGAGCGGATGGAGCAATGCCATGAACGACAC
>Ga0306923_10003620_pt1 | contig 14642 bp, 12 predicted proteins | sample sta12Can44000108_FD_203841 | JGI IMG/M metagenome (GOLD analysis project Ga0306923, IMG submission 203841) | Lab enrichment of tropical soil microbial communities from Luquillo Experimental Forest, Puerto Rico - statanox.12C.anox.44.000.108 (v2)... | ecosystem: Environmental > Terrestrial >... | reverse complement strand
CGCTCAAGCCCGGCGAACAAGATCAAGACCGCTGCCAGCGCGATTGCCTTCGAGCGCAGCAAGCCGGCCAGTGTGAGCGTGGTCGTTGATTTCAAGTCGCGTGTTCACGATGCGCGAATGCACACCGTCGAACTGCGCAAAGCCGAATGGACGCGCCAGGAGCCACTGGATTTGGATGCGCCAACACCGGCGACGATTCTCGGTGGCGACCACGAGGGCGACGCGTTAGGCCCCGATTCCGCGGCCTGACGACAGGGAACGCTGCACGGCCCGCTGCACCAGCCTAATTCCCCAGTGATATCAGCGCACAACAACGGATTATATATCTGTTGATCCTGAGCGATGCACTGACGATGACGATGGTCGACGAAGGCAATGGCTACCGAATCGATTTTGTGCTGCTCGGCGGCGAGCGGCCGATCCCGCGCCAACGGATCGAGTTCATCTTCGTCACAGTGATCGGCTTCTGTCGCTGGATAGCGAGAGCCGACATCCGTCCCTGCGCGATCGAGCTCGCCTATTCGACACCATCAGATCTCGAGCCCTACAGGTCGGCGTTCCGTTGCCCGGTGTCCTTCGATGCCGAGCGCAACAGCCTGACATTTTCGTACGCCGACATGAATCTTTCGCTGCCGACCTCCAATCCGCAGCTCGCGGATTTGCACGAGCGCTATGCCGGCGAATATCTCCGCCATTTCGATCACGCACAAACGAGCTACCGGGTGCGGGAAGCGATCGTCAGACGGCTTCCCGATGGTGAGCCGCGGCGGGACGAGGTCGCGGTCGAACTGTGCATGAGCGAGCGCACGCTGCAGCGGCGGCTGGAAGAGGAAAAGACTTCATTCGTGCAATTGCTCGACGACACGCGCCGCGAATTGGCGGACCAGTATCTCGGCCGGCTGCATTTGTCGCTGGCGCAGGCCGCTTATCTGCTCGGCTTTGCCGATCAAAGCAGTTTCTTCCGGGCATGCCGAAGATGGTTCAAGGTCTCGCCCGGGCAGTACCGCAACCAACTGCTGCAGGGGGTGGCCGCGACCTCCTGAATTGACATCGCCGATCTCAACGCGTTATCCAATCCGGATAGCCGGAAGCTCGAATTCCGGAAAAAACAAGAACAGGGCAGGGTGGAACGCATGATCCGCGTTGTCGCGCTTTGAGCGAATCCACGCGGGCGTCCGCGCTGGCGCCATTTCGTATCCGCAATTATCGCTTCCAGTGGCCCTCCGATCTGCTCACCTCCTGGGCGTTCGAGGTGGAGGCACTCGTCCTCGGCTGGTACATCATGGTCGAGACCGGCTCTGTGCTGCTGCTGACCGTGCTCGCATCACTCAATTATGCCGGGACACTGATCGCGCCCGTGTTCGGCATGATCGGAGACCGCATCGGGCATCGGGATCTTCTGGCCGCGATGCGCTTTGCCTATGCCGTACTCGCCGCGACCGTCATGACGCTGGCGCTGACCGGCCTTTTGGCCCCGCTCTATGTGATGATCATCGTCGCGATCATGGGCCTGATCCGTCCCTCGGACCTTGGCGTGCGCGGCGCGCTGCTGGCCGACATCATGCCGCCCGAGCAACTGGTTGGCGCGATCAGCGTGTCGCGTACCACAATGGATAGTGCGCGGATCGCGGGTGCATTGAGCGGCACCGGATTGTTCGCGGCGCTCGGCATCGGCCCTGCGTATGTGGCGATCGCTTGCCTCTATCTGACGGCCGCTGTCCTGATGCTGTACGTGGTCACGCCAACAAGACCTCGTGCCGTGACTCATCACTCGGCGGATGATTGGCCCGCGTCGTCTTTGTTGCGCGACCTGAAGGAGGGCATTGTCTATGCCTGGAGCGGCCCGGGGATGCGCGCGGTGCTCTGCGTCGCCTTTCTCGCCAATCTCACTGCATTTCCCTTGACAAACGGGTTGTTGCCTTACGTCGCGCGTGAAATCTTCCATACCAATCAAGCCGGTCTCGGCTATCTCTCGGCAAGCTTCGCGCTCGGCTCGCTCGTTGGTTCGATTACGCTCAGTTTGACTGGCGGTGTGCGCGTCGCTCGCCTTTTGATCGGCGCAACCCTGGCCTGGTACACGATGCTGCTGGTGTTCGTGCAGATCAAGACGATGCCGGTGGCGATGCTGTGCCTGTTGCTGGCGGGCATCGCGCAGAGCCTGTCGATGATCTCGGCGGCCGTGATCCTGATGCGCACCGCAAGCGAACGATTCCGCGGCCGGGTGATGGGCGTGCGCATGATGGTCATCTACGGCCTGCCGATCGGGCTGCTGGCAGCCGGCAGCCTGATTGATCTCATCGGATATAGCGCGACCGGGACGCTTTATGCGGCGCTGGGGCTGGCGCTGATGATGGCGGTTGCGCTGCACTGGCGCGAAGACCTCTGGCCCGTGCACGCTCCGGCAAACGCCAGGACATGATCCGAAATTCGTCAAGCGGGTAATCTCGGAGCGGTCTCGGACCAACGGACGACGTTTTTGTTGACCCAACCTGATCTTTTGTACATTAGTACAAATAGGATGGTCCGCAAGTCTACCCAAAACGATATCGCGACGCGCAAGCCGAACTTGCGCGAAGCCATTCTCGCTGCCGCCGAAGAGTTGTTTTCGTCCAACGGTTTCAACGCGGTGTCGGTTCGCGACATCGCGCAAGCCGCCGGCGCCAATCCCGGCAGCGTCACCTATCATTTCAAGACAAAGGACGGCCTGTTACTAGAGATCTATCGGCGTCACTGCGGGCCGATGAATCTCCGCCGCTCGGAGTTGCTGGCCGCAGCGAAGCGCGTGCGCGATCTGCAGGACAGGCTGGAAGCGATCGTGCGCGCCTACGTGCTGCCGGCCTTCTCCTCGGGCAGCGATCTGGCGGGCGGCGGCGCGCGGTTCACGCGGCTGCGCGCGGTGATGTCGGCCGAAGGCAATGAGGTTGCGCGCAAGATCATCGCGCAGACCTTCGACGATACCAGCCACGCATTTATCGACGCGATCCATGAGAGCCTGCCGCACGTCCCGCGCACCGAGATCGTTTGGCGCTGTCACTTTCTTCTCGGTGCTCTCTATTATTCGTTGGTCACACCGGGGCGCGTTTCGCGTCTGTCGCGCGGCGCCGCAGATGGTTCGGACGCCGCCAGTGCGATCGAGCAACTGGTGCGGGCGACGGTTGCTTCGCTTCAGGCGCCTGCGCTTGACCCATCTGCGCCTGCACGCCGACATGTGGCAGAACGAGCCAGGAATTAGGGCCAAAAACTGGCTGCGTTTGAGGACGGAGCCTCCGCCCGTTCAAGTTAGTCAGAGAGGCGATCATGTTCAAGCCGACGATTCCTGGACCCGATCCGCACACGAAAATTCCGAAATTCAGGCTGCCGCCGCTCGCCTGCGACGCGCATTGCCACATCTTCGGCCCCGGCTCGCAATATCCGTATGCCCCGGATCGGCCCTATACGCCACCTGACGCACCGCTCGAGGATTTTCGCAAACTCCACGTAAAGCTCGGCGTCGGCCGCGCGGTCATCGTTAACGCCAGCGTGCACGGCACGGACAACCGGGTGGCACTCGACGCGATCGCCGTCAGCGGCGGCGCTTACCGGGCGGTTGCCAATATCGACGACCAAATCAGCGAGCGTGGTTTGCGTCAACTTCATGAGGGCGGCGTCCGCGGGTGCCGCTTCAACTTCGTGCGTCACCTTGGCGGCGTGCCCGACAAGCGGGTATTCGAACGGGTGATACGGATGATCGCACCGCTCGAATGGCACGTCGATTTGCACTTTGATGCGATCGACATCCCGGAATACGCGGAGATGCTTGCGCACCTTCCCGTGCGCTATACCATCGACCACATGGGCCGGGTGAAAGCGTCCGACGGGCTCGACCAGCTCCCGTTCAGGGCGCTGATTGATCTGATGAAACGCGACGAAAAGTGCTGGGTGAAGGTGTGCGGCTGCGAGCGAGTTTCATCGATCGGCCCTCCCTTCGCCGATGCGGTGCCGTTCGCCCGGAAGATCGTCGAAACGGCGGTCGACCGGGTCATCTGGGGCACTGACTGGCCGCATCCGAACGTCAAGGTAATGCCGAACGACGGCGATCTCGTCGACCTCATTCCATTGTTCGTGCCGGAGCCCGAGTTTCAGGAGAAAATTCTGGTCGGCAATCCCGCCCGTCTGTTCGACTTCGGCTAGCGCGCGATCAAACTCGTCGACGATGCAAAATCCCGCAAATCAAAAAGGAGCCGCGACCCATGAAAGCCAGTCTTGTTGTTACCGCCCATCCCGGAGATTTCGTGTGGCGCGCGGGCGGCGCCATCGCGCTTCACGCAAAACGCGGCTACCGCGTGAAAATCGTCTGCCTGTCCTTTGGCGAGCGCGGCGAGAGCCAGTTTGCCTGGAAGCAGACTGGCGCAACGCTCGCCTCCGTCAAGGCCGGCCGCAAGGAGGAAGCGGAACGTGCGGCCAGGATGCTGGGCGCGGAAATCGAATTTTTCGATTGCGGCGATTATCCGCTCAAGCTCAATGAGGCGCATTTCGACCGCATGGTCGACATCTACCGTGAAGTCAATCCGAGTTTCGTGCTGACCCACGCGCTGGAGGACCCCTACAACTTCGATCATCCGGATGCCGCGCATTTCGCGCAGCAGACGCGGGTTGTTGCGCAGGCGATGGGTCACAAGCCCGATGCCAAATATCAATACTCCGCGCCGCCGGTGTTTCTGTTCGAGCCGCACCAGCCCGAGATGTGCAACTTCAAGCCGCAGGTGATCCTCAACATCGACGAGGTCTGGGAAATCAAACGCAAAAGCTTTGAGATCCTGGCGGCACAAAAACATCTGTGGGCCTATTATGAGCGCGTCGCGCTGCAGCGGGGCATGCAGGGCGGGCGCAATTCGGGCAAGGCCATGACGTATGGTGAGGCCTATCAGCGGCTGTTTCCGATGGCGGTGGAGGAATTTGCGTGAGGATCGGAGGCCGTTCGACATGACGATGCGGTTACGCACCTTACTCGGTGATCATGCGGGAACCGCCGCCTTGAAAAGCGGGGCGGTCAAATCCGACATCGTCAACTTCGATTTTGTCGATTGTTCTCCGACCAACAAGGGTTTCAAGCCGATGGTCCGCGAGCAGGCGTTCGATGTCTCGGAGATGGCGATTGTCACTTATCTGATGGCGAGATCCTTGGGCAAGCCGATGGTGCTGCTGCCGGACGTTGTGCTGGCGCGGTTTCAACATTCGTATGCACTTTACAATGCGAAATACGGCGCGCTGAAACCGACCGATCTCAACGGCAAGCGCGTCGGCATCCGTTCCTTCACAACCACTACCGGCGCCTGGCTCCGCGGCATCCTCGCGAACGATTACGGTGTCGATCTCGACTCCATCGACTGGGTCACCTTTGAGGAGGCGCATGTCGCCGAATACAGGGATACGACGAAGCGGGCGCCGATGGGCAAAAACATCATCCAGATGCTGGTTGATGGGGAGCTTGATGCGGTGCTGGGCGAGAAGGTCGAGCATGCCAACCTGAAACCGCTGTTTCCAGAAAACAAAACGGAACAGCTGCGATGGTTTGGAAAGCACGCCGTGCTACCGATCAATCACATGGTGGTGGTGAAACAGGAACTCTGTCAAAATCATCCTGATATCGTGCGCGAGGTACACCGGCTGCTCGCGGAGTCGATTGCAAGAGATCGGCTGCCGTTCAGGCGATACGACCTGCAGCGCTCGCTGGAATGCATCACGAAATATTCCGCGCAGCAGAAGCTTATTCCTGGCGCGCTCGCCGTCGAGGAGTTGTTCGACGATGTGACGCGACCGCTATTTGAAGGAGTTCCCGAATGACACCGGAACCGATCTGCGACATGGCCCATCTCGGCCACCTGGAACTGCTCACGCCCAAGCCCGATGAGAGCCTGAAGTTCTTCGTGGACGTGATGGGCATGACCGTCAGCGGTCGGAAGGGCGAATCCGTCTATCTGCGCGGTTGGGACGACTATGAGCGCTATTCGCTGAAGCTCACGGCTTCGAAGACCTCCGGCATGGAGCACATGGCGCTGCGCGCGCGCAGCCCGCAAGCGCTGGAGCGGCGCGTTGCCGCATTGAAGGGATCGAGTTTCGATATCGGCTGGATCGATGGTGACATGGGGCAGGGGCCGACATTCCGCTGCCGCGATCCGGACGGCCATATCGTCGAGCTCTATTACGAGACGGAATGGTACCAGGCGCCGCCCGAGCAAAAACCCGCGCTGAAGAACCAGGCGCAGCGCTTTCCGGCCCGCGGCGTCAATGTCCGAAGGCTCGACCATCTCAACTGCCTCGCGGTCGACATCAGAGCCAATCGCATCTTCTTCGAGACCTATCTGGGCCTGCGGCTGACCGAGCAGATCGTGCTCAACGACGGCACCGAAGCGGCGATGTGGATGACCATGTCGAACAAAAGCTATGATTTCGCCTACACCCGCGACCATTACGGCAAAAAGGGACGCTTCCACCACGTCACTTATGCGCTTGATAGTCGCGAGGATGTCCTGCGCGCTGCCGACATCTTTCTGGAGAACGGCGTTTACATCGAGACCGGCCCGCACAAGCATGCGATCCAGCAAACCTTCTTTCTCTATGTCTACGAGCCCGGCGGCAACCGCGTCGAAGTCGCTAATGCCGGCGCGCGGCTAATCCTGGCGCCGGACTGGAAACCGATCGTCTGGACCGAGGAAGAGCGCAAGAAGGGACAGGCCTGGGGCTTGAAGACGATCGAGTCCTTCCACACCCACGGCACGCCGCCGGTCGAGGATTGACGGCTTCAAGAGCATTGTTGCGCACGTCATTACGTCATACGTCGAATGCGCGCTGGCGGCAGGGCCTTGAAGCGCTTGCCGCACTTGCATCGCTCTTTTCGCGCACCATCTTCGATCCGGGAAGCTGCATGGAGCGGACGATGGCGGCTGTCGATTTCATGAGTGAAACCTTTTTTCGCGACCCGGGATCCGCGGTCAAGGCGCTTCGCGCGTCCGGGGCTGTGGTCGCGGCCCGCTTTCCGATGGTCGGCAAGGTTTGGGTCACAACCACATACGAGGCGGCCGCGCGCGTACTCAAGGACTCGTCGACCTTCACGCTGCGCAAGGAGGGCGGCACGGTCGCCGGCTTGCGCTGGTGGATGCCCAAGCTTGTTCAGACGCTTGCGAGCAACATGCTGACCACCGACGAGCCGGACCATACCCGGCTGCGCAGCATCGTTGACGAAGCCTTTCGCCGCCGTGCCGTGCTCGAGATGGAGCCGCGTATCCGAACCATCGCCGACGGCCTTGCCGACGGGCTGTTCGAGCAGGGAAGTCCGGCCGATCTTGTCGCGCGTTTTGCGCAAATCATGCCGTTGGCAGTGATCTGCGAACTGCTCGGCTTGCCTGAGGCGGACCGACCGACCTTCATCGCCTGGGCGAATTCGATTTCGCGGGTCAACAGCGCCATCGGATTCCTGAGTGTACTTCCTGCCTTCAAGAGAATGCGGCGTTACATGGAAGAGCGCCTGCGGGCGGCGCGAGAGCAAGGTGGCGATGGCTTGATCGCCGAACTGGTGCGCGTCGAGACGGAAGGCGGGCGGATCAGTTCGGATGAGATGCTGTCAATGCTTTTTCTCTTGTTGAATGCGGGTTCAGTGACAACGGCGCATCTGATCAGCGGCGCGGTCTATGAGCTGCTTAGGGATCGCGCGCGGCGAGACTGGCTCGCGGCAGACTGGAGCCGAGCAGGGATCGCGGTCGAGGAATTCCTCCGTTTCGTCTCGCCGGTGATGTTCACGAAACCGCGCTTCGTACGTCAGGACGTGGAGTTCGATGGCGTCCGTCTCCGGAAAGGCGACATGATCATGGCTATGATCGTGGCGGCGAACATGGATCCGCAGACCAGCGGACATCCTGAGGTGCTCGATCTCGAACGCCGGCCGAATCGGCACCTCTCGTTTGGCACCGGAATCCATTTCTGTCTCGGTCACCAACTCGCGCGCATCGAAGCGATCTGCGCGCTGGAATCGCTATTCATGCGCTGGCCGAGCCTTCAGCTCGCAGTCGATCCTTCTAAGGTCAGGTGGCGCCGACGCCCGGGCCTGCGCTCCCTCGAGAAGTTGCCGGTCGTGGCTGGCGCTTGAGCGAGCGGGCCTCAACTGACTGCGCGAAACTCCACGCCGTGGAGGCGAATGGTCGGCGACATTCCAAAATGATTGCCGCCGAAAATGCGCATGCGATGATCGAACTCTTGCTGCCGATATCGAGCGGAATATCGCAGATCGCCTGATAGGCGCGCCGCGAGTTCTTCTTTTCGCCCCACCGCGTTTGGCGTACGGGCAAGGGCTCAACCTGGGTCGCAAGCCGCTTCGACAACTCCCAGAACAAGCGTGCCAGATGCGCGTAGGCGAGCCGCTCGAGTCCGAGCACGCTGATATCGGCGGGGATCTGAAACAGCGCGACGTCGACGATCGGGCCGGAATCGACACGCTCGTCCATCGCATGTGCGGTCGCGCCGAATTCGCTCGCATGCTCGTAAAGCGCAAAATGCGCGGGAGCCCAGCCGGGGTATTGAGGTGGGCCGGGATGAAAATTATAGGCGCCGTAACCTAGCGAACCGAGAACTCCGCGCGGCACGATGACCGGAGATGAGAATGCGATCAGGCGCGAGCAGGTCAGCGCGCTTGGGTTGAGGGCGGCGAGGTCCTCGGAGGTTGCCGCCGGACAGATGGTGAGTTGAGGATTGTGGCCAAGCAGCAGGGCGCTCAGCGCGGTCTGTTCGACCGGGCTCGTCAGCAAGATGATCCTATCGAACATCGCTTCTCCAGGGTCGCAATGCTCGCCCCTGGGTCACTATGTCGCAAATAGCGTTAAAATCCCGTTAACCATATTGAGGTTCGCGTCGCAGCCTGACAACACGTGAGCGCTACGGCGGATTCAATTCACCAGCGCGCCGAGATATCGGATCGCCGCAATGCTGGGCAGGAAGGTATAGACCCCGCCTCGCGTCGTCACGAACCGCGGCAGTTTGCGAAGCCGGATCGTCGCACCCGATTTGAGCAGCAGATCGAACCAACCGGTCTCGAGCGTGTTCGCGCCGATCAGTGGGTCATTCGATCCGGTCACCCTCGGATCTTGCAGGCCGACATTCACCCAGTCGCACGACATCGCTTCGAACTGCGCACCGAGACTGGCACCGATGAAGTTGCCAAGGAGGCCGCGCTCCTCCTTATCGGGATGGGCAGGATCAAAGGCGGGGCCGTAGGGCATGCCGCGGCGGATCAGGCGCCGGCTGAAATTCGCGACCCGCTGCACGATCTTTGCGCCCCGCGGATTGGTGCGACGGACGTGCGACCCAAAGGGACAGCGCCGTCCGTTGGGAAACCGCACGGGGTCGTCGTAATCGAAATTGGTCCGGTTGATCCACGGGTCCGGCCGATCCGGGGACAATGCCATCGGCGTGCCGTCGCGCCAGCGCCCGCACATGTGGGCGGCGACGACCTCGCGCAATGCGGCGCGACGCGAGAGGCCGGCACCGATCGTTGTTTCCGCGCCGAAAGGCAGCAGCTCGTTGCCGTTTGGATACGTCATAAGCTCGTCGGCGGCTTGGTCGAGATAGTCTTCAAAGCCTTTGACGTCTTGCTCGAGAATACGGAAGGCGTTGAAGGTGCCATTGTGGCCCAACGCGAACGGTTCGGGGATGTGCCAGACCAGACCCTCGAAGTTGGTGTCGTATCCGAGCAGCACCGTGCCAAGCGGTGCGAACGGCTGCGGGTCGTCCGACAAACTGTCGGCGTCGTGGATCTCCGCAAATTTCGGCTGCGAGATGTTGTCGGTGTAGCCGAAATGGACGATGTCGCCGTTGAAGCACCAGCCGTCGCGCTGTCCGAGCAGGTTGAAGCCTCTTGTTCCGCCAAGGGCCTGCTGCTTCAAACGATCAAGCTGTGCTGCTTCGTCGGCGAAGACGGTCGCGATCAGGTGAATCCGCTGCGGCTTGTCGAATGGAGCACGCCAGTTGTTCGGCGCACTGTCCCCGACGTCGCCAAGCTTCGTGGCGCGGGCTGTCATCCCCTCCTTGTATTCGGTCGGGAATGAGTCGAGCGACGATTGCGCGACGCCAAGCGCCTGCAAGCCCTCGAACGTCACGCCGATGTTGAAGGTGGTGTCCGGCTTGGTCTCCCACGGCTCTTCGGTGGTGATCTGAGGAACGGTGTTGGTGCGGCCGGAGACGCTGGCTGCGAGCCAGCGCCGCGCTTCGGCGCGGTCGGTGACCTCGAGGATGAGATGTCGGACACGGGTTTTGTGGTAGCCGCGCAGGATATTGCCCTGGATATCGGCGGGCGCGAATGCAGGGTTCATCACCAGCCTATTCCGAATCTCTCACGCACCTGCGCGACGGAATAGCCGGGGTAGGCCCGGTAACCGCTGCCCAAGGAAACGTTGGGGTTAACGTGAAGCTGTAGGATGATCTCGCGCGGCAGCTCGAGCAAGTCGTTCGTTCCGGACGTGTCGCCGCCCGCCGCTTCCTGGTCTCTCAAAATGTCTGTCACCGTGTCCGGCACTTGATACAGATCGTGCGCGTGCACCCAATCGATGAATTTCTCGACGTTCTGCTCGGACGGAATGACGTCCTTGCCGCCCTCAACAAGCTCGACCACGCTGTCGAACACGCTTCCGATCGTGGCGATGAAATCGCGAATGTAGTTGGTGAAATCTCCATCATAGACGGAGAACATGCAGATGTTGTCGTCGACGATCACGAAGCGCGCGAAGTGGACGGTGCCGACATTGTCGAGGCCGGCGTAGATCTCGTCCTTGTTTGCCGCGATCGCCTGCGCCGCCCTGGCGCGGCCGACCGGCGACTTGTCCTTCAACGGCATGATGAGATTCATCATGCGTTGGACATTGTCGCCGGGCTGCACCGAATAGCGGGGGCCGCCGGGCAGAGGCTTCACCGGCGTGCGCCAGGCCCAAAAGGGCACCAGGATCTTCGCGGCGATCCATAGGAAGAATGGCGACTTCGGCAGCTCGTAGTTCACGAATTTATGCAGCTTGTCGACAAATCCCATCGGCCTAACTCCCGTGGAATGGGCAGGGGGTGGCATCGCGCCGCTGCTGCGACTCTTGATAGGCGTCGCGCCGGGCAAACAGAATGGGGTCACCCGAGGCTTCGATGCCCGGAACCAGCCGCCACGGATTGAAGCCGATTTTCTCGCTCGCAGCCTCTTGATCCTTGGCCACGTTGGTGAGCGTCAGCGTGCCCATCACCACGCGAACACGCCTGGCGGGCCAGGGCTGGGTCGGATCCTCGAGGGCGTCGCCAGGCTCGCCAATCATCATCATCAAAAGGAAGCGCGCCGGCCACTGATCGAGGCGATTTTCCAACTCCTTCTTCAGGTAAACATCGACTGGAGGATCTCTGGGATCGGTCGTTCGCACGCCCGCGACCGGCTTCCATGAGAACCGAACCGGGCGGCGAACGCCATCGGGGCCGGTAATGATGAAGGTGTGAACGGCGTGATAGGAGGCGCGGACGTAACTTACGGGGGCACCGATATCGCCGGCCTGGACGACGGAGAGTTGCGCAAAGCGGTGTTTGTTGGCGTAGTCCAGCGTGCCGGCATCGCCGCTTGCGACCTGTTCCGGATACGGGTCCCGCTGAAAAACTTTAAACTGAATCATGGCCAGGATTTTTTGTAAGAGCGGCACCCTTGAGATCGGCGTCTGATGTGCATGCCCGGTGAAATCGAGAAACTCTTCGACCGTTCGTACGAAGAACTCGCCTAATGTCATCGCGATCAGGTCGGTCGCGCGGTCCTTGAGATGGAAGCGCGTCGCCATGCCGCGAACGTCGGACCAGCCGTCATGCTGCTTGGGACTGCCCGAGCCGTTGGAGAATCGTACCTGGACCCTGACGCGCGGGCCCTGAAAATGCTCGGCTATGCAATAAGTCTTCGCAACATCGGACGCTTCGAAATAGCCTTCGACACCGACACCAATCGTATGGATGGGCCTTGTCCCCGGCTTATGGTCCGGGAAATCGGCGATCACTGCATCTACAAGTTGCTTTGCAAGGGATAGACCACCCATATCTTTTCCCCGAAGTACAATTATTGGTTCAAATGCCCGCCGCCCCAGACGTCGTCCGATTGGCGACTATGTCTCGCCAGACGTCGATAATGTAGCGTCTCGCTTCCGCCGGGTCAAAACGCGATCCGCGCTCGGCCGCGAGTTCAAAGGAAGCCTCACCCAGTTTCGCCTTTGCCTTCTCGACGGCGTTTCGCGCCGCGCGATCGAGCTTTAGCGGCGAGCTCTTCAAGGCACCGGCCAATACGGCAAGCACCTCGTAGGCTTCGAGTTCGGCGAGCGGCAGGATCAACGAGCGGATGGTTAGCCAGGTGTAGAAGGTCGCGCCATGGACCGGCAGTTCGATCAGCGACCGCACATGAATATCCAGGGCCTCGGCCGGCGTCGCGTTGGCCGACAGGAGATCGGCGATCAGTTGCTTGACCCGTTGAACGCCCAGCGGATTTGCGGCCATCCGCGCCCATTCTGCCGTCGTCTGGTATTCGTCGATGGCGACTTTGGGATCCTGGGCAACGCCGCCGCGCGCATAATGGATATAACCCATCAGTGTCGGCGACAGCAGCGCCTTTCCGGCTTGGTCGACCTCCTTCACCAGTTCCTGCGCGCCGTCGAGATCGCCGGTGCGCGCCTTGATGGTGGCGGTCATGCAGAGCGACATCACCTCGCAGGAAACATTGCCGGCGCGGCGCGCCTCGGTGACCGCGGCCGTGAGGTTTGCGACGCAGCCTTTGATGTCGCCAACCCATTGGGCCATCTGACCCGACACATGTGACAGCCATCCTCGGCTTGACTGCATGCCACCCGTCTCGGCGCGCAGCCCCCGCTCGATGAAAGCGGCCGCCTTCGCCCGATCACCAGCATCATGGAACGAGTGGCCGGCGGCGCCTGCAAGCAGAAGCGGCGCCTGTTCGAGCTGGTCGGCGCCGGGCCGGGCCATGATCCGCTCATACCAATTGCCGGTCTCCGTGCCGCGGTGCCAGTAGTTGAACAGGAATAGGGGCGCGGCGAGATCAGCGGCGAGTTTGAGATCGCGCGTGACGGCCCGATCGAAGGCCGCGCGGAGATTTGGCATTTCGTCATAGATCGCCCCCGCGGCCTTGGCTTCATGGATGGTCGCGATCTGTTCGCCCAATTGCCTGGCACGGCGGGCGTAGACCTCGCCGTGTCGGGTCTCAACCGTCTGCAGGAGCCCGGTCTGGTCGAGCTTCTCGCGTCCGAAGGCCTGCAGCGTCTGCAGCATGCGGAGCTGCTGGCGGTTCGCGACGTCGCGGCACAAGAGCGAGGTTTCAGCCAATTCGTTGATGCCGCGCAGCACTTCGTCCTCGCTTGGCATGTCGGCTGCACAGATCGCGAGCGCCTGCTCTTCGTGGAAGCTTCCGGACAGGATCGACAATCGCTGCAGAACCTGACGGCTGTTCTGATCGAGCAGCTCATAGGACCATTCGATGGTTTTGCGAAGGGTTCGGTGACGGCCGGTCCGGCGGCGGAAACTGCTTGCATGCAGGTCAAGTGGCATGGTGATGCCGCTTTCGATGCTTGCAATGGTGTGCTGGCGCAACTGTGCGGCCGCGATCTCGATCGCAAGCGGCATGCAGTCGAGGCTCGCGCAAACCCGTTCGACGGCTGCCAACTCGTCCTGGTCCGGCTGAAACCGTCGGTTGGCGAGCCGTCCGCGCTCGACGAACAGGCGCGCCGCCGGAGACTGCCCGCCGCTCGCTTCCGAACCGGAATGAAGCGAGGGTACCTCGTAGATCGCCTCGCCCTCGATGCCCAGCGTTCCGCGGCTGGTGTTGATCAGAAACAGCTCGGCGCAGGCCGAGCCGAGCTCGGTGACGGCATCTGCGATCGGGTCAAGCACGTGCTCGCAATTGTCCATCACGAGGATCGCGCGGGCATTGTGCAGACGTTCCAGCAACTGCACGCGCGGCTCCATGCCGGGCAATGGCGGGATCAGCAAGGCCTCGGCAATCGCCGGCCACACCTCGCTGTCCCGCTCCAGCGCAGACAGATCGACCACCCATGCGCCGTCCGGGAAGCCCGCTTCGAGCGTGCGGGCGAACTCGATGGCAAGCCGGGTCTTGCCGATGCCGCCGGGCCCCACGAGGGTGAACAATCGCGATTCAAGCGCCATCTGCGTGAGCTCCGCCAGCTCCCGCTCGCGCCCGAGAAACGAGCTCAAGTTGGCGGGCAGGTTGCCTCTGGCGCTCTCGCGCTTGCCGCCGATCGGCGGAAAAGTGGCTGGCAGGTCCGACGCGCAAACCTGGTGAACGCGGATCGGATCGATGCCCTTGAAATGGTGTTCGCCGAGATCGGACAATTGGAACGTTGTCTGAATCAAATCGCTGGCCAGTCGCTGCACGGTGACGTCCGACAACAGGATCTGATCGGCGTTTGCCGCGCTTTGCAGTCGCGTGGCCGTCGGCAACGCCGGGCCGAAATAATCGTTCTCGCCGCGCGCGCGAGTGAGCCCGGTGTGAATCCCGAACCGGAGCTGGAGGCGGCCGGTCGGCCCCCACGAAGCGTTGCGCATTTCGCGCTGCGCCGCGACTGCCGCCAGAACGGCGTCCAGGGGTTGGT